>Ga0210403_10002966_pt1 | contig 15066 bp, 14 predicted proteins | sample IncBWC19MmetaG_FD_150863 | JGI IMG/M metagenome (GOLD analysis project Ga0210403, IMG submission 150863) | Forest soil microbial communities from Barre Woods Harvard Forest LTER site, Petersham, Massachusetts, United States - Inc-BW-C-19-M | ecosystem: Environmental > Terrestrial > Soil >... | reverse complement strand
GGCGCCTCGAAACTGGCAATCATCCGCCGGGCGCGACGATGCCCGATTTCCTGAAGGTGCTGTCGCCGGGGTCATTGAAGAACGTCGATGCAACGCGGGTCACTTATGCAAGTCAGTCGGGCGGTTAAGAGACGGCAACAATGACGAGCGGGCAAACGCAGCGACTCAACACGGCGATCTCGATCCTGTCGATTCCGCTGTTCTTTCTGGCGTGGGAACTGGTGTCGAGATCGCACATCGTGAACATCATCTTGTTTCCGCCGCCCTCGGTGGTCGCCGTTGCGATGGTCGAGTGGGTGCGAAGCGGTCAGTTCGCAATCGACCTCGCCGTCAGCATCTACCGCGTTGTCATCGGCTTCGTCCTCGGCGCATCGGCGGGTGTCGTGTTTGGCGTGCTGACCGGGCAGTTCCAGCTGTTCTCAAGCTTTTTCTCACCGATCTTTCATATTCTGCGGCCGATTCCGCCGATCGCATTCGTGCCGATCGTCATCCTGTGGTTCGGCCTGTCGGAAACCGGAAAGATCTTCCTTGTGTTCTGGGGTGTGTTCTTCACGGTCTGGCTGACCACCCACATCGGCGTACAGAAAATCGATCGTGGTCTCATCCGCGCAGCCCTGATGCTGGGTACACCCCGGCGCCGGATGCTAACCGAGATTGTTCTGTTCGGTGCTCTGCCTTACATCGTCGTGGGCCTTCGAACCGCGGTCAGCATTTCGTTTTACACGCTGGTGGCTGCGGAACTTGCCGGAACGTTTGCCGGCATCGTTTACCGCATCGAAATTGCCCAGCAGAACCTGCAAACCGGCCAGGTGATGGGAGGCCTCGTCGCGCTGGGCGCCCTCTCTTTCATAGCCGATCGCGGCTTCGCCGCCGTCACCCAACGACTGGTATGGTGGCGATGACCGTTCAGCTGGTCGCCGGTCGTGCGAAGGTCGAAAGCGACGAAGAATTGGCCGTGGTCGAGATCGATGTCGCCGACGTCAGCATCGTGTTCGATTCTCCGAAAGGCCAAGTCGTCGCGGCCGATCGCGTTTCATGCCAGATCATGCGCGGCGAATTCGTTTGCCTGCTCGGTCCATCCGGATGCGGAAAATCGACCGTTCTGAATACCATCGCCGGGTTCGAAACACCGTATGCCGGCACGGTGCGCATTGCCGGGCAAGCCGTCGCGGGACCCGGGCCCGACCGAGGCATGGTATTTCAACAACCTCATCTGTTTCCCTGGAAGTCGGTCCGGAGCAATATTTCGCACGGACCGAGCATGCTTGGAAAAACCGCCAAAGAGGCGCGTGCGATCGCCGACGATTTGATCGCCATGATCGGCCTTTCCAAATTCGCCGATGCTTATCCGCACACGCTGTCGGGAGGCATGCAGCAGCGCGTGGCGATCGCGCGTGCCTTGGCCAACCGGCCCGGCGTTCTCTTGATGGATGAGCCGTTTGGCGCCCTCGATGCCCAGACCCGGGTCGTGATGCAGGAAAACCTGCTCAGCCTCTGGGCGCAGGTCGGCACCACGATCGTGTTTGTCACCCACGATATCGACGAGGCGATCTTTCTGGCCGACCGGGTCTTGATCATGAGCGCCGGCCCGGGCCGAATTCTGCGCGATCTGCGCGTTGCTCTGCCCCGGCCTCGTTCGAGCGAGGTGGTCCTGCACCCTTCGTATGTCGCTCTGAAGAAAGAATGCCTCGACCTCATCCGGGCCGAAAGCATACGGGCATTCGACCAGCAGGCGGTGCGCTAGAAGCTGCGACCATCGCCGGTCGCGCGCACGCCGGCAAGCCCTCACGTACGGTGTGACGTGGCGGCTTGGAATGAGTCCGTAATCAGGATCCGGTCGCGGTTTTACCGGACCGAATACGTTGCACGGCCCAACGCGCATTCTTGCGAACTTCCGGATCAGCATCGTCCAGAACAGGTTCGAGAAACCTTTCCCCAGCAGGATCGGCGATCTCACCCAACGCCGCGGCGCTTTCCTTTCGCAGATTGGCCTGCGGGTGGCTGATGCACGGCCCGATCGATGGAACCGCGCGCGCAACCTTCATCTTGCCCAGGCTGCGCACCGCCTTGAGCCTCACCTGCCAAAAATCATCGGTCAGCGCGCTGATCAACGCGTCCGCGGCGTGGATCCCGTTGACATTCGTCCCAAGCGTCTCCGCCGCGATTTCGCGCACCATCCAATCGGCGTCGGCCAGCGCTCGCGTAATCGAATCGGCCGCGGGTTTCATGTGGGAAAACGCCAGCGCACTTACCGCGGCCCGGCGAACATGGGCATCGGCATCGGTCGTCACCGATGTCAGAGCGGGGATGGATTCTTCCAGCTTGAGAAAGCCGATCACACCGATCGCCTGCACGCGCACCGAGGCATCGACGTCCCGCAGCGCGTCCAGCGCCGGCTTTAGCGTGTCCTTGCGCCGCAACTCCTTCAGCGCCCGCAGGCTGGCCATCCGGACGAAGGCGTGAGTATGGCTGATCAACGGCAGGATCGCATCGGCGCAGGCCGGGTCCTTTAACTCGGCCATGCTGTCGGCCGCGGCGCTCGCTACCGCCTGTTCCGGATCGACCACAACTTTTACAAGTGCTGACACCGCATCGAGGCCGTCGAACTCGCCGAGCGCCAGCGCCACCTGTTGCCGCACCCCCGGATCCGGGTCGGACGTCATGCGATGGAGATGCGCGATGGCTGCCGGATCGCCGGAATGGCCGAGCGCGATGATCGCGACGCGACGCTCGCCGGCGTCGGCAGCTTGCAGCCGATCTTCAACGTCCTCGAGATCGTCATAGGATTCGAACGGATCTGCCATGGCTCACCTGAGCAGATAGGGGATATTGACCTTGACGGCGCCGGTCGGACAATCGGCTTCGCACGGCATGCAGTACCAGCATTCGTCGTAGGCCATGAAGGCCTTTCCCGTCATGTCGCTGATGCGCAGCACGTCCAGGGGACAGACATCGACGCAGACCGTGCAGCCCTTGTCGGCAATGCACTTGGCCTCGTCGACGACGACGGGAACGGAGGTTTGGTAACTCGCGAGGGGCATCGATCAGCTCCTATCCAGAAAATGTTGTTACAAATGTCAGGCGCTGGCGCGGATGCGCTGCTTGTCGTAAAGGTCCTTTTCCTCATCCGCGATCGGAACGACGTAGGGTTGAACCGCGCGTTTCTCGCTGCTCATCCGGCCGTCCTTCTTGCTCAGCAGCGTATGGCAGAACCAGTTCTCGTTGTCCTTGTCGGGATAGTCCGTGCGCAGATGATAGAGGCCCCAGCGGCTTTCGGTACGATACAGCGACGCATGCGCCGCCATGTCGGCGCAGTCGACGATCGACTGGGTCTCCAGCGCCCGCAATAATTCATGGGCGTTGCGGGCGATCATTCGGTTTTCCATGTCATCGCGCACTTCGGCGAGCCGCCTTTGTCCGAGTTCGAATTTGCGTGTGACTTTCGGCGGCTGCAGATAGTCGTTCACCAGCCGCCGCGCCTTGTATTCGATCTGGTTCGGCGGAACACCGTCCTCGCGTTTGGTCGGCGCAAGCACGCGCTGCCTCTCCTTTTCGATGTCGTCGGCATCAAATTTGGCAAAATCGGTATTGTCGGCGTACTCCATGGCGTCCTCGCCGGCGACCGACCCATTGGTGAAAGCGCCGAGCATGTAATTGTGCGGGACACTGGCCATGTCGCCGGCGGCATAGAGGCCGGGCACCGTGGTTCGCGCGAATTCATCGACAAACACGCCGGACGCGCTGTGTCCTGAGCAAAATCCGATCTCGGAGATATGCATCTCGATCGGCTCCTGCCGGTAGTCGGTGCCGCGGCCTTCGTGAAACAGCCCGCGCGTCGGGCGCTCGACCTTGTGCAGGGTGGTCTCGATTTCGCTGATGGTGTCGCCGTGCAGATGGTTGAGCTGCAGGAACACCGGGCCCTTGCCCGACTGCAGTTCGTTGTAGAATTCGAGCATCATCTGGCCGGACCAGTAGTCGCATTCGATGAAACGCGAACCCTGATTGTTCGCGGTAAACGCGCCGAACGGGCCGGCGACATAGGCGCAAGCCGGACCGTTATAGTCCTTGATCAGCGGGTTGATCTGAAAGCATTCGAGGTTCGCAAGCGCAGCGCCGGCATGATAGGCCATCGCGTAGCCGTCGCCGGAATTCGCCGCGTTCTCGTAGGTGCCGAACATGTAGCCGGAGGTAGGCAGTCCGAGCCGGCCGGCCGCGCCCATGCACAGGATCACCGCCTTGGCCTTGATGACCAGGATTTCAGCAGTGCGCGTGTTGACGCTGATGGCGCCGGCAACGCGGCCGTCGCTGCCAGTCAGAAGCCGGGTCGCCATATAGCGGTTCGAGATCAGGATTCGGGCGCGGCGCAGCTGCCGGTAGATCGCCTTCTTGACGGTTTCGCCATTCGGCATCGGCAGAACATAGGTGCCGATATGATGCACTTTCTTGACAGCGTAGTCGCCATTTTCGTTTTTCAGGAAGCGAATGCCAAAGCTGTCGAGTTCCTCAATGATCGAATAACAACGCTCTGCATATTTGTAGACCGCCTTCTGGTCGACAATGCCGTCATTGGCGATGGTGATTTCCTTGGTGTATTGCTCCGGCGTGGCGTAACCGGGAATCACCGCGTTATTGAGCCCGTCCATTCCCATCGAAATGGCGCCGGACCGCTTCACATTGGCCTTTTCGAGCAGGACGACATTGGCCTTTGGATTCCTGAGTTTCGCCTTCAGCGCCGCCATCGGCCCGGCCGTGCCGCCCCCAATCACGAGAACGTCGCAAGATACCTCTGAAAGGCCGTCGACAATTTCGTCCATCGCCATCGCGCAATCCTCGTCTTCGCCGAAGCAATTTCCATTCCAGCCATCATGGGAATGGTCCTGAGCGTAGAGTTAGCCAGACCGGCCGCGCGCGATAGCAATTAGTTGTCAGCGGGATGAAACAGTTTTGCCAATCACTTCGATGTCGTCCCGGCAGACCCCGGGACGACAGGGGAATCACCGCTCGACGAACGCCTTCTCGATGACAAAGTGGCCGGGCTCGCTGTGGCCTGCTTCGCTAAAACCGCGCGCTTCGAGCATCTGGCGCAGTTCCTCGAGCATGCCGGGGCTGCCGCACATCATGATCCGGTCGGTTGCGAGAGCGAGCGGCGGCTGGCCGATATCATCAAACAACTGGCTTGAAGTGATCAGATCGGTGATGCGGCCGCGGTTGCGGAAGGGCTCGCGGGTGACGGTCGGGTAATAGACGAGCTTCTCGGTCAAAAGCGGGCCAAACAATTCGTCGTCCCGCAGTTTTATGACCAGCTCTTCGCCATAGGCAAGCTCAGAGACTTGCCGGCAACCGTGGACCAGCACGATGGTTTCAAACCGCTCATACATTTCCGGGTCCTTGATCAGGCTCGCGAACGGCGCCAGACCTGTTCCGGTCGACAGCAGCAGCAGGCGCTTGCCGGGGACCAAATTGTCGGCAATCAGCGTACCGGTCGCCTTGCGCCCGACCAGGATGGTGTCGCCCTCCCTGATCTTCTGAAGCCTCGAGGTCAGCGGCCCGTCGACGACCTTGATCGAGAAAAATTCCAGTTCGTCCTCGTGATTGGCGCTGGTCATGCTGTAAGCCCGCAACAGAGGACGGCCATCGACCTCGAGCCCGATCATCGCGAACTGGCCGTTCTGGAAGCGAAAGCCGGAATTGCGGGTGGCTCTGAAGCTGAAAAGCGTATCGGTCCAGTGTCGGACAGAAAGAACCTTCTCTCGATGGAATGCGCTCATGGGTTTTGGTTTTCCGATTATCGCGTTTGTGAAAGAAGATCGTTTTGTGCGCCACTTGCTTGCGTTACTCCAGCAAGCAAGCGAGAGTCGCAATCGAACACTGCACGCGGCGGTCGATTAATTTCAAAAATAGTTCTGCTCGCCGCATGCAGGCCGTGGACCGAACCTAAGAGTGCGCCTGACTTAATCCACCTGTTCGGGCAACTAATTGCTGTCGAGGCGAAGCGCGCGATGATCGAATGCCAATCGTGGGAGAACCGAAATGTCGCAAGCGGCCGCGTCGTCCGTCTTATCAGCCCCTTCGATTGCTGCACCGACGCATATCGCCGTCAGCGACAAGCTCGATTTCCTCGAACTCACGACAGTGCAAGGCGACACAATCCGTCTGTCGGCCGAGCGCCTGCGCGGTGCCTGCAAATGCGCCCACTGCGTCAGGGCGCGGATCGATGGGGTTTTTTCGGAGCGGTTCGAAGGTATTGCGGTGGTACAGGTTTCGCCGATCGGCGATTACGCGCTCAACATCGGCTTTTCCGACGGACACGCGCGCGGGATTTACCCGTGGGAGTATCTGCTCGGTTTGAACAACCCTGAGCCACCCGATCAGGGCCGCTAACGATCAACGCGTTTCACCGCGGTTCTGTCGGCAAAACACCGGTAACTAGGCACTCGAAGCCGCGTTGGCATAAGGCTTGCTGCGCACTTCAGATCGATTTTCAAGGTCTGGAGTGGGCTATGCAAGTTAATGCAGCAATCAAAGCCGCATCGGGTCCTGGAAGCAACTTGCAGCGCATCGCAACGCCCCAAACAACCGGCGGCCAATCCCTGTTGTTGACCGAGAGTGCGCAGTCCCTTGGCGGGCCCCCCTCTCTGTTCGAAGCGCTGTCGCCACGCGAGCGCGAAACCGTGCTCAAGCGCGGTCGCCGCAAGGTTCTTTATCGCGGCCAGACGCTGTTCAATCAGGGCGCCAAGCATGACGGAATTTATCTGATCGAGACCGGCCGCATCCGCGTCTTCTACACCGCTCCCTCCGGACGCGAGATCACACTGGCCTACTGGCATCCCGGCAATTTTGTCGGCGGCCCCGAAGTATTCGGCGGCGGCGTGCACCAATGGTCGGGTGTTGCGACCAGCAACAGCAGCGTCGTCCAGCTTCCCGGCAAGGAGCTGCGCGCGCTGGTTACGGAGGTACCTAACCTTGCGATTGGACTGATCGAGGGTCTGACGTTCAAGGGAAAGTGCTACTCCGCGCTGGCGCAGATGCTGGGCACGCGCTCGATCACCGAGCGGCTGGCTCACCTTCTTCTCCACCTCGTCGAGCTCTACGGCGTGAAGGACGCGGAAGGCACGCTGATCGGCGCCGCCTTCACCCATGCCGACCTCGCTCACATGGTCGGCGCGACCCGGCAATGGGTCACGATCAGCCTCAAGCGCATGCAGGAGAAGGACATCGTCGTCTCACGTAAATCGAGAATCATTGTGCGGCGGCCTGACCTGCTCAACGAAATGAAAGGACTCGGCGCCTGAAGCCGTGCCTATAGATTTGGCGCCAAGCCCCTAAATTGCTCACGGAGTAAGCAGCGGGTGTTTTGACGGCAACTAATCGACTGCTTGTATCAGACGACGTTTGCTCCAAGCGGTGGATCGACAAAGGATACCCGACGGCAGGGAGCCATACCCGAGGCGCAATCAAACACCGAAGAGGGTCTGCAATGGGTCGCAATTTCGGAGTTCGCAGCTTTTCTGCCGTCGTCATCGCCGCGGCGGCGTTTGCTTTCGCCGGCACGGCTGGCGCGCAGACCACGGTAACGATCGGCATCGGCACCCAGGACACCACCACCAACACGGCAACAACGGGCACGATCATTCGCGAACTCCATCTCCTGGAGAAATACCTGCCCCAGGACGGCAAATACGCGAACATCAAGTTCGAGTTCGAATGGCAGAATTTCACTTCCGGCCCGCCCGTGACCAATGCGATGATGGCAAACAAGCTTCAGTTCGGCATGATGGGCGATTATCCGCTTATCGTGAACGGGTTTACCTTCGAGAACAATCCGGAAAGCAAAAGCCGCCTGATCGCGGTCTCGGCCTACAGTCTGGAAGGCTCCGGCAACGGCATCGTCGTACACAAGGACTCGCCCTACTTTGAGCTTTCGGACCTCAAGGGCAAGTTGGTCAGCGTTCCCTTCGGCTCCGCCGCGCACGGCATGGTGCTGAAGGCGATGCAGGACAAGGGCTGGCCGGCCGATTACTTTCAGCTGGTAAGCCAGAGTCCGGAGGTCGGCTCGACCAACCTGCAGGAAAAGAAGATCGACGCTCACGCCGACTTCGTGCCGTTCGCCGAACTGCTGCCGTTCCGGGGCTTCGCCCGCAAGATCTTCGACGGCGTCGAGACCAATCTTCCGACTTTCCACGGCGTCGTGGTGCGCACCGACTTCGCCGAGAAATATCCGGAAGTGGTGGTCGCCTATCTCAAGGCCATCATCGCCGCCAACGCCTGGCTCCGCGCCGACCCGAAACTGGCGGCGGAGAAAATCCAGGAGTGGACCGGCATCAACAAAGAAGTGGTTTACATTTTCCTCGGGCCCAGCGGCAATATGACGACCGATCCGACCATCAAACCTGCGCTGATCGAGGCAGCCTCCGCCGACGTCAAAGTGCTGCAGAGCCTCGGCAGGATGAAAGAGTTCGATCCCAAAAAATGGGTCGATGACGGTTATCTCCGCAAGGCCTATGCCGAACTGAACATGGATTACGAGGCTCAGCTCAAGAGCACGAAGAATTACGAAGTGAAGGGCGACGATAAATTCTGCAAAAAGCCGATCACCGACCCGCGCAAATCAGGCGAAGTCTGGGTCGACGGCGGCGACATCGAGCCGTTCTCCAGCGCCGCCTGCACGCTCGGTGCCTATGCCGACATGAAAGCCAAGGGCAAGAAGATCAACGTCGCCTATGTGTTCGATACCGCCCGCGGCATAAAACTGTTCGCCGATCAGGCCTTCTTCGCAGTCGCCGCCGACAAGAGCGAGATCGCGCCGTTTCTGTTGAAGAAGGATGCCGAAGCCTACGCCGCGAAGGTTAATGGCAAGGTGCTCAGCTTCGACGATGCGCTCAAGACAGCTGTCAGCGGGGGTTAAACGTGGAGAGCACAGCCTTGCGGCGCGAGCAGCAAGTGTCAGCCGAGCCGGAGTTGGCGGTCGAGCCGTCACCGACGCGCGAAGTCGAGCCGTTGACGAATCCGCCGCAGCTTCTGTCTTATGCGAGACGCTGGCTGTTGCTAAATCGCGGCGGATTGCGTGCCGCATTCGTCGGCGCGATCTCGCTGTTGCTGTTTCTTCTAGCCTGGCATCTGCTGACGAGATATCGCGTCGTCTTCTTCGTCCGCTTCACCAACGTACCCTCGCCTGCGGCAGTGTATGAAAGCCTGACGCGCGCGATGCATGATTCCAAATTCTTCATGCACGTGATGCTGAGCTGCCGCCGCATCCTGTTCGGCTTCTCGTTGGCGGCGGTCATCGCGGTTCCGCTCGGGCTGGTGATGGGGCGGTTCAAGCTCGCTCACGAGATCCTGTTCCCGGTCACGGAAGTGCTGCGCCCGATCCCCGCCATTGCCTGGGTTCCGATGGCCATCATGCTGTGGCCGACCAACGAACAGAGCATCATCTTCATTACTTTTCTCGGATCATTCTTTCCGATCCTCGTCAACACGCTGCACGGCATGTCGCTGGTGGACCCGGTGCTGGTGCGCGCGTCGCAATGTCTGGGCGCGCGCGAGGCCTCGATCTTTCGCGAGGTGTATTTCCCGGCCTCCTTGCCTCACATCTTTACCGGGCTGACGGTCGGGATGGGTGTCGCCTGGGTGTCGCTGATCGCCGCCGAGATGATCTCCGGCCAATACGGCATCGGCTACTTCACCTGGGAGGCCTACTCGCTGGTGCAGTACCCTGACATCGCGCTGGGAATGATCTGCATCGGCGTGCTCGGCCTCGCATCGAGTGCGTTGATCCGGGGGCTTGGCCGCGTCGTGATGCCGTGGAACCGAACATGAGCGAAATCAAAGCAAGCGCGACCTCGAAGGGTCGCGTCGGCGTCAGAAATTTCGGTCTGAGCTACGATACACTGGAAGGTCCGGTCGAAGCCGTTTGCGGTGCCTCGATCCATGTCAATCCTGGCGAGTTCGTCTCGATCGTCGGGCCGTCGGGCTGCGGCAAATCGACATTGCTCAACGCGGTCGCGGGCTTTCTCAAGCCGACCATGGGCGATGTTACCGTTGACGATGAAATGGTCGATGGCCCCGGGGCCGATCGCGGCATGGTGTTTCAGCAATATTCGCTGTTTCCCTGGAAAACGGTGAAGGGCAACGTCGAATTCGGCCTGAAGATGAAACATGTCGACAAGTCCAGCCGCGACCGCGCCGCGCGGACACTGCTGGGCCTGGCCGGCCTGACCGCGTTCGAGAACAAATATCCGGACAGCCTGTCGGGTGGAATGAAACAGCGCGTCGGCATTGTCCGTGCGCTCGCCACCGGACCCAAGGTCCTGCTGCTGGACGAACCCTTCGGGGCGCTCGACGCGCAGACCCGCGTCATCATGCAGCAGATTCTCACCAACATGTGGCAGCGCTTAAAGATATCGGTGCTGTTCGTCACCCACGACATCGATGAAGCGATTTTTCTGTCCGATCGGGTCTATTGCATGACGGCGCGCCCCGGCACCATCAAGGCCGAGATCACTATCCCACTGGAGCGGCCGCGGCAGCAGTCGATGATGATGTCATCGGAGTTTCTCGGTTTACGCCGTGGATTGATGTCGCTGATCCGGGAGGAAAGCATAAAAGCCATGGGCGGCGAGCTCAACGACCTCGCGCTTGACGGCTTGAGCATCGATCTCCACGGTCAATCGCTTGCTGACGTACTTTGATCGTAACCGTACAGGTTTGAATCCGGCGACGCTGATGTTGAAAGATGTTCGATGGCGTCGATCTGGCGACGGCTATCGCGCGGCCTGGCTGGCGGAGTGAAAATTCGAGACTGCTGGTCGGGAATACACACGCCTATCTCGGGCGGCTTTCGGCTTATGGCCACGAGGTCGTGCCGACGGCCGATGGCGATCTGCGCTTCGGCGCCCTTGTCTGCGCCGGCATACAGCGCGGCCGGCCAGTCGCTTGCGCCGATTGGCGGCGTGAAACCTGGGCCGGCGTGGTTTAAGGCCGTTAACGGGGCGGTTCAAGGCGCGCTGGTGGTTAGATGATCAGCAATCCATCGTCGTGTCGCGTTCCCATTCGGTGAGATGCCGGGTGTAGTCGTTCCATTCATCTTTCTTGAGTTTCAGATATGCCGGAACGAACTCCCCGAGGCCCTTCGCCATCACATCGGACTGCTCGAGCGCCCGGATCGCATCAAGAAGATTGAGCGGAAGCCGCTTCACGTCGCCAACGGTGTGTCCATCGGTGTACATGTTGATATCGAGCCGCTTGCCCGGATCACGCTTCATTTCGATACCGTCCAGGCCTGCCGCCAGAATGGCCGCCTGCAGGGCGTAGGGATTGGCCGCCCCGTCAGGCAACCGCAGCTCGAATCGACCCGCATCCGGGATGCGGATCATGTGAGTCCTGTTGTTGCCGGTGTAGGTGACGGAGTTGGGAGACCATGTTGCTCCCGACGCAGTACGCGGCGCGTTGATGCGTTTATACGAATTGACAGTCGGATTGAGGATCGCAGCCATCGCGTCGGCGGAGTTGATGATGCCGCCGATAAAATTGTAACCAAGGGTAGAGACGCCGAGTTCGCCTGCATCGTCCTCGAGCAGATTCCGGTCGCCGCTCCAGAGCGACACATGAACGTGGCAGCCATTGCCGGTCAGGTGCGAGAACGGCTTCGGCATGAATGTCGCGCGCATGCCGTGCTTTTCCGCTATCGACTTTGCCATGTACTTGAAGAAGGCATGCCGGTCGGCGGTCACGAGAGCGTCGTCAAAATCCCAATTCATCTCGAATTGGCCGTTAGCGTCCTCGTGGTCGCTCTGATAGGGCTTCCAGCCGAGCTGCAGCATGCAATTGCTGATCTCGCTGATGATGTCGTATCGGCGCATGAGCGCCGACTGGTCGTAGCAGGGTTTCGCCTGCCGGTCCGCTCCGTCGCCGATATCGCGGCCTTCGGGAGTGACGAGGAAGAATTCACACTCCACGCCGCTCTTGAGCTGCATGCCCTTTTTGGCTGCCTCGGCGATCAGCCGCTTCAACGTATTCCGCGGCGCCTGCCCGACGGCCTTGCCGCTCATCCAGGGATCGGCGGCCAGCCACGCGACCTCGGGTTTCCAGGGCAGTTGCATGAGGCTGGCCGGGTCGGGCATCGCAAGAACGTCGGGATCGGCGGGCGTCATGTCGAGCCAGGTCGCGAAACCGGCAAAGCCGGCTCCAGACTTCATCATCTGCGCGATGGCCGCAGACGGCACAAGTTTCGCCCGCAGCGTACCGAACAAGTCCGTATAGGCGATGAGGAAGTTCTTGATACCGCGTTCTTTGGCAATTGCTGTTAGATCGGACATTGTTTCCCCCACCGACGCGGCCAGATTGATTTCAAAAGTTCGTCGCCCCCGGGATCCAATTGGTGCCGGCCAGAGGAACCCCTGCCATTGCAGCAGCCTCCACGGTCAGCGCCACCAGGTCCTCCGGCTCGAGATTGTGGACATGGCTCTTGCCGCACGCGCGCGCGATCGTCTGGCATTCGAGCGTAAGTACCGAGAGGTAGTTGGACAGACGTCGCCCCGCCTTCACGGGATCGAGACGCGCGGCAAAAGCCGGATCCTGCGTCGTGATCCCCGCGGGATCGCGTCCTTCGTGCCAATCGTCATAAGCGCCGGCCGTTGTGCCGAGCTTTCGATACTCGTCCTCGAGCCGGGGATCGTTGTCGCCGAGTGCAATCAGCGCGGCGGTCCCTATCGCGACCGCATCGGCTCCAAGCGCGAGCGCCTTGGCGACATCGGCCCCGGTGCGGATGCCGCCGGAGACGATGAGCTGCACCTTGCGGTGCATGCCAAGCTCCTGAAGTGCCTGCACGGCAGGCCTTATGGCTGACAGAATCGGCAAGCCCACGTTTTCGATGAAGACTTCCTGGGTCGCGGCGGTACCGCCCTGCATGCCGTCCAGCACGACCACGTCGGCGCCGGACTTCACCGCCAGCGCCGTGTCGTAATAGGGCCGGCTGGCGCCGACCTTGACGTAGATCGGCTTCTCCCAATCCGTAATCTCCCGCAACTCCTCGATCTTGATCTCGAGATCGTCCGGACCGGTCCAGTCGGGATGCCGGCAGGCCGAGCGCTGATCGATCCCTTCCGGCAGATCCCGCATCTTCGCCACGCGTGCGGAAATCTTCTGGCCAAGAAGCATTCCGCCGCCGCCGGGCTTCGCCCCCTGCCCAATGACAATCTCGATGGCGTCCGCTCTTCGCAGGTCGGTCGGATTCATGCCGTAGCGCGACGGCAGATACTGATAGACGAGCGTGGAAGAATGAGTCCTCTCCTCGGGAGTCATGCCGCCGTCGCCGGTCGTGGTGGAGGTGCCTAACGCCGACGCCCCGCGGCCCAATGCCTCCTTTGCCGGACCCGAGAGCGCGCCGAAGCTCATGCCTGCGATCGTCACCGGAATCTTCAATTCGATCGGCTTGCTTGCGAAGCGTGTGCCGAGCACCACATTGGTCCCGCATCTTTCGCGATATCCTTCCAGCGGATACCTGGATATCGAGGCACCGAGAAACAGAAGGTCGTCGAAATGCGGCAATTTACGTTTCGCGCCACCGCCGCGGATGTCGTAGATTCCCGTCGATGCAGCGCGCTGGATCTCGGCGATGGAATGCGGATCGAACGTCGCGGAAAATCGCGGCGGTGTTTGATGGCGAAGCCGTTCATCCGATTGATTCATGGAGTGGCCGATCAGTATGAGTCGACGTTGTCGACGTGGAAATGGTAGAGCCGTCGCGCCGAGCCGTAGAGCTTGAAATCATCGGTGCTCACGCCGGCGAGATCGGCCCGGGCCAACACCTCGGCAAGGACTGCCCGGTCATCCGGTCCCATCTCCTTTGCGGTGCAGTCGGTCCCGAGGCTTGCGACATTGCCCCTGACGAACAGCCGCGCTTCGTAGATGGAATCGCCGAGCGCTTCCCCGGCGTCGCCGAGCACGACGAGATTTCCCGATTGCGCCATGAAAGCGCTCATCGGACCGATCGACCCTTTCACGACGATGTCGATGCCCTTCATGGAGATGCCGCAGCGAGCCGACGCGTTGCCGTCGATCACCAGAAGACCGCCGCGGCCGGTGGCGCCGGCGGCCTGGCTCGCATCTCCTTTGACGTGCACGGTTCCGGACATCATGTTCTCGGCAACGCCGACGCCGGCGTTACCGTTGACGATGACGGTCGCAAGCTCGTTCATTCCCGCGCAGTAGTATCCGACGTGACCGCCGATCTCGACGGTGATGGGCTTGTCCAGTCCGCATGCGAGCGCGTGCTTTCCGCCGGGGTTCACAACGGTCCAATGCGTCTCGTTGGTATTGCTCGGCAGCGCATGAAGCTTCGCGTTGAGGTCGCGCAGCGCGGACGTGGAGAGATCATATGCCGGCATCTCAGCGTTCCCAGACATAGACCCTGGCGGGTTCGGGCTCGAATACCCTGGCAGCTTCGATCCCGGGCAATACCGCAAGCGCGCGATATTCCGATCCGAAGGCGACATAGTCGTCGGTTTCGGCCATCACCGCCGGCTTGCAGGCGATGGGATCGCGCAGGACCGCAAAGCCGGATTCCGTTCCGACAACGAACGTGTAGAATCCGTCCAGGTCACTCAGCCCGCGGGTCAGGGCCTGCTTCAGGGTGGCGCCTTCCTGCATGCACCAGGAAAGGTAGCCCGCGGCGACTTCGGAATCGTTGTCGGTCGCAAACGCGATCCCGTTACGCTTGAGCTCACGCCGCAGCGCATTGTGGTTGGACAGCGAACCATTGTGGACGAGGCATTGATCGGGTCCGGTCGAGAACGGATGCGCGCCTCGCGTGGTGACCGCCGATTCGGTCGCCATCCTTGTATGGCCTATCGCGTGTGTCCCCGTCATCCGCGCCAGACCGAAACGCTCGGAGACCTTGGCCGGCAGGCCGACCTCCTTGTAGATCTCCATGCGCGCGCCGTGGCCGACGATTTCCGCACCATCGGCCTGCGCGGCGACAAAGGCCTGCAGTGCAGGGATCATTTCCGGAGAGATCGAGATGACCGCGTGGCTCGACCGGTAGACCGGGCGAACCGCGCCGAACTGCTT
>Ga0210403_10002962_pt1 | contig 15081 bp, 9 predicted proteins | sample IncBWC19MmetaG_FD_150863 | JGI IMG/M metagenome (GOLD analysis project Ga0210403, IMG submission 150863) | Forest soil microbial communities from Barre Woods Harvard Forest LTER site, Petersham, Massachusetts, United States - Inc-BW-C-19-M | ecosystem: Environmental > Terrestrial > Soil >... | reverse complement strand
CGGGCGCGCCGTGGACGGTGTGCATCACGCCGGGGGCGAAGCAAGTGTTGTACACGTCGGACGCGTTTCCGGGACGAATTTACAAGCTGAGCCTTGATGGAAAAGTGCTCGGCATGTTTGGCAAAGCGGGCAAGCAGCCCGGGCAATTCGGGTGGATACACGAAATCGCGTGCCCGTCTGAAAACGAACTATATGTCGCCGAAATTTTGAATTGGCGCGTGCAGAAATTAATTCTTGAGCCCGCACACTGAGAGTGATCGAGTCACTTCAGCTTGGGTTTGGCAGTGGGCTCGCGCAGGTGTAAGTCGAAGAAGTTGTCAACGCGATGCCAAGCGTCGAGCAGAACGTGCTCACGCGTGAAGTAGTGGAATTCGCCAGGATAGATCATGAAAGAGACCAAGTCTCCCTTGTGTTTCTTGAGGGCTTCGTCCATGAGCCAGACGGATTCGAGGAACGGGACGTTGACGTCTGCGGTGCCGTGCAAGATGAGCAGTGGGTGCTCGAGTCGATCGATGTGCGAAAGCGGCGAGGCGTTCGCATAGACTTGCGGATTTTGCTCGGGAGTGCCGATGCGGCTGGCGGTCCAGTCGCCATGGTAGGGATCGGAATAATACATGGCGTAGTCGGCGACGCCGGCGACGTCGACGCCCGCGCGGAAAAGTTTGGGTTGATCGGTCATGGCGATCAGAGTGAAAAAGCCGCCATAGCTCAGGCCCCAGACACCGATGCGGTCAGGGTCCACGTAGGGAAGCGTCTTTAGATAGTTCCCGCCCATCCAGGCGTCTTTGGCATCCTTGCCGCCGACGTCCATGTACACGCCGGTGCGCCAATCGCGGCCATAGCCGATGCTGCCACGATAATCGGGCGCGAAGACGACGTAACCTTTCTGAAGAAAATATTGGTGAATGCTGTAGTAGACGGCGTAGTTTCGCTGAACGTGCCAGCCATCGTAGTTTTGATTTACGCCGTCGCCGTGAATCCACATGATGGCGGGATGCTTTTTCGATTTGTCGAGATTCTTGGGAACAAAGAGCCAGCCGGGGACTTGCTGGCCATCTGGGCCGGGAAAGTGAACGAATTGCGGCTCGACAAATTGAGAGCGATCCATTCCCGCGGGCATGGAGTCGGTGAGACGCACGGGTGGCACGGCGCCGGGGTTGGTGCCGACGGTGTACAGATCGGCGCTGTTGCGCGTGTCGGTGTGCTGATAGACGAGACGACCGTCGCCTTCCGACCAGTGCGGCTCGATATTTGTGCCCGGCTCCGCGGGAATGTATCTGATCTCAGCGTTCGCGGGATCGTCGCCGATCTTTGCGATGCCGAGGACGCGGTCGCCGGGGCGGTCTTCGAGATTAGCGTCGAATGCGATGCGCGTGCTGTCGTGCGACCACGCGGGGCGCCAAGCTTCAAATTTGCCTTTGGTGATTTGAACGGCGGCGCCTCCGGAAGCGGGCATGACGTAGAGATGGTCCCAGCCATCTTCATCACTGAGGAAAGCGATCCATTTGCCGTTGGGCGAGGGCCAGGGTTGCGCGCCGGCTTCGCCCCAGTCGGGAATGCTCCAGAATTTTTCTTCGTGAATTTCGTGGATGGATTTTGTGATGCCGGTAGCGGAGTCGGCGACATAAATGAAATAGTTTTTGAAATCGGGGGATTGGCCATCGAAAACGAGATGCGTGTTGTCCAGCCAAGCCAGGCCACCGTACTCGCCGGGCTTGGCGACAGGGACAGGTTTCGCGTCGGCGAGTTTGAGCGCATAGATCTGGCCGGGGACATATTCCGAGACGCGGTAGATGATTTTTTCGCCGGAATAGGAGGGAGATTCGTCGTGATGAATAATTTTTGCGCCGCCTGTGTAAGCGATGGATAAACCGTCGGGCGACCAAAGGATGCCGCGGATGCTGACGTCATCGTGGGCGGTGGTGGACTCGGTTCCATCAGAGAGCCAGCGAATGATCAGCTCGCTGGGATGCGGGCCGTCATCGCCTGCCGGATGCTTGCTGCGGACAAAAGCTACGCGTTTGCCGTCAGGAGAAGGGATGTAGCCGTGGCCTGGATCGGGTTTGCTCCAAACGGCCTTGGGCGCGCCGCCCGTTGCGGCGACTTGCCAAAGATCACCGTCGTGCGGGAAATAGACAATGTCGCCGTCGGCATTCCAGAACGCGCCGTCCACTTGGCCCTGAGAGAAGGAAGTGAGCGGCTTGGGCTGGCCGCTGCCGTCGGCGTTTGCGATGTAGAGATTAGCGACGCCTGCGCGGTCCCAGACAAAGGCGACAAGCTTGCCGTCCGGCGACCAGATGGGATTCGAGGGATGCTTGATGTCGATTAACTGTTCGATAGTGAGCTTTTGTTTTTGGCCAGCGGATTGCGCCGACGCGGCGCTCGCTATAGCTAGCAGCGTAATTGCAATTCCAAGTGCGTGGAGTGCGTGAATCCGAATGCGCATTGCGCCCCCTCAAATGCGAAGACAGAGATTTGCGAGCCCGAAACCAGAGCGGCGGGTGGGGCGAAAGTATCACCCAACCCGCCGAACAGGGAAGAACGAATTGCACTCGGCCAAATGCGCCGATGTTAGAAGCTGACCTTGAGGCCGATCCTAGCAAGGAACGGGTTAACGGTATTGCTCGGAGCGAGGTATGCCGAGCCAAACGCCGAGTTCACGGCGACGACGGTCTGAGCGTTAGTGATATTGAACAAGTCGATGATCGGCTCGATGCGGAATCGGTCTCGGATTACGAATTCGCGAGGGATCCGTATGTTGAGCAAGTTAACGCTCGGATAGCGGACCTGGCCGGCTGGGAGAAGAGCGACGGTCTCAGTAGTCTGGCCGAGCTCTGGACCCGAGAAGGTCTCGGTCGGTCGGATTGGAAACCCGGTGTAATGTTGAAAGTTCACGCTGGATGTAAACTTCCACGGGAGATCGTACGTGCCGTCGACCTTGAAGACGTAGGTGGAGTCCATGTTTAAGACGTTGTTCTGCCGGTTGATATTCAAATTGGGGTCGTTGAAGTTGTCGCCCAAGGCTTCATCAGCACTGCCATTGCCGAAGACGCCCTTCTGGCTCTGAATGGTGAAGCCCGCCAGCAGCATGAAGTTGTGGGACAGGCGCTTGGTGGCGGTGAACTCAAGGCCGTCGTATCTGTTGGTATCCAGTTGGGGGATGTTTGTGACCAAGAAGTTGGCTTGGCCGAGAGCGGCGGTCTGGCTGAAAAGAGTAAGAGGCTTGCCGGTAAGGCCGTTGACAATGGGCTGTCCGTTGAGAACGGTGATAGCGGAATAGTCCGAGAGAGGGACAGACGTATTCAGCTCGCCAAGTAAATTGCCCTTGTGGCGGAAATAGTAAGCCACGCCAACTCGCAGGTCATACCACATTTCTCTTTCGTAACTGGCGCTGACCTCGTCGGAATAGGGACGGCTCAAATTGGGATCGATATGTGTGAAAGAACCGCCACTCTTCGTTATTGGGGTGGTGCCCAAGAAGCCAGTGGGAATTCCGCTGGCATTGACAGCTCCGTTCCAAGCGTACTCCACAAAGGAGAGGCCGACGGGATTTACCGCTTCGCCTAACTGCGTCCCTTCCATCAGATAATAACGTCCATAGCTGGCGCGCAACACCTGCGTGCCGTGGCCTCCCAAGTCCCAGGCTGCACCCAGGCGCGGCGAAACGTTGTTCCAGTCGGCGATATTCCCGGAGGCCGGAAATTGCTGAGCCGGAAACACTGTGGGCCAGAAGGGCGATTGGGCAATGGACTGAGCGGGATAGTAGGTGGTAAAGCGGTCGTAGCGAACCCCGAGGTTCAGAGTGAGTCGGCGCTTGACGGTCCACGCGTCCTGGATATAGACGCTGGCGTCATTCATATAGGTTTTGACAGTGAGAGGCGCGTTATACACCAGCACGTCGAGGGGGTGAGTAGGACCGCCGTTGAACTGTTCCTGAATGCCTTGATTCATAGTGTAGACGTAGGGGTTGAGAGCGCTGCCGATTTCAAACCCCGCCTTCACGTTGTGTGTTCCTCCCCATCCCCCTTTGTAGTAGGAGACGGCCGCCGAGAACTTCCTCACCCATGCCGCGTTTACGAAAGCAAAAGGCGCAGCACCCGTTTCGGTTGAGAGCGTCACGTCCTGAACGTTGATGGCTGTCGGGGGCGTACCCGGCTCATAGTTCAGGGGGAACACCTCTTTATTCCAGCCAAAGCGGAAGTCGGCAATCAGATTGTTGGTAATTTGGGAGGTCCAAAGGCCCTCGAGAATATAGGCGGGCTCAATTTGCACCCAGCTAGCTTCCGGAGAAACAAGGTTGAAGCTCGTGTCGCGGCGGTTAAAACGGTTTTGCTCGTTATAGAGCCAAACAAAGCCGATCTTGTTTTTCGAGTTCGCCTGCCAGTCGAGGCGTAGCGCCGTGTTGGTCTGGTGGTCTATGTCTACCCCGGGCGCGCCTGTCGGCGTGGCGATGGAAAGTACGTCTTCTCCCAGGTCATAACGGCGATACGAGCCGAAGATCCACAGGCGATCCTTCAGAATCGGGCCGCCAGCCCCAACCGTGGTATCCCGGTCATGATAGATGGGTGAAGCTGCTTTGACAGGCACGCCGCCAAAGATGGGGGATTTGGCACCGGCCTCAAACCCGGCGCTCGCGTAGTAGGCGGCTGCTTGTCCGTGCCACTCGTTCGACCCCGACTTGGTCACCATGTTCATATACACTCCGCCAATCGCAACAGAGGCCGGAGCATTGTCGGAAACGACCTGAAACTCGTCAAAGGAATCGTGGTCGGTGTAAAACTGCGTGTAGCCGCCGTTGGCTCCCGGCCAGTTTAAGTCCAAGCCATTGAAGCCGAATACCTGCTCCCCCGGTGTGCTGCCGTGTACCTGCATTGTGGATTGCTGGTAGCTTTGATTCCCTCCGACATCCACAGTGCTTACGGTGGCGCCAGGCATCTGCGCCACGGTAGACCACGGATCGCGCCCGCTCGGGATATCCTGGAGAAGCGTCTGATCAAATGTGGTGGAAGTTTGAACGTTCTGCACATCCACCACGGGGTTGGCTTCTACCTTGACAACCTCCCCTAGAGTACCCACGGTAAGCTTTGGCTCAACCGAAGCCGTAAAGCCAGCCGTAAGCACAATGCCGATCTGTTCAAAGGTATGAAAGCCGGCAGCGGTAACCGTCAAGTCATAGGTGCCGGGAGGCAGCAAGTCAAACAGATAGCCTCCGTCTGCCGCCGTGTTGATAGAGCGCGGAGCCATTAGTGCGTTGCCCTTCACGGTTACGGTTGCGTTTGGAACAACCGCCCCGGAAGAGTCCGTAACTACCCCTGTAATCTTGCCTGTGATTGCGATTTGTGCGGAAATGATTGCTGGCAAACAGCTAAGCAGTATAAATAGAAAAACAATACGCCTTTTCATCACCCCTCCTAGTACTGATAGTTCAAGCAGCTACTACTTGAACCTGTAGTTTGGAAAACCACACCCCAAACCTCCCAAATTGCGCGAGCGTCCGAGAGCGCGAGGCAAAGTGAGAGGATGGACGGAGTGTATACAGTATCCCGGTCAAGTCAAATGAAGAATTTCGCTTTACCCCATTCGACAGACCGCACCCCCCCATATGACCTTTAGACGGCCATTGGGGAGATTTGTTCATTTTGACTGGATAAAATATTCGTTGGTCGAACAGAAAGCGGTGGGGCTGGAACCCGCGAGGCGATTCGTGAGCTTTAAACTGGTGCTGGGCTCTGAGCCCTTGCCCGGTTGCCTCGGACTAGTTTGCGGGCAGGCGGTTCACAATGAAGTCCGAGATGCGGCTTGCGGCAGGTGGATCGAGGTTCGATAGCACCACGATCACGTAGCCAACTTGCGGAAAGATTTGCAGCTCGCCATTCATGCCGGGAGCGCCGCCGCCGTGGCCGAAGTGGCGCAGGGAGGTACCGGCGTCTGAATCCATGAAACCAAAGGCATATTTTGCCCCTCTGGGCGTATCTACCTTTCCGGTGGTAAGCAGGTCGGTGTTTTGCGCGTTCAGGAGCTTGTGATTGGCGAGAGCATTCGCAAATCGAAGGAAGTCTTCGACGGTGCAATAGCCGCCCCCGGCCGAAGTCCCGCGGTAGGGAAGCGTATCGGTATTGGGACGAAGCGTTTCGCTGTCGAACCGGGTGTAGCCAGTCGAGCGATCGGGAACGACTTGGTCTTCCGGAAAAGAGCCGGTAGACGTCATGCCCGCGGGGCCATAGATGTTTTCGCTGACGTAATCGTAATAGTTTTTTCCGCTTACACGTTCGACGATCAATCCGAGCATCAAGAATCCGTAGTTGCTGTACTCCCAACGGCTGCCGGGTTCAAACTCCGGAGCGCGGTCGCCGTAGAGTTTCACGTAGTCCTGCAGAGTCTTTAATTCGAGGCGATGCGCGTCATACTGCGGGCCGAAAAAGTCGCCGGTGCCGCCAGTGTGCGTAAGGAGTTGGTAGACAGTGACTTTTGTCGCGATGTCTTTGTTCGGATAGTCGGTGAGGTATTTGCCAACGGGATCGCTTAGCGAGATTTTACCGGCTTGCACGAGTTGCAGGATCGCCACGGCTGTGAACATTTTGTTCATCGAGCCGATCCGGAATTTCGTGTTGAGTGTGTTTGGAATTTTCTTTTCGCGATCCGCCAATCCGTAAGCCCCGGTGAAAACAGCTTTACCGTCTTTGGCCAGGAGAGCAGCGCCAGAGAACTTGCCGGCTGCCGTATCCTTTTCGAGCTTTGCGCGAAGCGCCGCGATTAAATCGCTTTGGCTCAGTCGCGAAAGCGCGAATTCCGCGGGGCGACCGATAGCTCGCACCTCAAGATGGGTGACGCGGTGAGCGGCTGCTGCTTCGACTTCGATGGTCAACCTGGCGAATTGATCAGAGTCCCGCTCCTGCACCAGCGCTGTGAGCTTCGTCGGACTGGATTCTTCGACTTTCTTGAGCTCGAATCCGCCGGTTTGCTGCCGGAAACCGAGCATGCCCTCGATTTTGTGCTCCTCGGGCTTGTCGAAGTGGCTACGGAAGCTTTCGAGCTTGGTCTTGTCGCCACTGTTGAAGGCGGCAAGCCATGCCGAAAATTGCTCGCCGGCAGGAGTCTTGGGGATATCGACAGAGGCAGAGGGAATTTGGGCCGTTCTTGCTGCGGCCTGGCCGGTGAAGCCTGGCCCACCAAGCAGAGTCAGAACGAAGGCTGTGAAAACGATCCTGCAAAACGTGGTTCCTTGATATGACATATTTCTCAGAGCCTCCAAGACTCAATTGGCCAAAGTCTACAGACGAGTAGACGCGGGTGGAATGGCTTTGTATTCGGGTGGTCCTCATAAACTTTGGCGGGGTAGCGACACACGGTCTTCAAGGACATATCGCTCCATCCGAGCGTGGAATATTTAGGCAGAGGAATCACGAGTGGAAGTGGTCGAAGTCCATTTAGACCATGGTTAGACTATAGTTTGACCATAGTCTAGAGATTAGGTACAATTCCCTTTAGGAGCTCGCAATCGTGGAAGAGATAGCCATTTCAAAATTCAAAGCCACCTGTCTGGCGGTGTTGGAACGCGTTCGTAAAACTGGTCACCCGATTCGCGTGACGCGCTTCGGACATCCCATCGCAGAGATCAATCCGCCCAATACTGCCAAGCGAACCATACGCCTCGGAGGCGGGATCGGGACTATGGAGATATTGGGAGACATCGTGGGGCCTACCGGCGACATATCGGAATGGGAGGCGGCTCAAGATCCCGAGCCCGAACTTGGTCCGGAACCGGGGCCGGAGAAGAAGCCCAAGTGAGGCTTTTGCTCGATACACACATTTGGATTTGGAATTACACAGCGCCGGAGAAGCTGACCTCCGAAGTAGCACGGGAGTTGGCCAATGCTGACAACCAGCGGTTTCTGTCCCCAGTCAGCATTTGGGAAGTAGCAGTCCTGCTGGAGAAAAGACGGGTCAAACTTCAACAGGATTTCGGAGAATGGTTCAAACAGTCCGTGGAAGACCTAGAACTCATCGAAGCGCCGCTGCATTGGGGAATTGCTCACGAGTTGAGGTTCACGGTGCTGGGCCACCGGGATCCCGCGGATCGGTTTCTCGTTGCGACCGCACGACCGCAAAGGTCTGTGATTTCACTCTTGTGACGGCGGATGAACGGCTTTTGAATGTACCCGGGCTAAAAGCGCTGCCGAATCGCTAAACTTCTGGCCGCGCGGCTCTTCACGCAGATGCTTCTTGAAAACGTTCGCGCGGTCCCCAGCGGCTTGCGCCTCCGACGGTGTGTAAGCCAAACTTACTTGGGCTTGGTACCCTGCAAGTCAGTTAAATCCGCCAGGACTTCCTCGCTATGTTGCTGCGGTTTTACGTCGAGATAGACTTTGCGGACGACACCGTCGGGATCAATTAGAAATGTGTGGCGCGCGGAGAGCTTGGCAACGCCGAGATTCATCACGGAGTCGTAAAGCTCGGAAACTTCATGCTTGGTGTCGGCCAGCAGCTTGAAGTTCAGCCCTTCCTTGGTGCAGAACTTTTGGTGTGAGTCTTCGTCCTGCACGCTGACGCCGACGATTACGGCGTGCTTTTGCTCGTATTGCGCCAGGTCGCGTTGAAAGTTATGAGCTTCCACGGTGCATCCGCTTGTAAAATCCTTCGGGTAGAAATAGAGCACCACCCATTTCCCCTTGAAATCATGCAGGCTCACCGGCTTGGACTCTTGCGAATTCAAAGTGAAGTCAGGAGCCGCGCTTCCGACAGCCGGAGCCTTGCTATCTGCGTACAGTCCGCGGATCCCCAAACCCAATCCTGCTAACAGAAGTATTCCAACCGCAATGAGCGTTATTTTCATGGTTGTCCCCTAATCCAATTACCCCGGCCGGCGCTGGTTTATTCCAGAAAGACCGGCGTCTCGCGAATTCTGAAACTCTCGCCGCTTTTACGAGCACTATCATAGCGTTCCGGTAGTGTGGACGCTAGTTGGAATGGGTGAAGCGGCCGAAGCCCAGCCGCAATTGGAGCGTATTGATCCCCGGATTCAAGTTCGCGAGCGAGGCGTTGGATATATGCATGAACCGAATCTCGGCGCTCCAATTGTATTTGCTATGCAGGAAATGCAAACCCAGGGCGCCGCTCGAGGTGAAATTTACGCGCGAGGTGCCTGGAGGCACATTGTCGTTTGTAAAAAGCGTGCCACCGCCGAGTTCGAAATACGGAACGACCTTGCGCGGCTTGCGGAAATTCCATTTCAAAGCGAAGGGATTCAGGCCGAACCCATAAGCCGTGCCTCCGCGCTGGACCACCATAAATACCGGCACAACATCCACCGCGTATTCGAACTGGCCCCGCAAAAATCCCGGGCCAATAGGCGGCGTCAAAATCCAGCCGTAACGCGCGCCCACATTCCAGACGCCGCTGTCGGAGGTGCTGCCATTCAATCCGTGGCCGCCGCCGGTCCAGATTTGCAGCTCATGTCCGCCATCCTCCGGGCCTGCCTGAGCCCTTAATGACGGCGCGCACAAAAACGCCACAAACAGCAAGCTTGCGAACAAGCGTGTCACTTGAAGAACCTCCCCAGGGGCTTGGATTCGCTTCCTTGAAACTTGGGTGCACGCAAGATACAGAAAAACCGCCACAAACGCGACCAGGATTTGCATTACTTCAGATAGGTGCGGACGATTTGGATGACGTCGTCGGCGGCTTCTTCCGATGACTTCGAGTTGCGCGGCATGTGGTTTCGAATGTGATCCTCCATCAACTCGCCCATGAGGCTATTGATAGCGCCGCGAGCGGCAGCCAGACGCTGCAGCGCATCGGCGCACGGCTCGTCTTCATTCAGGGCGCGAAGAACGCTTTCGAGCTGCCCGATGACTTTCTTGGTGCGGGTGACAAGGTCGAGTTTTTCGCGAGACGTGTGTGACATTTTACTTGTATACCCTACAGGGGTATGGTATCAAGGACCGGGACGTAATAGCAATGGCTCTCTGCACAGTAGAGCAAGGACGTGGCTCATTTCAACTGCCGAGTGCCCAGCACGGCGTTCATCGTACTGTAATAGAACGCCTTTTACCCTCCCAAGGACCTAATCCACCGCATCCGACTGCGAACAGTGAGAAGAACATGTTTCGAAACGCCGACGGCGTAGCATCGCGCAGTTTCTCACAGCTTCCGCGCGCAACTTTCGCTCGAATCATTTTTGTTTTTTTCCTGGGCGCGGAGTCAGATTATCGCGGCATACAGCTGAGCTACTGGAATCTTGTTGCTTCGCACATGAAGGCCGCGAACCAACTCAATCTTGCCGCAGGACGTGAGGTTCTTCCATGAGACCCAGAGGTTTTGAATGCCTCGCTCTTTGTTTTCTACTAGTCCTGGTTGCATCCGGATGCGGAGACTCCGACAAGGACACCGGCGCGGGAGCGCCACCGCCTCTGAAAGTCGAGCAGGTGAACGACCGAAATGTATTTCAAGTGGATCATCCGGATCAGTTTCCTCTGGTGGCGGCGGTGGAGCGCTTCGCGGTGTCACAGCTGAAAGCCACCGGCGTTGTCACTCCGGACATATCCAGAAATGTTCCGGTCATTTCCGTAGCCACCGGCCGGGTGGTGCAGATTTCGGCACGCTTGGGTGACACCGTAAAGAAAGGGCAGATCCTGCTGCGTGTGCAAAGCGCCGACGTTGCCGGAGCGTATTCCGATTATCAAAAAGCTGTCGCCGATGAACAGCTCACCCGCACTCAGATGGAGAGAGCCCAGCTTCTCTACGACCGAGGCGCGATTTCGCTGAACGATCTCCAAGTCGCGCAGGATACGGACGCCAAAGCCAAAGTGGACGTGAAAACCACGGCCGAGAAACTACGTGTGCTCGGCAACACCAATCTGGATCAGCCCTCCGGCATTGTTGAGATTCGCGCACCGGTCTCGGGTGTCATCACCGATCAACAGGTCACCAATGCCTCGGGAGTAGCGGGCCTGGGCTCGCCCAATCCGTTCACCATCTCCGACCTGACCTACGTGTGGATTCTCTGCGATGTCTACGAGAATGATCTTTCGAGCGTGCATCTTGGACAGAACGCTGATATTCGCTTAAACGCCTATCCGGATAAAAATTTCACGGGAGTGATCAGCAACATCGGCCCCATCCTCGATCCCAATATTCGAACCGCGAAAGTGCGCTTGGAAGTCAGCAATCCCGGCTTGATGCGTCCAGGCATGTTTGTAACAGCGACGTTCCATGGGCAGTCAAAAGAGAAACGTGCCGCCGTTCCATCGACCGCCATCTTGCACTTGCACGATCGCGATTGGGTTTACATCCCGATAAAGGACAAAAAATTTCGACGCGTGGAAGTAACCGGCGGCGACATGCTTCCCGGAAACATGCAGGAGATCCTCTCGGGACTTGCGCCTGGCGATCAAGTTGTGACCAATGCGCTTGAATTCCAGAATACGGTGCAGCAGTAATGATTCGCGCGTTAGTCGCGTTCTCCCTGAACAACCGGTTCATTGTGCTCAGTCTCGCCTTAATGCTCTTCGTGTGGGGCGTCATCTCCTTCGAATTGCTGCCGGTGGAAGCCTATCCCGATGTTGCCAACACTTGGGTGCAGGTCATCACGCAATGGCCAGGCCGCGCCGCCGAAGAGGTGGAACAACAGGTCACTGTGCCGATCGAAATTCAGATGAATGGCATGCCGCATCTCCAACATATCCGCTCGGCATCGCTTGCGGGTCTTTCCGTTGTCAATTTAATTTTCGATGATGACTCCGACAACGACTGGGACCGGCAGAAAGTTACGGAACGGCTCGGACAAGTAACCTTGCCTCCCAACCTCAGTGCCAGCATCGGTCCCGACTTCAGCCCGGTAGGCCAGATCTACTGGTACACGCTGAAGAGCACCAATCCCGCCTATGACGTGATGGAGCTCAAGACGCTCCAGGATTGGGTGATCGCCAAATATATGAAGTCCGTCCCGGATGTCGTGGATGATTCGTCTTTCGGCGGGATCACGCGCGAGTACCAGGTCCGCATCGATCCGGACAAGCTGGTCTCTTATGGACTAAGCCTTGCCCAAGTCGAACAGCAATTATCGAACGCCAACGCCAACGCCGGCGGAAGTTTCATAGAACAAGGCGCGCAGCAAATCAACGTTCGCGCCGTTGGTTTGGTTCGCGAGGTCAAGGATATCGAGAAGACCGTACTCAAAACCCAGAATGGCACTGCCCTGCGGTTGAAAGACATCGCTGTCGTTTCGCAAGGACCAAAGATCCGTTTGGGCCAAATAGGAAAAGCGATTCATCGGACGGATGGTGTGGTCGTCGATGACAATGACGTAGTGGAAGGCATCGTGTTCTTGCGCAAGACGGCGGACACCGCCACTACTCTCGAAGGAATTCACGCGATGGTGAAGCGGCTGAACGATCAAATACTGCCGCCGGGCGTGAAGATCGTTCCCTATCTCGATCGCGACGACCTCGTGCACTACACCACGCACACGGTCATGCACAACCTCACCGAAGGAATGATCCTGGTGGTGATCATCCTTTTCATATTCCTCGGCAACGTGCGCGCCGCCATCATCGTTGCCCTGACGATTCCTTTTGCTTTGCTTTTTGCTTCCATCTGTTTGGATTTGCGCCACATCTCGGCCAATTTGCTTTCTCTTGGCGCTTTGGATTTCGGCATGGTTGTCGACGGCGCCGTGGTGATGGTCGAAAATATTGTCCGCCACCTAAACCATCAAGGCTCGGATCAAGGGAGTCCGATGGAACGCATCCGCCAGGCGGCGCACGAGGTGCAGCGGCCCGTCTTTTACGCCATCGCCATCATCATCACGGCCTATCTTCCGATCTTCACCCTGCAACGCGTGGAAGGAAAATTGTTCAAGCCCATGGCATGGACCGTTGCCTTCGCCCTTTTGGGGGCTCTGATCTTCTCCATGCTGATTGTTCCCGCCCTGGCGAGTTTCTTTTTTCGGTCGGGTGTCAAGGAATGGCACAACCCGGTGATGTCTTATCTGACTGTTCGCTACAGAAAGGCAGTAACCTGGGCAGTAGAGCATCGTCCGATTACGGTGGGAATTGCGCTCATTTGTTTCGCCTTCGCGATTTTTCTTGCCTTCGGTGGCGTCATCGGTTCGGAGTTCCTGCCGCACCTGGATGAAGGTGCGATTTGGGTCCGCGGCACATTGGCGCCCAGCACGGGTCCGACGGAGGGCGCGCGTATCGCTGACAGAGCCCGGCAAGTCTTGTGTTCCTTTCCAGAAGTTCCTCAGGTGGTCGACCAGGTGGGACGTCCGGACGATGGGACGGACACCACCGGCTTCTTCAATACCGAATATTATGTCGATCTGCTCCCGAAAGAAAAATGGCGTCCCGTTTTCCACCAGGATAAGGAAAAACTGATCGCCGCAATGAACCGCGAACTGGAAAAGATTCCTGGCGTCATCTGGAATTTCTCCCAGCCGATTTCCGACAATCTGGAAGAAGCGGTGAGCGGAGTCAAGGGCGCGCTCGCTGTGAAAATCTACGGAGACGATCTTAAAACGCTGGAAGAAAAAGGCGATCAGATCGTGAGCATCATGCAGAGTATTCGAGGGGTCCAGGATCTCGGTCTGTTCCGCGTTCTCGGCCAGCCGAATCTTGATTTCTCAGTGGACCGCGAGCAGTCCGCTCGGTTTGGCATCAACGTCTCCGACGTGCAGGATGCCATTCAGACCGCCGTCGGCGGCAACGCCCTCACTCAGGTGCTTGTTGGAGAACAGAGATACGATCTCGTGCTGCGTTACTTGCCTGAATACAGAGATACCAGGGAAGCCATCGAAAAGATTCGCTTGCTATCGCCCACCGGCGAGCGCGTTTCACTCAAGCAATTAACGAAGATCAGCGTCACGGATGGCGGCTCGGAGATTTATCGTGAAGCGAACTCCCGTTATATCGCAGTCAAGTACAGCGTGCGCGGCAGGGACCTCGGCGGCACCGTGGAAGAAGCCATTAAGAAAGTCAACGCGGGCGTCAAATTGCCTGTGGGGTACTCCATTGACTGGGCCGGAGAATACGAGAGCGAAAAGCGTTCCGAAAAGCGCCTCTTGCTTGTGCTCCCTATCACCGTACTCGTCATCTTCGTCATCCTCTACGCTATGTTCAAATCCATGAAGTGGGCGCTGCTCATCCTCACCAACGTGGCCATGGCTCGTCTCGGCGGATTGCTCGCTCTGTTCCTCACGCACACAAATTTCAGTGTCTCCTCGGGCGTGGGCTTCCTTGCGCTTTTTGGCGTGTCGGTACAAACCGGCGTCATCATGCTCGAATACATCAATCAACTTCGCGCCGCCGGCTACACCATTGAGGAGTCAGCGGTCGAAGGCGCCGTCCTGAGGCTTCGTCCGATCATGATGACCATGTTAGTCGCCACGCTGGGCTTGCTTCCCGCCGCGCTCTCCCACGGAATCGGATCCGATTCCCAGCGGCCTTTTGCTATCGTAATCGTCGGAGGCCTTATCTCGGATCTGGTGATGAGCATTTTTCTCCTGCCTACGCTCTACGTCTGGTTTGCTCGCGATGGTGATAAGCTTCCTCAACCTGAAGAAATCGTCTGAGGGACTCATTGACTAAAATAAGGGCGGCATCTCGGCCAGATACAAACATGAAAATATCTCGGACGATACCGTTCTGCCGGTCTCGCTATGAAGCGCTCCGCCCATCGAGAGGACTCTGATCATGAAGAAGTCTGAAGTGTGCGCCCTTATTCAGGAGATCGGCATCGTTCCAGCCGTCCGAGTTTGCTCTGCCGAAGACGCTCACTTTGCAGCGGAGTCCGTGTCGCATGGCGGAGTGCCCATCGTGGAAATCACCATGACCGTCGAAGGCGCCATCGACCTGATTTCTCACCTGGTTCGTTACCATCCGAAAATGCTTGTTGGCGCCGGAACCCTATTGGATACGGAGATGGCTCGAAAGTGCGTCGATGCGGGAGCAAGTTTTTTGACCAGTCCCGGGTTCGATCCGGCGATCATTGAATTCGCCGCTAAAGCAAACATTGCCGTTCTCGGTGGCGCCTTGACACCCACCGAGGTCCTCTCCGCTTGGCGGGCTGGATCCGATTTCGTCA
>Ga0210403_10002960_pt1 | contig 15084 bp, 9 predicted proteins | sample IncBWC19MmetaG_FD_150863 | JGI IMG/M metagenome (GOLD analysis project Ga0210403, IMG submission 150863) | Forest soil microbial communities from Barre Woods Harvard Forest LTER site, Petersham, Massachusetts, United States - Inc-BW-C-19-M | ecosystem: Environmental > Terrestrial > Soil >... | reverse complement strand
GTCTCACGATACTTGCGCTTTTCATGAAGCTGTCTTGTTTGCCGTCTGCGGGTGCTCAGGTATCCGCGAGCATCAAAGGTATCGTCGCGGACCCATCGGGGGCGCCGGTTCCTGCGGCCACGGTGACGGCGAAGAACACGGAGACAGGAGCTGTGCGAAGCGCGGCCACTGATGAAGCGGGGCGGTATCAGGTCGTTTGGCTGGCGGTGGGGCAATACGAAGTGAGAGTTGTCAAAGCAGGCTTCCAAGACGCCGTTCGGAGCGGAATCCGCCTGGTCGTGGGGCAGGAGGCAATCGTCGATCTGAAATTGCAAGTGAGCGCGGTGAACGCGGAAGTGCGGGTCATTGGAGATGCGCCCGTCGTGAACATGAGCACAAGAGATATCTCCGGCCTAGTTGCGGAACAACAAGTGAAAGACCTTCCTCTGAATGGGCGGAGCTATGATTTGCTGTTGCCACTGAATCCGGGTATCGTGAATTTCACTTCGGAAAAAACGGGCGGGACCGGAATATCGAATTCCACAACGGGAAACAACTTCGCAGTTTCCGGGAACCGGCCACAGCAAAATCTTTTTCTCCTCAACGGAGTGGAGTTTACCGGCGCGGCCGAGAACAACATGCAGCCGGGAGGAACGAGTGGAATGTTGCTCGGAGTGGACGCGATTCGCGAATTCAACGTGCAGCGGGACTCCTATGGAGCGGAATTCGGCAAGCGACCGGGCGGGCAAGTGGTGATTGTGACGCAATCGGGAGTGAATCAGTGGCACGGGACGGCATTCGAGTTTCTACGCAATAACGCGCTGGATGCGTCGAATTTCTTCGACCAAGGGGATGCTCCGCCGTTTCGGCGCAACCAGTTTGGTGCTTCTATGGGAGGGCCGATGCAGAAAGATAAGACCTTTCTGTTCGGCAACTACGAAGGATTTCGGCAGAGTCTGCACCAGACGTCGGCGACGTTCGTGCCGGACGCCGCTTCAAGAGCAGCGGCAGTGGCCAGCGTCCAGCCGCTGCTGAATTTGTGGCCCACGCCTCCTGCAGGCGCACCGGACTTTAGCGGGATCGCGGAAGTCTTTGGCAGCCCGTTGCAAACGATTGGAGAGGATTTTGGGACAGCGCGGGTGGACCACATTTTTTCCCAGCGGGATACGTTTGCGGGAATTTACACCATTGACGACGGCAGGGACTCCACGGCCACGCCGCTTGATCCTTTCAGCAGCGACGCGATGACGCTGCGGGAACAGGTGCTGACGCTGGAGGAAACGCACGTTTTCTCGCCGGCGTTGGTGAACAGCGCGCGATTCGGTTTCTCGCGCGCGGGCTATTTTTTTACGGGCGAGCCGACGCCAGGAACCCCAGCGGCAAGCGTTCCCGGCTTCCTGATTGGACATCCCGTTGGGGCGGTAGTGGTTGGAGGGAGCGCAGCGTCGAACCCGCAAGCGCAGCTGGGATTGGCTGGAAGTAACAACGGAAGTAACCTGACGATCGCGCGAAATCTATACACGTTCGAGGACCACGTAGCGCTGACGCGAGGGCGGCACCAACTTGAATTCGGTGCATGGTTCCAGCGATTTCAGTCGAACGAAACAATTGCGCTGAGCCAATTTGGACAGGCAACGTTCACCAGCCTGCAAACGTTCCTGCAGGGAACGATCTCCAGTTTCTTGTTTGATCCGTCGCCAACGGAGATGAATTGGCGTTCGCTGCTAGGCGCGTGGTATGCGCAAGACACCATCCGAGTCAGTCCGAAACTTACTGTGACGCTGGGCTTCCGGGATGAATTCACGACCGGCTGGAATGAGGCACACAGCCGAGCGGCGAACTATACCTTTACAAATGGTGTGATTTCGACGCAACCGCAGGTCGGAGATTCGCTGTTCACCGTCAATAACGCAAAGTTTCTGCCGCAGCCGCGGATCGGAGTGGCTTGGAGCCCATTCGGTGCTAGGACGGTAGTTCGGGCGGGATTTGGGATGTACAACGATCTTCAGGATGCTTTGGGATACCGCGCGGATCAGAATGCGCCCTTCAATCCGACCTTTACCACGCCGCTGAAAGTGTCGCAGCTACCGATCAACCCTGCTGGCCCATTTCCTGCAGCAGCGAAGCTGATACCCGGAGGAGTCCAGCCGGATATGCAGACGCCGACTCTGATCTCCTATTCGTTGAGGATACAGCAGCAACTTTCACCGAACACGTCGCTGACGGTGGGCTACGTGGGGAACCATGGCTATCACGAACTGATCGGCATTGATGCGAACGAACCTTTTCCTGTGATCTGCCCAGCCTCGCCGTGCCCCGCAAACTATCCCACTAGCGCTGGGTTTCCGGCAGGGATTGCAGGAACCCCTGTGCCGGCGGGAACTTACTTTGTGCCCACTACGACGAAAGCCAATCCCGCAATCGCGAATACGTGGACGTGGTTTTCGGAAGGAGACAGCTCCTACAACGCGCTGCAAGTGGATGTGAATCGCCGCTTCAGCGGAGGCTTGACGGTTCGAGGAGTGTACACGTTCGCGAAGGTTCTCGACGACGGCGACTCTCTCAATGCGACAACATCGGGAGGTGGACCGGCGCTGGCTTCGAATCCGTTCAACCTTAAGTCTGATCGGGGATTAGGAACTTTCGACGTCAGACACGTTGCGGTGGCGAATGCGACTTATGCGTTGCCAGTTGGTAACGGGAAGCGTTTTTTTGGTGGTCTGGAGGGATTTGGGAACGCGGCGGTGAGCGGTTGGACGGTGAACTCGATTGTGACGTTGCAAGGCGGCTTTCCGTTTTCGCCACAGCTCAGCTACAACCCATCGAACAACGGGGACACACGGAATCCGGTGCGCCCGTTCGCGAATCCGGCTTTTACCGGTCCGGTGATCCTCGGAAGCCCGAACCGATGGTTCAACCCTGCCGCGTTTCTGGCACCGACGAACACGGCTGCAAATGGCGGGTTCTATGGAAATGTTGGGAGAGACACCTTGATCGGGCCGGGCCTGGCTACGTGGGATTTCTCCGTGCTGAAAGACACCCGGATCAGCGAGCGGCTCAATCTACAGTTTCGGGCGGAGATATTCAACCTTCTGAACCGGGCGAATTTCAACCTGCCCAATGCCGTTGTGTTCACTCCATCGGGCGTTTCGCCAACGGCTGGCGTGATTACCAGCACGTCTACTACATCGCGCCAGGTCCAATTCGGTCTTAAGCTGCTTTGGTAGAGGACTGGCCGATCAATCGATCATTTCGAAGGCTGACGCTCGAACGTAATGAGCTGCAACAGAAGATTTAGGTTCTCCAATTGGTTCAAGGGTTCATCGGTTGTCGTGGGCGAGCGACGTCGAAGTCAAGTCGATCCGGCCGTGGCGCCTTGTGCTAGTGCAATGGCGCGTTCTGCTAGTGACGTGGGTTCCGCCCCCACCTAAACTCTCTGTGTGAGTTCTCCCCGGCCGGTCGCGATTCTGCGCCATTCGGCGCGCGTTACAACATGGTCGTCTTCGATAGAGCGGATGTCGATCAGCCCTTCCTGACACCCAACGCCGAACTCCTCGCCCCGATCGCGCTGCAACTGGAGTTTGAACTGACGCAACAGCTGCCAGCGTGAGGACAGCGGCGGCGGTAAACATAGGCGCACGGCCGAGTTTCAACATTCCGGCAATCCCGGCACAGGATACTAACCCCTAGAGTGAGACAGACCGTGCATGAACTGTGCAAGAATCCAACGTTTTCATTCCGCTGGCATTACTTTTGAGCGAAGAGCAGATTCCCCGATTTGTTGGAAACGTTAGTAGTTAGAGCCGACAAAATCGTCATTTTAGAGAAAATTCTCGCGGACCTTGATGAGTTTGAACGAGTCCTGAATGAGGCAAAGGAACATGGAGTTGGCTGGCATCTAGCCGAGGATTTCTAAAGCATTGGCTCCAATCAACTGGGAAGCCTTGTTCCTGGTAGCTCAGACCGACAGACTTGGCAAGTGGTTATGGGCTCATTCCAGATTATCCTTCAGCGCTGAGAGACGCACCCAGCGAGAGTAGAAGATCACATCGAGAGAGCCAATGGCGGAGAGGAGAATGACCAGCAGGAGTGCGGTTTGGGAGGCTGCCGATTTTTCCCGTGTCCGGTTACCGCGTTTGAACATAGCCGCCCGGCGGCGGACGCTACGCGTGAGGCACTCGGAGCAGTAATTCAGGTAGCCAATGAACCCGGAGCATCCTCCGTTCCCTTTAAACAGGCAGCTCCAGCCGCGACGTGTTAGCTTGTTCCAAGGACCGAGACACAAGAGAATCCCGGATCCTGTGGCGAATCCAAGTGGGAGAACCGGAATGTCTTCATTAACGGCAGGGAAACACGCGGGTTCAGGCGCGGCGAGTAACCAACCTGCAGTCGCTGAGCCTACGTTTGCCGAACGAGCGCGTACCTTGGTGTATCTTGGCCGAGTTGGGAGTCTATCGACACTTTCACGTAAACAGCAGGGGTTCCCCTTCGGATCCGTGATGCCCTATGGATTGGACGACCACGCGAATCCTATCTTCCTCATTAGCACGATGGCCATGCACACTCAAAACGTGCAGGCAGACTCGCGTTCCAGCTTGTTGGTTACCCAGCTTGATACCATCGGCGATCCTTTGGGAGCGTCCAGGGTCACGTTGCTAGGAAATATTCTGCCGGTACCTGTGCCCGAGGTGGCTGAAGCACGGAAACTCTACCTGGCGCGTTATGCCAACAGCAAATACTGGGTGGACTTTGACGACTTTTCCTTTTACCGGATGGATGTGGTGGACGTTTACTATGTGGGTGGCTTCGGGGTGATGGGATGGGTCTCTCCCTCGGAATATTACGGCGGGCAACCCGACCCGCTGGCTGACACTGCACCCGACATCATCCAGCACATGAATACCGATCACGGGGATGCGCTCGTCCTGCTTGCCCGGGCATTTGCTGGAATCGAGTCTCAGGAAGTGGCCATGACTTCGGTCGACCGTCTCGGCTTTCAGGTACGCTTGAAAACCGAAGATGGCATGCGCGGCGCCCGCATCGCATTCTTGCGGGAGGTGAGTAGTCCGGCGGAAGCCAGAAAAGCTCTGGTAGAAATGGTAGGGCAAGCACGGCGAATGTGAGCAATCGTGCGACGCTCTCTAAGGCCTTTCAGAAGGCCGGTGAGTGTCAAGCATGTTTTCTTTCTTTCTTCCTGTGAGGATGTTTTTGTTCTTCTCTTCCTCTCTGTGAGTTCCTGCTCTTGAGCCCGGCTCGAGCGGAAGGAATCCACAGGAGGAAAAAGGGGAAAAAAGAGCAAAACACACTTAACTCATACCGGCCAACTCATGGAAGGAGTTAGCCGCACGGTCCGACGACTCCGTGGTTGTCTCTGAATCAGTGCGGTCGCTGAGTTCACCTTTTGACTCGCGCAAAACGCCGCCGTACCTCTCGCCTTGCTCAACCAATCCTCGCAAAGACCGTAACTAGCCAGTTGCCTCCAATAGAAATCTCAAAAAGCTGGAAACAAATTGCGCCGCTGAACCGTATCTTCTATTGTATCCCCATAGGACGTAGCTGCATCCTAGGCATTCTCAGAGAAGCCCAGAAATAAGCGAGGAGTTATGAGGTCACTGCGCGCTTGGCTATTGCGGCTGGCCGCCTTATTTGGCAGTGAACGACGCGAGCGAGACCTCGCCGAGGAAATGGAAGCCCATGTCCAGATGCACGTTGAGGAAAATCTTCGCGCAGGTATGAACTTGGACGAAGCGCGGCGTGATGCTCGGATCAGACTCGGCGGCATCGAGCAAACCAAAGAGGATTATCGCGCCCGCCGCGGCTTACCCCTGTTGGAGAATTTCTTGAGTGACCTGCGATTTGGTGCACGCACACTGCGGAAGAATCTGGGGTTCACTGGCGTCGCGGTGCTTACTCTGGCGCTCGGCATCGGCCTAAGCACTGGTATTTTCACGATTTTGAATGGCGCGGCCTTGCGACCGCTCCCGGTTCCTCATGCAGAAGAAGTCGTAGCTGTCTCGCAGACCTACCGCAAGCTCCAAGGTCCCATCCACCGCAATGTCCGCCAGAACGCGAGCTTCTTTTCTTATTCCGAATACACGGCTTACCGCGATCAGAACCACGTGTTTAGCGGACTTCTTGCCTATGTACCCTTCGTCGAGGTGAACATGGGAGGCGCGAATCCGCAACATCTGGTTGGTGAGCTCACTTCGTGCAACTATTTCGGCGTGCTGGAAGTTCCTCCTGCTGTGGGCCGCAGCTTCACGGATGCGGAATGTGCCGCAGGCAACACAGCTCCTGTTGTGGTGCTGAGTGATGGATTGTGGCGTAACGCGTTCGCCGCAGACGCTTCCATTGTCGGAAAGCCGGTTATTCTGAATCGCATCCCTTTCATGGTGATTGGCGTTGCCCCAGCAGGCTTCCAAGGTAGTGAGCCGATTCCATCGCAGTTCTGGGCTCCTATGAACTTGCAGAGCACTCTCCTCCGTGAGCCGGATCGTCTTGCCGACGATTCTCAAAGCTGGCTCGGGCTGCTGGGACGCACGAAGCGCGGGATATCCGCGAAACAAATCCGCGCCGACGTCGGCGTAATCGCCGGCCAAATCGACCTGCGCGACCCAGGCCGCATCACTACGCTGGCCATCGATACGGCCACGCTGTTCTCCGTCCCTGAAGAGCGGTTCCTGTTGCTGAGTATGGGTGGCGCCCTGCTCTTTGCGGCGGGCATGGTGCTGCTGATTGCCTGCGCCAACGTAGCTAGTCTGCTGGTCGCTCGAGCCACCGGGCGCCGCAAAGAAATTGCCGTGAGGCTCGCGATGGGCGCCAGCCGAGGACGTCTCATCCGGCAGCTGCTCACCGAAAGTCTTTTGGTTGCACTCCTCGCCGGATTGCTGGGCTCGCTTATCTCGTTCTGGTCTACAGCGGGCCTGGTGCGATTTCTGCAATCCAACATCTCCGCAGGCTACTGGCCCGTGGCGCTCAACATCAGTCCCGACCTTCACGTTCTGGCTTATGCCCTCGGCCTGACGTTGCTCACTGGGATTGTTTTTGGTTTGGTGCCGGCGCTCCAGTCTTCGCGAGCGGATCTCACCTTCGCAATGAAGGGAGAAAGTGCCGACTCCGAAGCCAAGCCTCGCAGAAATCTTTTGCGCGGCGCGCTCGTAGCGGCGCAAGTGGCCGCGTGCATGGTCTTGTTGCTTGCCGCGGGGCTGTTGCTGCGTGGGCTTCACCGGGCACAGACCATCGACCCAGGTTTTCGCATGGAGAATGTCGCCGCAATCGCCTTCGATCTCCATGGAGCAGGTTACGACCATCAGCGCGCCGAAGCGCTGCAGCGGCAGTTGCTCCATCGAATCGCCGCGCTTCCCGGAGTGAACGCCGTAGCCCAAGCCAGCGCGGTTCCGTTGGACGACAATCATCGTGGTACCGACCTTTCCATCCCTGGCCGCGAAGAGCACGTCGGTGTCGAGTACAACTACGTTTCACCTGTCTTCTTCCCACTATTGGGGATTCCCATCGTGCGCGGCCGCAATTTTACGGAGACGGAGAGTCAAACCGGCGCGCCCGTGGCGATCCTCCCGGAATCAACCGCGCGTCGCCTGTGGCCGAGCGAGGATCCCATCGGCAAGGCAATTCGTCTGGACGCCGACTATGATGTTGTGGGCGTGACGAAGGACGCGCAAGTGTCGTTTTTGGGCCGCGCCGATAACATTTACGCCTATCTTCCGGCTGGTCCCAAGCAACAGTTGGACCTCCGCTTATTGGTTTCTGGTACTGCTGGTTCGCCTACAACACAGAACCTCCGGGCAACCGTCGCCGCGCTCGATCCGGAACTGGCCGTGGAAATCGTCAATCTCGAAGAAAATCTCAAACCCTGGCTCACGCCGGGTCGAATCTTCTCCACTTTATCCGGATTCCTCAGCGGCCTCGCCTTGCTCCTGGCCGCTGTGGGCGTCTATGGTTTGGTATCCTACGCTGTCAGCCGCCGTGTGCGCGAAATCGGAATCCGAATGGCCATTGGAGCGGGCAATCGCGATGTCATGGCTCTTGTTCTGTGCCAGGCCATGAGGCCAGTGGTGATCGGCGCGCTGATCGGCATCGCTGGCTGCGCCGTAGTCGCTTGGGCGCTAACAACGATTTTGCCCTGGGAAGTCTCCTTGCGTTTCTTATATGGCATTAGCCCGGTCGATCCGGTCGCTTTCTTTGGCGTTCCAGGATTCCTACTCGGTGTTGCGCTCCTCGCGAGTTACATCCCGGCTCGGCGCGCCATGAAGGTTGATCCCATCGTGGCGTTGCGCTACGAGTGAAATCACACGCTACGGACCCTTTTCGTACAACCTGGATGATTCAGGCCGGAGATGGATTTGGCTTCGCGTTCAAAACGCTGCTTGCGCACCGGATCCGAGGAGAACTGCGCTGGAAGAATTTTGATTGTGACGCCACGATCCAGCCGCGTGTCCCGCGCAAGATACCTAGCCCATCCCGCCTGCACCGAGCGGGGAGGTGATCTCATAGGGACCGAGATGTACCCTGGGAGCGAGAGCCGTAAGTGGGCGTGAACCCCGAGAATCCTTCCTCGGGTGCATCGGGCTTGCAAGTACCGTAATCACCTATGTGTATTCCGACGCAAAACCGACCAGGCACTTGGTCCGGCTTGTGTGCCAATCGGGAGTGAATACGGGCGGCCGCGGACGGGCCGTCGCATTGCCTCGAGCTTGCGGTCGCTGCACTATGGCGAGTTTCCAGGCCCTTATCCGTTGAAATCACCAATGGACCCTCTGCAGTTGATGCCTCGCCACTCAAAGGTGGCTCAGGAACTCCAGGAGAGCGGCGCGGTATCGAGTTGGGGCGATGAGGGAAGACTCTTCGTGGCAGTAACCGTTGATTTGAAGGAAGGTCTTGGGAGGAAGGGCAGCGTCGTAGACTTCCTGCCCGAATTGAAAGGGAATGACAGGGTCCTGATCGCAGTGGACAATCAGAAGCGGGGCGTGAATTCCCCTTAGCCAGGCTTGGGTATCGAACTGTCCATGAATTAGAAAACTGACTCCCGGAAGAAACCAGAAAACCTTGCGGGCAACTCGCGCCGCAGAAGGAAACGGGGCCTCCAGAACCACGCCTGCGACCTGGCGGCGGGCTGCCACGTGGGTGGCGACGGTGGTGCCGAGGGATTGGCCGAAAGAGACGATTACCTTGGGGTCTATATTTTTAGTGTTCACGAGGTATTCGTAGGCCCCTTCGGCATCACGGTAGACGCCAGCTTCGCTCGGTTTTCCCTCGCTGTGGCCATAACCCCGGTATTCCAGGGCGAAGACGTTTGCGGGTGTGCTGCGAAGAAATTCGTAGATGGGTGCTCGGTTGGCGATGTTAGAAGCGTTGCCGTGAAAGGCGAGAAAAGTGAATTTCGCTTTTTCATGGGGAATCCACCAAGCATGTAGCTTCACGCCGTCGGAAGCTGTAAGCCAAACGTCTTGAACAGGCAGAGCGCGAGGTTGCCAGTCGCCGTCAAGGCGGTCGGGATAGTTTGGGAAGAAGATCAGGCGCGATTCGAACGTGCGGACGAGCGCCAAGACCAACAGGTAGGCGACGAGAATTGTGAGGAAGAGGTTCAAGAGACGACTGTGAAGGCTTTTTTTTGAGGCATTCGGGACGCCCATTGGGTGTCGCGAGAATAGTCCAATGACAATGGAAAAGTAAATGCGCGAGTTGAGAAACGGCTAGGTGAGGCAGGTTAGAAGTGCGAGGAACATTCCTCTGATAGCTCCCGATTATGCGTAACCGGACTGCGATTTATCAGGCAGTTTAACTGATGCGGGGCCTGCGATTAGAAGTAGAATCGACCACCGACGGCCTGAAGGAGTGCCACGAGCGGCAATGCGCCGGATGGCGGTAGCTGGACGGGTGGTTTCTTGTCTAGGGCCAGGACTTGAACGCGAAGAACCACAGGGCGACAAGGAAGGGAAAGAGGGTTGCATTAAAAGTGTCGCCTTGGCGCTACAGGCTTAGCGCTGGCAATCCAGCCGGAAGGCAGCTGCTTGGAAATCGCCACGTAGGTCTAGCTGCAGACCGTGGCGCATCCACCACGCGCCCGAGGCACTCTCCGGCGCTTCAGGCTGGGACTTGCCCTCGATCCAAGTGAGCTTGTATTCGGCGTTAGGATCAAGTCCTTGCAGTTGCAGTAAGGGAAAGTAGCGGCCTTCCTGTGTCGCATTCGCGAAGGCAAAAACGACGCCCCGATTCTTGTCAGTCGAGACCGATTCCGTGGCGGAGAATTCGCTGCCATCATGTGGACTGATCAGCCGGTAGAGATCGCCGCGCACAATCGTTCGCTGTGCGGAGTGATAAGCGGTGATCAACCTTTTTGCCGTTGCAAAGTCCTCTGCGGTCCAATGATCGAGATTGGCGCCAATGCCGAGCGAGCCTTGCATTGAACTGAGCATGCGGTAAGTGAGAGAGGTAAAGCGTTTGTTGTTGAGCCAGTGCGGCGAATCCGTGACCCAAGCCATCATGATTTGAGGCGTGTACGCGTAGGTAAGACCATCCTGCATCGAGAGGCGGTCGAAGGGATCCGTGTTGTCCGAGGTCCAGACCTCATCGGTGTAGCGCAAAATGCCGAGGTCGACGCGCCCTCCGCCTCCGGAGCAGCTTTCAATTTCGATCTTGGGATGCCTCTTGCGCAGGTCAGCAAGAATCGAATAGAGGTTGCGGATGAACTCAACATAGACGCGCTTCTGTTCGTCGACTGGAACCTGGTCCCAGCCCGGCTCCGACCAGTTGCGGTTGTAGTCCCACTTGAGAAAGGCGATGTCATTTTCGGTGAGCAACTTATCGAGAAAGCCCTCGACATAGTCGCGCACGTCGGGGCGAGCGAGGTTGAGCACGAGTTGATTGCGCGATTCGGAACGCGGTCGACCGGGGAAATTCAGAACCCAGTCTGGATGCTTCCGATAAAGATCCGAATTTGGATTGACCATTTCTGGTTCCACCCACAAACCAAAATCCATGCCGAGCGAATGGACCTTGTCGATGAGTGGCTTCAAACCGTGAGGAAATTTCTCCGGGTTCACGTACCAGTCGCCGAGTCCGGCATGGTCATCCTTACGCTCGCCAAACCAGCCGTCGTCCATTACAAATCGGTCCACGCCGATGGATGCAGCCTTCTCCGCCAATGCCATTTGTCCAGCTTCATCGACCCTGAATTCAGTAGCTTCCCAAGAATTGTAAATAACCGGACGCGGCTTGGGGTCCGGCGCTTGCGGAAGGATGCGTGCGATTTCAAAACGATGCAAAATGCGTGAGGCTCCGCCCAGGCCGTGATCGGAATAGCCGCCGTAAAAAACCGGCGTCTCGAGATGTTCACCGGGTTTCAGTGTGTAGCCAAAATCAAATGGATTGAATCCGCCGGTTACTCGCACCGCATCCAGCTGGGTGCGCTCGACGCTGATTCGCCAGGATCCGGACCACGCGAGCGCTCCAAACCAGACTTCCCCGTGCTCCTCGTCCGGAAAAGCAGCTCCCACTGCCGCTTGGCTTTCGTCGCGGGAAATCGCGAACCACGGATTGGCCTGATGCCCGGTGGTTCCGCGCCGGCTTTCCATGACGCGCGCGCCGCCGCGAATGGGTTCCTGATTCAACGTCCACTCGCCGGCCCAGCGGCCTGTCAAATAGCTCAAGGTATAGCGCGCTGGAGGCAGGGTCCATTGCGCGGCTGCAGCCTGTTCGATCACAACCGGCTGCTTATCACGGTTTTCGATCTCCGCAGAACGGGCGAGAATACCAGTATCTGCGTCGATGGAATAACGCAGCGTCACATAAATCTCGCGAGAAATATCCTTCAGTTGCAATTCGACCGCTTGCGGACCGCTCTGCGTGGCCCGGAGAAAATGAAGCACCAAATCGCGATTGCCATCGGCAAAAGTGATCTTGAGCGCGGGCTCCGTAAATAAGCCTGCACCCCAGCCTGCGTATTCCTCGGGCGTGGTGGTGTAAGACGAATCGAATGAAGCCACCTCCGGAAGCGAATGCGCGGGCGGAATGGTGTCGTGCGCACCAAGGCGGCCGCCCCAATAGAGCGGCTGCAACTCGCCGCGCTCATTCACGCCGAACGCATAGGTAGAATTACCCCCCTCCAAGCGGAAGACCTGTGTGGTCTGTGCCGTACTCGACGCGACGGCGAGCAGGGTCAGGAACAAAGATCTGGATACAACGCAAGAAATTCGCATGTTCAAAGAGAATTTCATTACGCCATATCCTAGCATTTGTTGCCATATTTTGGCGCTTGGGGTTACTAAGTGCTCTCGCTCGGATTTACGGTGACGTATTTGGATGGGCGTTTGATCCAGCTGAGGATCTGTCAGCTGCTTGAAATTGTTATTCGGAACTGCTCAGAACAAATTTCGCGCTGGCCGTGATAGGGACTCTCATCGAGCACACGCCCGCGTACTGACCGTGACCGAAGGGTTCAAACTCGACCTGGGGCCGCTGCTCGCTTCCGGTGTCCTTCTGATCAAGTTAGAGTTGCACGATACGTCGGCAACTACGTCTCCCTGCTGCCGGGAGAGAAGAACGAGATCCAGATTGAGTATCCTTCTTCGGCTGGCGCAGGACCGGCGCAGCTGGCAGTCCGGTGCTGGAATCTCGCGCCGCGAACGATCGCAATCGCGGAGAGCAAATATACCCGCGAAACCGTTGAATCAGGTGTAGGCTGGCCGTGCATCAGGTCTGCTGCGTGTCGTAGGGGACGCTAACGAAGAGGGGGCCTGGCACGCACAATCGATGCAATTATATTTCGCCCTGAACTTCCCAGGATTCCTTGTATCGTTCGCGAATCCTGGGCGGGTGTGGGTGCTGCGGACAGTTCCAAGGCGCAGCACGTGGGGCAGGCACGGTCTAACTCGCGCAAGAAAAGTAAGATGAGCTTGAGTGTCACGGAGACCGCAAGATTCGCCACGCATCAAGGGCCGCAAAAGCTCGGAGAAATGGCGGGCAAACAGTATGGTCATGGCGGGCAGAGGCACTTCACCGGAATCAAGAGGAACAGGGGCTAACAAGGCCTATCCAGTAGCACTGGCAATGGTTACCGTGCTGTTTTTCTTCTGGGGTTTCGTCACGGTTCTGAACGATATCCTCGTGCCGCACTTGAAGTCCGTCTTCGATTTGAACTATACGAAAGTAATGCTCATCCAGTTCGCTTTCTTTTCGGCTTACTTTCTTTTCTCCATTCCTTCAGCAAAGGTAATTGACGCGATCGGATACAAGAAAACAATGGTAGTCGGGCTGGTGACCATGGGGCTGGGAGCGTTCTTGTTCATTCCCGCAGCAAGTGCGCTGTCCTATCCACTGTTTCTAGCGGCATTGATGGTGCTGGCCGGGGGAATCACGGCACTTCAGGTGGCGGCCAACGCTTACGTTGCGGTGCTCGGACCGCCCCAGACGGCCTCAAGTCGGTTGAACCTGGCGCAGGCATTCAATTCCCTCGGAACGACAATCGGCCCATATCTGGGAGGAATGTTTATCCTGGGTGCCGTTGTCGAGAATAAAGACGCAATTGCGAGGATGTCCAACGAAGCATTACGTGCCTTTCGTGTTCAGCAGGCAGCCACTGTGAAATTGCCATATACAGTGATTGGTTTTGCGCTGCTGGTGTTTGCCGTGTTGATCGGCCTCTTTAAGTTGCCCGCCATACCCGAAGTCGAGCGTCATGCGGATGGGAGGCACGAAGGAAGTATGTGGAAGTACCGGCACCTTCTGCTTGGCTGCGTGGGCATCTTTCTCTACGTGGGAGCCGAAGTGTCCATCGGCAGCTTTCTGATCAACTATTTTAAGGAGCCGGAAATCGGAAACTTGCCGGAACTTATAGGAGCGAGATATGTGGCGTACTACTGGCTGGGCGCGATGGTGGGGCGTTTCATTGGCTCGGCGGTCTTGCAGAGAATAAACACGCGGACGGCACTGGGAATCGCGGCATTTTGCGCGATGGCGCTGGTGCTGTTGTCGATGCTAACGACTAGCCACGTGGCGATGTGGAGCATTATTATTGTTGGGTTTTTCAATTCCATTATGTTCCCGAGCATTTTCACCCTAGGCATAGCAAAGCTGGGCCCGCGGACTGGAGACGGTTCGGGGTTGCTAATCATGGCCATCGTGGGCGGAGCGATCATTCCGGTTATGCAAGGAGCGATCGCGGACCGGATAGGGGTGCACCACGCTTTCCTACTGCCCGTGATTTGCTATTTGTATATTGTCTACTACGCGTTCCGAGGAGCGGAGCCCGTGGGAGTCCAGTAGAACCGAAGCTATGCACAGAAATTGAGCAGATGGAGGAATGCTGAGGTGTAGGACCATTTGGGGCCCCTGGAAATCCTGTTGTAAAACAGAGAGGCCGCGAAGTGTTCGCTTCGCGAGCCGATTTCCAGGAGGCAACCCAAAAGGTGAAGAACAAGAAAAAGCATAACGACAAATCCCGCATCCAGCAAGAGTTTCCAGCAGGTATCCGGGAACCCAATAAAATTGCGGCTTCCACGCACTATGACTTCAGAGGCAAGCATCTTACTCCCTACGGCGGCCTGTTTCCAGGGTGGCTACGATGCTTGCTGCAGCGCATTCTACGGGAACGGGTGTGGGAAGCGGCCAACGTAAGACTGAAGTCCATCACTCTGGACACCGACACCACCGTGCACACCGTCTATGGCCGGCAGTTAACGGTACAGTGGGCATGGCGACGGAACTAAGATGAGCGACAATAACCTCACTCTGATTTTTTCAGAGTGATCCGGCGAAGCACAGTCTTGTCTGGAAGGATGAAAATCCCTTCGATCTTGTCACCATCAATCTTGAGGGTGATGACTCCCCTGGGAAGCTCAACAGTGAGCGTATGCATTCCACTGTCATAGCGCCACTCCCCAGAACCCATCACGATTTCCCTCCCGTCTACAACCTTGCTGGCCGTGACCGTGAGGTAGCCGCGCTTACCTGGAATGGCGGCAATACGGTAAACCGCGATTTCGTCATGGCAAGAGGTGCCTTTCTCAACGCACAGAGAATCACCGCGCCAAGTGCCCGCGATTTTCGAATCGTCGTCGGTGGCCGAAGCGTTCACGGGAGTGTTCTGGG
>Ga0210403_10002958_pt1 | contig 15094 bp, 18 predicted proteins | sample IncBWC19MmetaG_FD_150863 | JGI IMG/M metagenome (GOLD analysis project Ga0210403, IMG submission 150863) | Forest soil microbial communities from Barre Woods Harvard Forest LTER site, Petersham, Massachusetts, United States - Inc-BW-C-19-M | ecosystem: Environmental > Terrestrial > Soil >... | reverse complement strand
GTGGGAAATCGAAGAACGCGTTCCAGATATTGCTGGGCCTCGCGAGGTCTGCCTCTCGTGAGACGCGCGGCGCCCATTTGCTGATAGGCGAAGCGGAGGTATATCGGGTCGCCAATACGATGAGCGATTTGCTCGATCCGTTCCGCCGCGATCTGCACCCTACCGTATTCCCCGTGAAAGGCGTAAATGGCTAACAGCGTCAACAGAGCCTCCGCCTGCGCCTTGAGATCATTCAGCGCATCGGCGGTTTCGAGTGCCTCGGTCAGGAGAGTTTTTGCCTGATCTGGGGGGCCCATAGTGATGAGGATCGCACTCGCGAGGTTCATCTGCAGCTCCATTCGCAGCGACATGTTCGCGGTCACATGCGGTTCAAGACTGAGCAGCGCGCGTTCGCATCGCTCGCGGCATTCACTCATCAGCGACAGGTGTCGCCAGACCGGCGCATAGGCGGCTGTGAGGTCGACGCCAATCGCCGCGTCTCCGGCCGGGGAGAAGGACCAGTCGAGCGCCGCGCGAACGTTGTCGATCTCTCGAACACAGCGCGCCAAGTCCTCATCCGATAAAGACGATCTGGGGCGTAGCGCCAGCGGTGTGAAGAGATCGCGAAAATACCATGCATGGTGCTCCGCGGCGATGCCGGCCTCGGCGTGCTCGGCAAGCTTCTCGAGCGCGTAGGCACGGATCGTTTCCAGCGGAGTCCAGCGGGCGCCGGCGCCCGATTTGTCCAGCGCCGCCCATGATTTTGCGACGAGATTGGCGATGCCGTCCAGCACCGCCGGCGCATCGAATCCGGTATCCGTCATGACGGCGGTGGCGGCATCGATGGTAAATCCGCCGGGGAAGACGGCCAGGCGCCGCAGCAACCGCCGCTCCGCGTCCGGCAGCAGTTCATAGCTCCAATCGAGCGTCGCGCGCAGGGTCCGCTGCCGCGGAAGCGCCGTGCGGCGGCCGGCCGTCAACAGCGCGAAGCGATCGCGCAAGCCGGCGGCTACCCCTTGAACGCTGAGAACAGCGGCGCGAGCCGCCGCGAACTCGATAGCGAGCGGTATGCCGTCGAGGTGTCGACAGATCGTGGCAATCGACGCGAGGTCTTCGGCTTGCGGCGAGAAGCCTGCGTTCAGCGCCTTTGTCCTGGCGACGAACAGCTCCACCGCGCTGTATTGCATGATGTAGTCCGGCGCCGCTTGCCGGAGAGCGGGCACGTCGAGCGGCGGGACGCGATAGACGGACTCGCCGTCGATCCGCAGGACTTCGCGGCTGGTTGCCACAATCGTGGTGCGCGGGCACAGGCGTGTGAAGGTCTCGGCCAGGTTCGCCACCGCGTCGATGAGGTGTTCGCAATTATCGAGCACAAGCACGAGATGTCTTCCACCAACGGCGCGAGCGACAGACTCCGCCGAAATCTCGCCGGCAAGCTTCAGCCCGAGCGTGCTGGCTACCGTGGACGGGACGAGGCCGGGGTCGGACAGCGAGGCCAGTTCGACGATCCACCCCCCGTCTTCAAAGTCGGGCAGAAGGTAACGGACGGCTTTTATGGCCAGGGAGGTCTTCCCGATGCCACCGGGGCCCGTCAAGGTTACCACCCGATAGGCAGAGACGAGGTCTCGGACAAACTGCGCAGCCGCGGCCCGACCGATCAGGCGCGTAATGAGCGGGGGAAAATTGTTCGCCGGCCGCGCTCCGGATGTAGGGGTCAGGGGTGAATAGACCGGCGGGGCGCTCCCTTCCCGCTGCTGAGGGGTCCAGCTCCCGAGCAGGCGATAGCCGCGACCGGAGACCGTCTTCAGCATGGCTCTATCAGGGCCTAGCGCCTTGCGGACCGCTGAGATGTGGACGTGGAGCGTACCCTCGCCGACGACCGCGCCCGGCCACACCCGTTCCATCATACGGTCCTTGGTGACGAGCTCGGTGGCCGATTGTACGAGGACCGTGACGATCTCGAAGGCCCGGCCGCCGAGCGGCACGGGAATCCCGCGCGACCGCAGCTCGCGCCGGCCGAGGTCGATCTCCCATTGATCGCACGCATAGACCACATTTCCGCTTGCTTCAGACACCCCGGCCTCGCGGATTAGACAGGCTGAAGTTTTTCCGTTCATATAGCTTGCGGATACTGCGAAGCCGAAGTGTATTGTCAAACGTAGGACCGTCACGGTAGTCACGCACCGCTAGCATCTGCGCCAGCGGAGATCGAAGTCCACGGTTCGCGGAGACGGACGACAGTGTCGTCTTTGAAAGACAGCCCAGACGGCCTCACGCGGACAGCCGTGATTTAAGAATTCTTAAGGTCGGCCCTAAGGAATCGCCCTCCGGGAGCGGCTACACTGCCTCAATTCGGAGGTGTGCCATGCCTCAGACCGAATTGGCGTCCGCGAACAGGGTCGCGTTCCTAGAGCAGCTATCGGCGTCGATTGCCGAAATCAATCAGCCGATCTGCGCTGTCGTCATGGGCGCCGAAGCCGCTCTGAGGCTGCTCCTCGCCCAGCCGACAGATACGGAAGCAGTCCGGCGGTTGCTCGCTTGTATTGTCAAGGACGGAATGCGCACGGGCGACATCGTTAACCGCACCCGTGCGCTGATCGAAGAAAGCGCCGCTACGGAGGGAATGCCTGGAGATCAACGCTGGTGACCCTCGAGGCCAAAGATGTAACCCACGATGAGCTCGTGATGAACGGCGTCTCGGTGCAGATGAAACTGGCAAAGGACTTGCCGCTGGTTCGGGGCGATCGAGTTCAACTGCTACGGGGTTTTGGTTAATTTGATCATCAACGCCATCGAAGCAATGAGCCCCCATGCCGCAGGAGCGCGCGACCTGCTGATCCGCACCGTCAAAACCAGGTCACCCGCCCATCAAAGACCATTCGCGAACTCAATTGCTCAAGCGCAATCACGAAAGGGTAAAGACAATCGTCATGGGCCAGGAGTCCCGACGCGGAGAGCTGAAGCGCCGGTCACACTGGGATTCTAGCGCAGCGCGACTGTCACGGGACTGTCTTTTTCTTCGATCCATCGCTACCCGTACGATTGACCGATACGTCGTTGATAGTCGGACAATCCCGCGCGGCATTGGATGGACCGGAACGTCCCGATCGGTATTCCACTTTGCGCTAGAACCGCGCCTTCCCCAGATGGGGTTTTTGCCGAGTAAGGCCCGGGGAATTTTACCCCGAGCCCCTCACAGAACCGGGACCTGGAGAATGGGAAACCTATCAGCTCCGAAAACTGTTCAGAAGCTGCAGATGGCGTTGCACGCGAAAGCGTGAAGTCTCGTGAGTTCCAGACGGATCAGTCTTTCCCCGATGGGGTTGTCGGGTCGACCTGCGCATTGTCCTCCTCGAGAATTGCTCGGCGTTCATTCGCGTTGCGACCTGCACACTCGCACTGTCATCAATTCGTGACACGCCAATCGAAGGCTTCAGCCACTTCGTTACCTCCACGACTGCTCTGATTGCCTCCAGCCGGACCAGTTGCCGGGTGGGGCTTGCACCCACTGGAAAGCGCCGCCTTCGCAAGGCGCACACCCGACACGGACATTACCCGTCTTCACGCGACGCGCTTGCTGAACGAGCCGTATTTTTCTGCCGCGCCTAGATAAGGTTTTAATTGTGAAGGTTTGCTCGTCTCTTATCTGGCGGCCTGGCGAATGGTTTCCTCCATCGCAACTCAATTGATCCGACGGCTGGGCTGCGCTTCCGCTTATGAGAAACCTACAGGCAGGGCGACCAGCACGATCGACCCGTACTCCACTTAGATGGAGAGCCCTTCGGGTGACCCACAATCCACCCCTTGTCCGCGCCATTGAGAGTCGCCACCAAAATTGTCATTCGGTAACGGAGGAGTAGCCCGGTCCAGCACCGTTATATTCGACACGGTGTAAAGAGCCGGAACTAACAAAGGCACGCTGAGCACAATACCAAGCGTTATCGCAATTACGATCGAGTCCTGTTTCGTGGACGTCAACATGCTGAACTCTATTTGGACTCAGTTTGACCCGGCGCCTACGTGCAACATCAAACGTCAATCGTTATATTTCGGTCCGCCGTGGTAGCTGTAGGCATTGGTCGCGTCCGTGTCTGTCGCCACGGCCCGATCGGAAGCATTGTTGGCGTAGACGGCTTGTCGGTCTGAGCGCGCAGTCGTTTCCGCAAGCGCCTGTCCTGAGATCGTCATCAGCACTGCCATCGATGTCGCTATAGCAAGCTTCTTCTTCATGGTTCTGTTTCCTTGTCCTCGGATTACGGAGCGCATCGCGGCATGGAGAATGCCGATGCGGTTGAAGCTCATATGGGCTTGCAGACGGCCGGCGCCATTAAATTCTGTTTCAGAAAGCTCGTCCGTGCGGACGTCCGAACGCGCAAACGCGTGGACCCGGCATTGTTGGCGGAGACGCCAGTAAAACGTCGCCGTTACAACAACGGATTTATTCCTAGCGTTCGACATCGAGCAGCTTGCAATTACCGCCGGTGAACGTGAGTCGGGTCAAACGCGCCGGTTTAACCCTTTGCCAGCCACCTCCGGTCGCACCGATGAACGGACATCGGCAGACCAAGTCCGGCTGGTCCGTTTGGTGCCCCAATGCCGGACTCACTCATGTACTCGCGGCACGCAGCACCACCAAACGACCATCTCATGAACGCGGAGGATTGGTTCGTGCGGATTTTCAATTTGTCAGCAGGCTTGACCCAATGGTGTCGCTTGCCATTGTCTAGTCATAGTTGAAAAAGGGATTGTTGCCTTTGGGGCACATTAGCGCAGCGTAAAATCGCTTAGAGTTCAGACTTGGAGTTGAGCATCTGCACACATTGTCGGCGGTCGCAACTACGCAATCAGAAGCGACGGCGGGGAGAAATAAATGGAGAAATAAGATGAAGAAGTTTTGGTTGGCCACAGTTGGCCTTGCTGCATTGGGCATGGTCACTCCTGCATCGGCTGCTGATCTCGCCGCGCGTCCCTACACCAAGGCGCCGCCGCCGGTAGTGGCGGCGATTTACGACTGGAGTGGCTTCTACATCGGTGCCAACGGCGGCGGCGGCTGGTCCCACAAATGTTGGGATGTCACGAATTTCCGCGCACCTCTCGCCCCCTTCCGTGAAGGTTGTCACGATGCGAGCGGCGGAGTGGTTGGCGGTCAGATTGGATACCGTTGGCAGACCGCCGGTTGGGTGTTCGGTCTGGAAGCGCAGGGCGACTGGGCTGATTTGAAGGGATCTAACGTTAGCCTTTTCATTCCCGCTTGGACTAACAATTCCAAGATCGAAGCGTTCGGCTTGTTCACCGGCCAGGTCGGCTATGCGTGGAACAACGTCCTTTGGTATGTGAAGGGCGGCGCCGCCGTGACCGATGACAAATACCGAGGTACGGTGACCAACACAGGCGTGCTGTTCGATTCGGCGAGTGAAACACGCTGGGGCGGTGTCGTCGGAACGGGCCTCGAATACGGGTTCGCGCCGAATTGGTCGGTTGCGGTCGAGTACGATCACCTTTTCATGGGTAACCGCAACATCACCTCAACATCGACAGGCGTTTTGGCTTTCCCGGCCGGCAGCGTATTCCGCACCGACTCGATCCGTCAGGACGTTGATCTGGTCACTGCGCGCATCAACTACCACTTCAACTGGGGTGGCCCGCTCGTCGCGAAGTACTGATCCAGGCTTCTCTCCAGCGACTCAAAAGCCCCGGCATCGTCCGGGGCTTTTTTGTACCTGCCTTGGCGGAATCATAGATCGCGCGGATGTCGCAATTTCCGCACCGCTCTCGCGGCCGCCGCCTTTTTGATGCCAATCATGATCATGATGCCCAAGGGCAATCCCGGCCACGTGACCGATCTCGCCGATCTTGGGAAGCCTGATATCCGTCTCGCGATACCTAACCCTGAATTCGAGGGAATTGCGAGGCAGATCGAGACGTCGCTGAAAAAGGCTGCGGGGCAGGCGCTCGCCGACGCGGTCTACAAGACCAAGGTGGCAGACGGCAGCACCATCCTCAGCCATATCCACCATCGTCAGACACCACTGTTTCTGATGCAAGGGCGAGCCGCCGCGGGCGTCACACCTTCCAAACTGGACCCAAGCGCGCACAGTCGGATGGCAAACAAGTTCCAGACAGCGATGCCGGGAGCCTTGTTAGGCACCGATCATCTGATCAGCTTCCTGTTGACGCATTTCTACCTGCTTTATGCCGGCGTCATTCTGTTCAGCGCTGCCGAACCTATCATCGGAGCGATGCTTATGACGGGGCTCCTCACTCGCCTTGCGGCACTGTTCTCGATGGGCTTCTCTGTACTGCTGATGCTGGTGTTCGGCTGGCAAGGCGCCACCTGCATCGACGAGTGGACGATGGCGGCCTTTAATCTGGCGATGGGTGCGAGCCTGCTGCTCGCGGGGAGCGGCGCCTATTCGCTCGACAACGTCCTGCTTCATCGCAAGCCCGCCCTGGCCGGAAAACAGTGGTTCCGCTGGGCGTCGGGTTGCCTTCCACTACCTCAGACCGATGGCGGCTTCAGGACGCTGGCGTTCGCCGCGCTCGCATTCGTCGTGATCTTCGATGTCGGGACCTACAACTACTATCGAGGCTCGGTACTGACGCCTTTCCATGGCGGACCGGTCAGTCCGACGAAGTATCACCTGAAACTGAGCCAGGCGGAACTTGTGCCCGACGGCAGATTGCGCTTCCACGTTTATCTTGATGCCGGCACGCCGGAGGCCCCGGCGCGTGTGGTCGCAGCTGACCTGCACAATGGCGAAAAGCAACCGGTCGCCAATTGGAACGCAGCCCAACTGTCCAAACTGCCGAAGACGGACTTCGCGAACGATTATGCCTACAATAAGTTCGAGCCGGGCCCATATGGGATCCTAGCCAAAATGGGAGCCGCCGCCACGGTGACATTGCCCGTGCCCACTTCCAGTAGAAGCACCGGTGCGAGGTACATACAGCTGACGGATGTGGACGGTCGGACCTTCTCCGCGACGCTCGGCAAGTAACAGCCAGATCCGCGCAGGATGCCACGACACGGCATTCTGTGCGCATACGTGGCCCACGAACGCAAACAGCTTTTTGGCGAACGAAAGTCTGTTGCTGGTCTTATTCGATAGGTGCAGGACTACGATGCTCGTCATCGGGCAAAGGGTGCGGTGACTATCGACAGCAGCTCATCCGCTGCCCTGCTGCGGCAGCGCGCCACGTGTCGCAGCACCTGGAAATCGCGTTCCGGCAGATCGAAACGCACCCGATGCAGCAGGCCCGCTTCTAGGCTGGGTGCCGCTACAGACGCCGAGATCGCCGTTGCGCCCAACCCTGCCTCGACAGCCGCACGGACCGCTTCGTTAGACGGCAGTTCTAGCGCGACCCGCAATGCGCCGGGAGACACGCCAAAGCCCTCTAACGCCGCTTCGAATGCCGATCGAGTGCCGGATCCGGGTTCGCGCATAACCCAGTCGGTTTCGATCAGCCTATCGGGCTCAAGTCGGCCGGTCGCTGACCAAGCGTGCTCAGTGCCGACGACTATCACCATCTGGTCGCGTGCAACTTGCTCCTTCGTGAGCATCGGATCTTCGATCATTCCCTCGATGAAGGCGAGATCTGCAGCGCCCTCACGAAGCGCGGCGGCACCCTGCGCCGTGTTACCGATGGTTAGGCGGATGTCGATGCCGGGATATTGGCGGCGGAACGCGACCAGGTGACGCGGCAGCCAGTAGCTGGCAATCGTTTGGCTGGCATGCACTGCGAGCGTCCCGCGCTTCAAGTTGCCCAGCTCCGATAGGACAAGCCCGGCCGCCTCGACGCGAGTCAGGATGGCGCGAGCTTCGACGAGGAACAGCGCGCCGGCCTCGGTCAGTTCGACGCCGCGGCCCACACGGTCGAACAATTTCGCACCATGTCGCGCTTCCAGCGCCCCAATCGCGGCGCTAACCGCGGATTGCGCCAAATTGAGCACTGCCGCGGCGCGCGTGACGTGCTGGCGCTCAGCAACCGCGACGAATACCCTCAGTTGCTCCAGCGTCACGTGTTTCGCCTTCTCCGTATCGGTGAGCCACGCGGTTAGGTAATCGGCACATTTCCCATAGCCGCCGAACCAGCGGGTCGCGGAAATAATCCTCCCATTGCCGCCGAACCTCCGTGTCCGCCTCGCCCAAATGAAGCGGCAGGTGGGGCCAAGACCATGAACAATGCGATAGCGACTTTTACGGAGCTGTTAGACATGGGAGAGCCTCTATAGTTCACTGGAACGGCGAAGCCGTGGCTTACGTAGGTTCGCAATCCGCCGACACCATTAAATTGAATTTTAGATTTCGGTGCCCCCGGCGCTGTGCACGAAGTTAAGGGTCAGGGACCGGACCACGAAACTGCTTGCCATCTACGTCGCGGAAAGAGACAAACCGGCGACATCGCTCCGCTCGAGGCGATCTGCGACCTTTGCGGAGCGCTTTAACGCGATGACTTATCTCGACGAGGTTTACGCCGTTGGCATGTAGGGCGACGCGGCGCGGGCATCGCCGAGCGGATGGCCTGCTGGGGCGCATCGACGTCCTAGAGGGGACGCTTGCCAAGGCCTTCGGCACGCTCGGAGGCTACATCACCGGCAGGAGCGCCGTCGTGGACGCAGTCCGCTCCCATGCTCCTGGATTTATCTTCACGAATGCGTTGCCGCCTGCGGTAGCCGCGGCTGCGACCGCCTCGATTGCTCATCTCAAGACATCATCGGGGACAGAGCGCGCGGGCCAGCGCGCCGCAGTGGCAGCGAGAAAGGCCGCTCTGCGCGAAGCCGGCCTTCCGGCGCTGGCGACAGAGACGCACATCGTGCCGGTCATGGTCGGCGATCCCGACCGGTGCAAACTGGCAAGCGACCTGCTGCTTGAGAAGCACGGGATCCATCCAGCCGATCAATTTATCCGACGGTTACGAGAGGCACCGAGCGATTGCGAATTACCCCTCCCCCCTGCGCACGACGTTCAGCTGATTCAGCATTTGGCTGACACCATGGTTTCGGTGTGGCAGAAGCTCGATCTCCGCTGGCAAGAGATTGCCAGCCGGGCAAGCTGCGTGCACAGGCGGCAGGTCGCGGCCGACGTTTGCGTTGCCGCATCATGCTTAAGCCAAGTGATCCGCCGTCCTGCTCAGTTGGGAGCGCATCGCAAGAGTCCCGAAGCCATTTTCGAGGACGCTGGCCGATTCAAGGCGAGTTTAATGTCTTAAAGACGAATTTAATGGCCGTACCGTGCATCGTTTCTATTTTCTGATTACCGCTCGCGTTCAGCTCGATGATCCGACTTGAGTGCTGCGGCATTCAGTTTTAGCGACGGAGAGCTGTCAATATGAGGCTCCCCCAAACGAGGAGCCGAGCGATGAAGTTGAAACATGTTCTGGCAGCACTGCTACTCGCACCAGCACTCGCTATGCCTGCTATGCTTCAGGCGCGAACATACGAAAGCAGGATGCCGCCTCAGGCATTCGCAACCGAGGGGCGCGAGGTCGCGGCTCCGCCGTGGAGCGCTGCCTGCATGACCGATCACGGCCCAAGCCAATGCGACGAACCGATGTGGGTCTACGGGAGCCCTAGCGCGGTCGCGCGATACAAGAATGCGTTCTGACATTGACTGACGGTCGAGTGTTGCGTCAGTTTGTCAGTCACCCGTCGGGTAACAAGCGGCGCCGATGGATCCATCGGTATTCTCGATCTATGCAGTGCCGGCATCCGGCAGATGTCGGATGACGACCTGTGAGCGGTCGACCCTGTGGGAGGTTATGATGCAAGTCAGAGATATATTGCGCAAGAACACTGGCCGCGTTGCCACGGTTCGAATGGACGAAACCGTCGTCATTGCGGCCCAATTGATGCGCGCCAGCAATATTGGCGCGCTTGTCGTCAAGGACGTTGTCCGAACCGAAGGCGATACTGCGGTGGGTATGTTTACGGAACGTGACATCGTCCGCGCAATTGCCGAGCACAGCGCAGCCGGAATCGGTCTGAAGGTTTCCAGATTGCCTTCAGTGCAGGCACTGGTCTGCTGCTGTTCCACCGATGAGCTCGAATACGTTCGTCATCTCATGAACAAGAACCGCATCCGACATCTGCCTGTCATCGATAACCACGGCTTGATTGGCGTCATCAGCATCAGCGACATCTTAACCGCGCACGCAGACGAGGCCCATGTTGCGGCGCAACTCGTTCCCGCCTGACGAGAGCGCTCCGTCGGCCGTGACCTGCCCTGGGTTGAGACGATATCCCTCTCAAACGACCCCATGATCTCCGCTGCAATTTGAAGGATCCGCCAGCGGGCGATCGCGCGAAAGCCGTCGATCGACCCGGCGGACTGCTGATCGCCGACGATGTTGGAAACACCGTTTGGCGAGTCTCGTCACTTCGTCCGAACTCGCTCCCAAAACCGGGTACTTAGGAAAGTCCCATGGGCCGGCGTGCTCACGCCGCCTCGGATGACGAGGCACGACCGCGCCTCGTCACTAAAAAGCCCCGACATGGTCGGGCCTTTTATTTGCCGGAGATTGGCGATTACTGAACCGGCGGGCGCCGAGATCACATGGCCTTCGCTGTAGTCGGACAATTGTTGTTCGACGGACGGCCAGGCGAGCGGATCATTTGCGTTGTGGAACTGCTGGCTCGCGGTCATGTGCTCGCGGTCCAGTTCGCGGGGGTGGCGCTCGGCTGCCCTGGCTCACTGGACGGTCGACCCGACCATCAGCGACGCGCCGAGAATGGCTAGAACTATCTTTCGCATTGTAGTCACCGTTAAATTGTAATTTCCGTTGATCAGACACAGACGCGCTGGCGAGAAGCAACCGCATCTCGCCTACGCGCCTTGTCTACGGATGCGACAGTGTCGGATGATACCGTTGATATTTTTGCAGAGAACACTATCGCGTCATGCTAGTTAGCAAATTTGTCATTTTAGATTGGCAATCATTTGCACCGCGGGCGAAGCCTTCATCGACAGGCGACATTTGGAACGCTTCGATTTACAATTCGGCAAGGATGCGTGAACACCTCGAAACCGTCCGCCCGCGCAATCGCAGCGAGTGTGATGCCTGCCGCATCCGCCATGCGAACGGCCAGCGCCGTTGGCGCCGAGACCGACACCATCACCGGCGAGCCGATCGCGGAGCTTTTCTGCACCATCTCTACCGACACCCGGCTGGTGAGCAGTATGATGCCCTCGCTCGTCACAATGGACGCACGCGCCAATGAGCCCGCGAGCTTGTCGAGCGCGTTATGACGGCCAACGTCCTCGCGCAGGGCAACGATGCCGCTGGCGGCATCCCAAAAGGCCGCTGCGTGAACCGCGCGCGTTTCGATGTTGAGCTTTTGATTTGACGGTACACTCCGCATGGCGCCCAAGATCTGCTCCGACGAGAATTGCTGGCCGTGTCCGACCACAGCCGCGGGACGCATGGCTTCCGCGATCGACTCGATGCCGCACAATCCGCACCCCGTCGGCCCGGCAATATGGCGCCGTCGGTCCCGCAGGCTGTGGGCTTTTGGCTTGCTGAGCCACATCCGAAGCTCGACACCGTCATCGAGACGCACCACGTCCAACGATTCGATATCCGCAGCAGAGCTGATGACGCCCTCGCTCAGGCTGAAGCCGACCGCAAAATCCTCCAAGTCCTGCGGCGTCGTCATCATTACCGCATAGGTCCCGCCGTTATATGTAAGCGCCACCGCCGTCTCTTCTGGGATCGAGCGATTGCCCGAGCTCAGACCGCTTTCCCGCCAGATCTGACGATGAACGACTCGGGCTGGTTCCATCTCGAATAGCTCCGACAGATTCCGGGAGTACCGCGCGGGGAAACTATGGGCCCCCATCCCCGGTCGATCGGGGGCAGAAGCGCGACAAGTATAAGGCGGCCTCAAGCGGCTTTCTCAACTAAATAAGAGGTTAGCTTTTTCAAGTTTAGCTAATAGCAAGAACCAAATACGATGTCGGTCTCGCCGTAACGTCCGGTTTCGTGCGGTCCGAACCACCGGCAAATTGGCCGCGATGACCGGAAATGCGGACTCTTGGAATCCACTCGGAGCGAGAAAAAGCGGCCGCCCTGCCGCGAATAAGAATGCGAGCCACCCTAAAACACTATTTAGTGGTGCGAATAGATTGGCAGTCCTAAATCATTTTCCGAACAGCCGCGCCCGCTCTCTCGAAGCGACATTATGCGGCGTCGAGCGGACGGCACGCGCCCGGCCTCATCCTGCCCCTGAGTAAGCAGGTGCGTGCCGTCCGAATTCTTTGGAAGGCTGCAAATGGCAGCAGAGTTGCAACATGCTGGGCGATACGATGGCTCAGCCGGATGGAGCGGCTCCGATCGAATACCCCAATGAGACCACGACGATATGCAATGTTCGCGGGGCTGGATCGATTCTCCCTGCAGCTTCCTGACTTTGTCCGCACGACAACTTTTCGCTGGACCGCCAGTGCATTCGCGGTGTGCATCGTGCTGTTCTCGGCTTTCGTCTACTGGGAGGCGGCTGACTATATGTTGACGGAAACCGATGCCGCCATCACTGATGAAGTTTTCGCCATTGCGGCCGACCCTCCGGGCCGACAATTGAATGCTATCGACGATCGGTTGCGTCAGGATCCGCGCCGCATCAAGCTGGCAGGCCTGTTTGGCCGGGATGGGCGCAGGATCGCGGGCAATCTGGCAAGCCTGCCACATGATCTCAAGGTCGACGCTCCGGGACAGAGTGCCAGGGCTATCCGGCTCGACCCAAATGGCGCCGAAGAAATGACCGTTCGCGCAATTGCGCGCAGCCTGCCAAACGGCAACGTGCTGGTGATTGGACGCAATACCGACGAATTAAAAATGCTTGCGAAGGTTGTTGCGCGAGCGTTGATGTTGGGACTGCCGGTCGCCCTTGGCTTGGGTCTGGCAATCGGTATGGTTCTGAGCGTCCGAGCCCAAAAGCGCGTAGCGGAACTCAATGCATTGGTCCGCCACATCGTGGCCGGCGATTTGCGACAGCGTCTGCCCACGCAAGGCCTTGACCATCCGTTTGACAAGCTCGCCGAAATCGCAAACGACATGCTGGGAGAAATTGAGACTGTCGTGCAAGAGATGGCGGGGGTCGGCAACGAAATAGCTCACGATCTCCGCACGCCGCTCACCCGGGTCCGGCTCGCCCTTGAACGTGGGCGCGCAAATGCCAAGACGCTGGAAGATTTGCAAGCCGTCACAGACAGGGCGATTGGCGGCGTCGACCAGGCGTTGACGATCATAAGGACACTCTTGCGCATCGCGGAGATCGAATATGGCGGCCGGCTCGCCGGCTTCGACCAGGTCGACTTGGCGGATCTCGTCAGGGAAGTCGGCGACCTGTATGAGCCCGTCGCGGAAGACAAGCATATCAATCTTCACGTTGCATCTGGCGATGGTGCAACGGTGTGCGGCGATCGAGACCTGCTTCTGGAGGCAGTCGCCAACTTGGTCGACAACGCTGTGAAATTCACGCCCGCGGGCGGATGCGTGAAGCTCGTCTTGGTCCACGGCAAAAACGAAAGCATCGTCCGAGTTTCGGACACAGGACCCGGCATCCAGGAGACTGAACAAAAAACCGTTACCAGGCGTTTTTACCGCGCCGACAAGAGCCGGAGCACCTTTGGATTTGGCCTTGGTCTGAGCTTGGTCTCAGCGATCGTTAAGCTGCATGGCTTCCGGTTCACGATAGTGAGCGGTCCAGGCTGCGTGGCCGAAATAGCATGCGCCCTTCACTGCGTCTGATACTCAGCTCTTGATCTGGAATGCGCCTCGCTTTGCTCAAGCCCGCGTCGGGCGTGCCATTTCCGATCATTGAACGCGAATTTAATAGAGCCGACAGCGCCCCATCTCCAGCGTCTGACGACGCACTGTGCGGCCACGGCCCGCTTCGGCGGCGACCACATCGGCGGAGGTCACGTAGCGCTGGGCCGACAACATTTCGTCCGCCGCAGCTTTTACGACTACGGCGACGGGTACCCGTATTGCACAACATACGCCTTGGCGCCGTACAGCTGCACCAGCGGAAGCCGCTGGCTTGCGGCTTTCGCTATTCACCCGGCCTCGTGGCATCAAGGCCACAACCAGGGACCCGCAGCAGCCGATTGAATCGCAATTTAATGACCTAAACGCCAATTTAGTGGCTCCCCGATGTCCTCTGCCTATCATTTAGTAGTTCGCTCAAGCTTCGGGCGGAAGAAAGACATCCAGTTTTCCGCGGCAGAGGAGCTGACATGAGCATCGACGCAGAATTCACACTTCCCGCCAGGCGCGACAGTGCATTCATTAGAGACAGAATCGACCGCGGTTATATGCACGACATCCGCCGTTTCGAGTTACTCGAAAGGGACCAGGAGTTCAACCTCGCCAAGCGTTGCCGCGAATACGGTGACCACGATGCCGCACACCAGCTTGTCACGAGCCATCTGCGTCTCGCCGCCAAAATTGCTATGGCTTATCGCGGCTACGGTCTGCCCATTTCGGAACTCATCTCCGAAGGCAACGTCGGCCTGGTGCAGGCAGTGAACCGCTTTGAGCCCGAACGAGGGTTTCGCTTTGCCACTTACGCGGTGTGGTGGATCAGGGCCTCGATACAGGACTACATTCTGCGGTCGTGGTCCCTTGTAAAACTCGGCACTACCAAAAACCAGAAGAAGCTCTTCTTCAAGCTAGGCGCGGTCAAACGTAAAATATCTGCGCTGGAAGTCGGTCGTGATCTGCGTCCCGATCAGGTAACGCTGATTGCAAATAGCCTGGACGTCACGGACCGAGAGGTTATTGACATGGATCGCCGCATGCTCGGTGATACATCGCTCAACGCACTAATCCGGGACGAAAGCGACGCCGAGGAATGGCAGAACTGCCTCGTCGATCAGTCCCCCTCGCCGGAAACCATCGTCGCCGAGCAGGACGAAACGCACTATCAGCATAAGGCGCTTGCCTGCGCAATCGAGGTGCTAACCGGCCGCGAACGTCGCATCTTCGAAGCCCGGAATTTGGCCGACGAACCAACGACGCTGGAAGATCTCGCGATGGAATTAAACGTGTCGCGCGAACGCGTCCGCCAAATCGAAGTGCGCGCGTTTGAGAAAGTGCGAAAGGCGTCCAGGAAGCA
>Ga0210403_10002956_pt1 | contig 15095 bp, 11 predicted proteins | sample IncBWC19MmetaG_FD_150863 | JGI IMG/M metagenome (GOLD analysis project Ga0210403, IMG submission 150863) | Forest soil microbial communities from Barre Woods Harvard Forest LTER site, Petersham, Massachusetts, United States - Inc-BW-C-19-M | ecosystem: Environmental > Terrestrial > Soil >... | reverse complement strand
TCGGTGAGGTCGTCCGCATTGGGATGAACGGAGATCGCGGCGCCGTGAATGCCCCGTTTCTGAAGCTCCGCCCGATCGGGAAGCGCTACCAGCGACATGACAATGCCGCCTTTCTTCACCACGTCGTAAGAACGTGCCAGCGTTTCTTTGCCCACGGGATCGAGAACAGCGTCTACATCCTTTGCGACATCCTCAAATCTTGTCTTGGTGTAATCCACTGCCACATCTGCTCCGAGTTGCTTCAACAGGTCTTGATTTACGGTCGAAGCGGTCGCAATGACGCGAGCGCCACGCGCTTTTGCGATCTGGATCGCAAAACTGCCGACACCGCCTGACCCGCCGTGGACCAGAAGTGTTTGTCCAGGCTGCAATTTCGCGACGTCCACGAGCGCCTGCCACGCGGTGAGCGCTCCCATCGGGACTGCCGCTGCTTCCACGAAGTTGAGAGACCTTGGCTTCGCAGCCACTTCCCACTCTTTGACCGTGACATAGTCCGCCCAGCCGCCGCCGAACGTTGGGTAACCGTAAACCGCCTCGCCAACTTTTAATTTCGTGAGGTTAGCGCCCGTTTTCTCGACCACGCCGGCGATGTCGTAACCGGGAATCAGCGGCAGATGCGTGCCGAATTCGTTTGCGTACTTGCCGCTGAGCGTGAGCGGGTCGGCTGGGTTGACGCTGCTTGCGAACACGCGCACGAGCGCTTCATCATCCTGAGGTTCTGGTCGCGGCACTTGCTCGAGCTTGAGCACTTCGGGCGCGCCGTACTCGTGCGCGACCACGGCCTTCATCTTTGGCTTCTCGTCAGCGCGCGCTGAGGGTGAGAAGAGAGCGAAAAGCGCCATGCATAAAAAGGCGGAAGTGCGCCAAGAATTCTGCATGATCTTAGCTTCGTGTGCGATCGCCTATGGCGCGAATCGGAAATTGCGGTAGCTGCTCCGGGGCTGACACACCGGCTCTACACCGCTTCGCGGGGAACCGGTCGTTCACGTTTCGATTGAAGCTCTCCGCGCTGAGTGCACAGTAATCGCAACAAGGTGAACACCCCTGCCGCTGCTCAGAGTTCAAGTGCGAGGAGAATGATCATCGGCCTCGCCGTGCTGATGAGTGTTTGTGTGGCGTCGTTGATCATCGCCGGCGCTACGAGCTTGATTTCGTTGGCCGACCGAATCCACCCGATCGCTGGGACGGTCGTGTTCTGGGGCATTTGTCTGGCGGCCGGACTGTTGGCTCTCTACTGTGCGATCGCATACGCAGGACTTCCTGCTGCGCTCGGTCCGCCCGAGGAGGATTCCGGTCCGAAGTACGACGCCTACTTGCAGGCCCTTCGTATCCGACTCGCAACGAATCCGCGAACACGAGGTCTGCCGCTCGTCACGAAGGAGGAAATCGAAAAGGCGATCGGGCATCTTTCAACTCAAGCGGATTTTGTCGTCCGTAGAACAGCAAGCACAGTGTTTCTTAGCACGGCGCTGATGCAAAATGGCCGTTTAGACGGGCTCATCCTGCTCTTTACTCAAATTCAAATGGTCGGCCGTATTGCGCGGATTTATGTGCAGCGTCCCTCCCCTCGCGAATTGATGCGGCTCTATGCGAATGTTGCCGGCACAGCTTTCGTCGCGAGCGGACTGGAATCGCTCGACCTTGGAGAGATGGTCGCGCCGCTCGCTGTGTCTGTGGTACCGGCGCTCAAAGGCGGCATTCCAGGTTTGAGCGGCATTTCAGCGCTCCTGGTGAAATGTGTTTCCAACGGCGCAGCAAACGCGTTCCTGACTCTGCGCGTGGGAGAAGTCGCGCGACGCTATTGCGAATTGACTTCAAAATGTCCGCCGGAACTTATCCGCAAATCCGCTACAGCCGCGGCTGTTCAGCATCTTGGTCGAATCGTGCGCGAAAACGGCGCGCTGGTTGTAAAGAAGATTTGGGCGAGCACCGGACGCGCACTGATCGACAGCGGCGTATCGAAGGCCGAAGACATTGCAGGCGCGACACGCGATCTTTTTGGCAAAATTTCACCTTGGCGCTTGAAAGAGGAAGATCCGGCTGTTCGTCAGTGATTTTTTGATTTCGCGGCGACTGGAGCGTTAGAAGCGTGCAGATGGATAATTAGCCACTGGTCATTCATCTTCGTAAGCACAAGAGTTCGACGCCCGATGCGCTCTTCATTCCTGAGGTGGAATGAGACAACGGCGGTGTGTCCGGGCACCAGTTGAATCGAAAGATCCTCAGGGACGAGATGGTGAAAAGGCGGACCCGACCTCGCGGTGCTGCGGATTGAGGCGAAAACGCGCTCGAAACGTTGCTGGATCGCTTGTTTACCCTGGACACGTTCAGGCGGTTCCGGCATCGGAAAAAACACCGTCGCGTTATCAGCGAAACAGGCAATGAACTGCTTCATATCGAGGTTCTCGAATGCGCGCAAAAACCTCCGAGTGAATGCTTCAATGGCTGCGCGGTTCCCGGATTCGTTAGGCTCGGTAGCGCACGCCAACGGGGACGCCGCTATTAGAAGTGCTATCGCTAGAACAATGCAGCGTTTGCTAATCATCTACACTGGACGCGTTGACGAAACGACCAGGCGAGCAGACCGTGATCGCCCTATTTTTCCGCTACAAGTCCCTGGGATTTTTTCAAATCGAGTTTGCCCGACGCGAGGACCGGGATCCCTTCAACGCGCTGGACATGTTTGGGAATCCACAAGTTTGGCACGCCAGCTTCGTGAAGCTTGCTGCGCAACTCTGCGAGATCGATATCTACCGCGCTAAGCAGGACGAGCGCTTCGCCTTTTGCTTCGTCCCGCACGCCCATGACAGCTAGCGGACGTTCGTCTCTTCCAGACAAACCAAGAAGATCGATAATTTTGTTTTCGATTGTTTCGTGGGGCACCATCTCGCCGCCGATCTTTGAGAAGCGCGACAGGCGCCCTTCGATATAAAGAAATCCGTCCTCGTCGAACCGGCCGATGTCGCCTGTCTTGAGCCAGCCATCGCGAAGAACTTTCGCGGTTTGCTTGGGATCATGCAGATAACCTTCGAAAATGTTTGGACCGCGCAGCCAAAGCATTCCGGTTTCGTGCAACGAAAGTTCTTGATCCGTTTCCGGTTCGCGAATTTCCGCGGCGATTCCGGGCGCCAATCTGCCAACCGATCCCAGGTGACTGGATGATTGCACATGTTCGCTGGGTTTTTTCGGCTTCGGATCCGGCAAGTTGACGCTGACCACGGGCGCAGTCTCGGTAAGTCCATAGCCTTCGAAAACTTTTTTGTCGAAGCGCTTTTCAAAATGGCTGGCAAGATCGACCGGTAACTTTTCGGCGCCGGTGATGATGAGGCGCAAGCTGCGGAGCTGATGCGCCTCCGCTTTGCGCAGGTACATGCGCAGAAACGTGGGGGTCGCGAGGAGAAACGTCAGTTTGTATCGTTCAATCAGCTCAGCACATTTTGCGGCGTCCAGCGGGTTAGGATACGTGATAATTCGCACGCCTTCGATGAGTGGATACCAGAGTGTGACGGTGGATCCGAAAGTGTGAAAGAACGGCAGTGACGCGAGGATTGCGTCGGTCTCTCGTGCGTCCAGCAGTTGCCGAAACTGCGAGACATTCCCGACAACATTACGATGGCTGATCACAACGCCTTTTGGTTCTCCGGTGGTTCCGCTCGTAAACAGCAAAACAGCTTCCTTGTGACCGCCTTCCTTTGGAATTTGCAAAACGCGCAGAAGCAAGCGTGCCGGAACGAGGACCGACACGATCCACCAGAAGACGATCTGGCGTTTCATCGACGGGATTAGTCCGTCCAATTTCAAAACGCGTTCCGGCCATGGAAAATCTTTGAGGCGCTCCATGAATTGCGTGGCCGAGATTGCGACGCGCAGGTTGGCCCGTCTGCAGCACGACTCATTCGCCGCGCGTCCTACTGTGAAATTAAGGTCGACAGGAACTTTGTCCGCAAGCGTCACAGCCAAGTTCACCAGCATCGATGCTCTGCTCGCAGGCAAAACGATGGCGATTCGTTCGTCCGAAAATTCTTTCCGAAGATAGCGACTCAATGCCGCCGCCGCGCCGAGCAACTTTGCCCGGCTCAGTTCGCTATGATCGTTTCCTTCGATCACCGCCGTCGCGAACCGTCTGCGCTTGAGTCCCCGGACGCACTCCTCGCCAAGATGTCGATCCAAACTCGGCCGGCGACTGAAACAAAATTCACCGAGCTTGAGCAATTCCTCGCGGACCGTCGCATTGTCGGCGGCCTCGGCTTTGAGCGGTCTGCCAAACGCAATGGTGACGGGGTACGGGATGCGCTTGGGAAATTTTGTGAAAAACCGTCCGCCTTGGAATGAGAAAATCGAGCCCCAGAGTTGATCGAGCCAAACCGGCACGACCTGCGCATTTGAGTGCCGTGCGATCAATTCATAACCCCGTTGCAAACGCAAAAGGACTCCTGTCCGTTCCAACTGGCCCTCGGGGAAAAGACAGACGATCTCGCCCTCGGCAATTTTTTCCGCCGCAGCACGAATGGCGGAACGCGAATTGTGAGTATTGATTGGAATACAGCCCAACGTGCGCAGAACCGGGTGAAGGACGGGGTTATGATAATGCTCCTGGTCGATGACGTACCGAATCGGGCGTGAGCAAGCGAACTGAAGGACGATGGCGTCAATCCAGGTGATGTGGTTAGGCAAAAGGAGGAACCCGCCCTGCGGAAGGTTGTGCAATCCAAGCGCAGTGACCCGATAAAAGCAACGCACCAGGAGCCTGCCAAAAAAATAGAGCGCGCGTTCAACTGCGGACATCGGACCCATCGTTTATCATTTACAATTGGCGGCCGGCAAACTGCAATCTGCAAGTGCCCATGGAATGCCTTGGGAAAAGACCAATGAGCGGCGCGCGCGGCGCACTCTTTCTGCTGCTGGCTATCAATCTTTTCAACTACATCGACCGGCAAGTTCTGGCGGCGGTCGAGCCCGATATTCGCGCAACTTTTTTTGCAGCGAACGACGTAAACGCCATGACCAAGACAGGTCTGCTCGGCGACGCGTTTTTCGTAACGTATATGGTCAGCGCGCCGATTCTCGGTTTGCTCGCCGATCGGATTTCGCGCTGGCTCATCATAGGTTCGGCTGTGATTTTGTGGAGCCTGGCTAGCGGCGGCTCTGGTCTGGCCGCGACATTTTCGATTCTCTTTGCGACTCGCATATGCGTTGGAATTGGCGAAGGCGGCTACGGACCCGCAGCGCCGACGATCTTGTCCGATCTTTTCCCCATCGAAACACGCGGTCGAATCATGGCGATTTTTTGCGCGGCAATTCCAGTTGGCAGCGCGCTGGGCTATGTCATCGGTGGACTGATCGGCGCGAAACTCGGCTGGCGCTGGGCATTTTATCTGGTTGCCCCACCGGGTTTGCTGCTTGGCCTGCTCTGCTTCTGGCAACGCGACCCACGTGTCGCGGCGGAGAATCTGGTACAAAAATCGACGCGCCGGAGCATCCGTGACTACCTCAACTTATTCCGCACACGCTCCTATCTCATCAACTGCATCGGGATGACGTTGATGACTTTTGTAACGGGCGGCTTGGGCTTCTGGGTTCCCGCTTATCTCCGTTATCGGAACCAAAGTCCCGACGTCGGCATGACGATCTTTGGCTTGATCACAGTAGTGGCGGGCTTGGTCTCGACACTTCTGGGAGGCGTCATCGCCGACAGATTGCGCTCGCGTTTCGATGGTTCCTACTTCTGGGTTTCAGGGATCGGGATGCTGATCGCGTGTCCGTTTTTTGTTGCGACGCTTTACACTCCGTTCCCCACGGCTTGGATCCCGATGTTTTTCGCAATCTTTTTCTTGTTTCTGAACACAGGTCCCTCGAACACGGCTCTTGCCAATGTTTCATTGCCAGCCGTGCGCGCGACGGCGTTTGCCGTCAACATTCTCGTTATCCACGCGCTGGGCGATGTGCAGGCGTTCTGGCTATTGGGCTATATTGGCGGTCATACGAATATGCACGTAGCATTTCTGTTTGTGTCCGGAATCATTTTTCTCTCCGGCTTGGCCTGGCTCACCGGTGTGAAATATCTTACGGCGGACACTGCTGCGGTAGAAACAGCCGGAACCGCCTGAACGTTCGTCCAGTCTTGGAAGCTTCATGTCGATCTTGCGCTGTTTACCGATCCTCTTGTTAAGTTGGCTGACAAGCAGCGCTCGCGCGGATGGCGTTCCCGACGATTGTACACAACTGATCCTCGGAATCGCGCCGACGTGGAATTCCATGCGCGGCGAGTTGCGATTGTTTGAGCGTCCTCGCGGCGGCGACTGGAGGGTTGTGGCCGGGCCGTTTCCCGTGTTGTTCGGCAAAAACGGTCTCGCGTGGGGAACAGGACTGGCAGGGCAAAACGAGCCGGGGCTTCGCAAGAAAGAACGAGACGGCCGCGCGCCTGCGGGAGTTTTCGAGATTGGTCAGGTTTTTGGATATGATCCGTACCTTCCTCCGGGAGCTGATTATCCGTACCACCAAGTCACTGAGGCAGACGTTTGGAGCGATGATCCGCGCTCACCTAATTACAACCGGCATACCCTGATTGATCCGAAGAATCCACCGGACAATTACACGCACGAAAAAATGCGCTCGGGCGATTTTGCCTACCACTGGCTGATCGAGATTCGGCACAACTCCGATCCGCCTGTGCCGGGAGCGGGAAGCGCCATCTTTTTCCACATTCGACGCGGCGTGAACAGACCGACCACCGGCTGCACTACAATGGCGCAGGATAAATTTGTGAAAGTGATCACGTGGTTGCGAGCGAAGCGTCATCCTTGTTACGCACTATTGTCCGACGCGGAGTATGAAAAAAAATGGCGCGGTTGGAATTTGCCGTCCCCCGATACGTTCCGCCGCGTCGCTTCATTGGCTCATTGAATGCGGCAACGATTTGGTTAGGTTGTCGTTAGTCAATTATGCCACGACGAAAACGTTCTAATCCTCAATCAGAAGAGAACATCCGTCGCATCGACACGAAAGCGCGCGCGAAGAAGCAGACGCATGGTTTTCAGGTCCACTTCCTTCGCGGCGATCGCGTGGTGACGAAGATGTTCAGCGATAACGTGTATGGCGGAAAACAAGCCGCGCGACGTGCCGCCCAAAAATTCAAGCAGTCGATGCTGCGTCGTTTACCGCGGAGAAAATTTCTGAGCGCATAGACTGTTTGCTGTCGGAATGCATTCTTCGCCGGTACGTTTTCCAACACTCTAAAAATCCCGGGGCGAAATCCTCGGGTCGCGCTGAGGTCCAGCCGTCAACCACGGCCGGCGGGAAAAATACACCTGTTTCGATTTCACACTTGTTAGGGACAGGATGGCCGGTAACCACGCCGCGATAAACGCAGATAAATTCCTGGTCTGTACGCGGTGAGGCTGCGATCTTCGAAATTTTTTCAAGAGGAATATCAACGCGCAACTCCTCATTCAGTTCGCGTTGCGCTGTTTCATCATAAGCTTCTCTGGCGCTTACGTGGCCGGCAGCGCTCGAGTCCCATTTCAACGGATGCCGATCTTTCCAACGGGAGCGCCGCTGCAAGTAAACTTCACCGTCCTGATTGAAAATGAGGATGTGAACGGCGCGATGGCGCAAGTTATTCCCATGCACTTCTGAGCGGCTGGCATGGCCCCGAATCCGATCGTTTTTGTCGACCACCGGGACCTGCTCGTTATCCAAGGAGCACATCTCTTCGCGTGGAGGCGGCGCGATGCAATTGGCGAGGCCGATCCATTGCAGCAACGATAACTCCTCCGCCCGTGTGTTGGCGTGGATGTTCAGACTGCTCGCGATTGTGTCCCAGTCCTCAGCGTATTCTCGCAGCAATTTTCTGAGCTGTTTTCGTCTTTGAGAAAACCCGATAGCGATCAATTTCAAGAGCAACTCATCATCGTGCTCGGGCAACTCAAGCGGATAGCGCGGCACAAGGAGCACCACTGCGGAGTCGACATCAGGTCGGGGGAAAAACACAGTGGCAGGAACATTGCGGCGATATTTCACGCGATCATGCAACTGCACACGCAATGTCAACGCGCCGTAATCGTGCGTGCATGGTGATGCAGAAAGTCGCATCGCCATCTCCTTTTGTAACGTGAACAGCGACAGTGACATGGGATTTGGAGATTTCAGGAATCTCAAGAGCAATGGACTTGAAATATTGTACGGCAGGTTCCCGATGAGTTTTACCCGGCGATGTGTGAAAAGAATGCGCGGATCAAACCTCAGCGCGTCAATGTTGAGAATTTCGATTTGCTCATCACCGAAGCGTGCATGTAAAAAATTTGCAAGGCGTGCGTCCTTTTCGATCGCGAGAACATGCGCGCCTTTATCAAGAATAAATCTGGTCAGCGCGCCCAAGCCGGGCCCAATTTCGACTACGTAATCTTGCGGAGTGATTTGCGCCTGATCGACAATCCACCGGGCAAGGTTTTGGTCGTGCAGAAAATTTTGTCCGAGGGCCTTGGACGGCCACACTCCGATGTCCTTAAGCGTTGCGCGGATCTCGGAAAGCTTCATAGGGACTTCGCGCAGAGGATAGGAATCTCACCTACCTGTTCACAAAATCGTGTGAACAAAATGCGCCGGTAAAGTGGAACTTGTTCACAAGTTATTCACGCGCGTCCCTTCCGGCATGAACTTGACCCATGTGAGGCCTAGCCGCAGGGCTCACTCATGCGTTGGCAGCGCTCGGCGCGGCCGCTTCCTACGGCTCTTCAGGTATGTCTGCCGCGCCTCCTTCAAGGAGGCGCCCTCGAGAAAGTACGCCGTCGCCGCGCGACCAATCGCATAGGTTCCTGCGCCGGCGACCATTCCACAAACGACGTTGCCCCAGCCGGGAAAAAACTTCAGCATTGCGCGCGCCCCTTCGCGAAGAAGCATGCCAGCGCCGAGGTTTGCTCCCAACGCCGCGATGAACTCGGTCGCAGCCCGCAGGCTGCGTTCCCTGCCGCTGATGTACATGATTCCGGAGACCATCAGGACTTGGAGCGATGTGAGGATCGGCAGGTCTGCCAGCGGGATCGGTTGCGCCCCGATCGCGGCACAAATGGCGGTTGTCGATTTTATCAAAATTTGCGCGACATGAAGCTGCGCCTGGCGGTCACGCGAGATGCGGATCATCTCGATCTTCGCTTCGTTCGGCAGTTCCGCCGCAAGTAGCGACATCAAGCGCCGTGTGTCTGCGGAGTGTGTTTGCGTAATCCGCACTACGGCGAGCAAACGCTCGCGGACATCCGGTTGAGCATCCAGGGCCTCCTCCATTTGCGTCACTTGTATTTCCGACCCAAGCGAAAGACCAATGACTTTCCCTTCGCCCCCGGTAAAACGGATGGCTTTCTGCAAATCCGATTCGCCGTCGTCGAAAAAGAAAATGATGTCGGCAGGTTCGCGCCTGAGCTCTTCTTCAATTTGTGCTTCGACGGAATTGCCGGAATCGCGCGCATCCAGAATCGAGATCGTTCCGTGGCCCGGAATTGTCCAGTCAGCCCAACGATGCACCGGCGTCACGGTCACATTCACGCGCTCTTCTGCGGCGGGAGCAAAAAGCAGATCGATAATTTGTTGCATGGGCGTTTTGCTCGAGCCGATGAAGAGAAATCGGGGGCGCCGTTGCTGAAGGAATAACTGTTTTAGCGGTGTCAATTCACGCAGCACCGGCCGCCGAATTTTTTCGGGAAGTTTGCCAGCCAACCTTTCGAGTCGCTCGGCAATTTGAACGAGAGTGGTCTGATTCATTTTTGAAAATGAAATCCGAATGACGAATGGCTTCGCTGCGATTATAAGCCTAGCATGAGTTTGAACATCGAAATACTTTCGAAAGCGGCAGACCAGGCGCGCGGCTTGTGCATGGATGCCGTGCAAGCCTCGCAGTCAGGTCATCTTGGCCTTCCACTCGGTTGCGCAGAAATCGGCGCGGTGCTTTTTGGCCACGCGCTCAGATACAATCCAGACCAGCCGCGTTGGGTCAATCGCGACATCTTCGTTCTCTCCGCGGGGCACGGCAGCATGTTCCTTTACGCCTGGCTGCACATGAGCGGCTACGATTTGCCGATGTCGGAAATCAAACGTTTCCGGCAACTGCATTCCAAAACGCCGGGACACCCCGAATTTGGCGAGACGCCCGGAGTGGAATGCACCACCGGACCGCTTGGTCAGGGCGTGGGCAACGCGGTTGGCATGTCTGTGGCAACAAACATGGCTGCGGCGCGGTTCAACACCGATGAGCACAGAATTTTCGATCAGCACGTCGTCTGTTTGTGCGGTGACGGCGACATGCAGGAGGGCGTCGCATCCGAGGCGTGCGCGCTCGCCGGCGTTTGGGGCCTCGACAATCTGATTTTCATTTACGATTCCAATGCGGTTACACTGGATGCCCCGGCAAAGCTTACGCAGTGCGAGGACACGGGCCAGCGGATGAAAGCGTACGGCTTTGATGTCCAGGAAATCGAAGGCCAGGACATGCGCCAGTTTCTCGACGCGTTAGACGTCGCGAAACGCCGTGATAACGGCAAACCGCAGTTCATCATCGCGCATACGCTGATCGGAAAAGGCATTCCCGAAGTCGCGGGCACATACAAGGCACACGGCGAAGCGGGCGCGAAATTCGTCGATGCAGCCCGCAAGGCACTCGGCTTGCCGGACGAGCATTATTTCGTGTCGCAAGATGTGTACGACTATTTCGCCCAGCACAAAAAGACGCTGCTTGCTGAGTATGATCGCTGGGAAAAAACTTACGCTGCGTGGCGCGCGAAAAACCCCGACAAAGCGAAGCTGCTCGATGACGGCGTCGCGCGAAAAGTGCCGCCCGATCTGTTATCGAAAATCCCGCAGTTTCCAAAGGACGCGAAACTGGCGACCCGCAAGGCGGGCGGCGAAGCGTTGCAGCCGATCGCGCAGGCGATGCCGTTGCTCATCAGTGGCAGCGCCGACTTGTACGGATCGACAATGAATTACATCAAGGAAGGTGGCGATTTCTCACGCGACAATTTCGCTGGCCGTAACGTCCGTTTCGGCATTCGGGAGCACGGCATGTGTGCGATCCTCAACGGCATCTCGTATCACGGGCTGTTTCGCGCGTCGGGCGCGACCTTCGCGGTGTTTACCGATTACTGCCGTGGTGCCATTCGGCTGAGCGCATTATCGAAGCTGCCCAACGTTTACATTTTCACGCACGATTCGATCGGTGTAGGCGAAGACGGTCCGACGCATGAACCCGTAGAGACCGTCAGCTCGGTTCGTTTGATCCCGAACATTGACGTGATTCGGCCCGCTGATCCGGAAGAAACCGCGGGCGCATTTGTCGCCGCGATGCAGCGAACGGACGGTCCAACGTTCCTCGCGCTCACGCGTCAGACTGTTCCGATGTTGAACGAGATCGATGTGAATCTGCGTCGTGAAGGAGTGCTGCGCGGCGGTTATATCGCAAAAAGAGAAGCCGCTAAGCTCGATCTGATCATTCTGTCGTGTGGAAGCGAATTGCAGCACGCGCTCGCCGCGGCGAAAGAGCTGGGCGACGGCGTCCGCGTCGTTTCCATGCCGTGCTTTGAAAGATTCAACCGCCAGCCGCAGAAATACCGTGAAGAAGTGTTGCCTAACGAATGCCGTAAACGCGTCGCGATCGAAGCCGGGGTGACGGAGATTTGGTACGAATATGTCGGACTCGACGGAAAAGTCGTCGGACTGCACCAATTCGGTCTGAGCGCACCCGGGCCCGAAGTGATGAAAGAACGCGGCATTGACGCACAGCACGTGATCGAAGCAGCGAAATCGCTGAGGTAGAGGCGATTGACCTCAATCGCCTTCTCCGGACGCGGTGAGACACGCCGGGCGGTTCAGGTGAACCGCCCCTACCTTAGAACGCTTCTTCTGGCTCGCTCACGTTGCGGGCGCGCGTTTCAAAACGGGTGTATTCCTTGAGGAATGTAAGCGGAATTTCACCGACAGGGCCGTTGCGCTGTTTAGCGATGATCAACTCCGCTTCGCCCGCCTTCTCCACACGCGCCTCCTCATCTTCCTCATACATCTCGGGCCTAACAAGTAGCCCCACCAGGTCCGCATCCTGCTCGATCGAGCCAGATTCGCGCAGATCGCTCAACCGCGGTTTGCCGCCGGTGCGCTGTTCTGGTTGGCGATTCAATTGTGCCACGACAATCACAGGAATTTTCAAGTCTTTGGCCAAAGCTTTGAGTCCTGCAGAAATTTCCGAGATTTCGAGTTGGCGGTTATCCTGCGCACGGCGCGAAGTTGACCTGAGCAATTGCAAATAATCCACGATGATGAGGCTCACATCCTGTTGCGCCTTCAGCCGGCGCGCTTTTGCCCGCAATTCCAGAATGCTGAGGCTGGCGCTGTCATCGATAAAGATTTGGGCCTCCGCCAACTTTGACGCTGCAGCAGTCAGGCTCGGAAAATCGCGCTCGCCCAAAAAACCGTCGCGCACCCTTTGCAAGTTTACGCGCGCCCGCGAGCAAAGCATTCGTTGCACGAGTTGCTGACTGCTCATTTCCAAGCTGAACACGCCGACGGGCAGCTTTTCGTTGATCGCCACATATTCGGCAATGTTCATGGCGAGCGCGGTTTTGCCCATGCTCGGCCGCGCCGCAATCACGACCATTTCTGAAGGATGCAGGCCGCTGGTCATGCGATCGAACTCGACGAAACCGGTTGAGATTCCGGTGATGCTACCCTTGCGTTCGTAGAGCTTCTCGATCGTCTCGATCGCTTGCATCGCGTGATCTTTCATCGAGAGCATCTGGCCTTTGAACCGATCTTCGCCGACGTCGAAGATCTTCTGTTCCACCTCGTCCAGCAGACTGTCCACCTCGTCCTGCTCTTCGTAAGCGCGCCGCACACTCTCGGTGGCGGCGGAAATGATCTCGCGCAGAATGTATTTGTCGCGAACGATCTCGAGATAGTATTGCACGTTGGCCGCAGTCGGAACGAACGTGAAAAGATTGGTGACGAGTGCCGCGCCACCTACGCTATCGAGCAAATTCCGATCGCGCAGCACCTGTGTAAAAGTGATCAGGTCGATCGCCTGCCCTGCATTCCAAAGATCGACAAGAACGTCGTAGATCGTTCGGTGCGCCGGGACGTAAAAATATTCCTCGTTAATTTTTTCGACGCATTCCGCGATCGTTTCACGCGGCGAGATGAGCATTGATCCGAGAACGCCCTGCTCCGCCTCGGCGCTATGCGGCGGCGTTCGGTGAACATCCTGCGCAGAACCTGTGGGCGAAATGGGAACAACTTTTTCGCCGCTTCGCGCCGCCGAACCTCGGCCAGCGCCATTTCCCGCTTTACGAGGCTTCTCTCCTGTCCATGCGGACGGTTGAGTCGCCATTTATTTCTCTTGTTCTTTTGGCTGTTCTTTTTTCCCGCGGAAAGTTCGACGTTGCTCTTTCTCAGGTTTTTCTGCTGCACCCGGGGCGGGCTCAGCCTTGGTCTCCCGTGCAGATTTCACCTGAAAAACAAGCTGCGCCGTTACATCATGATGCAGTTTGATCGCGACCTCGTGCTCGCCGGTATCCTTGATCGGGCGTTCCAGAACAATTTTGTGCCGATCGATCTCTGTGCCGACTTCGTTTTTGAGCCGGTTCACGATGTCCTGCGCGGTAACGGATCCAAATGCTTTACCAGTCTCGCCGGTTTCCAATGTAAAAATAAATCGCGCTTTGCCGATGCGACGGGCAAGTTCTTGAGCGTCGTTCAACTCGCCTGCTTCGCGTTCAGTCCGCTTTTGTTTAAGCGCATTAAGCTGGCGCAAAGCTGCCGGGGTGACTTCGTAAGCCAATCCGCGCGGCAAAAGATAATTGCGCGCATAGCCGCGGCGCACCTTGACGACGTCCGCCTCGGCGCCGAGTCCGGGAACGCTTTCGGTCAAAATGAGTTCAGTCAGTGCCATGTTGATGTTTTAAAACGCGCTCAGAATTTTTCAACCTGAAGCATGTCGGGGATGTCGAGTGTAAAATTTAGACGGGTGTTGTCAACGCAAGAACGAAAATTCTGCAAAAAATGTTTCCGCGATGGCGTAAATCGTCTCTGATTGCCCAAACTCGAGCGAGGACGTTCGCGGCATGTCGCGAACTCCATGGGGTCTAGATCATCCCAAGCTTCATGCGACCGGCTTCGCAATCGGTCTCGAATATCACGGCGTAGCTTTCTAAGTTGCGGTTTCTCCATGTGGCGCGACTGCGCGTCCCTTAAGGTGGACGGGGCTGAAGTCACTCAGGCTGGCCACATTTGAGAATTGATCCATGATCCCAGGTTGTTTCTTCAAAGCGCTGCCCGGCGACACTCGAATCACTTATCGCACTCACTTTGCCGTTTTTACCCGACGTAAGAAAAATATACGAGTCAAATACGCGAGAGATGCGCTGACTCCACAGCGGGCGACGCAACCGGCTAACTCACCCGTACAGATTGGAAAAATTGAAAGGAATTCAAACCATCCCGAGCTTCATTCGTCCGGCTTCACTGATCATGTTCTGGTTCCACGGCGGATCCCAGACGAGCTGGACATCGGCTTCATCGATGCCGTCTATGCTCAGGATTTTGCTCTGTGCATCGTGCGCGATTGCCGGTCCCATTCCGCAACCCGGCGCCGTCAGAGTCATTTTGACTTCTACTCGCGTTCCGCCGCCTTCTTTTTTGAGCAAGCGACAATCGTACACCAGACCGAGATCGACGATGTTCACCGGGATCTCAGGATCGTAACATTGCCGAAGCTGGTTCCAGACGTCGTCCTCTGAAACTTCACCGTTTGTAGTGCTCGCAGCTTTTTGAGTTGTTTGCGCCTGCGGTTTTTCTAAACCGAGAGCATCGAGGTCTTTCTCCGCCACGCGCCCAAGGCCCTGGTACGTTGCGATCGTGTAACTTCCACCAAGGCTTTGTGTGATCACGCCCTGCGTTCCGGCTGGAATCGTCGTTTTCTGGCCGCTGGGAATCTGGATCGCTTCGCAATCGCGGCTCAATGTGAATTCAGTGTTCTCGTACATGATGTCCTGTGTTTGTTATTCCGAGCGGAGTCGAGGAATCTCTCGATCTATTGAATCACCGAGTTTTCTCTCGTCGCTGGG
>Ga0210403_10002955_pt1 | contig 15096 bp, 13 predicted proteins | sample IncBWC19MmetaG_FD_150863 | JGI IMG/M metagenome (GOLD analysis project Ga0210403, IMG submission 150863) | Forest soil microbial communities from Barre Woods Harvard Forest LTER site, Petersham, Massachusetts, United States - Inc-BW-C-19-M | ecosystem: Environmental > Terrestrial > Soil >... | reverse complement strand
CCCAGTTCACTTCAGAAATACACTGGAGTCCTTCCCCGCAGTTTCTACAACCGCGATCCGCGGCACGTAAGCCGCGAACTTCTCGGAAAGGTTCTCGTTCGCCGTGATCAAAAAAAACTTCTCGCGGGCCGAATCGTCGAAGTCGAAGCATACCTCGGCGAAGACGATCCCGCCGCCCACTCCGCCGCAGGACGTACTCTCCGTAACGCGGTTCTCTTCGGCCCTCCCGGATACGCCTACGTCTACTTCATCTACGGCAATCACTATTGCCTGAACGTCTCCTGCCTGCCCGATGGCATCGCCGGTGGAATTCTCTTCCGCGCCTTGGAACCTCTTGAAGGAATCAAGGAGATGGCTAGTGCGCGAGAAATATCGGTGGAGAAGCCCAGCGATCAGCGGAAGCTGACAACTGGTCCGGGAAGACTGGCGGAGGCATTCGGTATAACCCGCAAGCGGGACAACGAAAAAGATCTTACCGATGCAAGCTCCGATCTATTTATCGCCGAGGACGGTTATCGTCCCAACCGAATCCTGGTCACACCGCGCATCGGCATCAGCAAAGCCGCCGAGCGGCCTTTGCGTTATATTATCGCGGGGAACGAGTTCGTTTCCGGGCCGAGAGTTACATAGCCGCTTGATTTAAACAGTTATCATGTCACGAGTTATGACCGACAACTGGAAACCCTACCTCTGCAATGTCAACGACAAGCTCGCGTCTATCTTTGTAAATCTCGGTCTGAGAGATGCAGTTCCGGTGATGTCTAGGCCTTGGCTGCTGTGGACATGGGTATATTTTCAGTCGCCCAGAAGCGACGGCCTATCTGACGACAAGGAAGGTCCGACGCTTTTCAAAATCGAAGACACATTGAATGAGTGCGTGTCCCGTGACTGTCGCGCCGTGCTTTGCGGGAGAATCACAACGGATGGCCGACGTGAATTCTATTTCTATGGTGAAAGCAAGGAGGGCTTCCGCGCGGCGGCCGAAGCGGCATTGGCGAGTTTTGAAGGATACAGGTTCGATGTGGGAGTGCAGGAAGACTCGCAATGGCGCCAGTACCTTGACGTTTTATATCCGTCACCTGAAAACTTTCAGCGCATCGCAAACATGGACCTACTGGATGTGCTATTGGAGAAGGGTGACGTTTTGACGGCGGCCCGAGAGGTCCAGCATTGGATGTACTTCGGCTCTGAACGGTCGCGTCGGCTATTCCGTGACGCCGTCGCCAAAGCAGGTTTTAAGATCGTGTCCGAATCAAATGGGAAGGGAGATTTGCCATTCGGCATCTCTGTCGCTCGTACCCAATCCATCGACCAAAAGTCCATTGATGAGACCGTTATTGAATTGCTGAAATTGTCTGGGCACTTCGATGGCGAATATGATGGATGGGAAACCCCAATAGTGACGCAATGAGGGGTACATTTCATCTAACTAGCTTATGACGAAACCATCCGGTCGACGGCCAGCACCACGTTGTCGATCAACCGCGTTGTCCCAACGAAACCAGCAACAGCAGCGAATGCTGTTTTTTTCACTTCTGTAAGAGAATCAAGAGTGTCGGGGTCCACGATCTCCAAATAATCCAGCCGGGCGGATTTCTCTTCCATGAAAATCTTCTTCCCGGCGTCAGCGAGCGTGGCCGCATTTCGCTCTCCTTGATCGAACAGCTCTTGCACTAGCTTCAGGGCACGGTAAAGCACCAGTGCAGCCTTGCGTTGCTCAGCATTCAGATAAGCGTTGCGGGAACTCATCGCTAACCCATCCGACTCGCGGACAATCGGGCACGCTTCGATCTCAACTGCAAAATTCAAATCTCGAACCATTCTGCGGATGATTGCCAGCTGGGCCGCGTCTTTCTGTCCGAAGAAGGTAACGTCAGGTTCCACGATCTGAAAGAGTTTTGAAACGACGGTCGTCACGCCGCGAAAGTGACCGGGGCGTGACTTGCCGCAAAGCTTCTCACTGAGACCTTCGACCGTGACGTGTGTTACTGCTCCGGCCGGATACATCTCCTCAACCGGGGGCGCGAACAAGAAATCCACGCCTTCTTTTTTCAGCCGTTCGCAATCGCGATCGAAATCGCGGGGATATTTCGCCAGGTCTTCATTTGGTCCAAACTGAAGGGGATTTACAAAAATCGAAGCCGCGACCGAATCGCATCGCGATTTCGCGGCGCGAATTAACGAAAGATGTCCTTCATGGAGCGCGCCCATTGTCGGTACGAGGCCGAGGCGCTTGCCGTCGTGTCGCGCAGCGCGTGAAGCCGCACGCATGTCGGGAATCGTCTGGAAAATTTGCATTCGAAACGAAACGCGCAACTACCGCCTCATCGCCCGCTTGCGTTCCAACACCGTGTCCAAGGCTGATTTCGTTTCTTTGGACAAATGATAAGACTCCCGATCCGCTGGGTACTGCCGCGACCGCACATCTTCCCGAAATCCGCGAACTGCATTTTTAATCAGCTCCGCGGCGTCGCCGTACTGGCGAACGAACTTTCCGGCCGGAACAAAGGTCAGGTTCAGGATGTCGTGAAACACCAGCACTTGCCCATCGCAATCCGGGCCCGCCCCGATGCCGATTGTCGGAGTGCTAACCTCGGCGGTGATCATCGCTGCTACTTCACGCGGAATTCCCTCCAGATAAATGCACGCCACGCCCGCTCGATCCAGTGCAACGGCGTCGCGCATGAGCTGCTCAATATCCGCCAGCGACTTTCCCTGGACTTTATATCCGCCCATAACGTTGACTGACTGCGGAGTCAGTCCAATGTGTCCAGCGACGGGAATCTCGGCATCGATGATTCGACGAATCAGGTCGGCACGCTTTTCGCCGCCTTCGATCTTCACGGCTTCCGCGCCGTCTTTCATGAATCGGGTCGCGTTGCGCACGGCGTCTTCCGCACTCGCGTGATAAGAGCCAAAAGGCATGTCCGCGATCAGCAGGGCGTTCTTTACCCCGCGGCGCACCGCACGCACGTGATGAAGCATTTCGTCGACGGTAACCGAGAGAGTGTTTTCGTAACCGAGAACAGTCATTGCCAACGAATCGCCAACCAGGATGACGTCAATGCCAGCCTCATCGACAAGGCGTGCGGCGGGATAGTCATAGGCCGTCAGGCATGTAATCGGTTCATGCTGGCGTTTATTTTCACGAAGAGAAGCGACAGAAATCTTCTCGCGAGGTTCGCCGATGGACGTGAGATTCACAAATCCTCCAGTGCCCCTCCGCGCGGCGGATAGAGCCTGTGTCAGTGCAGAACGATTCTAGTCTTAGGGAGGGCTTTTAGTCCATTCTTGGAAGACTTTTATAAACTCGTTCTGGGGTTCTAAAATAAGCCTTATCCCATTGGAAACAATAAACAAAAGATTCAGGCTTACACTCTTTACCGTATCAGTTAACATACGTGTATATGAGCAAGGACGGACTGTTGTTCGCCATCCTAATGTGTTTGGGAACCTCCTTTGGCTGGTCGCAGGGAGGCGTAGATCCCGCGTTGCAGCCACCGAAAGGCGCCAAGGTCGCCATCGTAGTCTTTGAAGACCTGCAATGCCCAATGTGCAGAACCACTGCCCCATTGCTGAAACAAGCGGGAAAAACTTACAAAATTCCTCTGATCATCCACGACTTCCCGCTTCCCATGCACAACTGGTCGTTCGAGGCCGCAGTGACCGCGCACTATTTCGACGCCCACTCGAAGGAACTCGGGACTGACTATCGCGATTATATTTATGAGCACCAGGTGGAAATCACGCCGCAGAACCTGCGCAGCTTTTCCGACAAATTTGCAGCCGACCACAAAGTCTCGTTGCCGTTCGTAATCGACCCGCAGGGAAAACTAAAAGCCGAGGTCAACGCGGAACGGGACATGGGAAACAAGATTGGAATCCATCAGACTCCTACTATCTATATTGTGAGCAACAAGCCGGGCGGGAAGCCCTACGTCGAAGTGACAGATCGAACGCAGTTATTTCGAGTGATTGACGCAATGGAACGCTAGATCTCCGAAACAGTGCGAATCCCCCCGAACGGTGGCGGGGGAGGAACCTGCCACCGTCCGGACTGCCCCGGGAGTCATGCAGCCATCGCCTCAAGCGCGGTGCGATTGCGGATCACCAGAGTTGAACCCTCTAGTCGGATCAATTCCTTTTTCTTGAGATCGCTCAGCAGGCGGGTCACGGTTTCTCTTGATGCCCCAATCATTTGAGCCATCTCTTCGTGAGTCACTCCATTGCGAATGCGGATCTCAGAGCCCAAGTCGAACTTGGCACGGCTTGGTGTCCAGGAGAGAAGCAGTTTTGCAAGCTTTCCCGCAGATGAACGCGCCAAAACAAGATCGTGAATATCCCGGTATGCCGATTGAAAATCGCTGCTTAGCGCCTGTGCGGAGTGAAGCCCCAATTCTCCATTTTTTTCCATCAGCCGAAGAAGTGTTTCGCGCTCGATGAAATTCACCTGGCAGGGTGAAGCAGTCTCCGCCGTCACGCCATAGCATGTGCCCGAGATGACGGCGCTCAATCCCAAGACTTCCCCGGCTTCAGCCATCTTAACGATCAGAACCTTACCCTCACGAGATGTTGTGGAGAGCTTCACCTTTCCTGAACACAGCACAAAGGCGCCCCGTGGCATTTGCCCTTCCACGAACAGAATGGCATTGCCGGGATAAGTGCTGAGATGGCTCACCATACTGAAAGATTGCAACACTCCCGAGGACAGAGCGCAGAACCAATGACTCTTTCGCAATTTGCAGGAAACACAATTCTCGCTGATATCGAGCCCATACGGGGTATTCATTGTCACCGCCTTGACTGGGAGTTGTTGTCTGCTATCTCTTGACGCATACTCTGTTGCGATTCGATAGAGGCCACTTCGCGTACGCCGCAAATCCCGCACTAACAACCTCGCGTGCTCCGTCTTAGCCAACAATGCCGCCGCGACTCCCCTCACCCCCCGGTCCCACGATCTAAGTGCTCCGATCAGTTCCCATCCGGCTCCGCTGTCACCCAGGTTGCGCCATTGCAAACCGCAGTAAAACATGTAGAGAGGATCCAGCCGGTCCCGGGTTCCAAGGGCGCTTCCCACTTTCCTCCGCCTACCGGGGTTGAAATTCCCCATGAACCCGTTCGCTATAACCGCTGTCCCTACTGCGGGATGGGTGGCTCCGCTGGCGACTTGATGTTCGGATGGCATGGTTCTGGCAACCTCGTCTCCACTGGGTACTTCGCATGAGGAGGGCCAAATATTAGGATCGGTTAATCCGCTGTAAAGCCAATCATTGCCGTTGGCGACTAACGGGGAAGAGGCCAGTCTAAGCATTTTCGTTGACGTACAGACGGCACCGTGCCGAAGCTTCGTCAGAAGGCTGGCCCAAACAAATTGACCATGCTGGTGCAGAAGAGTCAGGCGTCCCTGTCGGCGCACTGATAGATGCGGGAGGGAATAGCGATGCTTTGACTCAGTTCTTCTTCGCCTGCGAAGAAGAACAGTCGCTCAGGATGACGAGTTAGAGGGTGATCGATTGGGAGGGTCACCCATTGCGCGATTCACTCGGCGTATTTTTCTCGCGAAATGCCTAACTTCTGCATTCTTGATTGCAGCGTAGTTCGCTTCATCCCCAGTCGGACAGCGGCCCCGTGTAAACCAGCGATCACTCCTCCGGTCTCGCGAAGAACGCGCAAGATATGCTCCCTCTCCAAACTCTCGAGGGTTCCGTTCATCCTCGAATTCTCATAATTCGGCGGCCGCAGCTCAGCCAATGGAACATTCAATACTGGGCCGTCGGAAAGGATTACGGAGCGCTCGATAAAGTTTTCCAGTTCCCTGACGTTGCCCGGCCACTCCCAGCTTGAAAGAGCATGCATAGTTTCGGTGGGAATTGTTTCAATCTGCTTGTTCATTCGGCGGGCGAACTTTTGCACGAAATACCGTACCAGCAGCGAAATGTCTTTCCCGCGCTCGCGCAAGGCGGGCATCCGGATGGGGAAGACGTTCAAACGGTAAAACAAATCGCTACGAAAATCCCTCTCTGCAACGGCCTTCTCCATATCACGATTTGTGGCAGCCACCAGGCGAGTGTTAACGCGAATGGTTTTAGTACCGCCCAGACGTTCGAATTCATGATCCTGCAAGACGCGAAGCAACTTGGGCTGAAGCTCCAGGGGGATATCTCCCACTTCGTCCAGAAACAGAGTGCCTTTGTCCGCTAGTTCGAGACGCCCAACTTTTTGCGTTACGGCTCCAGTGAAGGCACCTTTCTCGTGGCCGAATAGTTCGCTTTCAAGCAGCCCGGTAGGAATGGCCGCGCAGTTCAATTTTATGAAACTGGCGTCTTTGCGGGAGCTCATACGATGAATCGCCCGGGCAATTAATTCCTTGCCTGTCCCCGTATCTCCCAGAATCAGGACGGTCGCGTCGCTGGGAGCCACCGTTTTCGCTTGCCCCAAAACCCGTTTTAGCGCTGGGCTTTCCCCGACAATCTCTTCGAAGTTTCTCTCCGACCGGATTTCGTCTTCCAGATAGAGCTTTTCTGTTACCAGCCGGTTTGTAAGTTCCGCAATTTCCCGATAGGCCCGGGAATTGTCCAGGGCGATCGCGACTTGAGTCGCCACCTGCTTTAAGAAGCTTAGATCTTGCAGCATGAATGCATCTTCTTCGCGGCTGGCTAAATTCAAAGTTCCAAGGGTGCCGTTTCGAGTAATCAAAGGAATGCAGCAGAGTGTCTGAATGCCCTGCTCCAGAATCCCATCCGCGAAAGTGGAGTGCATGCTTGCCAGATCGCCGCGGGTAAAGACTTTTACCTCATTTCCCTGGAGGGCTCGTGCATAAGGGATTGAGTCGCTGACTGAAAGCATCAGGTCGCCGCCGGCGGAACCTTTGGCCAAAGGGAAGTCCAAGGCGCGAATGCGCAGTGTCTTAGTACCTTCATCATGCAAGGCAATACTGGCGTACTCTTGCCGGATTACTTTGCGGATAAATCCGGAAATCGCGGGGAAGAGTTCTTTTAGGTCAAGGCTCGTAAGCAACGTTGCATTAACTTCCAGCAAAGTCTGGAGTCGATCTTTTTCCAGTTGGAGTGCGCTGTACATCAGCGCATTTTCCACGGCCAGCGCGACGAGCTCTGCGATTCGCCGCAGTAGCCGCAGGTTTTTCTCGCCATAGACGTCTTCCCGCGAGCTGCCTAATCCCAAAGCGCCTAACTTCCGCTGTGCGGTCGTGAGAGGCAGGGTGCAATAGGAGCGAATCCCTCGTTCGCGGAGGTACGTCACCGAGCGCGGAAAATGCTTGTCCAAACGTTCGTCCGGGACGACGAGAGGTTGCTGATGACGCCATACCCAGCCGCTGGCAGAGTCCTCGACAGGCACTTCATCGGGCGCGTTGGTGAGGGTTGAGCCCTCCCATGTGTGGACTCTCATGACATTCTTGAGAGAATCGTGCAGGGAGAAACTCGCCAACTCGAAGTCGGCAAATTCCCGTAGGCGCAAGGCCAGCTCGCGGAAGAGATCTGAAAGTTCCTGGTGGTGAACGACTAAGTCTGCTGTCTGTAGCAGAGCCTCATAGCGTCGAAGTTCGCCGCTATTATCTACTAGGCCATCTGAAGCCATTTGCACGAGTCAACTACTTTACTCCCCCTCGGGCAAAAACGATTTGGCGCAAAAAACAGGTAACGGTTGGGTAGAGCATATAACAAATTATTCGGGTCCGCGGAAAATTATTAAGGGTTAGGCAGTTTTGATGACCGGCCGATTAGGGGATCGTTCTTGTAGGGTCGGTTCCCCAAAAAAGGACTAGCGGAATTACTTCAGGAGCTAGGCCCTAATGTTCCAATATAATTCCGATGTGGCTAGAGGATGGGAAAGCAAGTCGGTCGAGGAGCAGCAGGCTGAAACTTCTGAGTTTTACGGCAAACCAAAGCCTCGACTAACGTCCGATCAAAAGGCGAATCAGCAACTGCGCGATGGCTTGCTGATGAGCCGAAACCGTATTGTTCAGCAGCTAACCACTGTGCAAAACTCGCGACACCAGAAGATGCTCGAAAGCGTACTTGCCGACCTCGACGCCAAGATTTCCCAATTGGGCTAGACCTGCGGTTCCTCTTAATCGCCCCGCCCCTGACGTATAATGAGGCCATCCCTCATGAAAGCTTACGTCTACGTTTCTCTCAAGAAGAGTGTCCTCGATCCTCAGGGCAAGACCATTCAGGGCGCCCTGAAGAAGATGGGGTACAAGGGCCTGGAGGAAGTACGCCAGGGCAAATATTTTGAAATCACGCTGGATGGCGGACTCAATCGGGCGGAGGCTGAAACCGAAGTTGGAAGGATGGCCAGGGAAGTTTTGACCAACCCGGTGATTGAAGAGTTCCGTTTTTCCCTCGAAGACTAGTCTGGTATCCCGAGGGATACAAGTTAAGTTGTCGTCCTGAGCGAAGCGAAGGACCTATGTAGTTTGATCCGGCGATGCATAGGTCCTTCGCTTCGCTCAGGATGACAAGAAACTTTATGGCACGAGTTTACTAGATACGACGGTGGTGTCGGCCCGAGGAGCAGCAGCATGTGTGGAATTGTTGGATATGTAGGTAAAAAGCGCGTCGTGCCGGTCATTATCGAAGGCCTGCGGCGCCTGGAATATAGGGGATACGATTCGGCTGGCATCGCCGTATGCGGCAATGGCGCGGGGCTGCAAATCCGCCGTGCCGAGGGAAAGCTCCGCAATCTCGAAGAAGTCATTCGTCTGAATCCGCTCGACGGCACCTACGGTATTGGACACACTCGATGGGCCACGCATGGCCGCCCCACTGAGGAGAACGCGCATCCTCATCGGGATTGCACGGGAACGATTGTGGTGGTGCACAACGGAATTATTGAGAATTATGTCGTCCTGAAAAAGAAGCTCATCGAAGAAGGGCACAAGTTCAACACTGAAACCGATACAGAGGTCATCGCGCACCTGGTCGAGAAGTACTACCTGAAAACCGGGAATGGGCATCGTCCATCTCTCGAAGAAGCTGTTCGGAAAACCGTGGTTCAACTGACAGGGGTGTTTGCGCTCGCGGTCATCGCCGTCAATGAGCCGGACAAGATAGTTGCCGCTCGCAACGGCCCACCCGCAGTAATTGGACTAGGGAAAGACGAATACTTTGTTGCCTCGGATGTTCCGGCAATTCTTTATCACACTCGCGACTTATTTTTTCTGGCCGACGGCGATCTGGCCGTGATCACACCTACTGGCGTACAGCTCACCGATTTCCAGGGACAACCCATCATCCGCGAGATTCAGCACATCACCTGGGATCCGATCATGGCGGAAAAGGGCGGATTCAAGCATTTCATGCTGAAAGAAATCTACGAACAGCCTCGCGCCGTCCGCGACACCACGCTGGGCCGAATCTCGCAAGAGACGGGTCATGTTTACCTCGATGAAATGGAGATCACTGACGCCGAATTCCAGGCGGCGAAGAAGATCAATATCGAAGCCTGCGGAACCAGTTGGCATGCCGGGCAAGCTGGGAAGTTCATGATCGAAAGCCTGGCAAAGATGCCGGTAGAAGTGGACTACGCCAGCGAATGGCGCTATCGCGATCCCATCGTCGACAAGGACACCATCACGATTCTGATTTCGCAATCCGGCGAGACGGCCGACACCATCGCCGCTCAGAGAGAAGCCAAAGCCAAAGGCTCAAAGACGCTCGCCATTTGTAACGTAGTGGGCTCGATGATCACGCGGGAGGCGTCCGGGACCATCTACACTCATGCTGGTCCGGAGATCGGCGTCGCTTCGACAAAGGCCTTTACTGCGCAACTCACCGCGCTTTACTTATTTGCTCTTTACCTGGCACAGCTCCGAGGCGTGATGAATGAAGAGCAGTCAAAAGCCGCCATTCACGAGCTGACGCGCCTGCCTGGCAAACTCGAGCATCTGCTCACGCACGAAGAAGATTGCGAAGACCTCGCCAAAGAATACGTTCGCTCGCAGGATTTTCTGTTTCTGGGACGCGGCATTCACTATCCCATCGCGCTCGAAGGGGCGCTGAAGCTGAAGGAAGTTTCGTACATCCACGCTGAGGGTTATCCAGCGGGCGAGATGAAGCACGGCCCCAACGCATTGATCGACGAAAATCTTCCCGTAGTTATCATCGCGACCCGCGATCCGAAAAACGCACTGTCGATGGTTCGCTACGAAAAGACTATTTCGAACCTAAAGGAAGTTAAAGCCCGCTCCGGAAGAGTAATCGCGCTAGCGACCGAGGGAGACGAGGAGATCAAAGAAGCAGCCGATCACGTTCTATACATTCCGCAGGCGCCGGAAGAGTTGCTGCCTATTTTGGAAATCGTGCCGCTACAGTTGCTGGCGTACCACATCGCTGTACGCCGTGGATGCGACGTAGATCAGCCGAGAAATTTGGCGAAGTCGGTCACGGTGGAGTAGGTTCCAGTTTGCGTAGTGGCAGAACCTGTCCTGAGCGAAGTCGAAGGATGTCCTCATCTGCCCAGCGGAGCGAAACTTCGTCACGCTTTCCGAGCGATAGCGTCCAGTTCGACATTCAGTTCATCTAAGCACAGTGCCTCAATTTCAATCCCGCAAAGCCAGGTTAGTGCAGTCAACCAGTCTTTCCGGCTTAACTAAGCACCTCGAATTTGAAATGATTGGCGTCCCCCGCTTCGGCTTCGTTGCCGGGCAATGGCTCTCGTTCAAATACAACAAGCCCGATGGGGAAGAAATCACTCGCGCGTACTCCATCGCATCTCCTCCCAGCGAAGACAACCGCTTCGCCCTCTGCCTCAATCGGGTGCAGGACGGCTTCATGTCGAACTTCCTTTGCGACATGCAGCCGGGAGACGAACTTCAGTGCCAAGGGCCGTTCGGCGACTTTATTTTGCACCCTCCCATGCGGGACACGATTTTTATTGCGACGGGTACGGGGATCGCTCCGTTTCGCTCCATGCTGCATTGGCTCTTGGCGGATGAGTCGCGTCACCAGAACAAACGGTTGACACTAGTTTTCGGCAACCGTACCGAAGCGGATATTTACTATCACGATGAGTTTTTACCTCTCGCGAAGGACCACGAAAACTTTCACTATCTGCCGACGCTGAGCCGAGGCGCACCGGAATGGCAGGGTCTTCGGGGATACGTCCAGGATCATGTTCCGTCTATTGCGACGGGCCGATCCGACATGCATGCCTACATCTGCGGATTGGACAAAATGGTTAAAGCCAACCGCGATCTTCTTAAAGCATTAGGCTGGGATCGGAAATCTATCTTGTACGAAAAGTACGACTAGGAAGCAAGCCCGTCTGACGGTAGAAATTAATACGGAAAAGTAAGCCGTGAATAGCAGGTTTACAATAATTAGGCATGATTAGATTCACATTTATGCTGGCTCTCTTGCTGGCTCTTGTGAGTGGGTCACAGGCGCAGCAAGCCATTGCTCCCCTGGAACCTCAAGAATACTCCGTCATGGGCGTCATGTTGGATGGTTTTCAAAAGGATGGCTTGGCCTCACATCCGTTTGTCGCAGATCGCACTTCGACCTTCGAATGCAGTGCTGGATGTAACGGCCTGGCTATGGCCGGGTGCAATGGGCTGCGCAGCAACGGTGAAACACCAAAAGAGAGGCTCGCCATTGTCAAACGGGATCTGCCGGCTGTTGAACAAACGACGCTCTCCGATTTCGAGTTCAAGAATAAACACTGCTCGGAGATTGCGAATAAGATTCCTTCACGGTCTTCATACTTCCTATTTGGCAGCGATCATGTAGAGAAATTACCGTCGGGATGGGAGCACCCGGACTTCTTTTATTTCTCCCGAGTCGGTTTCAATGAGCACCGGACGCAAGCGCTCGTTCACGTCAGCTTTATGTCGGGAACGAATGGAGCTGACAGTGGGGGAAAGTACTTCCTTTTGATGAAGCAGAACGGGAAGTGGGAACCGAAAGCCAGTTCCGACGTTTGGCAACTGACCTCACGCTGTTGCGAATGCAGGTCGGCAGCGGTTACCTTCAGCTTTTTTCCCCTAACCATTAACGCCCCAAATCTGCTACACTATAGCTGCGTTTGATATATCGGTTGTTGGACAGCTTCTTGCAAACCAGCTAGCACTGCCCTTAGTACCTCCGAACGTCAGCGTAAAAATAACTTGAAAAGGATACAAGCAACAAATGGCAGAACAAGGAACAGTAAAGTGGTTTAACGACGCCAAAGGCTACGGCTTCATCAGCCGTCAGAGTGGCGAAGATGTATTTGTGCACTTCTCGGCAATTCAGGCAGGCGGCTTCCGCAGTCTGCAAGAAGGCCAGAGTGTGGAGTTCGAGGTCACCAAGGGACCAAAGGGCTGGCAAGCTGAGAACGTTCGCCCGCTGTAAAGCGGAGACATCTCAATAAACATGCGTGTCCGCAGCCCTAAAAGGTAGCGGGCACGCTTTAATAATCTCTCCCCCGCACGAAACGCACTTCGACTGGAGTTCCCTACATGCAGGATGAATCGAAGGCCTCGTTCGCGGTCATTCGCCACAACGTTCGCACCTACGAATCTGGCGGCGTCATGATTGTGATCAAAGGACGCACCACCGCCGAGAGCGCGCTCGGTCAGTTCGAGCGTTCACAAACCTCCGAAGACCGGCACGCCGGATGGCGGTATTTCCTCGAAAAAACCGACCTCAAGGCTGGAATGAATCCCGCCGAGGCTACGACTCTGCGGCAGATGCGCCTCGAAGTGCGTGAATCAGAAGCGCAGCAGTTGTCCGATCAAATTCCGTTCAACCCGCGAAGCAACTGAGCTCGTGTGGGGCGGACACTCCTGTCCGCCGCCTTTGACGTAGATTTTCATTTCGCTCCGGAAAACAAACCAACCTCAACACCACAAAGCGGCGGACAAAAGCCTGCCCTGAGCTGGTCGAAGGGAGCATTCGCCACACACGTGTCTGCCTGAAGCAAGCAGTCAGGTAACTTCCCTTGTCCTGTCCTAAGTTCCATACCACCATCAGCGCTGGCTCGGTGTCTAATCTCCTGGGAAGCGCAAGTTGGACGGCATTCTCCGTTCTACTTCGTGGCTCCCTTCAGGAGGGACTATGCGCTTGCAGCTTCGTTTTCTACTGGGCCTGGTTCTGTCTACGACCGCACTGGCGCAATCGTCCGCGCCTGTGAACGCTGTTCGCCTTCCGGTGAAGCGGGTGATTCTCTACAAAAATGGCGTGGGATACTTCGAGCATTCCGGCCATGTGAATGGCAACGAAGATGTCAGCGTTGATTTCACCACAGCACAGCTCAACGACGTTCTCAAGTCGCTGACCACGCTCGATCTCGGCAAAGGACGAATCACTGGCATTGCCTATAATTCCATTGACCCAATCAACAAAAGGCTGGGAGCGCTGCGGCTGCCGCTGGGGGAAGACATCACAACGGCCCAATTTCTGACGGCGATGCGCGGCGCTCGAATCGAAGTTCGCAGCGGCACGCAGAGCGCGTCGGGACGGTTGTTGAGCGTGGAACAGCGAGAGCTACCAGGAAAAGACGACCAGAAAATCACTGTCGATCAGATTTCTCTCGTCAGTGACACAGGCGAGGTGCGACAGTTCGATCTGACTCCTGCGACCAGCGTTCGCATCGTCGAAAAAGATTTGAATGAAGAAGTTGGACGCTACCTGCACCTCGTCGCGTCGACACGCGATCAGGATGTTCGGCGCCTCACCATTTCTACCGCGGGCACGGGAGAACGCGAACTCCTGGTGAGCTACATCAGCGAAGTCCCCATCTGGAAATGTACTTACCGGATCGTGGTTCCGAAAGATGGCAAGCCACTGCTTCAGGGATGGGCCATCGTTGACAACACCGTCGGCGAAGATTGGGACAATGTTCAGTTGTCGCTGATAGCGGGAGCGCCGCAGTCTTTCATCCAAGAGTTATCGCAACCTTATTATGCGCGGCGTCCGGTAGTTCCCATGCCGGAGAACGCGCTGATGACCCCGCAGACACACGAGGCAGTTCTCGAGGAAAAGGAAGACGCAGCGCCACCCGAAATGAGTGTTCGAAACGGAGCGCTTGCTCCGCCCCCTCCGCCAATGAATGGGACAGGCGGAGTAATCGGCGGAATCTCCACTGGACCCGGGATTGCTGCAGGTCACGGTGGAGGAATCGGCGGCGGGGTCTTCAAAACAGGCGCCGTTATAACACAGAAGCAAAAATTTGACATGTTGGAGCAGGCCAACGCCAATGTAAGCGAAAGCCGCGACCTCGGCGATCTCTTCGAATATCAGCTGAAAGATCGGGTGACCATCCACAAGAATCAATCCGCGCTGGTTCCAATCCTTCAGGCTCGCGTCGAGGCCGAAAAAGTATCCGTGTGGAATCCCAGCGAAGGCCACGCTCTGCGTGCTCTGTGGCTCAACAACACTAGCGGCCTGACGCTGGACGGCGGCAGTTTCAACGTGCTAGATGAAGACGCGTTCGCCGGCGAAGGCATCATGGATCCAGTCAAGCCCGACGAGAAGCGGCTACTCTCCTATGCCGCCGACCTCGGCCTTCTGGTAGACACTAAACAGAAAGCAGAGAGGCAGAGGGTCACGAGAGTCGTGATCGCGCGCGGCGTTATGACCTACATGAGCGAAGAGCAGCAGGAGATGGCATACACCATCCGCAATCGCGATACTTCTCCACGAACGGTTGTCATCGAACACCCGATACAGAGCGGCTGGAAGCTGGACGAAGACATGAAGCCCGATGAGAGCACGACTTCGTACCATCGCTTTCGCATGAGCATCGACCCCAAAAAGACGGAGACGTTGGTAGTCAAAGAGCACCGTCCGATCTCCAGCCGCTACGAGTTGACGAATCTCAACGACGACCAGATTGGATTCTTCCTCGAACAGAAGATGATCAATCCCGAGGTCGAGCACGCTCTCCGGCAGATCATCAAGCAAAAGAACGATGTCGCCGCGTTGGACGCCGAAATCAACTCGCGCCAGGCGCAAATCACAAGCATCTCCGAAGACCAGCAGCGGGTGCGGGAAAACATGAAAGCACTGAAAGGCAGCGCCGAAGAAAAAGTGTTGCTGCAGCGTTACACCCGCCAACTCAACGATCAGGAAGACCGGTTGGAGGTTCTGAAGA
>Ga0210403_10002954_pt1 | contig 15096 bp, 16 predicted proteins | sample IncBWC19MmetaG_FD_150863 | JGI IMG/M metagenome (GOLD analysis project Ga0210403, IMG submission 150863) | Forest soil microbial communities from Barre Woods Harvard Forest LTER site, Petersham, Massachusetts, United States - Inc-BW-C-19-M | ecosystem: Environmental > Terrestrial > Soil >... | reverse complement strand
AGGAGCAGTGAAAGTTCTCGCCATGGACCAGGCCATGAAAATCCCCTTCAAGGTCTCCACCACCACCAGCAACTTTATGATTGGTGTAACCGCCGCAGCCAGCGCGGGCGTGTATCTCAGCCGGGGCTATGTTGATCCCGGTCTCGCCATGCCCGTGATGCTCGGCGTTCTTGCGGGTTCGATGCTGGGCGCCCGCATTCTGGTCAAAGCGGAAACCAAGGCGTTACGGCTGGTGTTCAGCATCGTGATTGGCGTGCTCGGCTTGCAAATGCTTTACAAGGGACTAACCGGAGGAATCTAAGTGTCCACCACCCGCAATTGGACGGACAAGACCATCGAAGAAATCGTCGGCAATCTGCTACGTGTCGGCGTCTCTCTTTCGGCCTTCGTAGTGTCGATGGGCGCAGTGATTTATCTCGCCCGCCATGGCCGCGAACCCGCGAACTACAGGGTTTTCCACGGCGAACCCTCCGACCTGAGAAACCTGAGCGGAATCGTCCGCGACGCTTTCCATTTGCGCGGCCGCGGCATCATCCAGCTCGGACTGCTATTGCTCATCGCCACCCCGGTAGCCCGAGTAGCATTCTCCATCTGGGGATTCGCCGAAGAGCACGATCGCCTCTACATGATCTTCACCGGCATCGTCCTGATCGTCCTACTCTACAGCCTGCTAGGCTCCGGCTCCGCCTTTTAGAAGTATGGCTTCTGATCAAAGTTTTTCGGCAATGGGTAAAGCCGTTAGTTTCATGGCCGCAAATGCGCTGGAGTGTTTCGTGAGAACTAATCTTTCGTCCGCTCGTGCTGGTGTGACACTTTTTCCCCACGTCCTGCGTCGGGGGCTGCATTCTTACGCCCGCTTCAGCGCGGCTAAAGGGCGACCGCACTTAGCGACACGGCTGAAGGCGGGCCCATACTTTCGAATACCTTCTCGAGTCATTGGGATTGAACGGGCGGTTCTGGTTTGGGAGAAGGGGGTTGCAGGCCGGTGGCGCTGAAGGTGAGGGATTTTACTTCGCCGTAGTCGCCTTGGGTGGGTAATTTCTTGCCGTTAAATTCGAAATCCAGAGCGCCTACGTTGCCTGCCTTGATGACGATTTGGTTTTGCGCACGAACTGACTTTTGGGCTGGCGCGGTTAAGAGTGCGCGTGTGACTATTTCGCCGTCGACCGAGATGGAGAGCCAGGAGTCTTCGCGCGCCTTGATGACCAGCAGTAATGGCGCGTTGGACGGGACGGCCGGCCGCACCTGGCTTTCGGCGGAAGTTTGCGGAGCTGGGCTGACGGCCGGGGATGCAGTCGGCTGGCGCGGCGCGGCGGTGGCAACTTGTGGTTCGATCGGCTTCGAAGTGGCGGCGGAGGAATCCCCGGACTCAGCGGGCTTCGGCTCGGGCTGTGGTTGTTCTGCGGTCGCGGCCGGCGCAGTGCTGGGAGGGTTGGCGGCAGTGGTGTTCTGCGCGGGCGCGGCGGAACCGCTGGCCTCTTTTTCTGATTCGCGGGAGTAGAAGCCCCAGCCAGCGAATCCAAGCGCGACGATCAGGAGCACGACCGCGAATGTGCCCCAGGGTAGGCCAGCAGTGGCGGGATTCTCTTCTCGCGATGGGGGCTCGAGGATCGGGGCCTCGTCGTTCTCGGATTTCTTGGCCGACGGGGTGACTCCGGCCGCGACCAGGTAGTCGGCGATAGCTTGCTCTTCATCCATACCTACGCAGCGCGCATAGGCGCGGATGAACCCCTTGTTGAAAATGCCCCCGGGAAGCTGGTCGAAGTGTCCTTCTTCGAGTGCACGCAACATGCGCGTGCCGATTTTGGTGGTGAGCGAGATGTCCTCGAGGGTGACACCTTTGCGCTCCCGCTCTTGTTTCAGTTGTGCACCAAACGACGCCACTTGAGGTTCTCCTGCGCGCGGGTATGGCCAGGTGTTCACATTAAATATATGTTATGCGACGGTTTGGGGTGGTGCAATTTTCTGGGCGCTGGGGAAAATCGGGCCACGGATTTTCGCGGATCAGCACGGATAAAACATAAAAACCGGTATTGGTCGGGGCCCAGGTCTCGAAGGCGAGACGTGGGGAAACCCGGCTTGGTCCACCTGGATTGCTACGTGGCTCGCCCCTGTTCAAAACACGTCCTATATAAACCTGATTCTCTAAGCCACTGATCCCACGGCAAATATAGTTCGCATAAAGTTCTTGCATTAAACATAGTGTTATAGTTAACTATAACACTATGGCAGCACGGAATGCTTCCGATGTCGAGCTGGCAAATGAGGCAGAAGTCGGCTACACCGACGTTTCCTCCTGCCGCACGGAAATGAAAAGGAGAATGAACATGAAATCACGCATCGCATTTTCGCTTTTGTTAGTTCTGGTCGCCGCTACCGCTTTCGCAGCGGACGCGGTGGCTCCGGTGCCGTCCGAGGCGCAGAAGTCGTTCACAACCATGAAGAGCCTGGCCGGAGAGTGGGAAGGCCCGGTTACCGTCGCGGACGCGCCGGAGATGTCAGGCGCCAAAATGCACCTCTCGCTGCGTGTGACCTCGCGGGGGAACGCGCTGGTGCACGAGTTCCAGGAAGCTGGAACGCCGCTGGATGCTACAAAGTACGACCATCCGGTCACGATGCTTTACGTGGACGGAGACCAGTTCACGCTGGTTCATTATTGTGACGCGGGAAACCGCCCGCGCATGACCGGCAAGACGTCGCCCGACGGCAAGACGGTCGAGTTCGAGCTCAAGGACATCAGCGGGAGCCCCGAGTACCACATGCACCATTCGGTGTTCACCATCATCGACGCCAACCATCACACCGAGGATTGGACGTTCATGATGAAGGACAAGCCGATGCACGCGCACTTCGACCTGCAGCGGATTAAGTGACGGCGGCTTCGAAGTGATCCATGATTGCTATTAGAGAAATTCGCAGGCAACTAAGTCCGAGGATATTGCCATGACCATCAACCCGAAAGTTTTTTTTCAACGGAACGAACGATACGAAGGCGTCCCCAACATCAACATCTACCTGTTGCGGCTGCTCTATGTATTGATGTTCTTCGTATTGGGCAGAATCACCTGGACGCACGTCCTTACCCATGAAGGGCCATGGGACCCGGCTAACGCCGTTGCCTGGTGCGTCTGGACGGCCTTCGCGACTTTGGCGGGGATAGGGATCATCCGTCCCGTAAAAATGCTGCCGATCGTGCTGCTGGAGATATTTTACAAAGTCCAGTGGCTCATTCTCGTGGCGTACCCACTGTGGTCAAAGGGCATGTTGGCGGGTTCACCCGCGGAAGAAATCACCTCGCAGTTCTTGTGGGTGATATTGCCCATCGTCGCTGTGCCGTGGGGATACGTGTTTGTGAATTATTTTTACAAACCCAGGAAAGTAGAACCAGTTCTTTCGTAGCAGTATCTGGAAAACATCATGGACAGTGAGTGGAACGATAGTCAGCCGATTTACCGCCAGCTTCGCGACCGGGTAGTCGCGATGATACTCGACGGCGTGCTCAAGGAAGGCGATCCGCTTCCTTCGGTGCGCAATGTCGCGGCGGAATATCGGGTCAATCCGCTCACTGTTCTGAAGGGCTATCAGCAACTGGTGGACGAGCAACTGGTCGAGAGCAGACGAGGTCGGGGGATGTTCATCAATGTAGGCGCACGCGATCTGTTGCTGCAGGGCGAACGCCAGAAGTTTCTGGCGGAGCAGTGGCCCACGGTTTACGCAACCATTCAGCGCCTCGGCCTGACGCCGGAAGAACTGCTGGAAGCTGCAAACGGCAAGCCGTCAAATGCCAACGATAAAGACAAGGAGCCGAAGTCATGACAGTGATAGAAGCACGCGGCCTGCGCAAGGCCTTCGGCAAAACCGTCGCGCTGGACGGCGTCAACTTGCGTGTCGACGAAGGCCGCATCCTCGGACTGATCGGTCCGAACGGAGCGGGCAAGAGCACTGCGCTCAACGCGATTCTCGGCCTCACCGAACATCAGGGAGAACTGAGGGTGCTTGGGCGCAACCCCTGGGACGAGCGCGATCAACTGATGCGCGACGTCTGCTTCATTGCCGATGTTGCCGTGTTGCCACGCTGGATGCGGGTTTCGCAGGCGCTCGACTATGTGGCCGGGGTGCATCCGCGATTCGATCGGGTGAAGGCGGAAGCTTTTCTGGCGAAGACCGATATCAAACGCGCCAGCAAAATCAGGGAATTATCGAAAGGCATGGTGACCCAGTTGCACCTCGCACTGGTGATGGCCATTGACGCGAGGTTGCTGGTGCTGGACGAGCCGACGCTTGGCCTCGACATTCTGTATCGCAAGCAATTTTACGATTCGCTGCTCAACGACTACTTCGATCGGAGCCGCACTATCGTCGTGACCACGCATCAGGTGGAAGACGTTCAGCACGTCATCACCGATCTCATGTTCATCAATCGCGGGCGGATCGTGCTCGATTGCAGCATGGAGGAATTCGAGTCGCGCTATCTGGAAGTGGCGGTGCATCCCGAGCGTGTCGCGGCAGCGCGGGCGCTTAAGCCGATTCACGAACGCCAGGTGCTCGGGCGCAGCATTCTGCTGTTTGATGGCGTTGACCGTGGGCAACTTGCAGCACTGGGCGACGTGCGTACGCCCAGCATCGCGGATTTGTTTGTTGCCTTGATGGGAAACAAGCCCGGCAATCACGCCGGCGAGACGCAGGAGCGGCGCGATGAATAGTCAATCGACCGCAATGCCCGACGCTCCCCGCGATTCGCAGATCAATGGTTCGCAGATCAGTGAGTCGCGAGCATCCGCGCCCGCCGTGTTAACGGCGATGCGACCATTCTACTGGTCGGTGCGCCGCGAGTTGTGGGAGTACCGTTCGATCTATATTGCGCCGCTGGCGGTCGCGAGCCTCGTCCTGCTTGGTTACCTGATCGCCTCGATGGGTTATGCGTTGTCGACGACCAACATGGCTCAGCGCCGCGCGGCCCTCGAAGAGCCGTACACCTTTGCGATGGGCGTGATTATGGGGACTGCGTTTATCGTGAGTATTTTCTACTCGCTGGATGCGCTACACGGCGAGCGTCGCGATCGCAGCATCTTGTTCTGGAAGTCGATGCCGGTATCCGACCTTACTACTGTGCTCTCGAAGGCGAGCATTCCGCTGGTGGTTCTGCCAGCGCTCAGTTTTGCGATCGTGGTCGCCACGGAATTGATCATGCTGGGACTGAGCAGTCTGGTGCTGCTGGCAAGCGGTCTGAGTGTTGCGACGCTGTGGACAATGGTGTTCCAGGTCTGGCTGATGCTGCTCTACCACGTGGTAACCGTGCATGTGCTGTGGTACGCGCCGATCTATGGCTGGCTTTTGTTGGTCTCGGGCTGGGCGCGGTGCGCCGCATTTCTATGGGCGGTTTTGCCGTGGCTCGCGATCGGCGCCGTGGAGAAGATCGCCTTCAATACCTGGCACTTCGCCGCCATGCTGGGATATCGCTTCGAGGGCGGCCCGGAGGCCATCGCCATGGGAGATAGCTTCCCGATCGATCCGATGATGCACCTTACTCCCGGAAGATTCCTGAGCAGCCCGGGTTTGTGGATCGGGCTGGTCGTCGCCGCGGCATTCCTGGCGGCAGCGGTCCGGTTGCGTCGATGTCAGGGACCGATCTGATTCGCATGTAGCGGTGAAACGCCCGCATAAGGGGGCAGTTCGATGAATATGGAATCAAACGCCGTACCCGATTCTCCGCTCGACGCGCAGGCAGTCACGCCTGCGGCCTTGTCGCCGACTCGGCCACTGTACTGGTCGGTGCGGCGCGAATTGTGGGAGAACCGTTCGATCTACATCGCACCGTTGGCGGTGGGCGCCGTCTACCTGGTCGGCTTTTTGATCAGCCTGTATTGGCTGCCGCGCAGCGTGCGTGCGCTCATATCCAGCCACCGTTTGGCAACGCTCAATCCTGCGCAAGAGATCCTTATCCAGCTCGCCATGCCGTACGCCCACGCAGGGATGCTGCTCACCTTTGTTGGGTTTCTGGTCGGGATCTTTTACTCACTCGACGCGCTGCACAGCGAGCGTCGCGATCGCAGCATTCTTTTCTGGAAGTCGCTCCCGGTTTCGGATCTTGCGACTGTGCTCTCGAAGGCGGTCATTCCGCTCGTGATTCTCCCGGTGCTCGTTTTGGCCGTAACGATTCCTCTGCAGATCGTGATGCGGCTGCTGAGCGCCGCCGTCTTGCTGATGAGCGGCGCGAGTACCGCGACCCCGTGGGGGCCCCCGTTATTTGAGATGCAAGTGGTGCTGCTCTACGGCCTGATCGTAATCGCGCTCTGGCACGCGCCGCTCTACATGTGGATGCTGCTGGTCTCGGGCTGGGCACGGCGCGCGACATTTCTGTGGGCGGTGTTGCCACCGCTGGCAATTGCCGCCCTTGAGTACATCGCTTTCCACACTTCGTATTTGGGCGTGATGTTGCAAGACCGCTTATTTGGATTCGCGGCGCGTGCTTTCGATCTGAAGGACAAGAATGGCGTCGAGATCGATGCGCATTTTATTCCACTGGAACAATTGGCACCGGGAAGGTTCGTGAGCAGTCCGAGTCTGTGGCTTGGGCTGATCTTCGCGGCAATATTTTTTGCCCTGGCGGTCCGGATGCGACGTTATCGGGAACCGCTGTGAGTTGCGTGCGCTTTTAGTGAGTTGCACCCGGAGGAAAACATTATGAGTAGCGCTGTGATGACGGAACGGATGGCTGAAACGTCGCCACGCTTCAAGGCTCAGGATTTCAGAGCTTCGGGGTTCAGAACGAAGGTTGCCGGCGTGATTTTCTTGCTTATCGTAATGACGGCGGCATTCGCTGAGACCTTCGTTCGTGGCAGGTTGAGTGTCGCGGGAGGTCTCATCGCGGGCTTGCCAATGATCGCCGTGACGCTGCTGTTCTATGGCATCTTGAGCCCGCTGAACAGGAGACTCTCGTTGCTTGCGGCGTCTTTCAACCTCGTAGGACTTGCTTTTGAGGTTCTTCGGTTGCAACCTCGGGGGGCGAACATCGCCGTTGTGTTTAACGGGTTCTTTTGCATTCTGATTGGCTGCCTCGTTTTTCGTTCGAGCTTTCTGCCTCGAACCCTTGGCGCCTTCATGACCTTGGGTGGTTTAGGGTGGCTCACCCTCATTTCGCCCCTGCTCGCCAATTATTCGTCTCCCTACAATCTGGCCTTCGGTCTCCTTGGGGAAGGAGCGGTATGCCTGTGGGTGCTTTTGACGGGAGCGAACCTTTAGCGATGAACGGAGCAGGCTGATTGGCGTTCCCAGCGCGCCTGATTGAATCGCCCCTAAGGACGTGAACGGTATGAGTACAGCTATCCGAGTCTTGGTTCGTGTGCTTATTTTCGCCGTGTTTCTGCAATTTGCTCTAGCCGGCGAGGCGCAGGAACAACAAAGCGCTCCCGGTGACCAGGTCATTCGCGTCAACGTGGAACTGGTCCAGGTTGACGTGCAAGTGCAGCAGAAGAAGACCGGCCGAGCTGTAGGTTCGCTGAGCAAAGAGGATTTCCAGATCTACGAAGACGGAGTACAGCAGCAGATAGCCGAGTTGAGCCGGAACCAGCTTCCGCTCTCCGTCGTGCTGCTGTTCGATCTTACGGCTAGTGTTCAGCCGGTGCTCAAGGCGCTAGCCACCGGAGCACTGGAGGCGTTACGGCACCTCAAGCCCGAAGATGAAGTCGCGGTTATGGTCTACGCAGCATCGGCGCAACTCTTGCAGGATTTCACCACCGACCGGGAGCAGGCGGTCGCAGCCATCGAAAAAGCCGGCACGATGGAAAGTAGCGAGGCCGCTTTTTTCAATGAAGCGATCTTTCAGGCGTCTGAGCAACTGGGCAAAGCGAAGAATCCGCGCAGCCGAAGAACCATCATCTGGCTCACGGACAACGTGCCGAACATTCCTTCTGACAAGGAGCACAGCGAGAAAGACGCATTCCGCCAGGCCTTTGAAACGGGAACGGTGATTTCCGCGCTGCTCGAGCGCAGCGCCTTTTCCGACTTTGCCACGGTGACCTTCAGCAAGAATCCTGTGTTTGCTGCCATGCGCAAGCACAACCCTCCGGGCGATGTCTACGAATATGCGAAGCGCACCGGCGGCGACGTGATGAAGTCCAGCAAAGATGAGATCGGCACGAAGCTGGCGCAACTGATCGACGAGATTCGCAGCCGCTACACGCTTGGCTATTATCCTTCGGTGAAAAAGTCAAAGGGCACGTTCTGTGAAATCAAGCTTCAGATCAGAGCAGAAACCCAGAAGCGCGAAGGCCGCCTGATCGTGCGAACGAAGCAGGGGTACTACAGATGAACGCGTAGCGATTCGCGGAACCGTGGCTCAAATTTTGAAAGGGAGGACGTATGGAAACACTTGTTGGTCTTAACTGCTCAACCATTGAATGTACTTCACCTAACGCGCCGATCTGGCAGGACATCCTGGCGCAGGCCGTGACCGGCGAACTGATGGCCGCCATGAACTACGCTTCGTTATCGGAGATCTGTGACGATCCCGCAGAAGTCGCCGATGCGTTGGAGCACGCGCAGATCGAGCGGGGACATGCGGCGCGGTTTGCCGCCGAGGGCCGCAAGATTGGCGTGGACGTTTCCAATAACGTCGACGCCAAGCATTGGAAGCGACTGCGCGCGGCATTCCTTCGTTGCATCACCGACCGCGATTTTATTGGCTGCCTGATCGTCCAGGAAATCATGCTCGAATCATTCGCCGTCGCCAGCTATGCACGCGTCGGCAAGGCTGCGCCCGGAAGTCTTGGCACGACCTTTGCCTCCATCGCAGCCGAGGAAGAAGAGCACGTCGATCACGCCATGGCGATTCTCCGAGCGGAGCGGGCCCAGGACGCGCAGCGCTTCGACGACAAAGTGTACCGGCTCCATCTCGATGTGATGACGACGCTTGCGAAGATGCTGGCGAAGGAATGCAAGGATGGACATTGCGAAGTGTGTCACGCGACCTGTGTGAAGCCTTCGCTATTCGATGTCAGCTTGAGTGCAGCCGAGCTTCGCGGAGCGTCGCTGCAACAGTATCTGAAGACGCTCGACATGCTCGGGTTACCCGGAGAGGTAACGCTCGCATGGGTGGCTCAGTTGCCCGTGTAGTTGGGACGAGGACGGATTATGGACATGGATTTCGCTTTGATCGGGCATCAGGAAAGTTGGCGAGCGGCAGCGGACGTACTCGCTGTCCTGCGCGGACCGGAGCGTACACGTCTGCCGGACGATGAGATCCGGGACATCCTTCCATGGATTCCGCCCCGAGCGGTCTGCCACGTCGAAGTCGGCTCGGTCTTTGATACGAAGATCGGCAATAGCAAGATCGGCGATACCAAGATCGGCGGTGCGAAAGCGCATGGTCTCTACATCGATTCTTTCATTCCTCCCGACCGCCTCGGAGCCGCATACGTGCACGAGAACATCGCACGCGTTCGAGCGGCGGCGGCCTGCGCGATCAAGGCTAGAGCGAAGATCGTGAGTCTCGGTGGATTCAGCTCCATTCTGATCGAGGGCAACTTCGAGCAGCTTCCCGAGAGACGCGATACGGTCTTCACCACCGGCAATACGTTAACCGTTGCTCTCATCGTTCAGGGCATCAAGAAGATGTGCGCGCTTGAGGGTCGAATCCTTCGCAACTCGACGCTGCTGATCGTCGGAGCGACCGGAGATGTCGGTTCCGGCTGCGCGCGCTGTTTAGCGCCTCTCGTGAAGCGCGTGCTGCTCAGCGCACGCAACGTGGAGCGGCTACGCAGGCTCGCGGCGGAGTTGCGAGTCCATGGAGTTCAGGTGGAAATCGCGGCAGGTCTACAGCAATTTTCCGCCGAGGCTGACCTCGTGATCTGCGCGGCGAGCCTGGCGTCGCCCTCGCTTCTGTTGGGCCGCGTCGCGCCCGACGCAATCGTTTGCGATGCTGGCTATCCGAAAAACTTGTCTCCAAGTGCGCAGATGCCGGGCGCCAAAATTTTCTTCGGAGGTCTGGGACAAATCACTGGCGGATTGAGCTTCGCGCCGGATTTTCATGGAATTCTGAACCGGCATCCCTTCCCTGATGTTGTCCACGGATGCCTGCTCGAAGGCATGGCTCTTGCTCTGGAACGCCGGTTCGAACCGTTCTCTCAAGGAAGAGGGTTCATCACTCCACAACGGGTCGCGGAGATCGAGGCAATTGCTGCCGGTCACGGCATCCATCTCGCACCGCTTTACAACGCCGACGGACCGGTGCAGGACGGGCGTCAGCGCCAAACAGAATCCCCAGTTCGTTCCTGTTTCTTAGGGCAGGCTGGCGTAAATGCCGAGAGCTTCGGCGGCCTTACGGAGTCGCTTATCTTTTGTCCACAGAAGCGTGGAAGGATTGATAAAGACAGAGGCTATCAGATGTGCATCGGCTAGGCCGATGTCGAGGCTGTACAAGCGACGAGCCTCAATCGTTAGTCGTACTTCGCTCAGTTGCGCCACTCTCAGCTGTGGTAAAAGATCCAGCAGTGCAAGGGTCTTGGTGCGCTCCTTCAGGGAACCAAGGGCAAGTTCTGCAGTAATGAACGGATGGATGACGATGTGCCCTTGGTCAAAATGCTTGCGCATCTCTCTGTTTCCCGAACGGAGGTGATCAATCCAGATAGACGTATCGGCGAGAATCAATTCGGCCGCCTGCGGCGTGGAACATTCTTCAATTCGGGCATGGCGGGAGGCGTTTTTTGACGGTGGAGGTCGAAGGTAGACTGGTCCCGCTGCAGGAGGACGGCGACGCTTTCGACCGGCCAGCGTGGCCTTCACTCCATCCTATATTTCTGGAGACGCCTGGATGTACGCCCTCATCATCCGAACCTCATGATCCTTTTCATTGAGGTCATGGAGTAGGATGTCGCGCAGGGAAACGATCCCTCTGAGTTCCCTGCCCTCGCAAACCGGCAGATGGCGGAAACCGTGCCGTCGCATGATAACCATGCAGGTTTCGAGGCTCTCGTCGGGACACACAGTGAGTGGATCATCGGTCATGACATCGCCCACCAGAGTGGTTCGGGCGTCGAGTCCTTCCGCTACCACGCGTTTCATCAGGTCGCGCTCGGAAAAGATCCCGACCAGGAAGCCATCGCGAAGTACCGGCACGGCGCCGATGTTTCGCTCCACCATGGCTCGCGCCACATTGAGCACGGTCTCGTTGGCATCCGCTTGATGGGTATGCTGCGCGCTAATTAAGTCGTAAACATGCATTGGCTCACCCCCCTCGGAAATTCACCTCCGAAAGCAACGCGGGCGTGAGTATATGACGAAACGCGGCCAATGAAAAGAGGAAGAATCAGGTATACAACCGCGCGAAGATCCTTTGAGCCCAAATTGGTCCGCTTTGTGGACAACCGTAAAGCCGTTCCAGGGAAGCAAGTGGAGTCAAGTCCTTGCAATGAAAACAAAATAGGAGCGTGCCCAGAGCGCGGTGGGAAGGCTGCCGCGAGCCCGCGTCGTAAGAATAATGTTGTAGTCATCGGAAGGCCGGAGACTCTCGATGACCGATGGCGATGGCTGCGGCTGCGCGATTGCGAGATGCTCAAGAAACCGGTAAATATCGGGGTCTCCGCTGTAGCCTTGGGAGACGAAGGAGATATCCGTGTTCTGAGCCGCGAAGTGCCAACTCAGAGATGCTGCCAGCGCTACCGCGTCTTCGTACGCTTTCTCTGAAATCACTCCGCTCGCGGGATTGTCGAATACGATTCGGAGCTTGCGCTCGTCCTCACGGCTGAACTCGCGCACTTTGAGCGAGCCCGATTTGGCCGTAGCCTTCCAGTCCACATGGCGAGCTGAATCTTCCGGCATGTACTCGCGAATCAGATACAGGTCATCGCCGCGTCCGCGCACGAACGTTTCTAACTCGCCCGTGATCATGGGCAGAACTTCGAAAAATTCGTCGGCAGGCTCCACTCGCGGATAGACGATGATTTCACGGGCCAACGGCAGGTGGCGGGTCTTGGTCAGAAATGCGAAAGGAAACCGCGTCGCCAAGCCAAAGCCCTTCTGCTGATAACATCCTCTGCGATCGAAACGCAGTTCGAGATCCGCCTTCAGTTCGCTGCCAGCAGGAACGTAGGGGAAGTATGCCGCCCCTTCAAAAATGCCCGGTGGGGCTTCAGTTTTCGAAACTCGCCGCAGTTTGTAATCCCGGAACCGCATCCACTGCTTTTCCCGACGACGTCCCGGGGGAACCGCGAACGTTGTCGGCATCCACTCCCAGTGTTTGGCCACGCCGTCTTTTTTCGCGGACACGACATTCACAGAGAACGAGGGCAACCAGCGTCGCGGGTTTCGCAACACGATTCTGCCCAGCGCCGGCCGGCCCGCGAAAATATGCTCGGGCAAGCGGACATCCAGTTCCAGATCGCGCAACACGATGGCCGACGCGAAACCGGAAACCAGAATCGCGGCCAGCATCGCCGCCAATACGATGTAGAGCAAGTTGTTGCCGGTGTTCAGAGCGGCGATTCCGATCACCAGCACGATGGCCACATACACGATTCCAACCCGGGTAACGTCGAAGTCAAAAGCATCGCGAATGCGAGCGCCTGCCACGCGACGGGCGAGATAGGGCACCGTGGTCAAGCCGACGATCACGGCTAGCACTAGCGCAGCGGAGGCCAGCACCAGAGTTGCCCAGAGGTTCCCCGACTCCCTCGACACTGTAGAGAAAAGCGCAGCGCCGAACGCCAGAATCAAGCCCACAATCGCCAGCAGGAAGCGAACCCACACTTCAGGAATGTCGAGATGCAAAAAGCGAGAGAATCGCTGAATAGTTGACAGCGGCGGAGGGTTGGTCGGCTTCATTTTCGTGTATTTTTGGCGCGCTCTGGGTTCGAGGTTAGCATCCACTGGATGAAGCATCAATGAGAGTTTGCAGAGAGGAATGCAGTCACGGCGCGATTGAATTCCTCGGGTACTTCTTCGTACGGAAGATGGCCCACGCCCTCGAACATGAGCAGGCGGCAATCGTGCAACCGCTGCTGCAACAGTTGAGCTGATGCCGGATCTACCGCGGTATCCGAGGTTCCCCAGATCAGCAGAGTTGGGATATGCGCCATACGCGGCAATACCGATTCCAGTTCTTCTAGATCGCGGTTCCACGAGCGTAATACGGCTAGTCCATATTCATAGGAACCTGGAATGCGCATGGGCTTGCGATAGCCTTCGAGGCTGTCGGGAGGAATGCGTCGCCCGTCTCCGAACATCCGGCGATGATAGAACTCATCCAGAATTCGCACCCGGGGCGCGAGCTTCAGAAAGATCGGTGCGACCACTAGATTACTGAGAAGAACGCTCAAATGCTTTCCGTGGGCCGACCAGGGATTGACGGGATCCACCAGAATCAAGCGCCGAATGCGCTCTGGCGCCAGCGCGGCCAGCATCATGGACACCGCCCCGCCGTGCGATGTGCCCAGAAGATCGCAACTGGCGATTCCGGTTGCATCCATGAAGCGCAGCAGGCGCTGGGCGCTGGCTCGGAACGAGCAGTCCAGTCCTGGCGGACGATCAGAGAAACCGGTTCCCATCAGGTCGACGGCATAGACGGTTGCGTGCTGCGCCATCGCGGAAATCGTAAATCGCCACGAGAAGGAGTATCCGAGCAAGCCGTGGACGAGCAGTAAGGCCGGGCCGGACCCGGCGCACAGATAGCGCATGCGGGCACCGTCGAGGTTGATCCAGCGTTCTTCGACGGCAAACTTGTGCTGCAGTTTGATGTCTGCTGGCAATGCGTCGATCACCGTTACTTTCTGTTTGTAGTCAGACAACTTTTTACCGGCTGTAACGTTCTATTTAAGAGTATCGCCTCTTGTCGCTTCTGTGCAGGGAGAGCTTCGGCTCTCCCTTTTTCAGGCAGGTCTCCCGCTAGGAAGTTCGTGGTGCGGCGGGTGTGTGCTGTTTCGTGCCGGCGCATCGAGCGACGTTGATCGATCCGTTGGTGGCGCTGCAGCAGGAGTGAGTACGGTTCAGGCTGCCTGCGACGACTTGCTGCGTTTCTTTCCCAGCAGTTTCCTTAGGACTCGCATGCCTTTGTCTACGTGTTTTTCCTGCAGCAGGAATGGCGGTAGAAAGCGGAGGACGGTGTCCTGGGTGCTGTTGAAGAGGACGCCCTCGGCGAGCGCTTGTTCCACGATCGGGCGGGCGGGGATATCGAGCTGCAGGCCCTGAATCAGGCCGCGGCCGCGAACTTCACGAGCAACTTCGTAGCGTTCTGTGAGTGCTTTGAGTTCTTGTTGCAAATACGCGCCGACCTGGGCTACGTTTTGCAGCAAATTCTCTTCTTCAACGATGGCCAGATACTCGAGTGCGACCCGGCACGACAGCGGACCTCCGCCGAAAGTGGTTCCATGTTGCCCTGGCGAGATGGCCGATGCGAACTCTTCTTTGACCAGAAAGGCTCCCAGCGGGATGCCTGCGGCGATGGGCTTGGCGATGGCGACGATGTCGGGGGTGACGCCGAATGCCTGGAAGGCAAAGATGGTTCCGGTGCGCCCGAGACCGCATTGGATCTCATCGAAAACCAGTGCGGCGTGATGGCGGTCGGAAAGGGTGCGGCACTCTTGCAGAAATTCAACAGAGCACTCGTGGATTCCGCCTTCGCCGAAGATCGGTTCGAGGACGATGGCGCAGGTGTTGTCGTTCACTGCGCTGCGGAGGGCTTCGACGTCGTTGCGCGGGACAAACTTCACGTCCTCCAGCAATGGTTCGAAACCTTTGCGGTACTTATCCTGTCCGGTGACGGACATGGATCCGAAGCTGCGACCGTGATAGGAGCCTTCGAGGGCGATCAGCTGGCTTTTGGCAGCGCCTCCGACGCGGTGTCCGGCGAGACGAGCTAGTTTGATCGAGCCCTCGATGGCTTCAGTACCGCTGTTTGAAAAGAAGGCGCGATGTAAGCCGGACAGAGTGCAGAGTTTCTCGGCGAGGCGTCCCTGATATTCGTTGTAGTAAAGGTTTGACAGATGAATGGCGCGGGCTGCTTGCTCGCGGATCGCCTTCACGATTCGGGGATGAGCGTGGCCGAGCGCATTCACTCCCAGCCCGGCGACGAAGTCGAGGTACTTCTTGCCGTCCAAGTCGAAG
>Ga0210403_10002952_pt1 | contig 15100 bp, 20 predicted proteins | sample IncBWC19MmetaG_FD_150863 | JGI IMG/M metagenome (GOLD analysis project Ga0210403, IMG submission 150863) | Forest soil microbial communities from Barre Woods Harvard Forest LTER site, Petersham, Massachusetts, United States - Inc-BW-C-19-M | ecosystem: Environmental > Terrestrial > Soil >... | reverse complement strand
GGTTCTCGTGGCTGTGTCGCGGTAGGTCACCTCGTCACAGTGTTACCCGCTCGCATCAGGCGCTAATCGGTCGTCCGGTCGCGGACCGCCTCGCGGGGGCCTGGAATCTGTTCGTGAGCGGCCCGTCTATGACGCGTGCGCGCCGCCGGGACCGGGCGCGAGCGCCGCCTCGGGCGAGGCGATCGTCTGCAGATGGCCGCTCACCCCCGCGATGCTGAGCAGACGCTGCACCTGTGGCTGCCCGGGTGTGAGCGCTAGCCCTCCGCCACGCTCGCGTGCGCGCTCGTGGGCCGCGAGGATGACCCGCAGGCCCGCCGAGTCGACGAACTCGAGATCCTCCATGTCAAGCACCAGGATCTGCTGTGGCCGGCCCTCCGCACGTTCGATCTCGAGCGCCAGCAGAGGCGCGCCCGCGAGGTCGAGTTCCCCGTGCAGTGCCAACACCACCCTGTCCGGCTCCAAACGAGCATCCACGCGAAGCCGTTTGTCGATCCTCACGCGGCAGATATTACCGTCGGCCTGGCTGGCGGCCGATGTGCCGGAGACACAGGCCGCCAGTTGAGACGAGCGCTCAGGCCGGGTCGCCGTGCGTCTCCGCGCAGCCAACGCGGATGCTCACACGCACAACGGTGCCCCGCGGCGATGAGCGGATCTGCGTGAGGTCGCAGACCTGGTTCACGAGCCATAGGCCGCGCCCACTCAGCTGGCGAGGCGCTGGGCGAAGGCGCCCAGCCATCGGCGCGGTGATGTGACCGCGGTCGCTCACCTCGCCAAGGAGCGTCTGCTCCTGCTGCCACAACCGCAGCAGTCCGCCGCCTCCCCCATGCGTCACGCTGTTGGTGGCCAGCTCGTTGACCGCGAGCACGAGGTCTTCGCTGCGCGCACGCGGCAGCCCCGCGGAAGCGGCGGCGTCGAACACCGCTTCGCGCACGCTCGCGAGCTCGAGGATCGTGAAGGCCATCCGCATGGCATCCCTCGGTGGCGCCGGCAAGGTGCCGCCGAACGGATCCGCGACGGGCTCGTACAGGTCGCTGGCGGCGCTGACGCCCCGCTCCTCAACGATCGGATGGGTGCGCCTCGCGGCCTCGATCACGCGATCCTCCAGCGCGTCGGTGTCATAGGCACAGAGGAGGTGCCACGGCCGCGAGTCGCCGAAGGCGAGGTTCAGCAGCGCCTCGTGACGGAGGCACTCGCCGAGCTCCTCCTCGCTGCGTCCCGCCCAGATCGATTCGTCAACGCCGCGAGCGCCCGGCGCGGTGCCTGCTCGCTCGTCGAGAAACCGCTTCCAGGCCGGGATCATCCGCGCCGGGTTGCGCCCGAGCTTCTGCACGTCCGCGAATCCCACAGCGGGGGCCAGGGCTCCGAGCGCTTCCTCCAGCAGCGCGGTCCTGCGCGTGCTGACCGCCACCAGCACCGGCTCGCCCGAGGCCAGCCCCTCGGCGATGAACGGCACCGTGCGCTCCAAGAACTCGTGCTCGCCCGCATGGAAGAAGCTCTCGTGGCGAAAGCCCGTGTGCGGCAACGGAGCCGCCACATCGTGGCGATGTGCGGACCCTCGAACTCTGGCGCCTACCTGTCCGATAAGGACATTATGCATGCCATTCGCCTCCTGCATCGGCCATCTTCTCCGTCCATTCCCAGCGCCTGGCCAGTCCGCCGGTAGCTTCCCCCTGGGGCGGGCCAGGAAACCTCGGTGCGGGCGCTGTGCGCGGGCCGTGAGCCGGAGCCCTCCGCTGCCTCACTGGCGATCCAGCAGCTGTAGCGTCAGCGTGTCGTGGGAGGCGGCGTTGATCACGCCGTGGCTGTCGGCGAGCTTCTCGAGCACCCGTCCGAGCCCCTCCACGTCGGAGTCGTGCACGAGCCCTTCTGCGCGGCCTGCGATGAGCGGGCCCACGCGCAGCTCCAGATCCCGGGGCTCAACGTTCACCGCCATGCTCAGATAGCTGCCCATAATCGAGCCGCCGGCGTGGGCGACGAGCGCATCGGCGACGAGCTGGGAGTCGGAGATGCGGTCGGTCGAGAACTGGGCGCGCGCCGCGAGCACGCACAGCAGGCGGGGTATGACCGCACGCGCGAGCGCGGTGGGGGCGATGCTGATCGTGGCGGTGGTGGCGTGGTCGATCTCGGCGAACGCGGGCGGCTCAAAGCCGTCACGGGTCGGCGCTTGCAGCCCGCGCGCCGCTCCGGTGGCGAACGCCATGCGCACCTCTGTGCCCCCACTCCCGGGTGTCTCCACGAAAGCCACGCTGTGGGCGAGCGCCTCGATCACCGGCAGGCCGATACCGGGCTCTACCCCCGCGCTGGCCGTCCCGGCTGCGATGCCAACGCCGCGGTCGCGCACGACCACCTCGAGCGAGCTCGCCGCGACCTTGACCTCCACCTCGAGCGGGCCCTCCTGGCCACCATAGGCGTGCAGGACCACGTTGTTGCACGCCTCGGTCACCGCGGTGCGGATGTCGCTGAGGTCGCTTCCCCCTAGACCGATCGCCTCGGCTACGCCGGTCAGCGCCTCGCGCACGACCAGGACATTCTCTGCCCTGTTGGAAAGGTGGAGGCGAACGTTCGGTAGCGGGGCCATCGAGGTGCAGCGATCGCGGTCAAAGGCCAGGGTTCCTCTCGGCTGGCTGACCGAAACGATATCGGTGAAACGGACGTGGCTAGCGCGGCTCGTCGGCGTCCCGCGTCAGCTCTCGTAGCTGGTCGAGCGATCGTCGCAGCAGTCGCGAGACCTGCATCTGGGACACGCCCACGCGGACCGCGATCTGAGTTTGCGTGAGACCGTCGACGAAACGCATGCGCAGGATCTGGCGCTCCCGGCTAGGTATCTGGTCAAGGACGGCCACCACCGTCGCGTCGAGCTCGATCAGTTCATAGCGCGCGTCGTCCTCCCCCACGGAGTCGCCATAGGTGATCGCTTCGTCCTCAGCGCCCGGGCGTGGGGCGTCGAGCGAGAGCGACTCGTACGCCTGGATGGCAAGAAGCGCGTCGATCACCTGCTCGTCCTCGAGCTCGAGGTACTGCGCGAGCTGGTTGACCGTGGGCGCATGGCCATGCTCGTTGGCGAATGCCTCCTGCGCGTCGCGCACCTTCAGTGCGCGCTCCTTGTCGCCGCGGGGCACGTGCAGCGACCAGCCCGAGTCGCGGAAGTAGCGGCGCATCTCGCCGAGGATCGTGGGGATCGCGAACGACGCGAAGGAGGGCCCGCGTTCGGCGTCGAAGCGATCCATCGCCTTCAGCAGCCCCAGCGCTGCTACCTGCAGCAGATCCTCATAGGGCTCCGAGGAGCGGTCGTAGCGCCTGGCGAGGCTGCGCGCGAGGGGCATGAAGCGCTGCACGAGCGCCTCGCGGGCGGCCTGATCTCCGTCCTTCTGCCAGCGTGCGAACAGCTCGCTTGAATCATCGTTCGTTCGAGGCAAAGCGCGCGGTTTGGGCTTGGCTGTGGCAAGAGACGCGATCTCGATCCTCCATCCTCTCAGGGGGAGTCCACCGATGGGTGGCGAGGGGTCCAACAACGGTACTACCCGCGCCCTCGAAAAGTAAGCGTTTATATGACTACCTTGAAGATATGACGAGTGCGTCCCGAACCGGCAAGAGCACCGCAGCCGCCCTGAACGGGCATCCGCAGTTGTTTGCCGGGGAGCGCATAGCCTTCCGCGACCGCCACGATGCCGGGCGCCGGCTTGCGGTGAAGCTCGAGTCTCTGCGTGCCTGCGGGCCGGTCGTCGTCGGTGTGGCCCGCGGTGGTGTGGCGGTTGCCGCGGAGGTCGCTCGTGCGCTGGAGGTCCCCATCGACGTGGCGATCGTGCGCAAGATCGGCGCGCCGCGCAACCCCGAGTTCGCTCTTGGTGCGGTGGCCGAGTGCGGCGTGGTCGCGCTCAGCCGCGAAGCGGTGCTCGCGCTGGGGCTCTCCGATGCGGCGCTCGAGGCGCTCCTCGCTCGCGCCGAGCGTGAGCTCGAGCGTCGGGTCCTGCGCCTGCGCGGCGCGGGCGAGGCCGCCCGCCCGCTGGTCCCGCTGGCCGGACGCACGGCGATCCTCATCGACGATGGGCTCGCCACCGGCCTGAGTGCTCTGGCAGCGATGCGCTCGCTGCGCCGGCGCGGCGCCGAGCGCGTGGTCCTTGCTGTCCCGGTGGCGGCGCCGACCGCGCTCGCCGCGCTGCGCGCCGAGGCCGAGGAGATCGTTTGCGTGCACATCCCCGAGGAGCTGTGGGCGGTCGGCTACTGGTATGACGACTTCGCTCCGACCTCCGAGGAGGAGGTGCTCGCCTACCTCGACGGCGCTATCTGATCGACAGCGATCGCAGCGGGGTCATCCGCGTGACCCTCCAGGCCGGGTAGATGCCGCCCAGCACGCCGATCGCCACGCCCACCAGCAGCCCTTGCCCCAGTCCCCAGGCCGTCACAGACGGCGAGACGTATGCGCTCACGCCAAGCGCGCCCACCAGCAGGCCCGCACCGATCACCCCGACGAGCAGCCCGAGCGCGGCGCCGAGCATGCTGACCGCCACCCCTTCGCCCAGGATCAGCGAGGCGACGCGCAGCGGCGACCAGCCCACGGTGCTCAGCAGGCCGATCTCAGCCTGGCGTTCCACGATCGACATCGCCATCGTGTTGGCAACGCTGATGGCTCCCACGATCAGCGCGATGACCACGATCACCAGGATCGCCTTGGCGATCAGCGTGCTGTTGGCGCCCGCGCGCAGCGCCTGCTGCGGGTCCGTGATCACCTGGGTTCCGGGAAACGCCCGCACGATGCTGCGCGATGCCACGCTCGCACGCGCCCCGGGGGCGAGCTGGACCACCACGTCTGTCACCTCGCCGGGTCGGCCCGTGAGCTGCTGCGCAGCAGCGAGTGAGATCACCGCCCCAGCGTCCTCGAACAGGATGCCCGAGTGGTAAACGCCTGCAACCGCAAAGGGGTGCCCGCGAATGCTCAGCACGTCGCCGCTGCGCAGGTGTGCTTGGGCGGCGAGTCGGTCGCCCACCAGCACGCCGTGTGGAGTGGTGTGGGCGCTCCCCTGCACCAGCACGAGACTGCGGGTGAAGAACCCGCGCGGCTCTGCGCCGAACACGATCGCAGCCGGATCGGAGCCGATGCCTTCCACGATCAGCAGCAGCGGCGTCGCCCGAGCCACCTCCCGCCGACCGGCGAGCCCCGCCACGGTGGAGTCCGGCAGGACCGACACGGTGGGATCCGACACGTTGGCCTGGAAGACGCCGAGATCCGAGCCGCCGAGGTGCACGAGCCCGGCGGCCGTCTCCTTCAGGCCCTGCGTGAAGGACAGCAGCGCAACGATCGTGGCCACGCCCACCGCGATGCCCGACGCGGTGAAGAGCGTGCGTCCCGAGCGGCGTAGAAGATTGGTGGTGATGATCGCGACCATGGCGTGGGTGCTCAGCGCCGGTGGAGGCTCGCTCCGGCCGCTTCCAGAGTGCCGTCCACGAGCGTGATAGTGCGGTCCGCGCGGGCGCCCACGGACCTGTCGTAGCTGACCACCAGCAGCGTCATGCCGAGGCGGTCGCGCAGGTGAAAGAGTAGGTCGAGCACCCTCTCGGAGGTGACCGAGTCGAGCGCTCCAGTCGGCTCGTCGGCGAGCAGCAGGCGCGGTTCGTTTGCGAGCGCGCGGGCAACCGCAACGCGCTGGCTCTCGCCTCCGGAGAGCTCGGATGGCCGGTGCTCTGCGCGGTCGGCCAAGCCCACCTGATCGAGCAGCTCGAGCGCCCGGCGCCGCCGCGCGGCGCGATGCACGCCCGCGCCGAGCAGCGGCACTTCCACGTTGGCGCGAGCGGACAGCGCGCCGAGCAGGAGATGGCGCTGAAACACGAAGCCCACCACCTCGCGCCGCGCGCGCGCCGGCCTGGCGGTCTGCCACAGCGCATGGTCGTCTATCAGGATCTCTCCGCTGTCGGGCCGCTCGAGCCCTCCGATCAGCGCCAGCAGCGTGCTCTTGCCCGAGCCCGAGCGTCCGCTGATCGCCACGGCCTCGCCGGGCTCCACCCGCAGCGACAGCTCGCGCAGCGCGCTCACGCGCCCGAAGCGCTTGCTCACCTGGTCGACGATCACTCCCGCGCCCGCCGGCGCGTTCACCGCTGGACCTTCACCGGGTAGTCGAGGTTCAGGACGATGCCGCTCGAGCTCACCACCGCGCGGAAGGTGAGTGGGTAGCCGACCGCCGTGGCGGGCCACACCACCACGTCGGAGAAGCCGCCGCGGAAGCTGTAGTGCGAGCGGTGCGCCACCACCTGCCCGGCAAGCACGAACTCGTATTCGACGATCGCCGCCGCGGGCCTACCCGCGCTCGTGACCGTGAAGCGCACCGGCCATGGACGTTCGGCCCGCGGGCGGTGCCCCGGCACGCGCATGCCCGCGCGGATCGCGCCAGCCGAAGCTGTGACCGTCCCCGGTCCGCTCGCCGGCGCCGGCGAGCCCGCGGCCGGCACGGAGATGGTGGCGGTCGGTGTGGGTGCCGCCGCCAAGGAGCTGGTTGAGCTGACCTTGGAGGAACTTCCACAGCCGGAGACTGCGAGCGCTGCCACCGACGCAGCGAGCACATGGGCGCACGCGAATCGCCTCACGCCGACACCGTAACGCCTGCCTCGGCCGGCGGTTGGCGTCGCGCGCCCGCCGGGCTACTCGACCTGAATCGCGCGCATCGTGTGTTCGTCGGGGAGCTTGTCGAGGATCTGGCGCAGGATCTCGCGCTCGGCGGCCTGCTCGCGCTGCAGGTCGTTGAGCAGCAGTTTCACCGCGCTGTAGGTGATCTTCATCTGCTGCGGGTTGAGTGCCACCGTCACCCGCTCCGCTCCCGCCTGCTTGGCCTGCAAGCCGTCGATCACCTCGCGGGCCAGCGCGCGGATCGCCGGCTCGTGCGCCTCGTCGGAGATCAACAGGCGCAGCGCGCTTTCGGCCACGCGCGCCTCCTCAGCCTCCAGCAGCAGGTGGTATGCCGGCTCTGAGCCGGGCTCCTCCGCTGGCGCCGGGCCGCTCATCCGGCCTCCTTCTCAACCGGCGCGGCGTGTCGCCCGCGCATCCCACGCGCGAGCCGGCCTCCGCCCGCGCCGAGGAACATGCCGACGATCGCCGTCACGACCGCGAGAAACGGCGGGAAGCTGCCGAGTGAGACCTTGGCCTGAGTGCCCGCGATCGCATGCGCAAGCAGCAGCGAGGTGCCGTAGATCGCGCCCCCGACCACGCCGCGGTCCGCGCCTCCCCATCCGTCCTGGTGCTCGAAGCCCGCCACGAAGCCGCCGATCGACACGACCACCGCGAGCGCCCAGTAGGCGCCGCTGGAGATGCCCACGAGCACTCCCGCGATGGCGCCGAAGACCGCCGGAACGATCCCGCCGAGCAGGATCTGGACGGGACGCGGACGGTCCCGCAACAGCGTAGGTTCGAACATCCGGCCCCTGCCTCCCTCCGAGTGGAGCCACAGGCTAGCGCGTGCCTCATAAGCTTGCTCGTGCCGTGGACACCGAGCAGACGCCACTTCGCCTCTCCGTCCTCGACCAGTCGCCGATCGCCGCCGGCTCCACCGGCGCGCAGGCGCTGCGCAACACCATCGAGCTCGCGCGCCTGGCCGACCGGCTCGGCTATCACCGCTACTGGGTGGCCGAGCACCACGGCGGGCCGATGCTCGCCGGGCCGAGCCCCGAGGCGCTGATCGGGCCGATCGCGGCGGCCACCAGCCGCATCCGCGTGGGCAGCGGCGGCGTGATGCTCCCCCACTACAGCCCCTTCAAGGTGGCCGAGACCTTCAGCCTGCTCGCGGGGCTGTTCCCGGAGCGCATCGACCTCGCGCTGGGGCGCGCTGCCGGCACCGACCCGCTCACCACCTTTGCGCTGCAGCGCGACCGCAGTCGCGCTGCTCCCGATGACTTCCCTGCGCAGTTGGCCGAGCTCCTGGCCTACCTCGAAGGCAGGCTTCCCCACGATCACCCCTTCGCGCGCCTGGCCGAGACGCTGCCGGGGCGCCCCGAGCTCCCCGAGCCGTGGCTGCTTGGATCCTCCTCCCAGAGCGCCATCTGGGCCGGCGAACTGGGGCTGCCCTACGCCTTCGCGGACTTCATCAACTCCGACGGCGCTGAGATCGCAGCGCTGTATCGCGAGCGTTTCGCCGCGCATGGGCACGCCGGACGCGAGCCGCGCACCGCGGTGGCCGTGTGGGTCATCTGCGCCGACAGCGACGAGGAGGCGCAGCGGATCGCCTCGAGCGGGCGCATGGCGTTCACCCTCCTGCGCCGCGGCCAGCTGATCGCCGTGCCCCCGCCCGAGGAGGCGCTTGAGTTCCTGGCGGCGGAGGGCCGCTCCAATCCCTCCCCAAGCTCGCGCCGGCGGACGGTGGTGGGTGCGCCGGCGACCGCGAGGGCGGGCCTGGAGGAGGTCATCACCAGTTACGGTGCACAGGAGGCCATCGCCGTGAACATCACCTACTCCCACGAGGCTCGCCTGCGCTCCTATGAGCTCCTCGCCGAGGCGTTCGCGCTGTGAGCGGCGCGGCTCCCACGGTGCGACGCGCCAGGCCCGAGGACGTGGCGCCGTTGGCACGGATGCTCGCGCGCGCGTTCCTGGACGATCCCGTGGCGGCCTGGGCGTTCAAGCCCGACGCGCTGCGGCTGCGCGCGCTCGAGCGCTTCCAGGCGATACGTGTGCGCCAGGTCATGCGTGACGAGGAGGTGTGGACGACCGACGATCACACCTGCGCGGCGCTGTGGGCGCCGCCCGAGCGCTGGAAGTCCACCCTCACCCAGGACGCCGCCCTGGCGCGTTGCTTCGCTCACCCGCGGCTGTTCGGCCGCATGCCGCTGGTGACCGCAGGCTGGCTGGCGCTCGAGAAACGGCACCCAGCCGAGCCTCCGCACTACTACCTGGCGGTGCTCGGCACGGACCCCGACCACCAGGGCCGGGGCCTCGGCTCGCGCGTGTTGCACCCCGTGCTCGAGCAATGCGACAGCGACGGCCTGGGCGCCTACCTGGAGTCCTCCAAGGAGCGCAACATCGACTTCTACGCACGGCATGGCTTCCGCGTGCTGGAGGAGGTGCGCCTGCTGCGCGGCCCCGCGATGTGGAAGATGTGGCGCGACCCGCGAGGCTAGCCGCGGTGCTCGCCGACCGTGCGTAGCTCGCCGGTGGCGGACCGCTGACCCGGCCGATGATATTGTTAACCAGATGGCTAACGATGTGGTTCTGGACCGGACGTTTGCGGCCTGCTCGCACCCGATCCGTCGGGGCATCTTGGAACGGCTCGGCGAGGGCGAGCTGAGCGTGGCCGAGGCCACGCGCGACTTCGGCGTCTCCAAGCCGGCGATCAGCAAGCACCTGAAGGTGCTGGAGGAGGCCGGTGCGATCGTGCGCGTGATCGACGGGCGCACCCACCGGCTGCACATCGCGCGCGACTCGCTGCGGGACGCCCAAGCGTGGATGGCGACGCAGCGCGAGCTGTGGGAGCGCAAGATGGGCGTGGTGGAGCAGTACCTGCGCGAGCAGCGTGAGGGCTCGCCCACCGCGGCCGGCCCCGGCCGCACAGATACGCGAAAGGAGCGCACATGAGCGTCACCGACTCAACCACCCTTCGCCTGGAGCGGACGTTCGACGCGCCGGCGCCGGAGGTGTTCGACGCATGGACCAACCCCGAGGTGCTCAAGCGCTGGTGGGCAGTGGACCCGAACGGGCGAACGCCGGTCGCCGAGGTGGACCTGCGCGTGGGTGGCGGCTACCGGCTGACGATGGAGGACGCTGCGGGGGAGCAGGCGCACACGGTGCGCGGCGAGTACCGCGAGGTGAGCCGCCCCGAGCGGCTCGTCTACACGTGGGCCTGGGAGGACGCAGATGGCGCCACCGGTCCCGTCAGCGTGGTCACGGTGGAGTTCCACGAGGAGGGAGAGCGCACGACCGTGGTGCTCGTGCACACGGGGCTCTCAGACGCGGCCTCGCGTGACCGCCACGGCGTCGGCTGGAACGGCTGCCTCGACAACCTCGCCCGCAGGGTGCTGCCCGCATCGCGCGTGCGCGGCTGACGGAGGCGCCGGCCGCCCCAGCGAACACAGCGAGCGCGCACACGCAGCGAGTCGCGACGAACTGCAGAGACCAACCGCAGGCACACAACCACAACCGCAGCGCAAAGGAGATCACGATGGCGAACTACCTGCTGGCTTACAAGGGCGGCGGCATGGCGACGACGGACGCCGAGCGCGAGGCCGCGATGGCAGCATGGGGGAGCTGGTTCGGAACCCTCGGCCCGGCGATCGTCGATCCGGGCAACCCCTTCGGGCCTTCGGCATCGGTCGGCCCCGACGGCAACCTCGGCGGCTCCGTGTCATCCGGCCTGACCGGCTACTCGGTGTTGAGCGCGGACAGCCTGGCCGCCGCGGGGGAGCTGGCGAAAGGGTGTCCGGTGCTCGCCGCGGGCGGCAGCGTGGAGGTGTATGAGGCGATCCCCATCGAGGGGATGTAGAGCCCGCTCGATGAGTGGGGGCGCACGGCCGTCAGCCCGGCTGTGCGCCCGCGGGCGCGGCGGTCACGCGCAGCTCCTGCCCGGCGAAGCGCACGTTGTCGCCGGGCCGCAGCTGACGACCCCGGCGGGACTCACGCTCGCCGTTGACCCACAGCGGCTCGTGCTCCAGCAACAGCTTGGCTTCGCTGCCGCTGCCGACCGCGCCGGCGAGCTTCAACAGCTGCCCCAGCCTGATCGTCTCGCCGCGGATCGGGACCTCGTTGCTCTCCACCGGGCGAATCTAGCGCGCGCTGCTCATCGCGAGGCGGCGGTCTCGTTCCCGTTGCGGCTGTCCGCCATGTCGGCGCCCGTGACGGTGGTCATCGTGGCTGCGGCGCCGCCGCCGAGCGCGCGGCGCACGAGGGCGGGAGCGAGCACGCGTAGCGCGGCGGCGAGCGCGTAGGGACGGGGCACGTAGCGCTCGGGGCGGCGGCCGAGGCCCGCTTCGTAGATGGCCTCAGCGGCGCGCTCGGGCGTGGAGACCATCCAGCGGGTCCAGGGCTTGGCGGTGAGCTCCGCCTGCGGGAAGCCCTCGGTGGAGATGAAGCCGGGCAGCACGAGCCCAACGTGCACTCCGCCGGCCCGCTCCTCGGCCCACAACGAGTCCGACCAGCCCGCCAGGGCGAACTTGGAGGCGCTGTAGGCGCCGGTGCCCGCGCGGGCCACGCGACCTGCGGTGGACGCCACGTTGACGATCGCGCTGGGTGCGCTCGCGCGCAGCAGCGGCAGCAGCGCCTCGGTCAGGCGCAGCTGCGCGTCGAAGTTGATGGCCATCGTGCGCCTTACGTTCTCATAGCCGCCGTCGGCGAAGTTGGCGCGCCAAGCAGTCCCCGCGTTGTTGACCAGCAGGTCCAGTCGCCCGTGACGCTCCTCCACGTGGTCAAGCACGCGCGCGGGGGCATCCTCGTCGAGTAGATCCAGGGCCAGGTAGCTGACGCGCTCCTCTCCGAGCGAGGCGGCGAGGGTGCGCAGGCGCTCCTCCCTGCGGGCCACCAGCACGAGCGCGGAGCCCGGCTCGCGAGCCAGGCGGCGGGCGGTTGCCTCCCCGATCCCGCTGGATGCACCGGTGACGATCATCACCCGTCTGGCCGGCACGGCCTGTCGTTGCTCTGCCATCGCTTCCTCGCTCTCGACGTGGGTGTGTCCCCGGCCGGGGCTGCGCCGGTTAGCCTTTCAGATCGCGACACGATGAGCTGCCCCGCACCAAGCGGCGCCGAAGGCGTCGCTCCGACCGATCGAGGATCGGGGGAACCGCCGTCACCGACGGCGGTCAAGCGGCAGGCGCTCGAGCTCTTCCGCGGCCTGCCCGCCCGCTACGACGTGCTCTCGGCCGCCCTCAGCTTCTGGCAGGACCCGCGCTGGCGCCGCGCGCTGGTGGATGCGGTGTGCGTGGAGGATGGGCAGCGCGTGCTCGACGTGGCCACCGGCACCGGCATGGTGGCGGCGGAGCTGCTCGCGCGCTGTGACTGCTCGGTGGTGGGCATCGACCAGAGCGCGGAGATGCTCGCGGCCGCGCGAACGCGGTTCGGCGCGACGGCCTCCTCGCGCGTGGAGCTGATCCAGGGGCAGGCGGAGGCGCTGCCGTTCGCGGACGCGAGCTTCGACGCGCTGACGTTCACCTACCTGCTCCGCTACGTGGATGACCCGCGCGCGACGATGTGCGAGCTCGCGCGCGTGGTGCGCCCCGGCGGCCGCGTGGCCTCGCTGGAGTTCGGCGTGCCGCCGTGGTTGCCCGCGCGCGCAGCTTGGCGGCTCTACACCGCGCTTGGGCTGCCTGCGCTCGGACGGCTGGCCTCGCGCGAGTGGTGGGATGTGGGTCGCTTCCTCGGCCCCAGCATCCGCGGCTTCTACTCCCGTCATCCCGTCGAGGCGCTAGTGGGCTATTGGCAGGAGGCGGGCCTGCGCGACGTGCAGGTGCGGCGCATGAGCCTCGGCGGCGGCGTGGTGATGTCCGCGCGCAGGGACGGGGCGAGCGCGGCGGACGCGAGCTGAGCGGTGCCGGCCGCGCCTGAGCGCCCGGCCTTCTACGCGCTCCGCGACGGGCGCGTGGGCGATGCGCTGACGCTTCTGCATCCGCCCTACACGGCCTGGCACCTGAGCTACTTCGCGCTCGGCGCTGCGACTGCGCCGCGGCTGCATGCGGACCGCCTGTGGTGGGGCCTGGCGGCGTTCGGCCTGGCGGTGGGCGTGGCGGCACACGCGCTGGATGAGCTGCACGACCGCCCCCTGCGCACGCGCTTGCGCGACCGCACGCTGGTGGTGCTAGCCGCGGTGAGCCTGCTCGGCGCGATCGCGATCGGCGTAGCAGGCGTGCTCACAGTGTCGGCGTGGCTGGCGCCGCTGGTGGTTGCGGGCGGGCTGTTCCTGCCCGCGTACAACCTCGAGCTGATCGGCGGCCGGCTGCACAGCGACCTGTGGTTCGCGGTGGGCTGGGGCGCCTTCCCGGCGTTCACCGGCTACTTCGTGGAGGCGGGCAAGGTGGCTCTCCCGGGCTTGCTGATCGCGGCGGGCTGCCTGATCATGAGCGTGGCGCAGCGGCGGCTGAGCTCGCCCGCGCGCGAGCTGCGCCGCCGCACGCGCGATGTGAGCGGCGTGCGCACGCTCAGCGACGGCCGCACCCAGGCGCTCTCCCGCGCCCAACTGCTCGCTCCGCTGGACGGCGCGCTGGCGGCGCTGTCGTTGGCGATGGTGCTCACCGCCTGCGCGCTGGTGGCGGCGCGCCTGTGAGCGCGCGCGGGACGCGCGCTAGTGCTCGGGGAGGTGTGCCTCCAGCAGGTGCGCCCCCGGGCCGGGCTGCACCTCGCGGGCGTGCGCTGGCGGGGTGGCGCCGGGAGCGAACAGGCCGAGCACGTTGCCGCCGAAGCCGCCCCCCACCAGGCGCGCTCCCGCTGCGCCGGCGCTGCGCATCAGCTGCACGGTGTCCTCCACCGTCGGCGTGCTGACCTCGTAGTCCTCGCGCAGGCTTGAGTGTGAGGCGTCGAGCAGCGCGCCGAGGGCGGGCAGGTCATCGGCGCGGAGCGCAGCCACCGCTTCGAGCACGCGGCGGTTCTCGCCGGCCACGTGGCGTGCGCGGCTGCGCAGCGGCTCGGGCAGTGTGGCGATGGCCTGCTCGCCTGCGTCGCGCAGCGACTCCACGCCGAGCAGCTCGCATGCGCGCGTACACTCGGCGCGGCGCTGGTTGTAGCCGGAGCTAGCGTGCACGTGGCGCTCGCCGGAGTCGAGCAGTGCAAGGCGCCAGCCGCCCAGGCGTAGCGGCACGGGCTCCACCGAGAGCGTGCGGAAGTCAATCAGCAGCGCCGTGCCCGGCGCCCCATGGAGCGAGGCCATCTGGTCGAGCAGGCCAGTGTGTGCGCCCACCCAGCTGTTCTCCACGCGCGAGCACAGCCCCGCGATCGCGGTGCGGTCCACCGCGGCGGTGGAGCCGGGCGCGCCCAGCTCGATCAGGGCCAGGCACAGCGCCACCTCGAGCGCTGCGGAGGAGGACAGGCCCGCTCCCGAGGGCACTCCGCTTGCGATCTGCAGGTGAGCGCCCACCAGCGGGAAGCCCGCGTCGGCCAGCTCGGCCACGGTCCCCCGCACGAACGCGCGCCAGCCCTCCGCGGGCGCGGGGGCGCGCAGCGGGAACTCGTCGCGCTCGCCGAGATCGACCGCCTCGGCCTCCACGCGTTCATCTGCGCGTTCGTTGGCGCCGGCATGGCGCGCCCGGGCGTGCACGGTGACGCCCTCGGCGATCGCGAACGGGAGCGCGAGGCCCCGGTTGTAGTCGGTGTGCTCGCCGATCAGGTTGACGCGGCCGGGAGCGAACGCGCTGCTGCGCTCAGGCGGCACGGTCGATCGCCTCACGGAGCGCGGCGGCGGACTCCTCGGGCAGGGTGTCCGATATGAACGTGCCGGCGCCCTGCTCCGATCCGGCGAGGTACTTGAGCTTCTCGGCGGTGCGCAGCGGCGGGTAGAACTCCACGTGGAGGTGCCCGCCGCCGGCCGCGTGCCCGCCCCCGTCTGTGCCCGCCCTGCCGCCGCCGGTGGGCGCCTGGTGGACGGCCATCACGTAGGGAAAGGGCCTCTGGAAGAGCGCGTCGTAGCCGCGCGCAACGGCCTGCAGCGCGGCGGCGAGCAGGCGCAGCTCGCCCTCCTCGCACTGCAGCAGGCTGGGCCGGTGCTCGCGTAGAACGACGTGGGCTTCATAGGCCCAGCGCGCGGCGTAGGGCACGTAGGCCACCACTCCCTCGTTCTCGTGGACGACCCGCCGGCCGTCGCGCAACTCGTCGGCCAGCAGCGCGCACGGCGCGCAGCCGCCCAGCCGCTCGTCGGCGGCGAGCTCGAGCGCCGGCACGGGCGGCAGGAACGGGTAGCCGTAGATCTGGCCGTGCGGGTGGTGCAGCGTGACGCCGACCTCAACGCCGCGGTTCTCGAAGATGAACACGTAGTCGATGTCGGGCCGCGCGCCCAGCTCCAGGTAGCGGTGGCGCCACACCCACATCAGGGCCTCCGCCCGCGGCGCATCGAGCGTGCCGAAGGAGCCGTCGTGGTTGTCGGTGTACACAACGACCTCGGCGGCACCGTGAGGCGCCTCGAACGCCGGGAAGCGGTTGTCGAACACGGCGATCTCG
>Ga0210403_10002950_pt1 | contig 15101 bp, 11 predicted proteins | sample IncBWC19MmetaG_FD_150863 | JGI IMG/M metagenome (GOLD analysis project Ga0210403, IMG submission 150863) | Forest soil microbial communities from Barre Woods Harvard Forest LTER site, Petersham, Massachusetts, United States - Inc-BW-C-19-M | ecosystem: Environmental > Terrestrial > Soil >... | reverse complement strand
TTGCTGGCGGCCGCGCACGCCGGCTGCTTCACCATGGCGCTTTCCAATCAACTCGCCGGCGCGGGCATGATCGCTTCGAAACTCGAGACGACTTGCACGATTTCGCTCGAGAAGGTGGGCGAAGGCTTTTCGATCACCAAGAGCCATCTCGACCTGGTGGCCACAATCCCCAACGCCGACAAGGCCAAATTTGACGCCGCCGTCAAGGGCGCGGAGACCGGCTGCCCCGTTTCCAAGCTTTTCAAAACGGAAATTACGGTGAACGCGCGGCTGGTCGCGTCGATCTCCGCTTGAGTTCCGCGTCCGCCGCGATGAAAGAGGCAGGTTCCGCATGATTCTCGCTCCGGGTGTTTTCATCGCCGGCGTGGTGATTTTCCTGATTGTGATCTGGGACGCGTTTGAGGCCATCATCCTGCCCCGGCGCGTCACCCGGAAAATCCGGCTTGCGCGCATCTACTACCAGTTCACCTGGAGCACCTGGAAGATTTACGCGCGGCTGATTCCGTCCAAAAAGAGTCGCGACTCGTTTCTCGGATTTTACGGGCCGATTTCGCTGCTGTTCCTGATCGGGGTGTGGGCCGCCGGGTTGATCCTGAGTTTCGCCATGATGCAGTACGGCTCCGGTTCGGCCTTGAATCTATCGGGAGAGACGCCCAGCTTTTACACGGACTTGTATCTTAGCGGCACCACGTTTTTTACTCTTGGCCTCGGCGACGTGGTGCCCCGGTCCGGTATTTCGCGTTTTCTGGTGGTGGTGGAATCCGGATTTGGATTCGGCTTTCTTGCCGCGGTGATTGGCTACTTGCCTTTTATCTACGGAGCGTTCGCCGAGCGCGAGACGGAAATCGTGCTTCTGGATGCAAGAGCGGGCACTCCTCCTACCGCAGGTGAACTGCTCTTGCGCCACACGTTTCCGGGAGGCCACGAAGAGTTACGCAGACTGTTCAAGGATTGGGAACGATGGTCCGCGCAACTGCTGGAGAGCCATCTTTCGTATCCGGTGCTCGGATACTTCCGTTCGCAACATGACAATCAGTCGTGGATCAACTCGCTGACGGCAATTCTGGACGCTTGCGCGCTGACGATTTCCGGGACGGAAGACCTTTGTGCCCGGCAGGCGCAGCTTACATTTGCGATTGCGCGGCACACCGTGGCAGATCTTTGCCAGGTGTATTCAGTCGTCCCCCACCCTCCGAATCAGGATCGCCTGCCTCCCGATGTGCTGCACCTGATCCGCGAAACGCTGGGGAGGCACGGCACAAAACTCTCGGCTACTCCGGAAGCGGAGCAAAAACTTGCGGAGCTTCGCAATCTGTATGAGCCTTACGTTTTCGGCCTTGCGGAGCGCTTCAATCATTCCTTGCCGGGCTGGGTGCCGGCGAAAAAATCGAAAGACAACTGGCAGACCACGGCGTGGGTGAAGACTACGGACGGCACGGCGGCGGCCGCGCTGGTTCACGACGATCATTTCTAAGCCGGCGCCTATTTTTCCTTTTTGGGCCCGGCTGCATTTCCCGGTATCTTGTTGTGGCCTGATTAAAGATGACTTTCACTAAAGATTTTCCGAGTTACTCGTCTTGGAGAGATTTTCTATGAAAGCGATACAAGTGCATCAGTTCGGCGGGCCGGAAGTTTTGCAGTTGCAGGAAATCCCGACGCCCAAGCCGGGACCCGGGCAAGTGCTGGTGCGTGTGCATGGCGCCGGCGTGAATCCCTACGACACGTACATGCGCAATGGAACTTACGCGATAAAGCCGCCGCTGCCCTATACGCCCGGCTCCGATGCCGCGGGCGTCATCGAAGCAGTGGGTGAGGGCGTTACCAGATTCAAGTCCGGCGCCCGCGTTTACACTGCGAGGACAGTGAGCGGCGCTTATGCCGAATATGCCCTGGCGCTTGAATCCCAGGTGCATGCCTTGCCCGAAAAAATCTCGTTCACGCAGGGAGCGGGAGTTTGGGTGCCGTACGGAACCGCAATCACCGCGCTGGTTCATCATGCGCACGCGCGTCCGGGAGAAACCGTGCTGATTCATGGTGCGAGCGGAGGCGTGGGCACAGCCGCGGCGCAATTCGCCCGGGCGATGGGCCTGATTGTGTTCGGAACCGCGGGCACGCAGAAGGGCATGGAATTGGCGAAAAAAGAGGGCGCGCATCAAGCGTTCGACCACAACATGCCGGGTTACGCGGAAGAGATTATGAAAGCGACCGGCGGGCGCGGCGTGGACGTGATCCTGGAAATGCTCGCGAACGTGAATCTTTCCACCGATTTGAAATTGCTGGCTATGAACGGGCGCGTGATCATCATCGGCAACCGCGGCGAAATTACCATCAACCCGCGCGACCTGATGGGGCGGCGCGGCACGGCCAAGGGCTTTACGCTGTGGGCCGCGACGGAAACGGAGCTGGTGGAGATTCACGCCACCATCGGCGCGGGGCTTGAGAATGGCGCATTGCGGCCGATCGTGGGGAAAGAGCTGCCGTTGAAAGATGCCGCAAAGGCGCATGTGGATGTCCTCGCGCCCGGGGCCCACGGCAAGATTGTGCTGGTTCCCTGATTTTTTGCGCAGTCTTCGCGCACTACCGCAGACTCAGCTCCAACCCAACACGCGCAGCACAATTCCGGCGGCCGCCCCGCCGAGCACGAGCCAGGTGGAGTTTATTTTGTACCGGAAGACCAGCACAGCGCTGAGCGTGGCGAGAATCACTGCTGGAACATTCACGAGCGCGGCTCGGCCAAATTGCCAGCCCACGAATGCCATCAGCGCCACCGCTGCCGCGTTCACCCCATCCAGAAACGCGCCGGCCAGCGGCGATTTGCGCAATTTCGGCAAGAATCCGGACGTGGCGGCTACGTAAACGAACGCCGGCAGAAACATTCCGAGCGTCGCTAGCGTCGCGCCTTTCCATCCGGCAAGGATGTAGCCGATGAACGTGGCCACGGTGAAAAATGGCCCCGGCGTGGCCTGGCTTACGGCCACGGCATCCAGCAATTGCGAATCACTGAGCCAGTGGAGTCTCACCACAAGATCGGCGCGCAAGACCGGCAACAGAACGTAGCCGCTGCCAACCAGCAGCGCTCCAATTTTCAGAAAGTAAAAAAAGATTGGCAGCGCGCCCAGCGCTGCGCCCGCACTTCCGCTTCCGAAGCCGATCCACGCGCCAAGAGCGGCGCGATTGCCCGCGAGCCGCTTCCCTTCCTGAGCCACCATCCAGAGAAGTCCTGCGCCAATCAACAACCATACCGCGGGAACTGCCGCCACCGCCAGCAAGATCACAACGAGGGCAAGCGCGGCCAGCGGCAAACTGCGCAACGCCGTTTTTCCCAGGTTCCAAACGGCTTGCGCTACGAGCGCCACGACGACTGGCTTGATTCCGAACAGCAGCCCGGCGACTTGCGGCACTGCGCCGAATTTCAAATAGGCCCAAGCCAGCGCTGCGACAAGAAACGCTGCCGGCAAGATAAAGCACGCCCCGGCGATGATCAGCCCCGCCAGGCCAGCGCGAATTTCACCAAGATAAATCGCCAACTCCGTCGAACTTGGTCCCGGGAGCAGGTTCACGGCGCCGACAAGATCGAGAAATCTCTCCCGCGTCAGCCAATTGCGGCGGCGGACAAATTCTTCCTCCATCATGGCGACATGGGCTGCCGGCCCGCCATAAGCAATAAATCCGAGGCGCAGGAACTCCTTCGCCACCTCAGAGAGGCGTCCGCGCCGCCCTGCAGTTCGGTTGTTTTCTTTTTCCATCACTGCGCCAACCATTTCGTATTTTCTCTCATGCTTCGATCCGCTTGCGGCGCAAGCCCCATTCGCCGATAAGCAGAATGTAGAACGGAACGTAGACCAGCCACTGCATCAGCGGATCGAATTTGAATTGGCCGAGGATTCCGTAGCCGATGAGCACGTTGTAGGACAAGAACTGCAGAACGGTAAGCAGCAGCCAGGCAGGATTGGGGAAAAAGCAGAGTAGCGGAACAATCCAGGTGAAATACCACGGATAGCCGTTGGGCCAGAAGGCCAGGCTGGTTCCGATGAGAAGGTAGGCTGCGCGAGCAGGCTCCGTGCGTTTCCACGCGAGCCAGAGCGCCAAGCCCCAGATCACGGCGGCACTGGCAAGCGCGGGGATTCGGGTTCCGCCACCGGTCAGCCAGTCGATTATCGTGTACAAACTCGCGTGGTAGTTTTTCCAGTTTGCTTCGTAATGGGCCACGTCCGCACGAAGCGCTCCCATCCCATGGCGGTAGGGCAATGTTACGAGCACCGAGATCGCCACCGCCAGCACCGCAGCCAACCAACCCGCGCGCTTCTGTGGCCATCCCGCACGGCGAATCCAGACCGGCAAGAGCACGGCGGGAAAAACCTTGGCCATCGTTGCCAGCGCGATCGAAACGCTGGCGAGTCCGGGGCGCTTTTTAAGCAGCGCCAGGCCGGCGACGATTCCCAGAAGGGCAAGCACATCGTTGTGGCCGCTGCCGGCAAATTCCACGATCACCAGCGGATTCCAGGCGTAGACCGCCACGCGAAACGCGCGATCTTTTTCCTTGCGGAAGATCCACGCCAAAAGCAGCAGCACCAGCACATCGGCGGCAGCAAACGGCACTTTGAACGCCGTCGGGCCGGGAAAAACTTTCCATGTGGCGCGGTAGATCAGCTCCGTCGCGGGCGGATAGATCGTCGGCGTTTGCCTGCGGGGCATGATTTCGTAATAGTGGTCGCGCAAGTAGGCGAGGCGCGGATCCTGCGGCGCAACAGCATATGGATTCCACCCGTTCGCCTGGACTTTTGCGTCCCAGCGGTAGCGCTGCAGATCGTCCGAAAGCGTTGGCTGCATCGGCCAAAGGGTGGCGCGGAACACAAGCGCGCAAAAAATGAGTAAAATGAATGAAGCGGGCGACGCCCGGGTCCGGTCGAAACCATATAAGGCAATCAGGTAAACTATGCCGGCGGCCAGCGCCAGCACCATAAACGCGATCGCGTGGTTTTTCAGGTAATACAGGCTGTGCATCCGCAGGTAGAGCGCCTCCAGCAATGCGCCTGCTCCCAGCAGCCCGGCCAGCTTCAGATTTTCAGATTGATTTTCGGAAGTCATTCGGAGAGACGCGCATCTTGTTGAACTTCGCTCCACTTCTTTTCGCGGCGATCACCCAGGGCGGCCTGAGCCACTACTGGCACAAAATCACGGACAAGACATTCACCGGGGTTTATAACGCCAACACGTTCGACCTGGCGATGATGATTCCCTACTTCATCGTGCTTTTCATGCTGGCCCTTTACGGATTGCACCGGTATGTTTTGCTTTACGACTACTTCGCCTATCGAAAGAATATTCCCCCGACACCGCCTGCGGTGGAAAACTGGCCCAAGGTTACCATACAGCTTCCGATCTTTAACGAACGCTACGTGATCGAGCGGCTGGTGGATGCGGTGGCGCAATTTGATTACCCGCGCGAGTTGCTGGACATCCAGGTGCTGGACGATTCGACGGACGAAACGCGCGAAGTTGCCCGCGCGTGTGTGGAGCGCCACGCCATTCAGGGGCTGCCCATCAGCTATATCCACCGGACGAACCGTGAGGGATTCAAGGCCGGGGCGCTGGAGAATGGGTTGAAGACGGCGCAAGGAGAATTCGTCGCGATTTTTGACGCGGATTTCATACCGCAGGCCGATTTTATTCGCCGCACGATTCCGTACTTTCTCGATCCCGCGACGGAAGGCAAGATTGGCATGGTTCAGGCGCGGTGGACGTATCTCAACAGCGACTACTCCCTGCTGACGCGCGTGGAAACGATCCTGCTCGACGGGCATTTCGTGCTCGAGCATGGCGGACGTTCGCGCCGCGGGACTTTTTTCAACTTCAACGGCACTGCCGGCGTGTGGCGTCGCGCGGCGATTGACGCGGCCGGCGGCTGGGAGCACGACACGCTGACGGAAGACACCGATCTCTCCTACCGCGCGCAGCTTAAGGGCTGGAAGTTTCTTTACCTGCCGGATATCGAGTGCGCTTCCGAATTGCCGGTGGACATGAACGGGTTTAAAGCGCAGCAGGCGCGCTGGGCCAAAGGGCTGATGCAGACGGCAAAGAAAATTCTTCCCAAGGTTTTCCGCTCGGACGTTCCCTTTTATGTGAAGTCCGAAGCATTTTTCCATCTCACCGCGAATATTTCTTATCCCTTGATGGTGCTGCTCTCCACGATGCTGCTGCCCGCGATGATCGTGCGTTTCTATCAGGGCTGGTTTCAGATGCTGGTGATCGACCTGCCGCTGTTCCTTGCATCCACGTGTTCGATCTCCAGTTTTTATCTCGCCGCGCAAAAAGAACTGCGCCCCAAGACCTGGCTGACTACTTTTCTGTATATGCCGTTCGTCATGGCCACGGGTATCGGAATCAGCGTGCGCAACGCGCAGGCGGTGATCGAAGCCATCGTGGGGAAAAAATCGGAATTTGCGCGCACGCCGAAATTCAAGATTGAAGGCAAGTCGGGCACGTTTGCCGCCAAGAAATATAAGAACAAGGCCGGCTGGATGCCCTATTTCGAAGTGGCGCTGGGACTCTATTTCGCACTTACGGTGGTTTACGCCATCATTAACGAGAATTACGCCACCGTGCCGTTCCTGCTCCTCTTTGTGTGGGGATACCTGTACACGGGATTCATGTCGCTGAGCCAATCGTGGTTCGCGCACCTTCGCTTCGGCGTGAACGCGCCGGAGATGCGTCCGGCCTCGTCCGGCGCTCCGGGTTTTTAGCAGCGCTCGTGCGTATGTAGTGGCCGACCTTCAGGTCGGCCACTACATACCTGACGTTTCGCGTACCGCCAGATTCCGGCTTTTCACCAAACAGTTGTTTGATAAAATATCCGCATGGCCATCCAACGCGAACAACTGGAAGCGGACGTATTGATCGTCGGCGCCGGACCGGCGGGTCTTGCCTGCGCGCTGCATCTGGCGAACCTGATCAAGCAGCACAACGCCGGCGGAGCGAAGCCCGAACTTTCCACTGAAAACATTTACGTCCTCGAGAAGGGCCGCGAGGTCGGCGCGCACCAGCTTTCCGGCGCGATCATGAATCCCAAGGCGCTTGCGGAGCTTGTTCCCGACTTTCAGAAAACCGCGCCGCTCGACACGCCGGTCACCGATTCCGCCGCGCTGGTCTTCACGGAGAAATCTTCTTACCGGATTCCGATCACCCCGCCGCCGTTCAATAATGCGGGCAACTTTGTTATTTCGCTCAGCAAACTTGTGAAGTGGATGGGCGGGCTGGTTGAGGCCGCGGGCGTAAACGTGTTCAAGGAGTTCGGCGGCGCGGAGTTGATTTATGAAGGAGACGGCATCGCGGGCGTCATTACCGAGGACAAGGGCCTCGACAAGAACGGGAAACCGAAGGACAACTTCACTCCCGGCTACGAACTCCGCGCCAAAGTTACGGTGCTTGCCGAAGGGACGCGCGGCTCGCTCACCAAACAACTCGTAGCGAAAAAGAATCTCGACAACATCAATCCGCAGAGCTACGGCATCGGCATCAAGGAACTTTGGGACATCCAGCCCGGAAAGCTGCAGCCCGGCTATGTGGCGCACACGTTGGGCTGGCCGATTTCCACCAAGATGTACGGCGGCGGCTGGATTTACGGACTCAGCAACAACCGCGTTTCCATTGGACTGGTGATCGCGCTCGAATACGAAAATTCACGTTTCGATCCTCACGCGGCGTTCCAGACGTGGAAGACGCATCCGTTCGTGCGCAACATCCTCGAAGGAGGAAAGCTGGTCCGCTACGGCGCTAAATCGCTGCCTTATGGCGGATGGTACGCGATGCCGCGCAACTATCTCGACGGCGGGCTCATCGTCGGCGACTCCGGCAGCTTTCTCGATTCGCAGCGGCTGAAAGGCGTACACCTGGCGATGAAGAGCGGCATGCTGGCCGCCGAAACGATTTTCGAGGCGTTGAAGAAAGGCGACTACTCCGCCGGTACATTGAAACTTTACAAAGAAAAAATCGATAAGAGTTACATCAAGGAAGAGCTTTGGAAGGTTCGGAATTTTCACCAGTCTTTTCGCAACGGCTTGCTGGACGGTTTTTTCTACTCCGGCCTGCAGCAGATCACCGGCGGCGCCGGCATCATCGATCCCATGCCAGCGCACGCGGGCCACGAAGCCTACCGTCCGATCTTCGGGCGGCCTGCGCCGGAGCGATTCAAGGGCGACGGAAAGCTCACGTTCGATCGCCTGACGGATGTCTATCACTCCGGAACGCGCCACGACGAAGATCAGCCGTGCCACCTGAAGGTGCAAGACCTGAACATCTGCTCGACCCGGTGCGTGGAGGAATTTGGAAATCCCTGCCAGTATTTTTGCCCGGCGGCTGTGTATGAAATGGTGAAAGAGGGCAACGGGCAGAAGCTGAAAATCAACGCCGCCAACTGCGTTCACTGCAAGACCTGCGACATCGCCGACCCCTACCAGATCATCGATTGGGTCGTTCCCGAAGGCGGCGGAGGCCCCAACTACGAAGGTATGTAGAAGCTCACGTCGAGGGTGACCAGAGCTTGCGGAAATAGGTTTTTACGCGGCTCCAAGTGGACTCTTCCGCGGGCTTTTGCGGATTCGAAAGCGAGTTCGCCGGCGGTGCAGTGCTGGCAGCCTGGGCCACCACCGGATCGCCTTCCACCCGTCCTTGAAAGATCAGCGTGGGCCGCACGCGCACGCGCCTCACCAGGATGATCAGGTTCGGGTCGAACTCGGACTGCACTTTCGCCTTGGCGTCATAACGCAGCGGCGGCATGAACACCTGATAGAAAGGCTCCTCGGGTTGCCCCGCCTGCGCTGCGTTCTCCGGAGTCGCGGGCGCTTTTGGTTCGGCGGCTCTTTTCTTGATTTCGTCAGTGGTGGCCAGTTGGCTGATTTCGGTTCCCGGAGTCATGGGCTTCATCACGGTCTGCATGACGCAGACGCAGTGGCCTGCGGCAGACCGCAAGCTCTCGATCTGGCCGTTGCTCAGGGAGACGTCGCCGCTCTGCGGCACCAGCACGCTTTGCCCCGTCAACTGCTGCTCCACGCGTACCGCTCCTTTATTTGCTCGAATGCACATGGCGCCCGCGCTGTCGAGGCCAACCAGCAGGTCCTCCGCGCCATTTCCGATGGAAATCGGATGAGCCTGGATTTGCGGGGTGTAAATATTCAGCGAAACCTCGTTGCCGATAACCGCATGAATCGTGCCGGAGTCGAGCGCCAGGGTGATCGCTCCGCCGGCCTTGAGCATTGAAAAATGCGCCGGGCCGCAGATCATGATCTGCCCGCCTTCCACCAGATCAATGCGCGCCTGCCCTGCCTTCACGTGGACATCGCTGCCGCTGCGCAAGACTGTCTTCACCTGGCCGCGCACCACTTCGACGGTCATCGGCCCATCAACCGAGATGGCTTCGCCTTCGATAACGCCAATCGCATCGCCGGGAGGATTGTCGGCACGCGCCATGTCTCCCGCAAAGGAAGCGGCAAACACGGCGACGCAGGCCAGAAAGCTGGCGATGCCGCGCGATATTCCGTTGTGGGCCGTGCTGGTCAATTAGTTCGCTCTCCATCGCGGCAGGGGAAAGGGGACACTCTATATACTATAGGAAGATGGAAAACCGCGACATACAGGGCCAGGAATCCGAGGCGGCGGTCAGCGCACATTACGACACGCGGCTGCCGAATCTTCCATGGAGCCGGCGCATCCAGATTCCCTTCATCGCGGCCCTTGTGTACGGCGTAATTCGCGTATTGGGGCCCACGCTGCGTTTTGAAACTGCTGGCCGCGCCCGGGTGGATGAGTTTCTGGCGAAACAAGAGCCCTGCATCTGGGCGTTCTGGCACCGGGTGATCCTGCCGATTTCGTGGTACGCGCGGAATCGGGAAATTGTGGTGATGAACACCACGGCGTTCGACGGGCAGTGGACGCGCAAGGTGATCGAGCGGCTGGGATTCGGCACCGCGCAGGGGAGCTCTTCCCGTGGCGGGTTGCGCGGCTTGCAGGTGATGGCGCAGCGAATCGCCGAAGGCTACGACTGCGCGTTTACGATTGATGGGCCGCGCGGCCCGCGGTATGTGGCCAAGGTTGGTCCGGTGTTGCTGGCGCGGATGACGGGCGCGCCGATTATGGTGTTCCATGTGGGCGTGGACCGTGGGAAGACGATTGAGAAGACGTGGGACCATTTTCTGTTGCCGGGGCTGTTTGCCCGGGCGGTGTTGATTGGCGGGAATCCGATCTATGTGCCGCAGGATGCCGATGCGGAGATGATCGAGGCGAAACATCAGGAGATGCAGAAAGAGTTGGAACGCGTGCGGGATATCGCAGAGGGCTGGTTTTCGTTCACGGCGGCGGAGAGGGAAAAGTTTCGCGATGAGTTTGGGCAGTGAAACGGTCCTGCTTTCACCGCGAAGCGCGTTGTCATCCTGAAGGCATCCGATAAAGATGCCTGAAGGATCTCAGCGTAAAGTTCTACCTCGAACCAATCGAGCAAGCAGGCTCGAGTTGGTAATTACCTGCAGAAAAACTCCGCAAAAATGGGGCTAGTTGCCGTCGCGTTCGCCAAGCTTGACGGGCAGGTCTACTTTTTTGGCGCCGCGATAGACGGTGACGCTGACCGTATCGCCGGGGCGCTTGCGGTTCAGCAGAACGTTCATGTCGAATTGATTGGCGACCTTCTGGCCGTCAATGCCGACGATCACGTCGCCGCCGATCGTCAGGCGGCGCATTCCGGATTGCACGGTGCGGTCTCCTCCGTGAATTCCGGCGGCAGCCGCCGGGCCGCCTTTTGTAGTTTGTTCCACCAAAAGGCCTTCCTGTACGGGCAAGTCGAGAGCTTCGGCGAGCCAAGCGGTCAACTCCAAAGTGCTCACCCCGAGATACGCGCGGCGGACGCGGCCCTCGGTGATGAGGTCGTTGGCGATGAGTTTCGCGGTGTTAATCGGAATGGCGAATCCGATGCCGGCCGCGGTGCCCGAAGGCGTGTAGATGGCGGAGTTGATCCCGATCACGTCGCCATGCGTGTTGATCAGCGGGCCGCCGGAATTCCCCCGGTTGATGGAGGCGTCGGTCTGAATGGCGTCGTCAATAAAAGTGCTCTGGCTGGTCTGCACGGTGCGGCCAAGAGCGCTGACGACGCCGGTGGTGAGCGTAGACTGAAAACCGAAGGGATTGCCGATGGCGAGAACTTTCTGGCCGACCTGCAGAGCGGAGGAATCTCCAAGCGTCAAAGCGGCAAGTTGCTTCCCTTTCGGGTCAATCTTGAGGAGCGCAACGTCGTTGCGTTGGTCGGCTCCCACGAATTTCGCGGGGTAACGGCTCTTGTCGCCAAGGATGACTTCAATGGTTTGCGCTCCGGCAACCACGTGGAAGTTCGTCAGGATGTAGCCGCGGGGATCGATCAGGAAGCCGGAGCCCGCGCCTTCAACCGGGACCGGATCCATGAAGAAGTCGTACTCGGTGGCTTTGGTCAGGACGTTGGCGACGGCAGGCGACGCCTGGCGATAAATGCGGACGTTGATGGATTCGTCTTCGGTGAGGGATTCGGGACGTTCGGAGGTGTTCTTCAAGTTCAAGCCCGGCTGGTTATCGCCGAGGCGGCGGGCCTCGACTTCCTTGGACTGGTGGGGGCCATAGCGCGCTCCAACCCAATAGGCGCCCAAAAGGATGATCAGGGCTATCAGAATCAGCCGTGCGCGGCTTGTACCGGTTTCGTGGTTACTGTTCATGATGGGCTGCTCCACAGAGTGTCTCTGCCAGTATAAGGCAACCCCGGGCAGACGGGTGTGCGCAGTGAACTTCGGGGTTGGAGAGGTGGGGCTAGTGGCGCAATGGGCAAGCGGGAGAGCAATTGGGGGAAAAGCGCGAGAAGATGGAGGTACCGAACGAATGACTGCATTGTTTGGAATAAAAGCGAGAGATTGGGAGGAACGATGGATAGCGAACGCCGCCGCACGCCACGCTACATGTTTTTTGCCAGCGCGGAATTACTGGAAGAAAGTTCCGAAGTGCGAATCGCGACGCGCGTCAGCGAATTGAGCCGCAACGGGTGTTACCTGGACATGATGAACCCGTTTCCTATTCATACGGTCGTCCGGCTGAAGATCTGGACGGAAGAGACCATCATGATCGATACCAAAGCATGTGTCGCATATTCGCAGCCGAATCGCGGAGCGGGCCTGGCGTTTGTGGATTTTGATCCGAAGTATTTGCCGCTGCTGGATCAGTGGCTGGCGAAGGCGGAGAAAGAATCGTAATGCGCGGCGGGGCGAGCGGACGTGTGGGGAAACCGGCGAGGGGCGCCGAGATGTGGGTTGCACGGTTTTGTTGGCCAGAAACGCTGAATGCGTAAAAGCGGTGGCTGAGCCACCGCACTCCAAAAAAATGCGTTATTTCAGTTCGATTTCAATGATCTGACCTTCGCCGGTTCCGGCATTTGCCAACGTGTGCGTGACCTTGGTCGTGACCCAATGAAAATCGCCGGGCTTGATTTCATGTGTGACCGACTGTCCATCGGGCGCGGTCATTTTCAATTCAAAACCCGTGGCCGCTACGATCAGATAGGGCCGTTCATGCGTGTGCATCGGAGTGACGGCTCCGGGCGCGAGCGTCCACTTGTAAACGCGGGCGCTGGGATTTTCGCCTGCTACCGGCCCGGCGACGGCGGAAGAGGGATGCTCCGGCCGCTGGAGAAGTTCCACGTCCAACACGTCGAAGAGTCCAGGCCCCAAATTGTGAACCCGGTGCGTGAACGGGGTCTCATGCAGCGTGCGAAGCGAAATGTTGCCTGGCTTCTGTTCGATGGGAGCGCTCTCAGGCTCATTGGGAAGTTGCTGGGCGGCGCTGGAGTGGCCCAGCCAGACGGCCACATCGTCAACCGAGTGGACGTGATACAAGCTGCGTTCCCCGGGCTGGAGGGTTACTCGCAGCACGAGCAGGTTGTCATTTTTCAAGGCGAGATGGTGGTGGGGTTCCTGCTCGACGGGAACGGGCACCGGGGCTGAAGTTTCCTGAGTGGCAAAGAGTGTAACCAGAGCAATCGCGGGCACGACGCTGAACCAGGGTTTCATGGGCGGGCCTTTCGGGTGGAATGCAAAGCGGGTTGATTCTACTGGTGGATGACAATTGCGCCAAAGGGTTTCTTCAAAGAGCGGCTTCGCAGCGAGGCACGGCCCGCCTCGGAAGGCGGGCCCTACAAAGTGAAACACAGAAGGCGCTAGTTCAGAACTTGCACTCGAGATTCAACTGGAACCGGCGGCCGGGATAGGCGGAGGCGGGCAGGCCAAAATTGGGATTGCGCGGGCCGCCGTCGGGGCCGAGGACGCCGATGTACGTGACATAGTTCGGGTGATTGAGGATGTTGAAGATATTGAGCGCGGCGGTGAGCACGGGGCCGTCTTTCTTGTCCTTCTTAAAACGAAAATCATGAGCCACGTTGACGTCGAGATTCAGTTGCCCTGGCCCGTGCAGCGAATTGCGCGGAGCGAGACCGCCGTTCGGGCGGTCGTTGAAAACCCCGTCGCCATTGGAATCGAGTCCGGTGGTCACGTTGACGGGCTTGCCGGAGTACGCCTGAAGCGCAACGCCGAGGCTGAAAAGACTCGAGGGCTCAAAGGTGCCGAGCAGATCAAATTTATTGCGGCGGTCGTTGTCGGAGCGCGCCCAGTCGAGATTCTGGAAATTACTGTTGCCGGGAAAGTAGCTTATGCCGCTGGTGTTGTTGTAGGACTTGCCCAGAATGTACTGGGCCTGGCCGGCAAAATATTTGGAGGGCTTGCCGCGGAGCGTTACTTCCAGCGAATTGCCCTTCTGGTAGCCCTCCGATTCCATCTGGCGGATCTGGCCAAACGCGGGATTGGGGCGCGCGAGGTAATCCGGCGCCAGCGGCGCGTTGATGTCGCGCGACATGAAGAGGTCGATGCCGCGCGTGCCGACATAGGTGGCGCTGAATGTGCTCTTCGAAGTGATCTGCCGCTCGATCCCGAAACTGTATTGAACAATGTACGGAATCCTGAGGCGCGGATCGAGTTGAACCAAGCTGGTGGGAACGCCGGCCAGGTCCGCCGGAGTAACCGGAAAAGGAACGAATCCGCCAGGGGGCGGCGTAAGGATCTGGCGCAGTAGAGTTTTCCCGTCGTAATGCAGCAGGTCGGCGACGGCGCGATTGCCCGAGCGGTCATAGAAAACGCCGGCGCCGCCGCGGAAAACGGTCTTGCCCTGGGGCGTTGGCGCGTACGCGAACGCGAAGCGGGGCGCAAAGTTGTTTACATCGTCGTTGAAATAGTTCTGGAAGTAGTAGCGCGCGCCGAGGGTGACGGAGAGATTGGGTTTGATGCGCACGGTGTCTTCCATGAAGCCGGACACGATGCGCTCCCAGAAAACGAGATGCCCGTTGCCGGTCTGGATGCGGAAGCCGGAAGGCTGATTTGCGGTATACGCGTTGATGTTGGCAAACGTGTAGGCGCCTTGCTGGTAAGTAAAGTCATCGCTGCCGCGGCGGCTGAGGTCGGGAACGTCCACTCCAAAAACCAGCATGTGGCGGCCGCTGGTGTAAGTGAGGAAATCGGTGCCATCGAAGTGGGCTTCGGTGCGGTGGAGATCGGCCTGTGCGCCGCCGCCCGTGAAATAACCCTGAACGACCATCTGCGGAGCGGCGACATTGCTGGTGGTAGGATTATCGTTGTGGCCGAAGAGGAAGCGGAGCTGGTTCACCCACTTCGATGAAAAGATGCGGCGGTAGCTGACGTTGAGTTCGTGCTCGGTGAATCCGGTGGTGTAGCCGGCCTCAGGGAGCACTGTGCCGCCGACGCCCTGATTCTTTGACAGCTGATCTTCGTAGGAATACCCGATCCAAAGCTGGTCGCCATTGTCGAAATCGTGGAAAGCGCGAAACGAGCCAAAGAAATGCCGCTGAGGCGCGGGCGCATTCTCGTCGATGATACCGTTTGGGCCAAATGCGTGGACCACGGCCTGGAGATTGTCGTTGTCCTGCTCGAGCGAGAGCAGGAAGGTGTTTCGTTTGTCGCGGCCGAGCGGCCCGGTGAAGGAACCCTCTTCCATGTAGCGGCTTTCGGAGGGCTTGGTGGTGGCAAAAGCGTTGCTGG
>Ga0210403_10002948_pt1 | contig 15112 bp, 15 predicted proteins | sample IncBWC19MmetaG_FD_150863 | JGI IMG/M metagenome (GOLD analysis project Ga0210403, IMG submission 150863) | Forest soil microbial communities from Barre Woods Harvard Forest LTER site, Petersham, Massachusetts, United States - Inc-BW-C-19-M | ecosystem: Environmental > Terrestrial > Soil >... | reverse complement strand
AATCGGTGTTGATCGCGACGAACGACAACCGAAGAGCGGTCGTGGCCTGGCTGCGGTAAGACGACAACCAGTCGTCGGTAATGGGAAATCCATTCTGGACGGCGTTGGCAAGAGCAGTCCGCCACTCTCGGATGATAGTCATTTGTTCGATGCCGGCCCTCAGGAAACTTTTCGAAAATTCAGAATTCGCCGCCGAGCTTGCAGGGGCCGGTGCCGGCGCGGGTGAGTCGCCGGCACCTGGGAGCGTCAGTGAGATTTGATTCCCATTAAAGTTGAGGGAGCCGTTCGCGGCTCTCGCCAGCGCTTCGAGGTCGACGTAGGAGTGGCCGTTCATCTGAACAACAGAGATTTGGGTTCGCTGGCCGTTTACGATGAGTGTCTGGGGGTCCTGCGCGGCTCGAGACAAAGCAAGTGCCGGAACAATCATAAGCACTGCCACGAGAAGTATTGTTCCAGACGGTTTTCTATGCATGGCTGCGCTCCTAACCTGGCTGCGTCTTTAGCCCTTCGGCAAATATAAAGAGACAGGTCACGGAAGACGCGAACCGATGGGAGCTGGTTTGGCCAACTCCCATCGACTTGTGCGTGACTTTGGCCCGAGTGGCACGAGCAAGAGGTAAATCCTGCGTGCGCCTTGGTTCGTGGTGCTAGGCGATCCGCGCGAGAACGCTCCGGATGGCCGTTACGGACAGCGAAACACCGCAGAAGAGCAGGCCAAGCAGTCCGATCAACGGCAAATCGCTCGCCGTCTTGGGAAGCTGCTGGGGCGCTGGTTCGGCTGCTGCTGTTTCGACCGGGGGAGGAGCTGGCCGCTCGACAGCCACCAGCATCGGGACATCAGGTTTTGGTGCCTCCGGAGGCGGAGGCGCGATTCCCGTTCTCTTGACTTGCTGGGTAACCACAGTTTCCGGCTGCTCCACTATCTTTTGCGCATCGATCTTCATGCCCTTCTTCAGACCGAACGCGTCCGTTTCCTGTCCGTTGACCGTAAATTTCTGGCCCTTCGGGATGGTGAATTTCTGGTTCTTGCCGTCTGCAAGAGTCAGGATGACCATACTGGGAGGACTAATCTGCCAGATGGTCCCTGTAACTGTCTGAACAGTGGTGATTGTCCTTGGGATGCTTGTCGTAATGGTTTGTCTTTCGATCACCATCCCTGGCTGGATCTGGTGAATGTTGAGTTGTTTCCCGTCCACGGTGACGGTGACGCTTTCTGGAACGTTGTCGAAATGGCGGAGTGTTCCATCCTCCGCTTTGATTACGCAGCTGTTACCGGAGACATAGACCACCGTGCCGCGTTCGACCTTGATCGACTTTGTTGCGTCCCCGGCTATCGCTGTGCTGGTGTTGGTCTGCACTTGTCCGGAAGCCGTAAGAGCAGATGCGATACAGAGGGCTCCTACAGCTAACAGGCCGCGCATGACCTTTTTTGAGAACTGAATCGAGATCATCTTGTATTCTCCTTATTGTTGATTTTCTTGCCCGTGGAACTTGAGCTGGTGTTTACACTCTCATCCGGTCGGCTAGAAGCCTGTTTGGACGCGGTCACGATGTAGCGCTGGGGAGCGCTGCCTACGAAATAAAACGGATAGCAGGTGACTAAAGTCAACGTCGGAACCGGCGTTGCAGCCAGCACGGAAACATTTTCAGGACCTACGATCTGAATATCGGTGATGATGTACTCATCGGTTCGCCCCGGCAGGATCAACTCGATGACGTCGTCACGCCCCACATCCTTCAGGCCGCGGAAAAAGCCGTCCCTGTGGCCCGCAATCCCAATGTTGCCGGGTTGTCCGATCTGAGCCGTGCCAACAATCCGTCCGACGCCGCGATTTAGCGTGAGATCGTCCGTGTCGTTAAACACTGGAACTTCAAGATGAATTTTTGGAATGCGAAGAATGGCAAGCGGAAGATCCTTCTTCGCCGCGAGACTGCCCTTGTAAGCCTCGATCCTTTGCGGAGACCATTGCGCAAAGTCCACTCTTCCCGCGGAGGGCGCGCCGAGTCTCTGCGACGCTTCCGCATAAAATCGCTTGATGGCGGCATCCGACGCCGTCCTTCCATGGAATCGCGCAGCTGCCCAAGCCAGCAGCAGTGACAGACCGATAGCGAGCAGTATCCTTTCGGCGATCCGAACCTTCCCGGGGCCATTTGAACTCATCGTTTCCATGATGTTCGCTAACTGCTTCGTTTGGCCGGAACTACACGCCCGTTTTTCCAAGGTGGGCAATGTGTTGAGACGAAATCCGGCCAGCATGGGTTCAAGGTAGGCAATTCGCGGGGGCAAGGATATTGTCAGAAGTACCACATAAGGAAGCATCGGGGCGGTGTGTCGGGGCAACCGATTGGCATTTTTTGTCCCACTGGGTAGCTCATTGAATCTTCTCGACCTGGGCGAGGAGAGAGTCCTAAACCGTTGAACAGGCCGGAATCTGTACCGGCTGAATGTCGTTGCCTAGACGGCAGGATTTTCTATTCCTTCGCGATGAGATTTTCTTTCTCGAGTTGCTTGGTCACTACCTTGACCAGGCTTTTGATTGTTTTCATCACCGAACTGATTTCAAAGGTGTTGGTAATCCCCGTCCAGACGAGCTCTCCTTCGGGTTTGGCGGTGGAGTACATGTTGACTTCGACCTGGCCGACTCTTTCCGTTTGCATGTAGCCCGGGGTGTAGACCACGGGATAGAGCGTGTTGTAGTAGCCATAAAAAGTTCCGTAATACCCGACAGGAGTGTAGATCTGGCCCGGGACGTAGGTTGTTGTGGTATCGTGCTTGGTCACGCGCGCGACGACGATGGCGTCAAAGTGCTGTTCTTTGACGAGCTCCCGCATATCCTTCATGTCAATGGGAGTCGCATCCGGACGCATGATGAATTCGTAACTGGGGTAAGCCTTTCCCGCGGGCCGGGTGATTGCCGCGACCAGTTGATCCTCGAACTCCATGCGGTTGGCCGCCCTTCCGTTTAGAGCCAGCACGAGAATCTTTTTGAACTGTCCGCCGGAGTAGCCGGGATTCTTCCAGCTCATCTCCAGTTTCGGGCCAGCAACCGCCAACATGGCCAGGCAGGCCAGGGCCGAAATGAAGATTGCGATTTTCGTTTTCAAACCAGTTCCTCCGTAATGCTGACCTTATCCTGCTGCAATGCCCGGCAAAGGAAATCGATACGCCGGCCGATGAGTTCGAGGGTTCGCCCCGGATCATTCAAGAAGATTCGCCGGGAAGATGGCCGGAGGTGAAAAAAAGTCCGGCTAATCTTTCCTTACCCAGGACGTCGCGCAGCTCCGTGAACGCAAAGAAAGGAATCAAAAGGACGGCGAGAATCGCCGTCATCGCAAGTATCCCATTCAGTGTGCCGCCGCCGACCTCCGCAACACTCTGGCTCGCCGACTTTCCGTGGTATAGACCAATGCCAACTTCCTCGAGAATCTTGAAGACTCCCAAAATGATGGCAAAGGCTACAGACTTGAATAGAGTCGCGTAAATCAGAGGCTTTTCCTTGAATCTCTCCGCGAAGTGAAGTTCCCGGGCCACCAGCATGACTTTGCCGAGCGCCAGCGCGTTAATTAGAGCCTCTCCGTGGGCGACGAGGGAGATCCGTTCGGACAACAGGACCGCTCGGTATAAGACGAACAAGCCAAAGACCAGCCAGAGATAGCACGAGATCGCAAGATACTCTTTCAATCCCTGGTAGGCCTTCTGCTTGAGAGTGCGGTTTGGCTCGCCCATGATGTCATCTCCAGTCCCAGCACGACCCAAGTGAGGGGCTTCAGCTTTGCAAGATCGAAGGCACCCCGCTGTATATTTGGCTTTCGTGCAGGACCCTTCCGTGTCTCTCGCTTGCTGCGGACGGAATCTAGTGCTGGTCCTGCACCAGCGGAATCTGGGACGCCACCTGCAGGTCGATCAGCGTGCTGATCCGGCGCTCCATTTGGAAGAAAGTTGCTGTCTTTGTCCCCGGCAGAACCTTGTTGATGATCGGCACGTACTTGATACGCAGTTGCGTCGCGGCTTCGTCCAGCGCCAGGGAGCGGTTGAGCAGGCTCTGCGCCTGTGCGTCCGTCAGCGAGCCGAAGCCTGTTGCGTATTCCTTGATCAAAGCAAGTCTCTGATCGCCGAGTGTGGTCATCTCCGCGCTGAACTGGTCGTACACCGGCCAGAACTTTGTCGATTCGGCGTCCGTCAACGTCAAATTCGCGGCAATCAACTGCTTTTTCTGCGACCGAAGGTCCTGACGCAACAGCTTCACGTCCTGCTCGCTCACCGTCTGACTATCCTTGCTTGCTGCGGCTTGCGCATGCGCCGCGGGCACCGCTAAAAAGCACACGCAGCCCAGAACCAATATCACCATCATTTTATTTCTCATTCAGGCTCTCCTTGATTTTCACAAATTTTCTTCCCGGTGGAGCGACCTCGCTCCGGCTAATCTCTGCTGACGTCCTGTGATTCCTTGTTCCGAGGGATTCCCCCAACTACGTCAGTGGATGGCAATTCACATCTTAGAGGTGCTGGTAGCTGGCGCTCTGGGTGGCAATATTCAGCTGTTTGCTTACCCCATTCATGATCACGTTGCTGACATGGTTGGTGCCATCGGGCAGGCGGCTGAACTCCACAGTCAAGGTCATGGCATCCTTGGGATCGTCCATGTACGAAGCGATCTGCAGACTTAGCAACTGTTTCTGTGCCTTGTTGAAGATCAGTGTCATGGAGTCCTGGGGTTTCACGTAATTGTGGAAGACCAGTTTAATTTCATCAGCGGGAAGGCCCCCACCGGGAATGATGCTGATGTTTCTCTGTGCATACGCCTGCTGAATCATCTCTTTGTCCGGCGGGACATATTGCTGGGCCAAAGCTTTCATCTGTTCGGCGTACTCTTTGTACTCTTCCTTTTTCTTCTCGACGATATGCTTTTTTAGCCTGCCGCCGGAGGGTGGTTCCGGCGGTGGATCAAGCGAAGTCTTCTGAGGCTTACCGTCGGGGCCCAGGCGCACCTGGAAGTGTTCCTGCTTCTTGAGTTCGCCCTTGAGGCTAATGTTGACTTGCTCGACCCAGGTGTATTGGGCGAGAGACATCTTGTTTTTCGCCATCGACTCCTTGAGTTCCGCAACCCGTTCCTGGAGTTCCGGACCTTGAGCCTCAGCGGGAGAATTGAAGTAGACTCCTCCCGAAGCAATAAGAATTGGCAGACACAGGATTCGAAACACGTGCGATGCATTGATTTTCATCAGATTCCTCCCGAGATGTTTTCAAGATCTGACCGCTACTAACTGGCCTTTGGTGGAAAATTCTTCAACAGCTTCTGCATTGGCCTTATCGAGATTCTTCTGCTTCTTGCCCTGATTGGCGCTGGGATCGAGGGTCTTGGAAACGCGCCCAGTCCAAACGAGCTGTTTGGTGGAGGGATCGTACATATCGAGAACCAGTGTGCCGGTGGTGATGGTAGATTGCTGTGCCGAGGCCATCCCGCCGCCCCAGCGCATGCCACCCGTACCGTAAGCGTTCCACTGTTTTTCCTGCGTGATGGAGATCTGGCAGCCGACGAGAAGGTCGGCTTTATCACCATCCGTCTTGGTGAGGCCTTTGGCGGCCAATTGAGAATCGATGGACTGCTTGATCTGCGCATCGACAATCTGGTTGGGCACCACCGCGCCATCAATGGGGACCCATTTATAGGTGTGGTATTTGGTGAAGTCCGCCCCGGGCATGGAGTCGGTGGTTACGTCCTGAGCGAGTGTGACGGCGCATGCCAACATAGCCAGCACAAGACCCACGCCGACCTTGGTCATCGCTTTCCGAATTTCTTCCAACATTAGTTTTTCTCCTTTTCATACCTGCCTCATGAAAGCCCATTGGATGCCGTCTCCCAGTTGCAATGGCAGTGAGTCGCCTCTGGCAGGACGTGCGTGATCATCTCTTGGCCCCACTGCTTGAGACACAACGGAAGCCCAGATGATTTGTTCCGGTGCTCACCTCGCCCTTACCCCTAGTTCCGACCATATAGCGAGAGCAGTATTGATCCGTACACAGGAAGGAACCTCCGCGATGGACCTTTTTCTTTTCGGTGGGTTCCGTGGGATCGAGGGGCGTTTCCGGACCTCTTGGATTGCGCGCCACTCCGCCAATCTTGGCGAGTTGAGCGTAGTAGTCGGGGCGATACCAATCGGAGGTCCACTGCCAAACATTGCCGGCCATGTCGTAAAGCCCGTAACCATTGGGCGCGAATTTGCCGATCGGCGAGGTCCCAATGAAACCGTCAGCGCCGGAATCCTGATCGGGGAAATGCCCCTGAAACGTGTTGGCCATCCACTTTCCGTCGGGTTTGAATTTTTCTCCCCAAACGTATGGCTTTCCCGCGAGCCCGCCGCGCGCGGCGAATTCCCACTCCGCCTCAGTGGGCAGACGCTTGTGAGCCCATCTCGCATAGGCTTGCGCATCGGCGTAGGCCACCTGGACGACGGGGTAGACTTCTTTTCCTTTGACGGAACTGTTCAGGCCAGAGGGGTGCCGCCAGTTCGCACCCTTGAGGTAGCTCCACCATTGGAAGTGATCGTTCAAGGGGACTTCATGATCCGGAGGGGAAAAGACAACTCCTCCGGCGTAGAGGTTTTCGGGTGGGGCCCCGGGGAACTCCGCCTGCGTGGGGGTTTTCTCGGCGATCGTGACGTAGCCGGTCGCTTTGACGAATTCGGCGAACTGAGCGTTGGTGACGTCGGTCTTGTCCATGAAAAAGCCATCGACGTAAACTCTGTGGATGGGCCGCGAATCTGTGGTGGCGCTCATTCCCACCATGTCCATGTCGGGAGGGTCTGCCGCGCCCATCGAAAATTCTCCTCCGGGAATCCACACCATGCCCCTGGGTGCGGGATCAGGCGGCGGTTGAGTATTCGGTACCGTCGGCGCAAACGCAGCACCGGGACTCACGCGTGAGTTGGAACTGGCGCGCACGGAAGAGGTCAGCGGACGAAGAACGACCGCGCAAAGGATGGCGGAGGCTAGCGAGAGAAACATCACGAAATCAATCTTCCGAAAAGCCGCGGGATCGCCTGGAGGGGCCGGATGATTTCCGGTGTTCTCGTTGTCGCTTTTCTTATTCAATTTGGTTGCGCTGCCTCTTCCGCGTTCGTTGCACTAAATGAGCCGACGGCCGTTCATCTGGCCGGCTGCGGGATCAAGCCGCGGGATTGAAGAACTCCTTAACACTGTCCCGACTGGTCCCCGCAGGCAATCGTCAAAAGTGACAGGGAATTTGCGATTGGAGGACAATGCCGGCTAAGCCATAATCGAAATTTCGGCACATGGTCGTACCCTGATGCTTGCCCTCTCCGCTATTCCTTTAAGATCAGCGGAGGCCCGCTGACGCGCTTCGCCTTCAGGTTGACAGTCACTTCGACGCGGTCAGCGATTGTCACGAAGGGAATGCCTTTATTCATCCCATACTCCTTGCGGTCGAAGGCCATTTTCCCTTTAATTTCACCCTCCCCTGCCGCTCTCGCCGCCGCCACGTCTGAGAGCGTAAACGTCAGGGTCTCGGGCTTTGACACTCCCCGTACCGTAAACGTCCCCGGTAGGTCAAAGGTGCCGGGTCCGGTCTGCACGATCTTGTCGGAGTGAAAAGTAATGTAGGGATCATCCTTGACGTTGAAGAAGTCTTTGCCTTTCAGCTTGCCGTCCTTCATCCCGCTTCCGGTATTTACGGTGTCCGCCTGAATCTTAATATCCATCACGCCAGTCGAAACATCCGTGGATGGAAATGTTAGCGTTGCGTCCCATTTCTCGAATACACCCTCTAGGGCCACCGACGCCTTCACGGAGAAGTCGATCTTGCTCAGTTCCGGCGTAATCTTGAATACGGGAGCCTGGGCCCGAGTTAACGACGGAAGCACGGCGGAAGCTACGAGGCAGAAAACGGCTAATCTCATGGGATTCCTCCTGAACAGAAAAAATCTGTCAACTTCGACGCCATGATGCTTTCATTTGTATCCACCCGTTACCATTGTCAGAAATGACAAGCCGGCGGACCCGAAAGGATTGCTTGCCGCTGCTTGAGTACATGGCTTTTTGAAGCTAATCAGAGCAAACTTCTGCATGTCGACTGCTCTCCACCACTTGGAACGGCTTGGTTGCACCGCTCGCTACTGTCCGGCAGCCCAGAGTCGGAAACAGTTGTGGGTGGGAAGGGCGTCACAAAAAACTTGGGTGACACGGCCGATAATTTTGATATAGTGCAGCTAGGTAGTTGGTTGGATAGTCGGCCGATGCTGTATGCACCGAAGTGAACATCTGACCTTGATCTGCTAGGGAATCTCCACCGCCTACGGAGTATCTCTAAGGCCCTCTGAGTTAAGTTGATCAGGAGTGCGCTTCTTCCCGCCCAATAGTCCGATCTCTTGCTTAAATTGTCTTTGTGTTTCTGTGTTGAAGTCGTGTGACCGCTCGATCGCGCAGAGCCGGTATGCGCCTCCTAATCCTGTTGCACCTCTTCGCACGGCAAAGTAGGTGGGGTGCAGCCATGGGCCAGGAGGCAAGCCATGGAACGCAAAAATAGCGGTTCCCGATGGAACATCGCGAACCTGAGTTTGCGATTCCACACACTCCTCCTATCGTGCCTGCTAGCTGTGTCCTGTTACGCCGCTGCAAGACTTGGAGGAATCTTAATCATAACGGAGCCCCAAGCGCTCTGGCCTCTCTGGCCTGGGTGCGCGCTCCTTGTCTCCGGCCTGTTGCTATCACCAAAGAAAATCTGGCCGATTCTTCTTCCAGCGGGCTTGGCAGGGTTTCTTCTCTACGACTTGCAAGCCGGCGTGTCGTATCCCGCCATTGCCTGGCTCATTCTGGCCGATGTTGTCGAGATTCTCGTGGTTGCCGGGGGTCTTAGCTATTGCCTGAATGGCGTGCCCCGCTTGAACAGCCTGAAAGCCCTCGCCAAGTATTCCTTCTTTACGCTGCTCCTGGGGCCGCTCGTCGGATCGCTCATTGGCCTCCACGGCCTGAATGGGGACCATTGGATCAGCTGGAGGATGAGTTTTCTTTCGGAGGGATTGGCGTTTCTAACGATAACGCCCGCTATTCTTGGTTGGGTTGGCCACTCCCGGGCAGGGGTACCTCCCTCTCGTAGCCGTTACTTGGAAGCAATACTGTTGTTCACCGTGACCATTTCCTTGAGCTATTTCATCTTCATCGCTCGCCAAAAAGACCTTGTGCCGTCGCTACTTTATTCTCTCGTGCCATTTCTGCTCTGGTCCGCTTTACGTTTCGGCACCACGGGCGCCGGCACCTCCGCCTCCATAGTTGCCTTATTCTCTATTTGGGGTGGGGTCCACGGTCCCGGACCGTTCAACGGAATGGACTCGATCAATAACGTGCTCTCGCTCCAGCTATTCTTGCTGTTCACTGCGGCACCCTTCATGGTTCTGGCGGCCCTTGTAGAAGAGCATGAGCACGACGCATTGGTACTTCGCGAAAGTGAGAAACGCTTCCGGCTGGTGGCAGATAGTTCGCCGTCGTTGATCTGGATGTCCGGAACGGACAAACTTTACACCTTTTTCAATCGGGGTTGGTTGAAATTTACGGGCAGAACTATGGAACAAGAATTGGGTGACGCGTGGCTCTCGGGAGTGCATCCAGACGACCATCACGACTATGTTCGTCTCTACTCTGCATCGTTCGACGCTCGCGTCGACTTTGAACTCGAATACCGTCTTCGACGCTTCGATGGAGAGTACCGCTGGCTGGTTGATTTTGGCGTACCCAGATTTGATTCCGATGGTACGTTCCTTGGGTATGTAGGTTCCTGCATCGACATTACGGACCGCAAGACCTCCGAGGAATCCCTGCACGCTCTTTCTGGCCGCCTGATCAGCGCGCAGGAGGAAGAACGGGCCCGCATTGCAAGGGAGCTTCATGACGATTTCAGCCAGCGCCTGGCGCTCCTCGGCATTGGACTTGGACAGCTTATGAAAAAATTGTCACCGCAGGAAGTCGAGCAGCGCAAGAGCGTGCTGGAGATGCTGAGGGGAACCAAGGAGATGTCCGTGGACATTCACACCCTTTCCCATCAGCTCCATTCCAGCAAACTCGAGCACGTGGGTCTGGTGCCGGCCCTCCATGGCCTTTGTAAAGATTTTAGTCAGAAGTACAACATCGAAGTTCATTTCACCGAGTGCGAATGTCCCATCGACGTCCCTAAGGACGTGGCCTTGTGCCTGTTTCGAGTCGCTCAGGAAGCGGTTGGTAACGTAGTCAAACATAGCGGCGCCAAGAAAGCGCAGGTTGAAATTCGTACCAACTCCATTGGCATCGGCCTTCGCATTTCCGATCAAGGTAAGGGTTTTGACCCCGCCATTAAGAATCCTGCCGCTGGAATCGGGTTGATCGGGATGACTGAGAGGCTTCGGCTTGTCGGAGGCAGGCTTCTGGTAAAGTCCGAGACCAATTGCGGAGTAGAAATTTTGGCTGAAGTGCCATTTGCCATCCCCGTGAAGGAGGTACAGGTAAAATCATATGCCGCCGGAGCATAAAACCTCGATACGCCCCCGCGTACTTGTGGCGGATGATCATCAGATGCTGGTGGACGCGCTGAAGGGAATTCTGGAACCTCGTTGCGAAGTTGTGGGCATGGTGACCGACGGACGAGAGCTTCTGGAAGCGGCCGCCAAGTTGCAGCCTGACATCATCGTGCTGGACATAGCTATGCCTCAACTGAATGGCTTGGACGCCGCCCGGCACCTTAAACCCACGATGCCGAAAGTGAAATTTGTCTTCATGACCATGAATGAGGATCCCGACCTTGTCGGCGTGGCGTTTCGTGCGGGGGCTTCGGCATTTCTGCTGAAGCGAGCAGCGGCTTTCGAACTCATGGAGGCAGTTGAAAAGGTGCTCAAGGGCGGCTCCTATGTGACGCCCAGTGCCGCGGAGGGTCAGGCTAAGATCTCCCTGAGGGAGCCTAGAGCGCGAGAACATGTCGCGGAACCCACGCCCCGACAGCGGGAGGTCATTCAACTCTTAGCGGAGGGGCGTTCCATGAAAGAAGTGGCTTCTATTCTGCAGATCACCAAACGGACGGTTGCCGCCCATAAGTACGCTGTAATGGACCTCTTACAAATCAAAACGAATGCCGACCTGGTACAGTACGCCATCAAGCGCAGAATCATCTCCATCTAGTTCCCGCATCATTCTTCCCACACTGTAATTACTGCCAATAGGCAGCCGCCGGAATTGCGTGCATCTTGGTCATCAGAGTCCTGCTGCAAGGTGAATTTGTTTGGCTCCAGGCGAGAGATTCACTCTACACGCGGAACTTGTGCTTCATAATTGGTACATCACGTGGAACTGACGCACAGCTCGGGGGGTGAGCTCCCATGAGGCTCAGCCGCGTTGTATTGGCGGATGATGTTGCGCAAGTCTTGAGCGCCGTCTCTGCCCTCTTGAAGGAAAAATTCGAAATCGTTGCCATGGTGACCGATGGGCAAGCGGCCTTCGACGCAACGTTGGCGCTCGCACCTGATCTGGTGGTCCTGGATATCTCGATGCCCGGTTTGAGCGGAATCGAGGTCGCGAGGGAGCTCAAGAAGCGCGGCAATAAAGCCAAAATCGTATTTCTTACGGTTCACGAGGACTCGGACATTTTGGCGACTTGCTTCGCCGCGGGGGGGCTTGGCTACGTCGCGAAATTGCTGGTCGCGACCGACTTGGTTCCGGCGATGAATGACGCTTTAGCGGATCGTCCTTTCGTCTCGCGTTTTTCGCCCCCGCAAGACATTCCCAACGGCAAATCCTAACTCCAAGAAGGCTACTTCCTCCGTCCCGGAGTGTCCTCACGCGATTTAGGGTGTCACTTTTGACAATTCCATCCCCTGATCGTTGAGCGCAGCATCGGCCCACGTGAGAAGCTGCGTCGCGTATTTCAGGTGAGGAATCTGCCGCATCGTTTTTTAGCAAGTGGAAAAGAGGAGAGCGATTTATGAAGCGGAACGTAAGAGTGAGTCTTGTTTTGGCGACAGTGTTCACGATTCTGGGCTTGGCTGTGACTCCCGCAGTTTTTGCGCAACAGAAGAAGCCGAACATCATCGTCATCATGACGGATGATGTTGGCGTGTGGAATATCAGCGCCTACCATCATGGCTTGATGGGTGGCCGAACGCCCAACATCGACCGCATAGCTAATGAAGGGGCCCTCTTCACCGATTACTACGCCCAGCAGAGTTGTACTGCAGGACGCGCTGCGTTCATCACAGGACAGCATCCCTTCCGTACCGGCCTTTTGGCCGTCGGCATGCCGGGTGCGCCTCGCGGATTGCAAAAGGAAGACCCCACAATCGCGGAATTGCTCAAGCCACTGGGATACGCCACCGCACAAGTTGGCAAGAACCACCTCGGGGACCGAAACGAATTCCTGCCTACCGTCCACGGCTTCGATGAATTTTACGGAAACCTCTACCACCTCAATTCCGAGGAAGAGCCGGAAGACCCGGACTACCCCAAGAATCCCGCCTTTCACGAGAAGTTCGGTCCACGTGGAATGCTCCGGTGTGTTGCATTAACCTCTGACAACTCAGCGCCCGCAGACCCACGTTTCGGCGCGTGGGGTAAACAGAAGTGCGAAGATACGGGCCCGCTCACGTGCAAGCGCATGGAGACTGTCGAAGAAGACATGCTCCAAGTCTTTAGTGATTTTATGGACAGGTCCGCAAAAGGAGGGAGGCCGTTCTTTCTCTGGCACAATACCTCGCGCATGCACGTCTGGACACGCCTCAGTCCGCAGTGGGAAAACAAGAGCGGTTACGGTCTCTACGCGGATGGAATGATGGAACTCGATTGGGTCGTTGGCCAGCTTCTGAAGAAGCTAGATGATCTTGGCATCGCGAACAACACCATCGTTGTTCTCACGTCGGACAACGGTGCCGAAAAGTTTTCGTGGCCGGATGGTGGTACGGAACCTTTTCGCGGAGAAAAAGGGACGACCTGGGAGGGAGGATTCCGTGTGCCTTGCGTGGCTCGCTGGCCCGGCGTCATCAAATCAGGCACCATCATCAACGACGTCGCCTCGCACGAAGATTGGATGCCCACCTTCCTGGCGGCGGCTGGTGTACCGGACGTTAAGGAACAACTCCTCAGAGGATATAAGGCAGGCGACAAGACGTTTAAAGTTCACCTCGATGCGTATGACATGACCGACCTTCTTTCTGGCAAAGGAGCCGGCCAGCGCAAGGAGATTTTCTACTTCGACGATTCCGGCAGCCTCAACGCGCTTCGCCATGGCGATTGGAAAGTTACTTTTGTCACTAAGGACTCTTGGTGGGCCGATGTTGCGAAACCGCGTACCGTGCCACTTGTCGTTAACCTCCGGCAGGATCCATTCGAAGTAACGCCGGATTCAAAGATGTACGAGCGCTGGTATGGCGATAAGCTTTGGGTGATGGTTCCTGCCCAGGCTATCGTGGGTCAGTTCCTGGCGACCTTCAGAGAATTTCCGCAGCGACAGAAATCTGCATCCGCCAACATTCAACAGGTTCTGGACCAGATGCAAAGGAAAACCGACTGAGCAACATCGCTCCTCTGTCAGTTTGGGTGCCGAAATGCACCCGGAGCATCGGTCGTGTCGTTTTTCGCCAGGTGAGGGAGAGCGCTTTATGAAACGAACGAGAATAGTGGGTCTTGTATCGGCTGTCTGCCTCGGGCGCTCCTCAGGGGTAGCTATTCATGAAAGAAAGGAAGCACAAATGAGTTCGTTCCGGAAATCAACAAAAACGGGATTATTCGTACTGGCGCTTGCGGCCTCGTTTCATTCACCCCGGGCGAGCGCCCAGGCGCAATCGGACATGAGCGCGACCGCGCCGCAGCCAAAGGAGACGAACACGAATGACGGCTGGCATTTCTCCATTACTCCGTATCTGTGGTTTTCCGGTGTTCATGGAACCACAGGGGCTCTTGGACGTGAAGCCAGCGTGCATGCGTCTTTCAGCGATATTTTCTCTAACACCAACATCGGTGCGATGGGCGTTATGGAAGCTCGCTACAAACGCGTGCTCATGCCTGTCGATTTCATGTGGATCAAGTTGTCCGACGACAAGGCGCTTCCCATTCAAGTGGTAGCACTTTCCATCAAGGCAAAAATGACCGAAACCATGCTTACCCCCAAGATCGGCTATCGAATCGCCGATGGGAAAAGAGTGAAAGTGGATGCGCTGTTCGGGTTTCGCTATTGGCATCTTTCAACGGACCTCACTTTGCAACCAGTCCAGATCAGGGGTGGCTTTTCCCAGTCGGCGAGTTGGGCGGACGCCGTTGCTGGCGGGGTAATTCAAGCCGCGCTTTCACCGAAGGCATTTGTATTGGTCGTGGGTGATGCTGGCGGAGCCGACGCGCGATCGGATTATCAGGTTGCGGGATTACTGGGTTACAAGATCAGCCGCAAGGTCGTCTTGCTGGCTGGTTATCGCTACCTCCACGTGAATTACCGACCGAATGGAAATGCCCAATTCGTCTACGACGTCAACATGCCCGGCCTGGTGCTGGGCGCGACCTTCAACATCAAGTGAGCAGGTCTTACCTCATGAGTGAACGGCTCGCAACGGCCGACCGCCGAAGTCGTGAACCTCTTCCTCAATCTAGCGGTATGGAGTAATGACAGCAGTTCGCAAGCCATTTTGGACATTTTTACTTCTTGCCTGCGTAGTGTGGCCGCCTGCACGGGCACAAAACGTTCAATTTCTGCCGGAAATTGATGCTCACTTGAAGCTGAATTCCGCCTTCCGCGGGTATCTGCAGGCCAAGGATGACCGAGAGGGCGGTGATCCGACACAAGCGACAATCGGCCCCAGCCTTCAGCTCTATTTGAAACCTTTGATCAAGCTCAAGAAAATTAAGAGTTTCGACCTGGACGACGCGAAATCAAGATTCCTGGTTCTCGAATCCGGCTATCGCTACATCACCGCGCCGGATGCCCCTTCGGAAAACCGCATGCTGGTCGCAGTCACCTCAAACTTTCCATTGAATGCGGGATTTTCCCTGTCCGACCGGAACCGGGCGGATCTGGACTGGAAAAGCGGAATTTTCACCTGGCGGTGCCGGAACAAATTAACGCTGGACCGTACCGTTGCGATCCATTCCTATCAC
>Ga0210403_10002945_pt1 | contig 15129 bp, 13 predicted proteins | sample IncBWC19MmetaG_FD_150863 | JGI IMG/M metagenome (GOLD analysis project Ga0210403, IMG submission 150863) | Forest soil microbial communities from Barre Woods Harvard Forest LTER site, Petersham, Massachusetts, United States - Inc-BW-C-19-M | ecosystem: Environmental > Terrestrial > Soil >... | reverse complement strand
CAATCTGTGCAAAAACCTGCTTACATTCTGCGGCCTCATCAACCGGGGGATATGGGCTGGGTGGTTTACCGGCACGGGGCGCTTTATGCGCAGGAATATCGATATGACGAGCACTTCGAGGCTCTGGTGGCGGACATCGTCGCGAAGTTCATTCAGAATTTTGATCCCAGGCGGGAGCGCTGCTGGATCGCGGAGAAGGATGGCGAGATTATAGGCTCGGTGTTCCTGGTGAAACATTCGAAGACCGTGGCCAAACTGCGCTTGCTGCTGGTTGAGCCGACCGCGCGTGGGTTGGGGATCGGAAAGCGGTTGGTAGAGGAATGCGTGCGCTTCGCGCGGCAGGCGGGTTACAGGAAAATTACTCTGTGGACGCAGAGTTCGTTGCGGGCTGCGCGGGGCATCTATGAGAAGGCCGGATTCCGTTTGGTTGGGCAGAAACGGCACGATAGTTGGGGACATCATGGTCTTGTGGCGGAGACTTGGGAGTTGGTGCTGTGAGGCCTTAGAATTAGCACAGGCTTCAAAGCGGCTTCTCCATCAAATGCCTGCGGAGCTTTGCTCCGCTGGACCTTTCGACTTCGCTCAGGGCAGGCTCAGGAGGCGCCCATCCGCACGTGAGTCTTAGTTAACGAGACTTATCGCACCGCTACTGCTCGTTCCTTCAGAATTTCTTCTACCGCAGTGATCGCGGTTTCCAGTTCCTGATCGGTGTTGTAGAAGTGCGGGGACATGCGGACTCCGGCTTTGGGGCGCCAGTCGACCATGATTTCGCGCTTCAACAGCTCGCGGCAAACTTCCTGCGAGTCGGGCATTTCGATCGACACGGTTCCGCCGCGTTTTTCGGGATCGCGAGGGCTGTTTATCCGCCAGCCTTGTTTTTCTACGAGTTCAATCAGGCGGGCGGTCTGGCGTTTTGATTTCTCGCGGATGCGCTGCACGCCAACTTCCGTGATGATCTTCAGTCCTGGCCGGCAGGCTTCGAGAGACGGTACGTGCGAAGTGCCGTTCATGAAGCGAAAGGGCGGATCGGTGTAGCGGATCGGCCCAGTTTCGAAGGCCATCGAATCCTGATGTGCGAACCAGCCGGTAAACTTTGGTTCCAGCTTCTTGCCCAAGTCTGGACGCACGTACAGATAGGCCACGCCGGGGCCGCCGCAGAGCCACTTCAAAACTCCGCCACAGGCGAAGTCGGTATTGAGGGCCTGAACATCTACCGGCACGGTGCCGAGCGACTGGAAAGTATCGAGCACAACGTAGGCTCCGACTTTGTGGGCTTTTTCGATAATTGCCTTGGCATCCTGAATGAAGGCGCTGCGGAAAATTACGTGTGAGATTGGAACCAGCAGGGTTTGTTCGTCGATGGCGTCGAGGAGTCGTTCGGTTGGGACAGTGATTCCGTCATCTGTCTTCACCATGTGAACACGGGCACCGTTGGGCTGCTGAGCTTCCCAGAAATACATCACTGAAGGGAAGTTCATGTCGGTATAGACGACTTTGTTGCGCTTGCCGGAGAAATCGAAGCAGGAGGCGACGACGGCCTGGCAAGTGGTGACATTCTGATGAGTTGAGACCGATCCCTTTGGCGCATTCATGAGAGCGCCAATTTCGTCGCCGACTTCTGCGGCCAGCATCCACCATCGTTCTTCCCAGGCGCGGACGCCGCGAGTAGCCCAGATATCGGCGTAAGCGTGCATGGCGTCGTACACGCCGCGGGGCATGGCTCCCAAAGAATTGCTGATCAGGTAAGTGGTGCGCTCGAGGATGGGGAACTCGGAGCGGTAGCGGAGCAGTTCGTCAGTCATGGGGATATTGTACTGCTGCATAGATTGCCGGATGAACCGGAGTTGTGGCTCGACAGTAAAACACTACGCTCCAGATCCCTCGCCCCGCTGGAAAAAGCGCGGGGCTTCGGGATGACCTCTTTGGTTTTGGTGAGGTCAGGTCTCGCTAGAACCCGTGCTGCCTGAACGCAGTAAGCCATAGGCGACTGTTAGCAGCAATAGAGTGGACACGCCGCTGAGCAGGCTGACACGCGAGTCCCACCAGGTTTTAAGAATGGCGGCTGTGACCAGGGTCAGTCCCAGCACCGAGCCCCAGGCACCGAGGGGTGAGCGCATGGGAAGGGAGTTCACCTGGCTTGAACTCATCCGCCGGCGGCACGAAACGTGGGCAGCCAGAGAGACCAGCCAGGAAAGCATCAGCCCGAACAATGCGCCACTGAGTATGTACACGAAGGCGTTTCCTGGCACCCACATTTCGAGAACCACTGCCACTACGATTCCGTAGGAGGAAGCCACCAGCGCCAGCTGTGGCGATCCGGCTTTATTCAGCCGGCCCAGAGAGGCCGGCGCCCATCCTCCGCGTGCCAATGAGAACAGCATGCGGGATGCAGAATACAGATTTGCGTTGGCGCCAGAGAGGGCGGCCGTCAAGATCACGAAGCTCATCAGGCTACTGGCTGCCGGAATTCCCACGGTGCGAAACACGGTGACAAACGGACTCTCCGTAACGCCCACCCGATTCCATGGCATCACTCCTACGAGAACGACGATGGCGCCGAGATAGACGAAGGCGAGGGTGACGAATGTCAATCTGACCGCGCGCGGAATCTCGGCAGGGGAACGGGATTCGCCCGTGGTGATGGCCACCATTTCGATTCCGCCGAAGGTGTACAGCGCAAATGTCATGGCCAGCAGTGGCGCCAGAGCACCCTTTGGAAAGAAACCTCCTTGCGCGGTGTATTGCGCGGCAACACGTCCATCGGTCAATAGCGCCCCGCCGATAAGGATAAACATTGCCATGGTTGCCAGTTTCACCATGGCGAACCAGAATTCAAAGCGGCCATAGTCTCCGACGCTGCGAAGATTGACCACGATCAGCAAAAGTGAGAACAACGCTATCCAAACCAAGGCCGGAACCGCGGGGAACCAATAGCGCATGTAGGTTGCGGAGGCGACGAGGTTCGCGCCGACCGAAACGGAAATGGCGATCCAGTATCCAGCGCGCGAGATAAAGCCGGCCCATGGACTCAAGTAAAGATCGGCGTACAAGCCAAACGATCCGGCGGCGGGATGCAAGCTGGACAACTCGCCGAGCGCCATGGTGACGGTCCAGCTGATGAAGCCCGCCAAGAGGAAGCTGAGGATGACGGCGGGGCCGGCGATCTCCATGGCGGCGGCTGAGCCCAGCAATAGGCCGGTACCGATCGAGCCGCCCACGGCAACCATGGCCATTTGGCCAGCACTGAGCTGGTGGCGGAGGCCGCTTTCCTGGGTGGTCGCGTTTTCCTTGGGCACTGCGGGACGTATATCAGAAACCTCTTATTTCCCAAAGACTTATTCTGACTATGACCTTCGTAATCGCGTGTGGGCGTTACGTCGTTGCCCGCCCTAGTAACCTGCTCCTAGACTCTTTATGGGTTACTCCGCGCAGCGCTAGCTCTCATGGCAGACACAGTAAAGCGAATGGACCGGATCGAGATCTCAAAACGCGTGGAGCGGGCTGAGAAGCTTCTCCAAAAGGGAAAAACCGCCGAGGCACTGGAAGACTATCTGCAGGTTCTGGCGGCGGAGCCCGGCAATGACACGGTTTGCCAGATGGCCGCCGATCTTTGCCTTTCCCTGCAACGTATTCCCCAAGCCGTAAAGCTGTTGGGTGACCTGTACGAGCGCCAGATCGAGGCCGGCGACGCCACCCGGGCGAGCCTGACCTATAAGAAGCTGGCTCGCTTCGTAACTCCGACTTGGGAACAGAAGCTCCGATTCGGAGAGCTGCTGGAAAAGTCCCACCCGAAGCAGGCGCTCGAGACCTACGAAAGCGTCTTTCAAGAGTTAGCGAACCAGGATCGTAAACAGGATTCACTGGCAGCTTTGAAGCGGGTTCTCGCTCTTGACTCGAGCGAGAAAAATTTGCAGCTCCTGGGAGAGCTCTCGTCCGAACTGGGAGAGAGTAAGGCTGCGGCGGCGGCATTTCTGAAACTTGCGCAGCTGACCCAGGCTGCGGGTGGGAACGCGGCACAATGGATGGAACGTGCCTACGCCGAGGATCCTGCCGATCCTCAAATCGCTTTGGGGTACAGCAAGAACCTGCTGGAGCAGGGGCAGTCGGGCGCAGCAATTTTCGTACTTGAATCTCAAGTCAGTGCGGGTTCTTCTTCAGAGGAGCTGCGCGACACCTACGGCAAAGCGTTGCAGGCTGCCAATCGCCTCACCGACGCTGAGCCAATCCAGTGGCAGTTGTTCGAGGAAAACCCTTTACGCGTGCAAGAGATCGCAAACCTGATCGGTCTCTTCATCGATGCCCAGCAAGATGCTGAAGCCGTCGCGCTGGGACGGAAGCTGGAGCAGTACCATCGCCGCAAGGGAGATCGTCGGGCTTTCCTGACGATGATTCAGGACATCGCGGCGCGGCACCGCGCGTCCCCCGAACTGCTCGAGTTCATGGGCGAGCAGTTCAACGCATCGAATCGAGAGAGTGACTACTGCCAGACGCTGCTCAAGCTCTTTGATCTGTATTGCAGCGTGGGCAACTATGCAAAAGCGGCCGATTCTCTGGATCGCGCCGCCGAGGTGGACGCGTACGAGCCCGGACACCAGAAGCGGCTCGAAATGTTGCGGGGCAAGATTGACGACAACCGTTTCAAGGTGATCGCCTCGCGTTTCTCCAGCATGGCCGACGCAGCGGCGCCGGTTCCGAATCAGGACAAGATGTTGGGCGCAGCCGCTCTGCAGGACCTGATGCTGCAGGCGGAAATTCTGGTGCAATACGGCATGCGCTCGAAAGCCGTCGAGCGCCTGCAGCGCATTCAAGAATTGTTTCCTCGGGAAGAAGAGCGCAACCAGGATCTGAGGCAGTTGTACATGACAGCGGGATTGAATCCGCAATATGCGTCGTCAGGGCCAGTCCAGGCGGCCGCATCTTCGGTTCCTGCAGAGCCGCGGGCGGCACAGGCTGGGGTCGCCCAAGCTGGATCGGCACAGTCCAGCGAAGCTGCTGACGTCAGCAGCTTTGCGCGAGTGGCCGAGATCACCCGCAAACTCTATCGGCAAAGCAATGCGGACTCGGTGATGTTGACGGCGGCCAAGGAAATCGGATCGCAGTGGAAGGTGAGCCGGTGCGTGGTTGCCATGCGCAAGCCGGGATTGCACACCACCAGCGTGAAAGAGTATTGCAGCGAACTTAGCAAGCCGGGGGAAGCGCGGGCGCTGGAGAAAATCGCTACCACGGTTCACGATCTGGCGATCAACCGAGGGGGCACACTCACGATCACGGATGCGCAGTCGAGTTCCGACTTGCAGGCAGTCCGTGAAGCCTTATCGCAAATGGCGGTTACATCGCTGCTGGCTTTGCCTCTTAGCGACGGCGCGGAACACGTTGGGCTGCTTCTTTTGATGGACAGCAAGGCGCGCGCCTGGGGCTCGAACGACGTGATGGTGCTCAAAACCATCAGCGACCAGATTGTGATTGCGCTGAACAACGCCGGGCTTCGCCGCCTGGTCAAGAATCTATCGGTCACGGACGAGCGGTCGGGTCTGCTGAAACGGGCTTCGTATCTCGACCTACTGATGGCGGAAACCCGCCGCAACGCTCAGCAAAGCACCCCGCTGACCGTTCTGCTGATGCAGTTCGGCGAAAAGTCCGCAATGCTGAAAGAGTTCGGGGAATCGGCGGTTGATGCTGTGATGCAGCAAATTGGCCAGCTCTTTGCCTCCAATATCCGCCAGAACGATCTCGCATTTCGCTACGAGACTACGACCATCGCGATCGTTCTTGGAGAGACGCCGGAAAAAGAAGGCGTCATGGCGGCGGAGAAGCTGCAAAGACTGCTCGCTCAAGTACGAATGCCAGAGAAGCAAGAGCCGGTCCACTTTAACGCGGGCCTCGCGGAAGCAGTGGTGCGCGGGGAGTACGATCCCGTGGACATCGTTACCGAAGTGATCAATCGCGCTGAGCAAGCGCTCCAGACCTCAAACGGGCAGGGCGCGGGAAAGATCGTCGCGCTGGCGGCATCGTACGCGGCCGCGGCGGTTGCATAGAACTGAATCATCGATTACGTATTCCTGTTGCTACCGTCGCTGCTAAAACTCCCTGCGGGCGCGGAGACAGCAAATTGCTGCTAGGAAACCTTCAGTTCCGGTGAAATCGTGACGCAGCCGTCCATCCTGTTCAGTTGCTGCTGCCATTCTCCGCTGTTAAACTAACAAGTTTGGTTAGGCCATTCGGAACTCTTCTGATGGCATGCATTCATACTCGAAGTTGAAACTAGGAAGCCAATGTTAAAGCCAGGGGACATCGCAATTGTCAGCGGGGCACGTACGCCATTTGGACGTTATTGCGGCAAATTGAAAGATTTCACGGCGCAGGAGCTCGGCGCCATTGCGGGTAAGGGAGCCATCGAGCGTGCCGGGCTGGACCCGAAAGAATTCGACCACGTGGTTTTTGGCAACGCACAGCAGACTTCGGGCGACGCCCTTTATGGGGCGCGCCATGTTGGACTGCGAGCCGGTCTGCCCATAGAAACTCCAGCTCTCACGGTAAATCGTTTGTGCGGATCGGGGATGCAATCGATCGTCAACGCGGCGCAGATGGTTCAGCTTGGCGAAGCCAATATTGTGCTGGCGGGCGGCATGGAAGCGATGTCGCAGGCGCCGTTCGTAATCCGCGGGCGCGACGGTTTTACGCTTGCTCCCGGCGGCAAGTTGGAAGACTCGCTCATGGTCGCGTTGCTCGACACCTATTGCGGCCTCTACATGGCTAACACGGCGGAACTTTATGGGGAACAACAAGGCATAACCCGACAGGGGCAAGATGAGTTCGCGTTGCGCTCGCAACAATTAGCGGACGCCGCGTATAAAGACGGGCGGTTGCAGGAAGAGTTGGTTCCCGTGCCGCTCAAGGATCGCAAGGGTGAGCCATCCGGCGAGACCTTGAGCGAAGACGATCATCGGCGTCCGCAGACCACCATGGAAGGCCTGGCCAAGCTGAAACCTGCGTTCGGCAAGAGCGGCACTGTCACTGCGGGAAACGCCAGCGGCATCGTGGATGGCGGGGCGGCGGTGGTGGTGATGTCGCTCGAAGAGGTGGGTAAGCGGGGATTGAAACCATTGGGGCGAATCGTGGGCTGGGGCGTTGCCGGGGTTGAGCCCAAGCTGATGGGCCGAGGTCCGGTGCCGGCGACGAAGATCGCGTTGCAGAAAGCTGGACTCACTTTGGATTACATCGACGTGATCGAAGTGAACGAGGCTTTCGCGGCGCAGTATTTGTCGGTTGAAAAAGAACTCGGTTTAGACCGCGACAAAGTCAACGTGAACGGCGGAGCGATTGCGTTGGGACATCCCCTGGGCGCGACGGGAACGCGGTTGGTGATTACGTTGCTGTACGAATTGCGCCGCAGAAAAAAGAAGTATGGGCTGGCGACCGCATGCATCGGCGGCGGGCAGGGGATTGCAATGGTGGTGGAGAGTTTGAATTAGCAGATGGAACATTCAAAGGGCGATGTCGAGATCATTCAATCGATGGGCGACCACATACAGAAACACATCGGGGAGATTGCCGTTGTGTTTCATGAAAATGTCTCTACGGATGTTCATATAGACGTCTATCACGTAGCCCCCTCGCGATCTCGTCCTTTCCACACCTTGATTACTTGCGGCATGAGTGGGCGGTCGATGTCAGCGCCAGCGGATTGGGAAGATGGAAGATTCGCGGAGCTTATGATCTGTCTTCCCTCATCATGGCCGGTTGATGCAACCGCATTCGAGAACGAGGAATACTACTGGCCTATTCGAATTTTGAAAGGGGCTGCACGCTATCCACACGAGAACAAGACATGGCTTTATGCTGGCCACAGTATTCTTTGGCACGATCCTCCGCAGCCGTTCGCGGGCAATACCAAAATGGCTTCGATTGTTCTGCGCTATCCTCTCATGGTTTCAGCAGACGCGAGGACAATTCAGACTGGCGGGGGCAAGCACATTCTGCTGTGGGCCGTTGTTCCGCTGTACGCAGAAGAATGGGAATTCAAGAATCGAAACGGTTTTGAAGCGCTCGATGACTTACTCCTTGAAAACGGAATTTCCGAGCTGCTGGATCCGAAACGAACCAATGTGGCGCTGGAACAATAGAATATTCTCTCTGTGTGTCGTGAAGAACTGTCAATCGCGCGAATCTGCGTTGATCTGCGGCAAAGGAAATTGAAATGGAAATCAAAAGAGTTGGCGTACTCGGTTGCGGGCTGATGGGCTCTGGCATTGCTCAAGTAGCTGCGATGGCAGGATTCGATGTCACGGTGCTCGAGGTGGAGCAGAAGTTTCTCGATAAAGGTTTTGCTGGGATTGAAAAATCGCTGGCGAAGTTTGCCGAGCGGCCTCCGGAGAAGGGCGGCATCACAGCGCAGCAGAAAGACGCGATTCGCGCGCGGCTCAAAGGCACGACCAACAAGCAAGACCTGGCGGACTGCGACATCGTAATCGAAGCCATTATCGAGAATGTCGAGGACAAGAAAAAGATGTACGCGTCCCTCGACGGCATCGTGAAGAAGGACGCCATCTTCGCTTCGAATACGTCGTCGATTTCTATTACCGAACTTTTGACTTCGACCAAACGCCCGGAGCGGTTTATCGGATTGCACTTCTTCAATCCAGTGCCGCTGATGAAGTTGGTCGAAGTCGTGCGCACCATCGCCACTGCCAGCGAGGTGTACGAGGCCGCCTACGAGTTCGGCAAGAAGCTTGGCAAAACGCCGGTGCGCACCAGCGACAAAACCGGGTTCATCGTGAACCGGCTGCTCGTTCCCTATCTGCTCGATGCCGTACGTGCCTACGAGGAAGGTGTTGGCTCGATCGACGACATTGATAACGCCATGAAGCTGGGTTGTGGCTATCCCATGGGCCCGTTCACGCTGCTCGATTTTGTCGGGCTGGATACAACCTACTACATCACCCACGTGATGTACGACGAGTTCAAGGAGCGACGATTTGCATCGCCGCCGCTGTTGAAGCGGCTAGTGATGGCGGGGTGGTATGGGCGGAAGACGGGCAAGGGGTTTTACGATTATTCGGATCCGAGCGATCCAAAGCCCAATAAGCTGTAGAACACGTGGGGACATCTGCCCTCGGCTGTCCGGCGGAGCGAAGCTCCGCACGGGTGGTTAACGTTTGTAAACTTCCCGCCGGTGGCCGATGCGGAGAACCAGTACGACAAGACGGTCGTGCTCAAGCGTGCAGATGATCCGGTAATCGCCCACACGGTAGCGCCACAAGCCACTTAGGGTGCCCTGCAGGGGTTCCCCAATTTGGCGGGGATCCTTGAGTCGTCCAACTCGTTCGTAAAGGAATTTGGCTATACGGCGGGCTGCAGTTTTGTCGAGCTTGTCGAGTTGTTGCTGAGCTCTTGGCGAAAAGCTCAAGGTTCCAAGCCATAGCGCCGCATTACTTTCTCGAGCGGAATTGGTTTACTACGTCCGGATCGGATTTCAGCCAACGCCTTCTCCGCGAAGTAGATGTCTTCCAGGTCGTCAAGATACTGCAGGATGGCTTCGCGGGCATAGTATGTCTTGGTGCGGCCTGTGCGCTTGGCAAGGCGGTCGAGGCGTTTTTCGATTTTTTCAGGAAGGCGTATAGCGAGCATGGTTCACCTCGTGCTATACAATTATAGCAAACGAGCACAGCCGAGGACGCGTTAGGGGAGTACGAATGGATCACATCGGTCGACTCGAATAGTGTCTCTTTGAAAGATCTTTGAGGGGGACGTTTTGGCTAGAATCGCCATTCTCGGATGGGGATCGTTGGTGTGGGATCAACGAGAGCTGCCCACGAAGTCCGGCTGGATTGAGCAGGGGCCGATACTGCCGTTGGAGTTCTCCCGAAAGTCTGCTGACGGTCGGTTAACCCTTGTCATCGACACAAAGCACGGTCGTGAGGTCCCCACTCGCTACGCAGAGAGCACTCGAGACAACCTTGAGGATGCGTCTTGCGGCTTGATGCATCGGGAAGGCACGAATCGGCCGAACATTGGCAAGGTGGACCTTCGGATGAAGCCAGATCAGGCCCCGGCACATGAGTTGCGGATTTGGGAGTGGGCAGTGGCCCATGGGCTTCGATTTTGTCGTTTGGACAAAGCTGCGATCCCAAATTCCCGACGATTGGGGCGGGTTCTCTGTTCAACGAGCTGAGACCTACCTGAAGATTTGCCAAGAGTTTGCCAGGCGCGAGCGCGGGAGTACATCCTGAAGGCGCCACCGGAAGTTCAGACGCCGTTGCGGCTGCATCTTCGCGATTGGCTTGAGGAGCGGAGGCGGGACGAACTTATGAACTTTGAAAACATTCTTTTCGAAAAAAAGGGCGCTATTGCCTACGTCACCGTTAACCGGCCAAAAGTACTCAACGCGCTCAACATGGCCACCATGGAAGAGTTGCGGGCCGCGTTTCATGACATCAAAAACGATCCCGCCGTCCGCGTGGTCATCATGACCGGCGCGGGTGAGAAGGCTTTCATTGCGGGCGCTGATATTTCCGAACTGGCCAAGCATGACGCGGTCTCGGGCAAAGAGTACACGCATCGCGGGCAGAGCGTGCTGAACCTGATCGAGAATCTGGGCAAGCCCGTGATTGCGTGCATTAACGGGTTCGCTCTGGGTGGCGGATGCGAAATCGCTATGGCCTGCACGATGCGCCTGGCGAGCGAAAATGCGAAACTCGGGCAGCCCGAGGTGAAACTGGGAATTATTCCGGGCTACGGCGGGACGCAGCGTTTGCCGAGGCTGGTGGGCAAAGGGATCGCGATGCAGCTTGTCCTAGCAGGTGAAATGATCAGCGCTCAGGAAGCTCATCGCATTGGATTGGTGAATGAAGTCGTTCCCGCCGCAGATCTGATTCCCCGCGCCGAGGCGATTGCGCAAAAGATCATCGCGAATGCGCCGCTCGCGGTTCAATATGCCATGGAGGCGGTGAACAAAGGCATGGAGATGACTCTGGCGGAAGGGTTATATCTTGAGGCCGTGTTGTTTGCCGTGGCTTGCTCTTCAGAAGATAAGAAAGAAGGGACTACGGCGTTTCTGGAAAAGCGTCCGGCGCAGTTCAAGGGTAAATAAAGCGGCCACGGATTTGCGCGGGTCAAGATCAGCGACGAATTCACCACGGAGGCACAGAGTCACGAAGAAGAACTTCAAACAAGAGTCAGCCTCGGCTTCGTCCGGGGTCAAGGCGCGTGAAGGCAATCTCGGCGCTGCCGGAAAACGATTCGGCATCGTCGTCTCTCGGTTTAACGAGTTCATCACGGAGAGACTGTTTCGAAGCGCGTTCGATGGACTGTTGCGCTGTGACGCGAAACGCAGGAATATCGAGGTCGTTCGCGTGCCCGGCGCCTTTGAGATTCCACTGGCCGCGCGCAAGATGGCCGAGACCGGCAAATATGACGCGATTCTCTGTTTGGGTTGTCTGCTCCGTGGCGATACCGCTCACTACGACGTCATCGTGAATGAAGTCACGCGCGGGATCGGGCAATCCGCGCAGGAGACCGGGGTGCCTCATGCTTTCGGCGTGCTTACGTGCGAGACGCTGGAACAGGCCATCGACCGCGCCGGTTTGAAGATGGGAAACAAGGGTCTCGAAGCTGCACTGGCTGCAGTGGAGATGGCGAATCTTACAAAAGCGGTCGTTGGTCGTTCATCGTTGGCCCTTGGCAGGAGGGCTCTCAGCTCTCGGCTTTCAGCTGTCAGCAGGAAGCGAAAATCCTAGCTACCCCTCGTTCGAAAAAACGCGGTCGCTGATCCCGCTTCTTATCTCCTGTAAACTGATGGCTGACAGCTCCCATGGGAACCCGCCGAAAATCTCGCGAATTTGTTCTGCAAATGTTGTTTCAAGCGGACATGGGCCGGCAAACTCCCGAGGAGGTCCGGCGCACTTTCTGGAGCGAGCATCATTCCATCGAGAAAGATGTGCGTGGTTTCGCTGAAGACATCTTCCGAACGGCCACCGACCGTACTGCGGAGATCGACGGTTTGATCGAGCGTCATGCCGAACACTGGCGCATGGACCGGATGGCCACTGTAGATCGCAACGTTCTGCGCTCGGCGGTGGCGGAATTGATGAGCTTTCCCTCTACGCCTCGCGCTGTGGTCATCAACGAAGCACTGGAGATTGCGCGCAAGTTTTCCAGTCCTGAATCGGTGAATTTCATCAACGGGGTGCTGGACAGCGTTGGCCGTGAACTGGAGAAGCCAAAGGCGTAGGAACGTCGGTGGTCATTGGTCGTTCGTCGTTGGCTTTTGACCGACGACCAAGGACTCACGGCCAACGACTGCCTTTCTACGGCTTTACCGCAATCAGATCTGGATTGCAGGTGAGATTCGGGAATGGCTGTCCCACCGAATTCTCGCACAGGCCTTGCGGGAACGATATCTGCTGAGTGTCACCGCCTGCCACCGTACTCACAATGTGCAAAAGCCCATCGTTGGCACCGACAAAGAGCAGGCTGCCGTCCGGCGTGAGGGACGCGCCGAGAGGGGTCGGATTCCCGACCAGAGGAATCGCAAACGCGGTCTGGCCGGGAATATTGAACGCGAGCACGCTGTTTAGATTCGAAGTGAGCACGTAAGCAGTCGAGCCATCTTGCGAGACGATCAACTGCTTGGGAACAAAGTTGCCCTGGCCGAGATTGAAAGATGCGACCGGCCCATCGGTCACGGCCGGCGTGCAGCCGGAAGGTGTGGTGTTCAAGCTGATGATGTCGAGGCCGGGAGGATCAACCGCCAGAAAGTGATACGCGTCAGGAGTGTCTGCCGGCAATAGTTTCGCCGGGCCGGGAAGAGTTTTTATAAAGATTGGGACTGCCGGAACGGTGACCGTATCGGCGCGGCCGTTGTCGCAGGTTCTCCACACGCTAACCGCCGAAGTAGCGCCTCCCGCGACATAGGCAAAAGCGCCCTCCGAAAGGAAAGACACATCGTTGGCTGGAGCGGCGAGAGAAATGGTTCGCAGCCCATCGGCCGTCGAGTAGACATAGAGTGTGCTACCAGCCACGATATAGGCCTTCAGGCTATCCGGCGAAAAGTCAGCCGCGGTTGCCCCCGTGATCTGGAATGTCGAAACAGCATTGGTCGTTGTGTTGAAAACAAACACATGGTTCGGCATATCTTCCTGCGATGTGTCGGAAATGATGGCCTGATTTCCATCTGGAGAAATAGCCAGGACCTTGCCTGGCAGAGATGCAAACTGAGTGGCAGTATTCGCCCCGGCGTCAACGACCGCGAGCCCCACCGTGCCGAACAGTCCGGAGTTAGTCCCCAGGTAAGCCTTGCTTCCTTGCCGGTCGAAGACCAGCGAGTTTGGGGTCGCCGGCAAGCTGATGAAATTGCCCACAGTATTTGGAGTGGTTACGGGAACGACCGTGCTGATACAGCCGTCGGTTGTGCCACAGCTCGTTGTGCTTACGTAAACAGTAGAGGCCTGGGTTGTTCCGGTAGGAGTTATGGTCATGGTCACAACGTTTGCCGGATAGATCGGCAAAGAGGGATAGAAACCCGTATTGCACGTGGGCGGGGTGCAGGACGCGATAATAGTCGCGGTCCCGCCCGTCGAAGTGCCGCTTGCTACCCCGGCGCTACTCACGGTGACGGAGGCAGCCTCGGAAGAACTCCAGGTCAGGGGGATTCCGGTGATGGTCGTGCCCAGAGTATCGACCACTGTCGGCGTGATGGTTTTTGAACTGCTCGTGGAAGTCGTGACATCGAGCGTGATCGATTGTACCGGGCAAGTTGTGAAACTTAGCGGGATGCTAGTGACATTGCCAATGGTAGCGAAGAGGGGCGTGAGACCGGGAATTTTGGCGGTGACCTGAATCTGTCCCTGAAGCAAGGCGTTGTCGGAAGTATTCAGCGTGGCCACGCTCGGGTTTAGAAGTTGCCAGTTAAAGACTCCAACCGTCGAGGTCACGTCTACGCCACGGCTGTAAGCGTTCGCCTGGTAATTCGCGCTTTGACCAACGGAAAGACAGGGATTGACGGGCGGCGGTTGGTTCGGCGGCAAAAGCAGGCTGACTACGACTTTATCGATATGCTGATGCACGTATACCGTAGTCGAAGGGCTGCTTACCCCTTGTGCAGTCGCGGTGACGACAGCCACCCCTACCCCCCCCGGCGTACATATCTGCGGGTTGCTCAATGAATCCCAACTGCCAGCGCACGCCAATCCGTTGTTGGCTATGGTCAGCACTGCGGTGTTGCTCGACTGATAGGATATTGGCTCGACGATCGTGGTCTTGGTGGAACTCAAGGCGGCTGCCAGGAATGCCTGGTAAGTGCCAATCTCCATCGAGGCATTCGGCGTGGGCGCCAGGGCAATGCTGGCCGGGACTGCGAAGCTAGTCGTGCCGACGGCGCTGCTGCTGCTGCATCCGAGCAGGCCGGCCAACATGAAAATGAGAAAAGCAATAAAGAACGCGAACCCGAAAAGACCGCACCTACCCATGCACCCTCCCCGCCCTCATGGTCTCCCACGCGGCGAGCAACGCCTTCTGGGAATGTATTCGCTCCGGAAGATTTCCAGTGTAGAGGCTGCGAATCTTTTCGGCAAGCTGAGCCGTCTTACGGAGTCAGCCGAATTCAGAGCCAAGTGAAGGATCTCTTTCCTCTCGAATGCCCATTCCGAACTTCATTTGTCATTATCGCTTGCCCTCCTGTTTGGGATGCGGCAAACCAGGGTTGACGATGTGTCAAGAGTGTTGCTATATTTGAAAGGTTCCGCGAGTTCATTCTGGCTTGCCTGTAGACTGTGGATTCATTCGCTGCGCGTTTTCGGTGCGCGAGAGACCCAAAGAAAGCGGCTAAGCTCTAAAGATATACGTCTTCGGAAACAGTTCCGGAGATGCCCTCGCTGAAATGCCCTGCGCGCACCTTCCGCCCGTTGGAAGGCTATGCGGGGCAAAGCGGACGAAACGGAGCGCCTCCCGAGTTTTTGGATTAGGGCCTGGCGCCACCGTCGTCGCTGATCAGTCTGAACGGGAAATCGAAAATCTCTCATCGCATTGGTGCGCGGTGAGAAGCATGGTTGGCCGATCGCCAGCCAGACCCTAAGCCAGGGAATAGTCAAAGCGGCGTCTGTGTGTCGACGCGCCTATTGGCGTGCGAACCGA
>Ga0210403_10002943_pt1 | contig 15132 bp, 13 predicted proteins | sample IncBWC19MmetaG_FD_150863 | JGI IMG/M metagenome (GOLD analysis project Ga0210403, IMG submission 150863) | Forest soil microbial communities from Barre Woods Harvard Forest LTER site, Petersham, Massachusetts, United States - Inc-BW-C-19-M | ecosystem: Environmental > Terrestrial > Soil >... | reverse complement strand
CCCGTTCCGGGCTTTTTTGCCGCCTTCGGCGTTTTCGCCGAGTGCTCTTCTTCCAATGTTGTTCGGTGTGCCATAAATCTGCTCTATGAACCTTCTATTTTGCCACAGAAATTGGCGAGCCGCTTGCGGCACGGTTCTAAGCCTCTTGGAACCTATAAGGAGCGTACGAGCGATTCGAGATGCTGTGCGATTTCATCCGGGGTCGTGCCGGGAGCGAAGGTGACCGGCGCGCCAATGCGCACGGTGATCTCACCGATGTGCGCGAGGCGGCGGTGTTCGCGCTTCATTTTCCATACGCCGTCAAGTCGCATGGGCACGACCGGGATGCTGAGATTCTCCGCGAGCAAGCCGATCCCGCTTTGGAAAACTGCCATTTCGCCGGTGGCCGTGTTGTTCACGTGGCCCTCTGGAAAAACCAGCAGGCTGTGACCACGATCCACTGACTCGCCGGCGAAGCGAAAACTTTCCCGGAAGCCGGAAAACTGCGGCAGTGGGAAAACATTGAAGAGCGCGGTGACCAGCCAGTAGCCGAGCCGATACGCCCAGCGCATTGCGAAAAACCAATCGCGGGGAGGATGGCGCATCTCTTGCAATGTCTCGCCACCCATGGCAACGGCCAGCCGATGACGAAAACGCAGCGGCAGCGCGGCCAGGATCAACCCGATGTCGGCGCGGCGCGTGATGTGATTGGAAATCACCAGCGCCGGACCGCGGAGATCACGAAGGTGTTCGCGGCCGACGATTTTCGGATGTCCCAAAATCTGCGTGGCCGGCCAGACGAGCGCGTAGTACACCGCCAGACGCAACCAGCGCACGACTTCACGCTGCGTCCAGCGCGGATAAACGTATTCCGTGTGGCGGGCCGCGGGCTGTTGCAGGAGTCGTTCCACATCGGCGACGGTCTTCGCACTCGAGAACGCCGTTTCGCTGAGTTCCACGTGAAACTTCGTTTCGAGAGCACTCATCAGTTCCACACGGTCAAGGGAAGAGAGATTGAGTTCGTTTTCAAGGTGATTCCGAGCACGAACGGACGGTGCGAATCTCGCCAGCAATTCTCGCAACGGGCCCAGGGTCACACCCGAAGAGCTCTCCGCTTGAGACCCATTGAGAATCTCGACCGCGCGGCCGGCAATCAAAGCGAGGCGTGGCTTGTCCGTGGCCGTGCGCGGAAAATCGGATTCGGGCCAGACGATCCAAGAGCGCATGCGCTGATATTCCGCAAGCGCAGAATTCGCGGATTCGACGGCCGCGCGGGCCGCCGCGTCCGCGTCCGAAGGCAGGCCACTAAGAAGAACAACCGCGCAAGGTTCCGCATTGCCGCCGCGATCCAGCGGAATAACGACGCAATCGCGGACCGTGGGCTGTTTCTTCAACGTGGCCTCGAGATCTTCGGGATAGATGTTGAGACCAGCCGGCGTAACGATGACGTTTTTCTTGCGCCCGCGAAAACGCAAGTTGCCATCCGCATCGAGTTCGCCCAGGTCTCCGGTGCGCAGCCAGCCGTCATTTTCCTTGGAAGCTTTTTGCGGCGCGCCGTTTTCCCAATACCCCGCCGAAACACTTTCGCCGCGCACCAGGATTTCGCCGTCCCCGGCGAGCTTGAATTCGCGGCCTGGCAAAACCATCCCGATGGAACCCTGCTTCGCACGGAACGGATGATTGAGGCTGACGAGCGACGCCGTCTCCGTCATCCCATAGCCCTGCACCACCGCGTAGCCCATGCGCTTGAAAAAGTCCTCCGTCTCGCCGGAAAGCGCCGCGCCGCCCGAAATGAACGCCCAAAAGTTCCAGCCGAAGCGGCGATGAATGCGGCGAAACATCCAGGCGCGCGGTAAGAATTTCCGTCCATTGGCCTTTTCGAACGTGCGTTTGAGCCAAGGCGTTTGGTCCCGCGCTTCCAGCTCGCGTTCGATTTCCGAATGCACCACATCGAGCATCCGCGGCACGGCAATCAGCGCCGTGGCGCGTTCGCGCTTCACCGTTCGAACGATTTCCCCCGGATTCACAGACGCCTCAAAAACCACTGTCGCGCCAAGCAGCGGGGGAACGAACAGCGTCATGAATTGTCCAAACACATGGCTCAACGGAACGAGAGAAACAAACCGTAACGGATGAAGCCAGCGCTCGTACTTGCGGTACGGATCGATGCCGCGTTCGAGCGGCTCTAAATTCGCCAGAAAATTGCCGTGCGTGAGCACCACCCCGCGCGGCTCGCCCGTCGTGCCCGACGTGTACAGAATTTCCGCAATCGTATTTCGCGTGGAAGAGTCATCCAGGTCCACGCCAGCTTCCAGCCTGGGAGGAAGAGTGGCAACCATGTCCCTACGATCGTTGATGACCATCGACGGTGGCGCGCCGGGAAACTCCTCCTGCTGCCGGTCGCGTAAGATGAGTTTTACACCCGAGTCTTTGATCGCGCGCTGGACGAAATCCCGCGACGCCCGGGAGTCCATCGGCACGACCACCGCCCCGCGCAATAGAATTCCCCAAAAGCAAGCGACCCATTCCCCGGAATTGGGGCCCCAAAGAAGGACACGATCGCCAGGGGAAATCCCGCGCCCCGCGAGCACATGACTCCAGGAGAGGGCATGCGCATACAGCTCCGCATACGTCAGCTTTTCCCGACGGTACGCGCGCCTATGCACGACAGCCACATCGCCCGGGAAGCGCAAGAAATCGGCGAGGAGCGTAAGCAGGTTTTTTCGGGGCGGCATCGTGGCTGCGGTTCCTTGCGCCTCTGGATGGCTTGATTCTACGCCTGCACCTGTGGCGCAGCCCTCCCTCCGTTCTGGATAGCAGGCCGGCATGGGTTGATTCCTGACCTTCCCAGGGAGCACGTCCCGTGCCACCGAGGAACACCTCCTTCTATCCGAGTAAAGGACTCTCAGCAAACGGCTACAATGTCGGTTACAATAGAAGAGGCTGGGGGGCCATCAACACGGCCCCTTGCCTTTGAAGTCGAGCGTAGACAATGCCAGTACCCATATCACAGGCTTGGACGGTAGCCACCTACGTCCTCCAACAGAAGCTCGCGGGGCGCAAGCGCTACCCGTTCGTCTTGATGCTGGAGCCGCTTTTCCGCTGCAATCTGGCGTGCGCCGGCTGCGGAAAAATTCAATATCCCGCCCACATCCTGAAGACGGAATTGTCGCCGGAAGAGTGCTTCAAAGCCGTGGACGAATGCGGCACGCCGATGGTTTCGATCCCCGGCGGCGAGCCGCTGATGCATTCACAGATCGATAAGATCGTGGAAGGCCTCGTCGCGCGCAAGAAATACATCTATCTCTGCACCAATGCGCTGCTCCTCAAGGAAAAGCTCCACCTCTTCAAACCGAGCAAATATCTGACCTTCTCCATCCATATGGATGGCCAAAAAGAGCACCATGATTTTTCCGTTTGCCGCGAAGGTGGCTACGATCTGGCCGTAGAAGGAATCCGAGAAGCGGTAAAGCAGGGCTTCCGCGTCACAACCAACACGACCTTGTTCGACGGCGCCGATCCCAAGAGCGTTCGCGCCTTCTTTGATGAAATGATGGAGCTTGGCGTCGAGGGCATGATGCTCTCGCCGGGCTATTCCTACGACAAAGCTCCGGACCAGAAGCACTTCCTCGGACGGGCGCGCACCCGGCGGCTCTTCCGCGCGATCTTAGCCAACCGCAAAAAGAGCTGGCAGTTCAATCAATCGAAGCTCTTCCTCGAGTTTCTGATGGGCAAGCAATCCTACGCCTGCACGCCGTGGGGCATGCCGACCTATAACGTCTTTGGCTGGCAGAAGCCCTGCTATTTGCTGCAAGACGGCTACACCGATACGTTCCAGGAGCTGCTCGACACCACCGAATGGCAGAATTATGGCACCGAGTCCGGCAATCCCAAGTGCGCGAACTGCATGGTGCACAGCGGATACGAAGCCTCGGCCGTGGATTACACCTTCAGCGGGCTGCGTGGACTCTGGGCGTCCATCAAAGCAGAGTTATCCACCAAATATGATGACGCGGACGCGCTTGCCATGCTGAATGAGCCGGTGACGCCAGTGCACTCCTACAATCCGCTCGTGCAGATTCAATCCGGCAAGAACCAGCTTGAGGAGACACGTGCGTGACGGGCCCTCGGCACGCTGACCGGCCCAGCCACACGGAAGGCTCTCCCCTCGACCCCGATCTTCTTGAAGTTGCTCCCGGAACCCATCACGAAGGCGTGCAAGGCTGGGTGCCGGAACTTGCCACCGAGGAAGAGCTGCGCATCGCACTCGAGAAAGCGTTCGACTATCGCGGCGATGTCACCCTGACACTCAAGAACAACACGAAAATTGAAGGTTATATTTTCGACCGCGTAACCGGCGCGTCGCTCGCCGCCAGTTTTGTGCGCGTCCTCCCCAAGGATTCGACTCAGCGAGTAAAGATTGCCTATGCCGAGATTGCGGCACTCGCGTTTACCGGCCGCGACACCGCTGCCGGGAAAAGCTGGGAAGCCTGGGTTCGCCAGTATTGGCAGAAAAAAGCCTCTGGCAAGGGCGAATTGAGCATTCAACCCGAATCACTCGAGTAGGTACTTTTCCTCTATTTGCAAACACGTTTCCGGCCCGAATGCAAAGCTAAACTGTTTTTTTTCATATACTTACATACAGACTGCAGGTGCCGCGAGCCGCGCACTCGGCGTGGACAAACCCTCCATTTTATGGTAGTATTTGAGTCGCGTTTGTTGCTCTTGTATTACCTTTTGACCCGTTCGAGGGGCTGCAAGGAGACGCTTTGCGGCCTTTTTTTGCGGGCGGGAGGATGTCACGGCGCTTGGGAGGCCAGCGGTTCATCGCATCGCGGCCAACTTGAAGCCCTCCGCTTCAGGATCACCAGGAAACGGACCAAGAGGAGCAAAGCAATTCCAATAGCGTTGGCCCCGGTCCTGCCGGTGTCGCGTATGCGAGGTTGGAAAGTGAAGGAACAAGGAACAGTGAAGTGGTTTAACGCTTCAAAAGGTTACGGTTTCATCCAGCGCCAGACGGGAGAAGATGTTTTTGTGCATTTCTCCGCGATCATGATGGACGGCTACAAGTCCCTCAATGAAGGACAGGCGGTGGAGTTTGAAGTGAAGAAGGGCCCCAAAGGCCTTCAGGCGGAGAACGTTACAAGCCTCTAGCCAGTGATGGGGGGCCCCAGCTCTTCCGGGGCATCCGTTCGAAGAGTTTCGAATCGAGAGGGACAGCAAGAGTCGTCTAGGAGGACGTTGTGCAAGTGATGCAAGAAGGTCAGACCATCAAGCACGAAGTGTACGGCCTGGGAATCGTGACTGCTTCCGACCAGGAGCGCACCGCAGTGGATTTTGACGATCACGGCGCCAAGCTTTTCGTCACCAGCATCATGACGGCCGAATTGATCGGCGAAGCTCCTGCCACGCCGCCCAAAACCAAGCGCCGCCGCAAGGCCTCGACCGTCGCCAAGGCCGCCAAGAAGGCTGCCGCCGCTGCCGCAGCGACCCGTTCATAAGGTCCTCTAAGCCAGACAAAACACCCGTGCGCCGAATCGGCGCACGGGTGTGCGCGCTTGCATTTCTAACGCAACGGGCGGGGGTTGTGATAGGTTTTGCATCATGAAACGTTTCGTCATCCTTCTCGGCGTCTTCTTTCTGATCCTCGGTGTGATCGGTCTCGTTCATCCCACGTTCAACTATCACCAGCGGGAAGAAGTCGCGAAAATCGGCCCCATCAAAGCAACCGTGGATGAGCAGAAGACGGCGCAAATTCCCGCGGCCGCCTCCATTGCGCTCCTCGTCGCGGGCCTGGCGCTCGTTCTCCTCGGCCCGCGTAGGAAGTCCTAACGATTGCCCTCCAACAGCCTCCTTCGTATTCAGGATCTGCCTTCCACACACATGCAAGGCTAACTTCTACGCAGCGTTGCGTCCCAATCGCATTGACACCGTGTCCGCACCAGACTAAAAAAGGCTTACACATAGTCCATTCCCTGGGGCCATTTCACAATTTGGAGAGCGCCATGAAAAACACTGCGGTGAAGTTCGGCCTTGGGCTCGGCGTATGGTGCGGTTGCTTCCTCGCGGCTTGCCCGACCACGCACGCACAGGGTGCACCTGGCGTTACAGAGAAAGAAATCCTGATCGGTTCGTGCTCCGCTCTGGAAGGCCCGTCGCATTTCCTGGGAACGGAAACGGTAAATGGAGCCAAAGCCTATTTCAGCATGATCAACGACACTGGCGGCGTTGACGGCCGGAAACTCAGGCTCATTTCCTACGACGACAGCTATGATCCAGCAAAAACGGAGGCCTGCTTCAACAAGTTGATGGACCAGAAAGTATTCGCGCTCGGCTTTTTTGTCGGCACTCCCACCGCGGTGAAGTACGTGCCGATGGCCGAAACCAACAAGATACCGTTGGTGGGGCTCTTTACCGGCGCGCAAACGCTCTATGTGCCCATGCGCCACTGGGTTGTCAATGTCCGTGCCTCCTACTTTGACGAGACCCGCGAGCAAATCGACGGCCTCTGGGAAAAACTCGGCTACCGGAAAATTGGCGTGATCTATCCGGAGGATGCGTTTGGCGCCGCCGTGCTCGAAGGCGTCAAAGCGGCCTTGAAAGCGCATGGCGCGGAGCCGATTGCTGTCGGTTCCTATCAGCGGCAGACCGCCCAGGTTGGCGGAGCGGTTGACACCGTGAAAGCTGCCAATCCCGAAGCGGTTATCGTGGTAGGACCCTCGAACACCGTTGCTCCCATCCTCAGGGTTTCTCACGCCAAGGGATGGAAGCCGCTTTTTTTGACGGTCTCGTTCGTGGGCACGGACGAACTGATCTCCGAAGCCGCTGCCGATGCGGATGGCGTGGTGATCACCCAGGTGGTGCCGCCCTATTACCTGACGGACCTGAAGACCGTCGCGTTATTTCGCCGCTCGCTATCGAAGTATTTTCCTTCTGCTCAGCCTAATTTTGTAAGTCTCGAAGGCTTCGTGGATGCCATGGTGATGGTGGAAGGGCTAAAGAAGGCCGGAAAAGAGCTGACGCGCGAGGGACTTATTCGCGGCATCGAATCGCTCCATGAAGTTGACTTGGGGCTTGGGCCGCAACTCATTCTGGACTATTCAGCAAAAGATCACAAAGGTTTCGACCACGTGATCCCAACGGTCGTTCGCGGCGGCCGCGCCGTCCCCTTCACCGATTGGTCCACCGCCGCGCCGAAATAGTTTACCTAAGCTGCCCAGAATTTCATTTGCAACTCCGTCACCCAAGGGCGCGAAGTGGTGCGATTCAGGTTCGCTGTTTTACTTGATTGCGGATTCGGCTTGATCGAAGGCGTGGTAAGAAGAACGCACCAGCGGGCCGGCTTCCACGTGTTTGAAGCCCATGCCTTCTCCAAGAACCTTGAATTCGGCGAACTCGTCGGGATGAACGTAGCGAACGATCGGCAAATGCTCGCGCGTCGGTTGCAGGTATTGACCCAGGGTAAGAATGTCCGTGCCCTGCGCGGCGAGATCCTCGAGCGTGGCAAGGATTTCCTCTTTTTCTTCTCCGAGGCCGAGCATCAGTCCTGTTTTCGTGGGGACTTCCGGGTGCGCTTCTTTCGAACGCCGCAGCAGCTCCAGCGAGCGCTCGTAAACCGCCCCTTTGCGCACCTGCCGGTAGAGTCGTGGAACGGTCTCCGTGTTGTGGTTGAGGATATCCGGCCGCACCGCTAGGACCACGTCCAAGGCGTTCCAGTCGCCACGAAAGTCCGGGATAAGCACTTCCACCTTGCAGCCCGGCACGCGCCGGCGAATCTCCTCAATGGTGCGCGCAAAAATATGCGCCCCGCCGTCCGGCTGGTCATCCCGGTTCACGGAAGTCACCACTGCGTAGCGCAATCCCATCTTTGCCACGGCTTCCGCCACGCGCAACGGCTCGTCCTCCTCTGGCGGGCCAACCGGCTTCCCCGAAGGCACCGCGCAGAACCCGCAAGCGCGCGTGCAAATATCCCCCAAAATCATGAACGTAGCCGTGCCATGGTCCCAGCACTCGCCCATGTTGGGGCAGCGTGCGCTCTCGCATACCGTGTGCAAATCGAGCGTGCGCATGATGCGCTTCAAGTCCTGGTAGCGCTCCCCGCCGAAAAACTTCACGCGCAGCCAATCCGGCCGCGGGTGCGCGCCCGGAGCGGGCGCCGGCATCGCCGGTGCATTCGAAATGATGTTAAACGGTGAGCCCATGGAGTCTCGGCGAAAACCCTATTTTACGCGCATCCTTTGCAACTCACAAATAGTACGGCGACGAGGTGGTTACAATCTTATTCGCGGAACAGCGTGAATGGGCCGGTGATGGCGCTACTTATTTAATCCTGGCGATGCGCCCCTCGGTAGGAAACTTCTGGAACTGCAGCTTGTCATGCCCGGGCACTACACGATCGGCCGATCCCGCGAGCTCAATCATCCGCGCCTGAGCCGCAATATTCGCCGCATGATCGGCATCGCTGAACGTGGCGCTCGCCGCGTGTTCCGCAAGGTTGCGGTACAAATAGCAGTTGTCCGACGCAAGCACGAACGCCGGGCTTCCCTCGATGCGCAAATACTGCGACGCATAGGTGTGACGTGCCCCGGTGTAGGTGCGAATGCCCGGCAGAATCTCCACGTTGTCACCATCTACCAGGCGCAAGCGCCCCTCCGTATTCACCTGCAGGAGCTGCTTCATATCCTCCGGATCGACCCCTCCGTGATTCCCTCCCGGTTGCCACGCATTCCCGGTGTAATAGCGATATTCGTCCTTCTGAATCCACACCTTGGCTTTCGGAAACAGATCGATTCCGCCCATGTGATCCCAATGCGCATGGCTGATGACGATGTCGGTCACCTCTTCCGCTTTCACACCTGCCAGTTTCACGGCTTCATCCGGCCGCAGGTACTCCGTCATCGGAAAATTTTTAAACCATTTCTCGCGGTGAAATCCGCTGTCAAATAAAATGGTTCGTCCCCCGCCGCGAATCAGCCAGATCACCATGGCGATATCGATCTTCTCGTCCTTCGGCGCTCCCATAACCAATCCCGCCGCGGGAAAGCCCGGCAAGATGGCATACCGGATGGCCTGGATCGAATACTCAGGACCGGAATTTCCCGCGAAGAAACCGGCAAAGACCGCAGCCAGGACAAGTCGTTTCACATTTGCCTCACGTTGATAGCTGAACGAGCGGGGAGCATTCTACTGCGTACAACGGCACGCCGCGAGATCCAAATCCACAGATCCAAATCCACGCGAGCGGCATCCAGTTCAGACAAGCGGAAATCCTCAGCGCCTGGCACGACACAAGCGCCCGTCGTATACTCACGGGAAGCGAAAAGGACGATGAAGCATTTTATCTCCGCCCTGTTCCTTCTTTTCTCTGGAGCCATTGCTTCCGCGCAAACGGTTTCTCCCAATCCTCCCGCGACAAAGCCCAAATCCGAGGACTGCACGATCTCGGGAATCGTTGTAAAACTTGCGGGTGGCGAGCCGCTGAAATCCGCCACCGTGCAACTTCAAAGCGCGCAGGATTTGGCGCATGTCTCCTCCGTGGTCACGGACGTGGGTGGCCGCTTCGAGCTGAAAGGAATCGATCCGGGGCGCTACCGTTTGAAAGTGAGCCGGGCAGGTTTTGTGACCCAGGAATATGGACAAAAGACGCCGAATGATCCCGGAGCTGAAATTCGTCTTTCCCCGGGTCAAACCCTGCGCGACCTTCTTTTCCGCCTCATTCCCTGGGGCGTCATCGCGGGAAGAGTTTTAGATGAAGATGGCGAGCCCCTTCCCTGGGCGCAAGTCAGCGCCTTGCGCGAGGTCTATTCCAATGGAAAACGCAAGCTCTCGCCGGAACTGCTCGTTCCTACAAATGATCTGGGTGAGTTTCGCCTGTTTGGCCTGAAGCCCGGCAGGTACTTCGTCAGCGCCAGGTTCAAGCCGGGTCTTCACGTCGTGGGCCGCGGAGAAGTGGAAGAAGACGATGCCGACGATGCAAGGCCGGAATTTATGCCGATGTATTACCCCAACAGCCCGGACCCCGCGAGGGCTTCAGCGATCCTGCTGAAAGCGGGAGACGAGATTCCTGCCGTCGAAATCCTGCTGCGCCCGGTCACTATGTTTCGCGTTCGTGGGCGCGTGTACAACCTGGTAGCGGGCAGGCGCTCCAATGCCGGCGTCTCTCTTCTACTCGAACAACGAAACAGCAACGCGGCTTGGGGCCCGCCCGACCATCAGGCCACCATCGAAAACGCCGACGGCTCTTTTGAGATTCCCGGCGTCCTGCCCGGTTCCTATGCTCTTAGCGCTTTTTGGTTTGAAGACGGTCGGCGATTTCTGGCGCGGCAATCCATTGAAGTCAGTAACGCCGATATTGAGAGCGTAAACCTCGTAATTTCGCCGGGGACGCAAATTAACGGACGAATCGTCTGGGATGGGAAGCCCAGCATGGAACAGTATGATCTCTTCGTCAGCATCGTTCCGGTAGACTCGAAAATCTCTTTCAACGGACCCGCACGGGTTGTGGGAAACGCATTTGCCCTGAAGGATGTTTTCGATGGCAACTATCGCTTGGCGGTGAGCGGCCAATCGAAAGACTGCTACGTTAAATCGATTCGCTACGGTTCGAGCGACGCGCTCGAAGGAGCTTTCACCGTCGTCCGTGGCACGCAATCCTCACTTGAGCTGACTCTTAGCTCGCGTGGCGCACGGGTTCAAGGAGTCGTCACCGACAAGGACCATGTTCCTGTCACAGGGGTGTGGGTTGTCCTCGTCCCGGATGGGGCGCACCGCGATCAATCGCGTCTCTACCAGAAAGTATCTACGGATCAGTACGGGCACTATCTCCTGAGAGGGATCGCGCCCGGCGATTACAAAATCTTCTGCTGGGATGAGGTGGAAGTTGGCGCATGGGAAGATCCGGATTTCCTCAGGACTTTCGAGGATCGCGGGCAGAAGATTTCCGTGGAAGATGCGGACGCCAAGACCGTGGATGTCGTCGCCATCAGAACGAAAAGCTCCGAATGATGAGGACTCATGCAGCGGGAGAAGCCAGATTTACAGCGGCTGGCGGGAAGAGCGGATAAAATCGCGCAAAACAGTAACGTTGGGGCCATACGCGCCAATGCGTCCGGCATCCACGGGCAGGCCAAGCCGCTCGGCGAGATCGAGATCCACGCCGGCGTCATCAAGCTCGGACAAGCTGAAACCTTGCGCGGGCAACACACGATTCAAACCCGTCGGATACACCGGCCGCGGCGGGCGGTGACGCTGCCAGGGGCGGCGCGCCAGTTCGTAAAACTGCTGCCAATCGCGTTTGTGCCAGGTGGTCATTCGATTCTCTATACGTCTCACTCAACCCGTTGGATGCGCGGCCGACCTAAAAGGTTCTTTTGGCTCTTGCTTCGCAATCCCGCCCGCGGGGAGCGGCTTGTCGCTCTCCGCGTTATTCATATACTCCACAACTGTCCAGGCAAGTCATTTTCCTCACCTGTTGTTTCAAACACGTTACGGGGCAAAATGTTTCGAAAGACAAAACGCCAGAGAGGGGGCGGGGAGCGTCCTCAACAGAAGCCGTCGCTCAGCGGCTTTCCCAGTGACCGGCCGCCATACTGCTTTTGAACCGCGGGGATACTACACAGATTCACACGCGTCCGCCAGCGCCAAATCCTCTTTCGCCAAGCGCGCAATTGTTCCGCCACAGCTATGCAATGGGATTAGACGTGCCCAGGTGCCGAAGGTAAGAACCGCACCGGACGCGGATTAGCACAGAAATGCCCTGTAAATCTCTTCCGAGGAAGCAAAGCGCCCTGAATCAGCGCAGGGCTCTGACTGCTCCGTTTCGAACGTTCTGCTTACCAGCGATTGCCACGGTCGCCGCGATCACCGCCGCGCCCGCCACCGCCGCCGTGGCCGCCGCGCCCGCCACCGCCGCCACCATGGCCGCCGCGTCCGCCGCCGTATCCACCGCGCCCGCCGCCACCGCCGCCTCCGCGTTCCGCTTGAGGACGCGCTTCATTCACCACGAGGTTTCGCCCGCCGAAATTCTGTCCGTTCAGGGAGTTGATCGCGCGCTCCGCGTCTTCGTCAGCGTTCACTTCGACGAACGCAAAGCCGCGTGACTGGCCCGTGAAACGATCGCGGATGAGATTGACGCCCGAAGGGGTTACACCGATTTGCGAGAACCACTCGTTCAGCTGTTCTTCCGTCGCGGAAAACGGAAGATTCCCGATGTAGAGCTTCTTCACCTCTCACTCCTTCTGCCCGGAACCCAAGTGCGAGTCGCGGAGCGCGCCGAAGGGACAGCTTTCGATCACGGGGTGGCGGACACACGGGGCCGCCGCGGGAGCGAGACCGGCACTTCAGCGGTCTGTTGCATCCTCCCGGAAATTGACCCCTTTTGCAACGGGAAATTCTCCATGCACAGCAACGGAATCTCAGGCTGCGCGGTCCCGCGCCTTTCCCCTTTGCCGCGGAATTAATGATACGATGCGCGCAAACTGCCACCCCAGCCAAGAGGCCCTATGCGCGGCACCATGATGGATTTTCCGCTGACGCTCCCCACCATTCTGGAGCGCGCCGGAAAAATCTTTTCACGCGTCGAGATCGTTTCGCGCAAGCCCGACAAGTCCCTCGCACGCAGCTGTTACGGCGAATTCTATCGCCGCGCGCGCCTCCTTTCAGAGGCCCTCACGAAACTCGGCATGCAACCCGGCGACCGCGTCGCTTCCATGATGTGGAATCACTCCGGCCACCTCGAAGCCTTCTTCGGCGTGCCCTGCGCCGGCGGCATCCTGCACACCTTGAATCTGCGCCTGCATCCTCATGAAATCGCCGCAATCGCCAGGCATGCGGCCGATCGGTTTCTTCTGATTGACGACGTGCTCCTCCCGGTCTACGAAAAATTCCGCAAGGACGCGCCGTTCGAACGCGTAATTGTCGTCCCCTACGGTTGCGGCACTGCGCCAGAAGGATTTCTGAACTACGAAGAGCTTCTCGCCGAAGCCAGTGGCGATTTCCGCTACCCGCCCATCGGCGAGAACGATGGTGCCGCCATGTGCTTCACCTCCGGCACCACCGGTTTTTCCAAAGGCGTCATTTATTCTCACCGCGCGCTGGTGCTGCACTCCTTCGCTTGCGGCCTCGGAGAAGTATTCGGCCTGGGCCACTTCGATACCGTTCTCCCCGTCGCCCCCATGTTCCACGCCAACGCCTGGGGGCTGCCCTTTGCCTGCACCATGCTCGGCGCACGACTCGTCCTTCCCGGCCCCAATGTCGATCCCGAAAGCATTCTGGATTTAATGCTGCAGGAGCGCGTCACCATCGCTTGCGGCGTCCCCACGGTCTGGCTCGGCGTCCTTGAAGCGCTCGAAAAAAATCCTGCCCGCTGGAAATTTGACGCGCCCATTTGCGTCGTCTGCGGAGGCACCGCTCCGCCCCTCGAGCTCATCCGCCGCCTCGACCGCTTCGGTTTGCAGATCAAGCATCTCTGGGGCATGACCGAAACCACTCCCATCGGCACTTCCGGAGGTCTTCGGCCGCATATGGGCGACTGGCCCCAGGAGAAGAAGTACGAAACCCGTTCCAAACAAGGCTGGCCCGCGCCCTTCGTGGAAATCCGCCTGATGCGCCCGGATGGGCCCGATGGCTTGCCCGGCGAAGCCCCCTGGGATGGCGTCACTTCCGGCGAAATCGAAATCCGCGGCCCGTGGGTCGCCTCCAGCTATTACAATTCACCCGACCAGGCGCACCGTTGGACCGAAGACGGCTGGTTCCGCACCGGCGACGTCGCCACCATGGATGAAGACGGCTACGTCAAGATCGTGGACCGCGCCAAGGATTTGGTGAAGTCCGGCGGCGAATGGATCAGCTCCGTGGACCTGGAAAACGCCCTCATGGGTCACCCCTCCGTGAAGGAAGCCTGCGTCGTCGGCATCCCCCACCCCAAATGGCAGGAGCGCCCGCTCGCCGCCGTGGTCCTCAAAGATGGTGCCAAATCCACGCCCGAAGAACTGCGCGCCTTCCTCGCCAAATCCTTCGCCAAGTGGCAGCTCCCTGACGCCTTCGTCTTCCTCGACGCCATCCCCCGCACTTCCGTCGGCAAATTCAAAAAACTGGCCCTCCGCCAACAATTCGCCAACTGGAACTGGGACCAATAGCTCCCGTTCTCTTCTCTCCGGGGTGGCGTGCCGGAGGGCAGTCGAAATGTCCAAGGAATGTTTGAAACGATCAGGTCCGGTAGCTGGCGTTGATCCGTACATATTCCGCCGTGAAGTCGCAGGTCCAGTAGCGGGCCGTAGCGGTGCCCGAGTGCAAATCCACGATCAGCGGAACATGGTCGGCGAGAAGTTTGTTACTCGCGGCGCGCTCGTTGAAATCGAGCGGCTGTCCGCGCCGCAAAACCGGGATGCCCGCCATCGTGATGTCCACCAGAGCGGGATCGAACTTTACCCCGGAGCGGCCCGCGGCAGAAAAGATGCGGCCCCAATTGGGATCCCCGCCCGCAAACGCCGTTTTCACCAGTGGAGACGTCGCGATCGTTTCCGCGATGCGTTTCGCGGCCGCTTCGGTCTTGGCATGACGCACTTCGATTTCGATGACGCGCTGCGCGCCTTCGCCATCGGCAACAATTTGCAGCGCCAGCGAACGGCAAACGGCTTCGAGAGCAGCGCTGAAACCGCGATGCGCCCTCGTGCCCGCTTTGATGGACGGTGCTCCGGCTTCGCCGTTTGCCAGCACCAGCAACGTATCGTTCGTCGAAGTATCGCCGTCCACGCTAATCGAATTGAATGTGCGCGAAGTTATGTCCTGCAGTGTTTTCTTCAGAAGCGAAGGCGAAATCGCCGCGTCGGTCACCACGAACGCCAGCGTCGTCGCCATATTTGGATGGATCATTCCCGCGCCCTTGGCGCAGCCCACAAAATGAATCCGCTTCCCGGCCATTTTGAACGAGGCCGCCGCTGTTTTCGGCCGTGTATCCGTCGTGCAGATAGCGAGCGACAATTCGGCGAACGAGCGCATGGAAGGACGCCGGTTGCGCGCGAGCGATGGCAGCGCGCGCAGAATTTTTTCCACCGGCAACTGCACGCCGATCACGCCCGTCGAGCAAACAAAAACCTCCTGCGTCGGGAGACCCAGGCGCCGCGCCGTTTCTTCCACCGTGCGCTGCGAAGCGGC
>Ga0210403_10002938_pt1 | contig 15141 bp, 11 predicted proteins | sample IncBWC19MmetaG_FD_150863 | JGI IMG/M metagenome (GOLD analysis project Ga0210403, IMG submission 150863) | Forest soil microbial communities from Barre Woods Harvard Forest LTER site, Petersham, Massachusetts, United States - Inc-BW-C-19-M | ecosystem: Environmental > Terrestrial > Soil >... | reverse complement strand
GGTGACGCTCGAGATCAGCTTCAAGAATTATACGCCGGCCCAGATGCTCAGTTATCTGAGATCGGTGCAGCGAGTGGATTCGCATACCATCCGGTTTGTCGGGAAAGACATGGCGGAGGTGTCAGACTTTGTGGACATGGTGGACGGTTATAGCCCGGACTTAGCACCTTGACCCAAGGTCAGTTCGAGGTGTGGGGCTCTGCAAATGGACAAAAACAAAGAATATTTGGAAGGAAGCCTGAACACGCCAGGCTACAAGCGTCGACAAGAAAAATAGCCGGGCAGAGGCCAGAGATAATGCTGAATCTTGGCTGGTAAAATCTGAAAGACGAGTTGCGAAACCGGGGCAGAACGGATTTGCTTGGCTAGTTCGGCGAGGGTCGGCGCGAGACCAGTACCATCTCTACCGGTTCAGGTGTTTCGCGATTCTGATTTGAGGACGATGTGCCTGTTGACCCCGACGCCGAGCGTTTGGGGACATGGATGGGGGCAGTGCGGTGTCGAGAACGACTGGGAGGCCTGCAGAAGTGCTACGAGAACGCGTTGATGACCAATGAGGGCCCGAAAGGTCTTTTGCCGGAGGACATTTCCGGCATCCTTAAATATATGTGCTGATAAATGATTTCTCGGGCCACACGGCCGAGATGATGAGTCCCTACTCGCAGCGAGGAATCGCTCACGCGTTTCATTCCATGTAAGCCTGGTGAAGTTCTCAGAGGTTAGTGTGCCGCGGCGGGTGATTACTCCAATGTTTGGCTCGCTTTCGTTGCCGAGGCCCGCCGGAACAGGTCAGGCGCGTTCATGCGCTCACAGGTCTGTTTGAAATCCTCGGCAGCGCCTCTCCACAGCAAATCGTCAATGGAGCTGAACACGGGAACATCGACTCGAAGTGTCGCAAGAGTGCGAAACAGTAGCGCATCTTCCCACGCAGCGAAAAGAGATTCGGCAAGAGGTCGTGCTCTCCGTAGCATTGGATCCCAATGACGCCAATCCTTCGGAATGTCTTCCAGGTGAGGATATTGCGAGAAAATAGCCGCTGCAGTCTTGGATCCCCATCCTGAAATGCCGGGGTAGCCGTCTGCACTGTCGCCTACCACAGCCAGATAGTCAGGAATCGACGACGGTTTTATTCCGAACTTTCCGATCACGCCAGCCTCGTCGCGGAGAGTCTTTCGCTGGCGGTCCAGTTGTACAACTCGCGAGCCTACCACGCATTGGCTGAGATCTTTGTCGGGCGTACAGATAATAACCTGCCGAACGCGATCATCCTGAACTGCTCTCGCCGCAGCGGAAGCGAGTGCATCATCGGCTTCGAATTCGATCATCGGCCACACCGGCACTCCCATGGATTGCAGGGCCTCCTCAAGAATTGGGAATTGCGACAGCAGTGCCGGATCCACGCCTTCGCTTGTCTTGTAGCCCGAGTAGAGATCGTTGCGAAAGGACTCAATCATATGGTCGGTCGCGACGCCTACGTAAGTTGCTCCCCCCTCAATCAGTGAGAGAACCGACGCAAGCACTCCGCGAACTGCACCAATCTCCTGACCACAGGCGTCTTTGGCGGACGGCACGGCGTAGAAGTAACGGAATAGTTCGTAGGTCCCGTCAATAGCGTAGATATTCATGAACTCGACTCAGTCAGCAGGCAAGTTGAGCGAATGAACGTTTCCCAGCTGTATCCATCGCCACAAAACGATTCTCTCACTTCTCGCTAGCCAACTTCCTCCTTGATTACACTTCGAGGATTCTTGTCGTCGCGTAATCCGGCGAACTTGGAGTGTCGAAGATGATCCGATTCGGTCCACTCCAGGAATTCGATCTGCGCAACGATCTGGGGGCTGACCCAAAGGCACTTTTCCGTGTCGGCTGCGGTTAGTCCTTCACCCCAACGTCCTTTATGCGTCTCTGGAAGATTCGCGAAGGGGCACTTGGAGATCACCAAGGGCTTGAGTTTCGTGAAAAGCTGGCGGCGTGATGCCGGAACAAAGCCGTTCCGAACTCGTGCGACGTACATCAAGTCCTCCCCTCGGTAATATCCAACGACGATGGCATCTACGCCGTGGGGGGCCGGAATGTACCCCCCGATCAAAAGTTCTTGTCCGCGATTCAATCGATACTTAACCCATGATCCGCTCCGTTTTCCAACCTCGTACCGGCTGTCCTTCCTCTTGGCAACCACGCCTTCCAACCCCTGGACGCGAATTGCATTGAGCATGTCGGCGGCGGGGACCTCGAAATAGTCAGTAATCCGGACTCTCGGAGACTGGAACCTCAGAACCGATCTCATGATTTCATGGCGCTCGATAAGAGGCAGGGGCGTAAGATCACGATTGCCGTAAACGAGAAGGTCGAAAACAAAGTAATGAATGCGTGATCCTTCGGCTCGGTAGTGCTGGAGGAGATTGAAGTCTGGCCGCGCGGATTGGTCCAGTGCCACAACCTCACCGTCAATAACCGTGTTATCGGGAAGATCAGCCAGAGCTTCGAAGACCAGAGAATATTGTCTGTTGAAGGAATTCCGCCGCCTGGAAAAAAAATCGATCTTTCCGGACGATTTCACGGCGATGGCGCGATATCCATCGAGTTTGACTTGGAACAGCCACTGGGGGCCGTCTGGGAGCTTCGGAACGGCTAAGCACTCCATCGGTTCTTTGAATGTAGCTGAACTGAGCGGGAGGGAATTCAGTCTTCGGTCGATGTCGGCGGATGTCATGGGGAAAATAAGGACGGCTGGGGATGGGATGGCCGCGGAGTGCTCAGCAGAGGGAAACCTTTCTCCTGCCAGATGCTCGCTGAACTGTTCAATCGTCGCTGGAGCGTGCACGGAGTATAATGCCGCGTTCCTGTGGCTGGCGAATTATTATTTTGCACCTGATTCCTCAGGAGTTGGGCGCAGTCACCGCGCGGGGCACAACTGGGGAACAGGTAGAGGAGATAGCTTGGTAGCTAACCGACGCCAAAACAAAGACTTATCAAAGGCTTATGGTGAAGGTGGCTTGATTCTGACGTTTGTATAAGAATGAAAACAAATGCGTTGCGCGGTTCACCGATAGCTCCAGCGCCACCGGTGATTCCGGATACGGCCCGATTTCGGATACGCCCCCACGTCCGTCACGCGGTATTTCAGCAGCAAACGTGATCCCTTTGGGCGTGAGCCAATCGCCGACCTCCGTGGCTTCAAAATAGATGGTCAGACCCTGATACCCCCCGCCAGGGAAGACGACGACCGCAGCGCCCAGAATCGCGGATTGACCCCGCGGCATATTCCGTAAATACAACGCGACACTTGGCGGTTGATCCACGATTCGCTTTCTATGAGATCTAAGCGACTCCGAGCACCTCCCAGACGAGAAAACTTCCTGGCGCACCGTCGCGGATGCGGACAGCCTGTCCCAAGATCGGACGGCCCTCGACAGAACTGAGATGTCCGAACTGAGTATTTTCAAGCATTTGGGTCAAGGTCCTCTACCTGTACAGTAGACCGCACCAGCCGCATTCAGCGCGAACGCCGCGATTCGGCAGCTTCGGCAACACAATCCGAAACAGCAAACCGTCGCCATTTGCTCTGGTGGGTCAGAACGGAGCTGTCCCCGTCGGCAGAGGTGACTTCCCGGGGCACGCATCTGGAAGAAATACGCCCAGTTCGGCGTCGAGGTCGTGCGGTATCCACGAGTGAAGTTTCCCGAGCGTTTCTGCCGACAAGTTGATGAGTTCCATTGATCACGCCTTCAAACAGCAAGAACAAGGCAAGCTTCCTCAATAGTGTACTTCAGGCGTGATTTCGGTCCTTGGGGATTGCCGCCAACAGAGACGCCTGGGTTGACTAACATGGCTGGCGACGTCAATCGCGGAGACGTCAGAGACCAAAGGCCGGCCAGACAAAAGCCGTTGAGCTACCGAGGATCATCCCCATTTTGTGCCAGGTACGCTACGTTTCTAGTGAGGTTCTGGGAACACAGCCGAAAAATACAAGAAAAACACGCTCAAAACACATAAAGCGGTAGGTGGGTGATGCCGGCCAATCTCGAAAAGTCCTTGTCCAGAGTAAAGAGTGTACCGCCATGCTCTAACGCAATCGCTGCGATCAGAGCATCGATGGTCGTAACCGCAACACCTTTCGCTCGCGCAGCCCGAAAAATGGCCGCCGCTTCTCGATATGTCGAAAAACCCTTAGGTTCGAGCAGGTCCCATTGAGACAGATAGTGCTCGAGACGACTAACGTCACGCTTGAGTCCCTGCAAGACTTCCGTTATCACAACTCCAGCAAGAGCCAAGGGTTCAGCATCGGCGATCATGCGGCGCAACTCGGCTCCGGCAGGGGAAGGAGACGAGCCGAGAAAATCGATCCAAACAGAACTATCGACCAAGATCAAACGCGATTTCTCCGCAGGGCTTTGGAATCCCCTTTCCAATTACCACTGCCGTAATATCGCAGAATGCCCTTTCGGCTCTCCGAACGAACCAGCAACTCCAAGGCCTTATCAACGATCTGCCGTTTCGTTTTGAGACGCGTGAGCTTTCGTGCCTGGCGCATCAAACTCTCGTCAATGTCGATGTTGGTTCTCATGGAATGATTATACACCATTTTCTGGTATTTTTGTGTATCACTTGGCGACACCAGTATACCGAAGTGGTGATTGCTCACCTTGACATTCTACTGGACGCTCTGCATCGTCGCCTAAATTGTCTACTAAAGACCAACGCGAACGCATCGAGCTACTGCAAGGGACCCTGGACTTGCTGATTCTCCGCACGCTGCTGCTGGGGCCGGCGCACGGCCACGCCATCGCTAAGGCAATCGAATTCAATTCCGAGGACGTGTTGCAGGTGGGGCAGGGATCGCTGTACCCGGCGCTGCAGACATCAAAATAGAGCCACTCCTGTCTGGGGGCAGAACTTGAGTCCAAGATCGCGATTTTTTCGGTTCTCTCGACGAAGCCAACAAATTTTGCTTGCTCATTTGAAGGATTTAGACAAGGATAATTCACGATCATTCGGTATCCCACTGAAGATTATGAATATCGGTCCGTGCACTCCGATCAAATGCTAGCGCGGGACCTGGCCGGTCGAGGAAGTGCAACCACCGTTGCCCTCTCATTCCTCGCTTTCCATGTACACCGATATTTGATATTTGATTAAGTCGCCATAATCCGGGCCCCGGAAGTTACAGTGCATTAGAGACACCGAACAGCTGCGTGACAAAAATCCTCCGAAAACTTAGCTTGCATTTCTTTCCTCTATAAATTGGTACACAATACTTGTCGTCCGCTCAGTCTGTGCTCTATTTTCTCGTGTCCGTGTGGCATTCGAGGAAGTCAACGACCGCTTGCGCCTCGGAGTCACTGCGGAAATAGAGATCTTCGATATACACTGGGTATCGTCTTCCCGACCGTAGTAAATGTTGTGGATGGCAACGGAGTACTTGCGTTCGACGGTATAGGCACCATCGAGCAGACGCCTTCGGCGCAGGCCGACTTAGAGACTTTCTGATTTTGCGCGCCGGCATGTCGCAACTATTGTGGTCCCGCATCCAGATGCCATGTCTTGTTCGGATTCGCCAGCCATAGACAAGCCCATCCGTACATTCTCGGAAGATTTGGCAAGAGCTTCGGCGAAGCCGCTTGCTCCCGTGCATTAGTCTCTTGACGCGAGGGGAGTTGGTGTAAGATGCACGCCGACTTCAAGATTCGAGCTAAAGGAAGTTCCGACTGCGAAAGACATGCAGAAGGAAACGCGATCGGTCGGCCATCCCAGTGGTTCCCCGGGAAACCAGCTCTGCGGCGCTGAAAACCAAGCCGCGAAGAGGAGAACGATCATGCAGGAATCGATCGCGAGGTTGAAAGAACCAACGAAGACATGGTTCGTCAGGCGAGCGTGCGCGGCGCTGGCGCTATTGATTGCGGGTGCGCCGGGTGTGGTGCGCGCGCAAGGGCATGGACCGCTGCTGCTGCGCGATCCCTCGATCAGCAAGACGCAAATCGCATTCAGCTATGCAGGCAGCATTTGGATTGCGAACCGCGACGGCAGCAACGGGCGACGGCTGACCAGCGGAGGCCACGAAGGCGAGCCCAAGTTTTCGCCGGATGGAGCGCAGATTGCGTTCACCGGCAACTACGACGGCACCAACAGCGTCTACGTCGTGGCAGTTGCGGGCGGGGAACCGCGGCGGCTGACGTATCACCCGGCGGACGGCGATGTGCTGGGCTGGACACCTGATGGAAAGAAAATTGTATTCAACTCGTCGCGAACGGGATTTGCTAGCGGAGTGGTGCAGCTTTTTACGGTTCCGCGGGAAGGGGGCTACGCCACGCAGGTGCCATTGGCGCGAGCTTCGGAAGCGTCGTTCTCGGCGGACGGGACGCGAGTAGCGTACGTGCCGAACATCCAATGGCAGCAAGCCTGGAAGCGCTATCGCGGCGGACAAACCAGGCCCATCTGGATCGCAAATCTTGCCGATTCCGGCACGCAAGCCGTGATTCCGCGGGAAAATTCGAACGACTTCAATCCCATGTGGGTGGGCGACACGATTTATTTTCTTTCGGACCGCAATGGGCCAGTGGCGCTCTTCGCTTACGACGTCAAGTCGCAGCAGGTGAAACAGATCATCAAGAACGACGGGTTGGATTTCAAGTCGGCTTCCGCCACGACCGACGCGATTGTGTTCGAACAGTTCGGATCGCTGCACCTGGTGGATCTCAAGTCCGGAGCGGATCGCGCGCTGGATATTCAAATCGTGGGAGACATCGCGGAAGTGCGGCCGCATTTTCAGAAGATTGAGCCGCGGCGGATTCGGTCGGCCGGGATTTCGCCGACGGGGGCGCGCGCGGTGTTTGGCGTGCGCGGAGAAATCGTGACGGTGCCTGCGAACAAGGGCGATATCCGCAATATGACGAACACGACCAATGTGGTAGAGCGCGATCCCGCATGGTCTCCCGATGGAAAATCCATTGCGTATCTCTCCGATGAATCCGGCGAATACGCGCTGCACATCCGCGACCAGAGCGGCCTTGGCGAAGTGAAGAAAATCGATCTGGGCAACCCGCCAACTTTTTACTACACGCCGCGGTGGTCGCCGGATTCGAAGAAAATTTCCTACACCGACAAGCGGCTGAACTTCTGGTACGTGGACCTGGAGAAGAAAACGCCGGTGCGCGTGGATACAGACACGTACACCGATCCGGGACATCGTTTAGAGATGACGTGGTCACCAGACGGCCGGTGGATCGCTTACGTAAAGCAGCTGCGAAATCATCTACACGCGGTCTTTGCGTATTCGCTGGAGCAAGGGAAAAGCTATCAACTGACCGATGGGATGAGCGACGCGCTGTACGTGGCGTTCGACAAAGATGGGAAATCGCTATATTTCACGGCGAGCACGGACGCTGCGTTGAGCACGGGATGGCTGGATATGACCAGCCTGCAACGGCCGGTCACGCGGAGTGTGTACGTGATGGTGCTGAAGAAAGATTTGCCATCGCCGCTGGCTCCGGAGAGCGATGAAGAGAAAGGCAAAGAGGCGGATAAGGGCGACAAAGACAAAACGCCTGATGCGGACAAAACTAAAGATGACAAAGACAAAGATAAGGATAAAGACAAAACAAAAGAAGAAAAGCCGGTGGCGGTCGAGATTGACTTCGAAAACATCAGCCAGCGCATTCTCGCGCTGCCGATTCCGGCGCGAAATTATTACGGGCTGTATGCGGGCAAGGCGGGAGTCCTTTTTCTTGGCGAAGGCCCGCAACTCGAAACGTTCGACTTTGACGATGGCGGGCCGACGGCGAAGATACACAAATTTGAGTTCAAGACTCGCAAGACGGAACAGATTTTGGAGGGCGTAAACGCGTTCGAAGTTTCATTTAACGGCGAGAAGATGCTGTACGCCAAACAGAACCAGTGGGTCATCGGCCCGGCGGAGAAACCCGGAGATGGCCCTCCACAACCCGGACAGGGAGGGCCGCTGAAGCTGGACTCCTTGGAGATTTATGTCGATCCGCGTGCCGAATGGAAGCACATGTACCAGCAGGTGTGGCGCGACGAGCGCGATTTTCTCTACGATCCGGGGCTTCACGGGTTGAACCTGGAGGCGGAAAAGAAAAAGTACGAGCCGTACCTGGAAAATATCTCCAGCCGCGACGACCTGAATTATCTGTTCGTCGAGATGCTGGGCGACATCACCGTTGGGCATATGTTCATCGGTGGCGGCGACATTCCCGAGCCGAAGCACGTCAAAACCGGCCTGCTCGGCGCCGACTACACGGTCGAGAACGGCCGCTACCGGTTTGCGCGAATCTACAACGGCGAAAACTGGAATCCCAAGCTGCGCGCGCCACTGACGCAGCCAGCAGTGAACGTGAAAGTCGGGGAGTATCTGCTGGCGGTGGACGGCCGTGACGTGCGCGCGCCCAGCGACGTTTACAGCTTCTTTGAAGAGACCGCGGCAAAACAAGTAGTGCTGAAGGTCGGGCCCAAGCCCGATGGCAACGGGTCGCGTACCGTCACTGTCGTTCCCGTGGATGACGAAACCGGGCTGCGCAACTACGCGTGGATCGAAGACAACCGCCGTAAGGTAGACGAACTAACCGGCGGCCGCGTGGCTTACGTGTATTTGCCCGACACCTACGCGGGCGGTTACACGAACTTCAATCGCTACTACTTCGCGCAAGTGGGCAAAGAAGCGGCGATCATCGATGAGCGCTACAACGGCGGCGGAGACATCGCCGACTACATCATTGATTATTTGCGGCGGCCGCTGCTGAGCTACTGGAACATGCGCGAAGGCAAGGACATCACGACACCGCTCGAGGCCATCTTTGGGCCGAAGGTGATGATCACCAACGAAATGGCCGGTTCTGGCGGTGACGCTCTGCCATGGATGTTCCGCAAGGCGCAAATCGGTCCGCTGGTTGGAAAACGCACGTGGGGCGGCCTGGTGGGCCACTACACCAATCCGGCGGATTTGCTCGATGGCGGTTTCACGGGGACGCCAAACCTGGCCTTCTACACTGCGGACGGAAAGTGGGAGATTGAGAATCACGGCGTTCCGCCGGACGTGGATGTCGAATACGATCCGAAGCTGGTGAGAACGGGCCATGATCCGCAGCTTGAAAAGGCCGTGGAGGTGGTGATGGAACTGCTGGAGAAAAATCCAGTGCCGTCGGCGCCACAGCATCCGCCCTATCCGAACTATCAAAAGCCCGCGCCGCATTAAGCTGCGGCATTCAGGCACTTGAAGCGGAGGCCGCAATTACTTCTGGTAACGAGCAGCCAATTCCTTTGCTTCTTCCGTTGTGGAGTCGCCCCACTCGGTGCCATCGGCTAGTCGGACGTAGTCAACGAAGAAGTTGACGCGCTCGGAAGCTAAACCTAGCGGAACATTTCCTAGCTCGACATTTTTCTCCGGTTTCAGTGACTCGCCCACACTAAACACACTCTTCCACACGGGTAAAAAGTCGAATCAACTTCAACAGCATCGAAGTGATCGGCGTAATACGCCAGGTAGGCCGGCGACTTCAGGCCGCGAGGATAGAACGCGCCTTCCCAACCGGAGGCAGCAAAGGAGGAGGTTTCGAAATGAATCGACGCGGATACGGCAAAGAGTATAGCGGGTGATTTGAGCGGACTAGGGCTAGTACTCCGACCGTGAATAGCTGCAGAGTCTAGGCCACTCTCTGATCGGCGGGAGAGAATCAATTCATATTATCCGCCAAATCTTAGTATCAGATTCTTGCGTCTTATCAAATTTGTATTGACAGGATTTGAGGACGGCAATATATAGCCATTATTTAGGCCGGCCACTTGCGACATGTCACGTCAATCAAGATGTCGCTGTGTCCGAGATCGCCTGAGTTTACACAAGGTCATCTAGGTCTAGGTTGCAAGTTGGCCGGCAATCTATGGTGGAACTTCTAAGCTTCTTTTCAAGATCTGCAATTGCGTGTCTTCGTTCTCGTGTGTGTCCTGGTCCCCATCCAGGTCCCCATTTGAGCGGTTCCTTCAGGAGGTGTCGCAATGTCAGCTAAGGGATTAATTCTATCCGCTGCAGTAGTTCTCTCTTTGTTTGCCATGACTCCCACCGCGGCCAAAGGACAAGCGGCTAACGCTGGGAGCGTGGCAGGGCTCGTTACAGACTCTTCGGGCGGTGCTGTGGGCGGCGCCACCATCACATTTGTCGATAAAGCCACGAACACGCCCCGCGCAACGGAATCGAACGAGGCGGGACGCTATTTGTTTGCAAACGTGCCTCCCGGCGAATACCAAATCACCGCGAATAAAACTGGGTTTCGCTTGTCGAAGCTTAGCGAAATCAGCATCACCGTGGGGACGCCACTGACTGTCGATTTCAAGCTGGAAGTTGGTTCGGTTGCTGAAACGGTTGAGGTGAGCGCCGCTGGGGCCAACCTTCAAACTACGAACTCCACAGTCGGCACAACCATCGTCGGTGACGCTCTTCTGATGCTGCCTAATATTGGGAGGGAAACGGCCGCTCTAGCCACCCTTCAGCCCGCTGTCACCCCGAATGGATATACTGCGGGAGTCGTAAACGACCAGAATACCTATCAGCTTGATGGCGGCAACATATCCGACGATATGGCGGGCTCCAATAATGTCTACACGCCCAGTTTCGCCAATACCAATCCTGTGACCACCGGCGGCGCGTCGACAGGCGTCATTCCAACTCCCGTCGAGAGCATCGAGGAATTCAGAGTCAACACCAGCAATCAGACTGCGGATTTCAACGGCTCCGCGGGCAGCCAGGTACAGATGGTGACGAAACGCGGCACCAACCAATATCACGGTGCACTTTACGAATATTATCTCAATAACGTAGTTGGGGGAGCTAATTCTTGGGATAACAACCGGCTCGGCCAACCCATTCCGCAAGCGCATCGGAACCGATTCGGAGGTGCCGTAGGGGGGCCTCTAACTCCTTCATTCTGGGGCGGCAAGACTTACATCTTCGTGAATTATGAAGGGCTTCGCTACCCGTATAGCACTACCCTGGACAAGTTCGTGCCCTCTGCCGCGCTGCGTGCGGGCGTAATCCAGATCCAGGATCCCGGCGGCGTGAGCGCCTTTAACCTGAATCCATTTCCTGTCACAGTAACAGATCCTTTCACACATCAAACCACGACCTACCCAGCGGGAACTTCGGGATGTGGCGCAGGAGGCGCATTAGCCTGCGACCCGCGCGGCATCGGGATCAATACGTATGTCTCGCAGATATGGAACAAGATGCTTCCGCTGCCCAACGATCAGTTAGGGGCCGCCAGCAGCGGAGCAGTCGGCGACGGGCTCAACACTCAGGGGTATCGCAGCCCGGTTAGTTTGCCAGTAACCTCGAACTTTGGCGTGGTGCGCCTCGATCACGACTTCGGCAAGAACTGGCACCTTACCGGCAGCTATCGCTACTATCATTTCCAGAATGTGACCACAAACCAGGTGGACGTGGGCGGCGTTTTTTCCGGTGACACGCTAGGGCAGTACAAGTCTCAGATTAGCCGGCCCCTTGTTCCTTCCTTCTACGTGGCGGGACTCACCACGAACATTACCCCTTATCTGACCAACGACTTCCACTACAGCTACACCCGCAACTTTTGGCTGTGGAACTCAGCTCTTGCCCCTCCACAGTTCTCCAATCTGTCCGCCCCGCTCGAGATCGGCGGCGAGACCTCCAATTCATTTATCCCCTACAACGTGGACACGCAAGATGTCCGCGAGCGCTTCTGGGACGGGCACGACCACGCCATCCGCGACGATCTCAGCCTCATCCACGGCAATCACTTGTTCCAATTTGGCGGGAACTACCAGCACACTCTCGACATCCACCAACGTGACGACAATGGCGTCTCGACCTTTACTAACCTTACGTACGTGAGCGGCGGCTCCTCTTTTAGCGCGATGTCGCTGCCGTCCGGTTCCAATTGGGCGCCCCAGGCCTGTACAGCGGCCATCACCACAAACTGCCGGCCTGGCAATCAGCTCAGCACATGGGCCCAGCTTTACGAGGAGGCTCTCGGAATTGTTACTCTTCCCCAGGTTATCGCCTCCCGTTCGGGTCCGAACCTGACTCTCAACGGCAACTCCAGCACAACCGTTTTCCCCCCTGTGAGGTCGCACAGCATCGTCCCGACTTATAACGTTTACTTTAGTGATTCCTGGCACATGAAACCGTCTTTTACCTTTAGCTACGGTCTCGCCTGGACGCTGGAGATGCCTCCATACGAAACGTCGGGGCTGGACACCACCCTTGTCGACGCCAGCGGCCAGCAGGTCACGGCGGAGAACTTCCTCCGGAACCGCGAACAAGCGGCGCTGAACGGGCACGTCTATCTTCCAGAGATCGGCTATGAGCTCGTCGGCAACACCGGCAACAAGTATCCGTACAACCCGTACTACGGCGGTTTCAGTCCGCATGTTGCTGCAGCGTGGAGGCCTTCGTTCAACAACGGTCTCCTAGGTAGGGCTCTGGGCAATGGAAACACAGTCATCCGCGGGGGATGGAGCCGCATCTTTGGCCGCCTCAACGGAGTGGATTTGGTTTTGGTGCCACTACTCGGAGCGGGCTCTTTGCAGCCGATCACCTGCCCAGGGGCGGGCATGGACGGAATCTGTCATGGCGCGGGAAACGTAAATCCCACGAATGCTTTCCGCATCGGCACGGACGGTCTTGTCGCTCCTCTTCCCACGCCCTCAACTACTCTCAGCCAGCCAAACTTCAGCGGTATTACCTCCGCGCCTGCGGGAGACACATCCGAGCTTGATCCAAACTTCAAGCCCTCACGGTCCGATGAGTTTTCTTTGACAATCCAAAGGGAATTTTCGGCAAAGATCATGCTTGAGCTCGGCTACATCGGTCGCAGAATCCGCAACGAGTACCAAGCGATTGATTTGAGTTCTGTGCCGTTCATGACGACGCTTGGCGGGCAATCGTTTGCGACGGCGTTTACCAACCTCTATACGGAGCTGTGCGGCCAAGGCGCCGGCGGTGTATGCGCTACAACTCCCGTGTCCCCGGTCCAGTCGCAAGCTTTCTTTGAGAATGCATTCGCGATGCCCGCTAACGCACCAGGCGCATTTCAAAACGCGTCCGGCAACTGGGTGTCGACCTTCTGCCAGGGCTTCTCGAGCTGCACGGCCGCAGTGGTAACGAAACAGGGCAGCAACATCAAGAACGTCCAGCTCTATCCGATGTGGTCCGGCCTACCTATGACCTTTGGTAATGCCACATCACTGAACTCACTTGGCGTACCCACGGCTTTCCCGAGTGTTTATAGCCAGAACCAACTGAATAGCATCTTCATGGAGACGAGCATGGGTTGGGGCAACTACAATGGCGCCTTCGTGTCGCTCACTGCGCACGACTGGCACGGGATAACGGCCCGCTCCAATTTCACCTGGAGCCGGTCGCTGGGGACCGGAGACACCACCCAGGCCACGAGTTCCACTAGCGTACCTAATCCCTTTGACTTGCACTACGGCTATGGCCCCCAATCCTTTGACTACAAGTTCCTATATAACCTTTCGATGGTCTACCAGCCGCCTTATTTCAAAGGACAACACGGGATTGTGGGACATTTGCTCGGAGGATGGTCCATTGCTCCTCTCTTCACAGCCTTCAGCGGTGCTCCCCTTCTAGTGCGAAATGACACATCCAGTTGCCAATCCGCCTGGGGAGAAGTCTCTTGCGTAACGACCCTTGGCACGACGGGTGAGAACGCAGTTCTGACTGGACCCTATACGGCGGGTAATTCGGCTAACTACGGAGTCTCTTCCTCCACGACGGTGGCCAGCGCTGGCAATGCCTCCAAGGGAGGAACGGGAATCAACCTCTTCGCGAATCCTAACGCGGTATACAACAACTTCCGCTATGCCCTTCCGACGGACAGCAGCGCCGGCGGCGGTGGCGTTGTTCGCGGTCTACCCGGCTGGGATCTCGACATGACGGTAACCAAAGATGTTACGTTCCGCGAGCGGTACGGCATGATGCTGATCGTCCAATGCACCAATGTGTTGAACCATGTCGTGCTCGGTGCGCCAAGCTTTGCCTTGGGGAGTCCGACCACTTTTGGAGTGATCACTGCGTCCGCGGCCTCCTACAGTCCGCGCCAGATGGAATTTGGATTGCGCTTCCACTTCTAGCTCCTCTCGGCCAACTCTAACGGATTCAGCGCTCAAGAAAGGGGAGGGCCATGTCGGCCCTTCCCTTTTTCAGTTGTTGACGACATAAGTCTCCCATAGGCACACCCCACTGTCGCCATGGGGTGCCTGGCTGGGTGGCTTGGATTTGCCTCACTTTCTCCCAGCGCCGACGATGATTGATACAGCATCGCCGTCAGTCCGCTTTGCACGGCCATCCGCCTATGGCTCGAAGCCCTCGAAACGATCCCACGGGCTTCCCCGCCGCCTGTTCCCCAGCTCCAACTGGCGGGAAGAGAGTCACCTTCGTGACAGCGCGTTTTTCTGCCCATCTCCGTTTATGGGGGCGTGCGAGAGCGACGCCTTCGAGGTGAGGCGCGACTGGCGGCCTCAGGTGATCGAGTGTCGCGCGACTCGGAAACCGTAGTCCGCGTATTTGAACTCTGGCGGAATACTCGATCGCGCCGCAGTGCGGGTGACCTTGATATGGTGCCGCCAGGAGCCACCTCGCGAGGCTCGGCGGCTAGCGTTGGTAGGCCCTTGCGGATTTCGTTCGGGAGAATGGCCATAGTAGTGGGCGTCGTACCAGTCGATACACCATTCGTGTACGTTGTCGCCCAGATTGTAGAGCCCGTAAGCGTTCGGCGGATACAGACCAACCGGCTCAGGCCCGCTCTTCCAACGCCGGGCGTAATCGGGAACCATCTCGGGCGGCGTGTCTCCCCATGGGTACAGTGCGCGTTCGGCATCGCCGCGAGCGGCGCGCTCCCACTCCGCTTCGCTCGGCAAGCGATAGGGCTTGGAAGTCGCGCGATTCAGCCACTCGCAATAGCTGATAGCCTCATGCCACGATATCGCGACAACAGGCATTTTCGGGTGATTGAAGTTTGGATCGTTCCAGCACAACGGCTGAGGAAAACTCATCGCCGCAAGGAAGCAGGCGTACTCCTCGTTCGTGACTTGATAAGCAGCAAGCTCGAAGGCATCCACCCAGACGCGATGCAG
>Ga0210403_10002936_pt1 | contig 15161 bp, 15 predicted proteins | sample IncBWC19MmetaG_FD_150863 | JGI IMG/M metagenome (GOLD analysis project Ga0210403, IMG submission 150863) | Forest soil microbial communities from Barre Woods Harvard Forest LTER site, Petersham, Massachusetts, United States - Inc-BW-C-19-M | ecosystem: Environmental > Terrestrial > Soil >... | reverse complement strand
ACGCATCGAGCGCCTGAAGCGCGCGAAGAATGCCTGGGAGCATCTCGTCGAAATTCGTGCGTTTGCGCGCGACGGCTTTGCTTCGATTCCGCCGGAATGGATTGGCACGTATTTCCGGACGTGGGGCGTTTACACGCAAGGGGACGGTTTGGGAGTGGTAGGCGGCGCGGGCGGGGAGGGTAAGGCCGTGCCGTACTTCATGGTGCGCATTCGCATCCCAAACGGCTTGCTGCGCAGCGAACAGGTGCGGGCGGTGGCGGATATCGCGGAGCGGCACGCGCGAGGCGTGGCGGACATTACCGTGCGGCAAAATTTTCAGCTGCATTGGGTGACGATTGAATCATTGCCAGAAGTGCTGGAAACCCTCTGGAGCGTCGGCCTAACGACGACCGGCGCGTGTGGCGACGTCGCGCGCAACATCACGGGATGCCCGGTAGCGGGTCTGGACGCGCATGAAATTGTGGATGCGTCGCCACTGGCACTGGCGATCGATCGGGAGTTGGGAGGTCAGGCGGAGTTTTACAATTTGCCGCGCAAGTTCAAGATTTCGATCACGGGATGCAGCAGTTGGTGCTCCTATCCGGAGATCAATGATGTGGCGCTGACTGCCACCACGCGCGAGAGAAACGGCAAGACCGAGATTGGCTTTACGTTGCGTGTCGGCGGAGGGCTTTCGACCGACCCCCATATCGCTGTGCGCCTGAACGCATTCATTCAATGGGATCAGGTTGTGCCCGTGGCGAGAGGCGTGGCGGAAATCTTTCGTGCCAGCGAAACGCTGCGGCAGAGCAGGGAAAAGGCGCGTCTGAAGTTCCTCTTTTTGCAACAAGGCTGGACGGCGGAGAGTTTCCTGGATGAATTGCAGCGCCAAATCGGTTTTTCTCTCGACGCTGCCGAGCCCGAAGAAACTCCCGTGGATATTCATCGCGACCACGTTGGCATTCACGCGCAAAAGCAGGCTGGCCTTGTTTACGTGGGAGCCTCCGTATTGCGCGGGCGCATCACTCCGCAACAATTGCGCACCGCGGCCGACCTCGCGGATCGCTACGCCGATGGCCACATTCGCACGACCACGATGCAGAATCTGCTGATCGTCAACGTGCCGCAGCGCCATGCGGCCACGGTGGCCCACGAACTTGAAGTTGCGGCCCTGCCGGTGCAAGCCTCGGTGTTCGCCCGCGGAACCGTGGCTTGCACGGGCTCTGAGTTTTGCAAACTTGCGCTGACGGAAACCAAAGGCTTTGCGCGCTGGCTGACGCATGAACTCGAAGAGCGCCTCCCCGATTTTCAGGAACAACTTCGCATCAACGTCACCGGCTGCCCGAATAGTTGCGGGCAGCATTGGATCGCCGACATTGGCATCGAAGGCAAGAAAATCAAAGAGGACGGCCGAATGGTCGACGCCTACTACTTTTGCGTAGGCGGAAGCGTTGGCCAATTTGCATCGATCGCGCGTCCGGTCGGCTATCGCTGCGCCGCGTCGGATGTTCCCGATGCGATCGAGCGTTTGCTGGCGGAATTTAACCAGCGCCGCGAGGCCGGAGAGAATTTGCAGAGATTTCTTGCGCGCCATTCGAACGAAGACATTCGCTCCATTCTCGCGGGGAGTTTCGTCGCTCCCGTCGAACGCGACCTGGCGCTGGGGCCTGTGCCTCAGGGAGTGGAAAGCTGACATGGGTCTCTTTCCGATTTTCGTGAAATTGAAAGGGCGGCTTGTCGTGGTAATTGGCGGCGGCAAGATTGCGGAAGAGAAGATCCCCTGCGTCCTTAGCGCGGGTGCGCGCATCCGGCTGTTCGCTCCTTCGATCACTCCTCAAATTGCTGAATGGGTTCGTTTCGGAAAAATCGACTGGCTGCCAAAGGAATTTGCGCCTGCGGATTTGCAGGGAGCTTTTCTGGTGATTGCGGCCACTTCGGCTCCTGGCGTGAACGCATCTGTTTTTCGCGAGGCAGAGGCGCGCGGAATTCTGTGCAACGCCGTCGATGACATCAAGAACTGCCATTTTTATTACGGCTCCATCGTGCAACGCGGCGATTTGCAGATCGCCATCTCGACGAATGGCAAGAGCCCCGCGTTGGCACAGCGGCTTCGCAAGGAGTTAGAAGCACAATTCGCTCCCGAATACGAAGCCTGGGTGCAATGGCTCGGGGCCGCGCGAGACGCCTTGCGCGCGTCCGGCGCGAATTCCGAAGCCACGAAGAAACTGCTGCACGAACTGGCTGGTCAACACATGTTTGAGGAATTTCTCCGCCAAGCCAAGCGATACGCACGGCGCCAAGGAGCGGCGTAGTGGGCAAGGTTTATCTCATCGGAGCGGGCCCGGGCGATCCGGAGCTGTTGACGCTGAAAGCAGCGCGACTTCTGGCGTCTGCCGATGTTGTGTTGCATGACGCGCTCGTGAGCCGCGAAATTCTGGAACGAATTTCCATCCGCGCGAATGTTGTGGATGTTGGCAAACGCTACGGCAAAAAACTTCTGACCCAGGACGAAATCAACGCGCTTCTCGTAAGCTACGCCGCTTCGCACGAAGTGGTCGTGCGCTTGAAAGGTGGCGACCCCTCGATCTTTGGGCGAGCGGGCGAAGAACTGGGAGCCCTGCGCAGAGCCAATGTGGAATTCGAGATTGTTCCCGGAGTGACCGCCGCCCTAAGTGCTGCCGCCGCGGCGGGCATTTCACTTACCGATCGCCGCATCGCTTCGCAAGTCTTGCTAACCACATTCTCGCGCGGCGCTGATGGCAACGCGATGGAGTGGGGCTGCCTTACGCCGGCGACAACGCTGGTCCTCTACATGCCAGGACCCGATTACGCCGAAGTCTCGCGGCAACTGGTGGAGGCCGGTCTTCCGGTTGACCTTCCGTGCGCTATCGTTTCTGGAATTTCCGGCGCGGAGCAGCGCATCCGCGCGACCAGTGTCGGCGCACTCGCTACGGAGGCCAAGCTTCCGGCCCCCGCGCTCATGATTGTCGGACGCGTCGCCACTCAGCAAATTCAAGAAACGGCCGACGCGTTTTGGAGCGGTGAGGGGGACGGCTTTTCCGTTCCGTTCATTTCTGTAAGTTAGTCAGGAGAGATACGAATGAGTGCCGAAGAAAATGCAGTGCAAGAAAAAAAGCCATGGCGGCTGTCGCTGGATAGCTGGGCGGTGGTCGTCGCGTTGCTCGCGGCGCTGCTGGTTCGCGCCGGAGTTTTCAAACATATCCCGTGGTGATCGATAAGCACGCAAAACGCTAGAAGAACAAGGAAAAAACATGGCAGACGCAGTCGTACTTCCCCAAGTGCAGCCGGTCCAGCCGGCGCTCCGTTTTCTCAGAATTATTCCTGGCGTGCTATTGCTCGGCGCTATCGGCTACGCGGGCAAACTGCTCGAGCAAAACGTCGGCAAATATGCGAAGGCGCATCACTGGGTTTTTCCCAATATCGAGTACGTCCTTTGGGCCATCCTTCTCGGCCTGATTATTTCCAACACGATTGGTGTCCCGGAAATCTTCCGCAGCGGCGTGGCGACCTACGAGTTTTGGCTCAAGGCGGGCATCGTTCTGCTTGGCTCACGCTTTTTGCTGGGCGATATTCTGAAGCTCGGCGGCGTGAGTTTGCTGCTCGTTGCGGTTGAGATCATCGGCTCGCTCGCGTTTATGACGCTGCTCGGCCGCCTCTTCAAACTGAAGCCGAAATTAACGACTCTTCTCGCCGTTGGCTCGGCAGTCTGCGGCGTCAGCGCCATTATTGCGACAAAAGGCGCGATTGATGCTGACGATGAAGACTCGTCCTTTTCCATCGCCGCCATTCTCGCGCTTGGCGCGTTCGCGCTCTTCACGTTTCCCGTGATTGGCCACTACCTGCATTTGGGAGACCGCGCTTACGGCATCTGGGCCGGCCTCGCGGTGGACAACACCGCCGAAGCCACCGCCGCTGGCGCTCTCTACTCCGACGCAGCCGGCAAGCTGGCGGTCCTCGTAAAGTCCACGCGCAACGCCATGATCGGGTTCGTTGTGCTCGCCTATGCCATCTACTGGGCCAGCCAGGGCCAGGCCAAGGCCGTCGGCAACAAAGCCGCGTTCCTCTGGCAGAAATTCCCCAAGTTCGTCTTGGGATTCCTGCTCATTTCCGTCCTCGCCACCTACTCTTTTTTCAACAAAGATCAGGTAGGTGCGCTCGCCAATCTTTCGCGCTGGGCGTTTCTTCTAACATTCGCTGGCGTCGGCCTCCGCACGAATTTCCGCGACATGCGCAAACAAGGCCTGCGCCCCTTCGCCGTCGGCGCCATCGGCGAAGTTGTGATTGCAGGCTTTACGCTAGTTCTGGTCTATGGTGCTGGAAGAATTCTCGGCTGGTAGTCGTCTGGCGCTTGAGAGAGTTGCCGAAGCAACGCTAGCAAGTCTGCTCAGGGTTCGACGCAGATCTCAATGAGGTTGCCTTCCACATCCGAAAACTGAAGAAACTGTTTCCGCCTGAATCGCGTTGTAGTGGCCGAACCTGAATCCCACGCGAGATGAACTCTTCTCTGCACGCCTCAATTTTCTTCGTGAACAGGATGGGGCGTTCCCCAATGTTTGCATTGGTTTCGCCGGCGAGAATCGCAACCAAAGCTACTCCGATATCGTGATCCTTCTCAAAAGCGAGAAAAGCGGAAAATTCCTCTGATTTGAGCGAAGTCAGGCGCAGACCCAGTTTTTCCTGATACCACGCAATAGCTCTATCGAGGTCTCTCACTCCAACCGAGATGCTGTCGCCAAAATAAAACTTCTTCCCGCCCCACATTTTTTATATTCCGAGAACGTTGACCAATTCCCGCACCGACGCCGATGACTTCTGCAACGCCGCGTTTTCTTCGGCCGTCAGCTTGATTTGAATAATTTCCTCGGCGCCGCCTGAACCAAGCTTCACCGGTACACCGACGAACAACCCTTTAATCCCATACTCCCCGTCCAAATACACGGCGCAGGGCAGAATTTTCTTCTTGTCCTTCAAAATCGCTTCCACCATCTCAACCGCCGCCGCCGATGGCGCGTAGTAGGCCGAGCCGGTCTTCAAAAGATTGACAATCTCCGCGCCTCCCTTGCGTGTGCGTTCGACAATCGCGTCAATCCGCTCCTTCGGCAGCAAATCAGGGAGGGGAATGCCCGCCACGGTCGAATACCGCGGCAGCGGCACCATGTCATCCCCATGCCCGCCCAGCACAAACGAATGCACATTCTCGACGCTCACTTTGCATTCCGTTGCCACAAACGAGCTCATGCGCGCCGAGTCCAGCACCCCAGCCATTCCCAGCACGCGATTCTTCGGAAAGCCGCTCACTTTAAACGCCGCCTGCGCCATCGCATCCAGGGGATTCGTTACCACGATAATGATGCATTTCGGCGAATGTTTTACGATTTGCTCGACGACCGCCTTCACCACGTCGTAGTTCGCTTTCAGCAAATCGTCCCGGCTCATTCCCGGCTTGCGCGGAAAACCCGCCGTAATCACCACGATGTCGCTGTCAGCCGTCGCGCTATAGTCGCCGGTCGCCGTCGAAGCTCCCGTAGCGCGCGAATCCGTCCGCGTAATCGGCCCCGACTCGAGCATATCCAGAGCCTTGCCCGCCGGCGGCCCATCCAAAATGTCCGTCAACACCACGTCCGCCAGCTCCAAATCCACAATCCGTTGCGCCGTCGTCGATCCCACAAATCCGCCGCCCACGACCGTTACTTTTTTTCTGCTCATCCCTCTCCTTGTTGTCCTTGAATTTCTCTTCGCAACCTCAGCGCACTCTGTGTCTCTGCGTTATCCTTTTCTTCTTTTCTTCTACTGCGCCACAGCCGCAGCCTGCATGTTCTCGATGATTGCGGTTGCAAAGGCCGCCGTCCCCACTTTGGTGGCACCCGGCATCAGCCGCTCGAGGTCATACGTCACGCGTTTCTGCTGAATCGTCCGCGCAATCCCGTCTTCGATCAACTGAGCTGCTTCCTTCCATCCCAAAAACTCAAACATCATCGCGCCCGACAGCATCACGGAGCTTGGGTTAATGACATCCTTGTCCGCGTACTTCGGCGCCGTTCCATGCGTCGCCTCGAAAACGCCGAATCCATCGCCAATATTGGACCCCGGCGCCATCCCCAGCCCACCGATCTGCGCTGCGCACGCATCCGAAAGGTAATCTCCATTGAGATTCGGCGTGGCCAGTACGCTATATTCATCCGCGCGCAACAGCACTTGCTGAAACACCGAATCCGCGATGCGGTCGTTAATCATCAATTTTTTCTTCCACTGCCCCTTGCCGTGCGTCGCGCCAATGGAATCGAGCGTCTGCTTCACTTCATCGCAAATCGCTTTTGTAAACGCTTCCGTCGCCTGCTCCAGCCCCGGCTCGATCATTGCCGCATTCTGCTCGACGGTCAGTCCCGGTTTCTTGTCCAAATTATCGAGAATCCAGCTCTCGCGCTCGGTCACAGTCTCCGCGCGAAATTCCTCCCGCGCCAGGTCATACCCCCAATCCCGGAACGCACCTTCCGTAAATTTCTGAATATTTCCCTTATGCACGAGCGTTACGCTCTTCCTCCCGTGCGCCAACGCATACTTGACCGCCCGCCGCACCAGCCGCTTCGTGCCCGTAGGCGAAATCGGCTTGATCCCCACGCCCGAATCCCATCGAATCTGCTTCTTACCATCCTTCAGCATGACGTGATTCAAAAATTCCAGCAGTTGCTTCACTTCCGGCGTACCCGACTTCCACTCAATCCCGATGTACACGTCTTCCGTATTCTCTCGAAAGATAACGATGTCCATCTTCTCCGGGCTTTTCACGGGAGAGGGAACTCCCGCGTAATAGCGCACAGGCCGCTCGCAAGAATACAAATCCAGAAGCTGCCGCAGCGCCACGTTCAACGAACGAATTCCGCCCCCCACAGGTGTCGTCAGCGGCCCTTTAATCGCGACGCGAAAATCGCGAATGGCATCCACAGTCTCGGTCGGCAGCCATTCTTTGTACGCATTGAAGGCCTTCTCCCCGGCAAACACCTCAAACCACGCCACGCTTCGCTTCCCGCCATACGCATGCTCGACAGCCGCGTCAAATACCCGCCGCGAGGCCTTCCAAATGTCGCGCCCCGTGCCGTCGCCTTCAATGAACGGAATGATTGGCGTGTCCGGAACCTGCAATTCGCCACCGCTATAGCCGATCCCTTTGCCGCCAACAGGAACAGCCTGGCCGTTATATGTACTTTTCATGAGTGCACTTCCCCCTGGATTGTCGAGCGCTTCCTGTTGGAATACCGTGAGAGGAATCGACTATTCTACGGAGTTCCGCCCGTCATCGCGAACCACAAAACATACCATATCGCGCGCAAACTCTGAAATGAGAGCAGCAACTCGGCCCTTCACGAATCCGAGAATGCCGCGGACTTGCCAGCAGGAAGGGTTTTCGTGCTATATCCTTATCTAACTCTAATGTAGCTGCGGTGTGCTCTTAAACGCGCAGCAAGGAGATCCACCAATGATGCTTGATTGGAATGAATACCAGAAAGAGCTCGGCACGAGAATAGGCGAGCTGGCCAAGCTCAGCCCGGACACGCTGCGCGGTTACCAGACGTTAAGCGCCGCCAACTCCAAAACCGGCAAGCTCGACGAAAAGACTCGCCAGCTTATCTCGCTGGCTGTCGCGGTCACTACGCGTTGCGATGGCTGCATCACCTTCCACTCGGAAGCAGCCCTGAAAGCGGGTGCCACGAAAGAGGAAATCTCCGAAGCTCTCGGCGTAGCCGTGGCAATGAATGCTGGCGCTGCGCTTATCTACTCGACCCGCGTGCTGGATGCCGTCGCCGCGCACACGGCCAAAGCCCAAGGCGCCTGACGTTCGCGCCGCCGGTTCCACATTTCTATCTTTTTTTCTTTGCGTTCGCAGCTTTGCCGGCCTTCGCAGGCTTGGCAGCTTTCGCAGACCTTGGCCGCACCACGTCTCCAGCCCTGGTGCGGCTTGCTTGTGCGGCGCCCTGTGTAGCCACCACATGCTTCGTCAGGTCCACGGTAAACGCATCCATGCTCGACGTAGCCTTGGTCGTTTCGTCGACGCCTAGCGACTCGCACAGTATCGATTTTGCGTCCACCGTCAGCCGCAAAAAGCCGTGCATCGTGTTGTTGAACACATTCAACGTAAGCACGTTTCCCTTGGCGTCGTTGCCCGGAATACCGGGCTGCGGCACGACGCCGTTTTTTCCTTTCGCAGGGTCGCTGAAATTCAGATAGCCACCATTTCCGGCCACAACATACGCTATCTGCCGCCCGTCCGACTTCATCACTCGCGTATACCGCTCGTAGAGATGAGCGTGGCCGGAAAGTACGATGTCTGGCCAGATATTTGCGGCAACGCAAGCGGCGTCGATCTGGGTAAGCATGTCCGGGCTCGGAGAATGCGATTTGCTTACGGTGAACGGCGGATGATGGACCGCCAGCACCAGCGCAAACGGGGCAGAGCCTTTCTGCGCCCGCTGCGCCGCCGCTGCCGTTAGTTGGTTCTGCAGAAACGTCAATTGTGCCGTTCCGCTGACCGCATCGCTGATGACGCCCGTAGTCTCTCCCGTATTCGAATAAAGCCCTATGATTTTGAGAAATGGCGCGTTCAGCGTGAAATACACGCCGGGCTGGGTCATCGTCGTGCGCGAAAATCCCTTGGCCGCAGGATCACTCTTCGGGGCCTTCGAGCAAAAATTTTCGACGAAGGACGCGAGCGAAAAGGGAACTGGCTCGGCCTTAAAGAGCACGCCGTCATGGTTTCCTGGAATAGCAAAGATCGGCCCGGCGTAATCCCGATAAGGATCGTAAAACTGGTCGTAATAGTAGCGTTCCTGCCCGAAGTAATACACCACATCGCCAAGGTGGTAGAAAAAGGTCGGCCGTCCCGTCGCGAAAGTTTTCGAGGCGACATCGTCCGCCATCGCGTCCGCGACGGCAAACTGGTGCGACGGTTCTTTGATTCCGCCGGTGTCACCGGTCGAATGAAACACGATTTTGCCGGCGCTTTGAATTGCCTGAATCGTGCTCGCGTTCAGCACATCGCCGAGCGACATCACGGGAGGTGTTTTCGACGGCGCCGGAATCGGCTCAATGACTTGTGTTGCGATAATTTTGGAATCTGCTGCAACGTCTTGCGGATCGAACTCGTTGTAGTCGTCGGGGGAACGTTGGGGATTCGCAAATACAAATCCGGTGGTAGCCATTTCGTTTTCCTCCTGCTGTGTGTTCCGAGGATACTTACGGGGTGAGCTAACCTATCACATCTTAGTTGACAGAACCATGAATACCGGCGCGCAGCCTCCTCCTCAAACAAAAACGCCCTGGTCGAGGCCAAGGCGTTTCGTTTTCCTGAAACCAGTACATTCGATGCTCTGCAGCAGAGCAGACAACCTTGCCGGCTTTCCCGGCAAGGCTCTAGAACATGTTCCAGAGAAACTGGTTATAAACTTCGTGGTGATACTGCACCTCGGGCGCCTTCACAAATGTGCCCAGCAGCCGCGAACAGCGATCTGCCGAAGCCTGCTTCAAATCAGCGTAGCGACCCTTTACATCTCCGCCCAACAGCTTTGTCGTCCATTCCGATTTCTTGAAATCCTCTAGCGCCGTGTAAATATTGTCGGGCAAATAGCGTTCGGCTTGCCGCAAATTCTTAATCTTCGCTGTTTCGCCATCAATGCCTGTCTTGAAAATCGAGTAGAGCACAAGATAAGGATTCGCGTCCGGCGCAACGGAACGCACTTCAACGCGCATGCTCTTCTCGTTGCCAATGGGTATGCGAATCATCGAGCCGCGATCCACTGGCGACGCCTTAATCTGGTTCGGCGCCTCAAAATGCGGGTCCAGGCGGCGGTATGCGTTGACGCTGGCATTCAGAAGTAAGCAAGTATCATTGCCATGCGTCAGGATACGATCCACGAACGCCCAGCCCATCTTGCTGAGTTTTTCTTCGCCCTTGGGATCCCAGAAAAGATTCTTGCCGTCTTTGCTGATAGAAACGTTGGTGTGCATGCCGTTTCCGTTCACGCCCACCACTGGCTTCGGCAAAAAACACGCCGTCGTACCCATACGCGTGGCAACCTGGCGGCAAATCAGTTTATAAAGCTGTATCTGGTCGGCGGCCTGCACCACTTCGCCGTAACCATAATTGATTTCGAACTGCGAAGGCGCGACTTCCGGATGGTCCTTCTCGTTTTGAAAGCCCATCGCCCGCTGCACTTCCGCCGTCGTATCAATGAACGTGCGCAGCGGATCGCCGGGAAGGGAATGATAGTACCCGCCCGTGTTCACGTATTCAAATTTCCCCGTCTCATGGTAATGCCGCTCCGCGTTTTCACCCTTAAACAAAAAGCCTTCGATTTCGTTTGCGGCGTTGAGCGTGTAGCCTTCCTTCTTATGCAGCTCGCCGGCGTAGCCTTTCAACACGCCGCGAATATCCGCGCTATACGGTGAGCCATCCTTATCAATGACTTCGCCGAATACCAGCACCTTGCCGGAACCAAAGATATCGGCTGGACCCCAGTAGAACGCCCCCCAATCCATCGACAGCCGCAAATCGCTCTCGCGCTGCGCCGTAAAGCCACGAATCGAAGACCCATCAAACGTCAAGTTGTCCCAGCTCTTGATCAGAAACTTTTTATCGTAGTCCAGCATGTGAAGCCGGCCTTCGAGGTCGCTGAATAGCACTGTCACGGCCTTGATCCGCTTCTCATCCGTCAGGTATTTGATTCGCTCTTCCTGGACTTTGTGTGCGGCGATGCGATTCTTGCGCTGCTCTTTCGCTTTCAGGTTCAACTCTTCTAGTTCGTCGTAGGAAAGAGCAAGGAAATTACGCAGTTCGTTCGACATGAATCTCCTCGAAATAGGATGAAGTAAGGTATTGCGCAAAAATGTGGGGCCTACAGGCGCTATCCATCGGCACGTAGGTTATCGTGGAGCTCTTGCAAGCGTCAAATCGAAAAATCATTCCGCGCCATCGAAAAAATGAATCGAGAGGATGACATTTTGGCCCGTTGTGCGGCCCAAAGCTGCGTTAGTCGTAATACTCCTGCCCCAGGTGCGTAATCAAATCCTCGCCCATCATCCAGCGCAAAGTATTTTTCAGCTTCATCGACTGAATAAACAGGTCGTGCTCGGGATACAGCCCAGGAGCCGTCATCGGCGACTTAAAGTAGAAGCTCAGCCACTCCTGAATCCCTTTCATCCCAGCCCGCTGCGCGAGGTCCAGGAAAAGTACTAGGTCCAAAACAAGCGGAGCCGCCAGAATCGAGTCCCGGCACAGGAAATCCACTTTGATCTGCATCGGATACCCGAGCCATCCGAAAATATCAATGTTGTCCCAGCCTTCTTTGTTGTCGCCGCGCGGCGGATAGTAGTTGATGCGCACTTTGTGATGCATTTTCCCGTACAGCATCGGGTAGAGCTTCGGCTGCAGGATGTACTCCAGCACGCCCAGCTTCGATTCTTCCTTGGTCTTGAACGATCCGGGGTCTTCCAATACTTCTCCGTCGCGGTTGCCCAGAATGTTTGTGGAGAACCAGCCGTCGAGCCCCAGCATGCGCGCTTTGAAACCAGGCGCCAGAATCGTCTTCATCAACGTCTGTCCGGTCTTGAAGTCCTTCCCACAGATGGGCACGCTGTGCTCCATCGCCAATTCCTGAATCGCCGGAATGTCCACCGTCAGGTTCGGCGCCCCGTTTGCGAACGGCACTCCGCTCGTGATGGCCGCCCACGCATACAGCATCGAAGGCGCAATTGCCGGATGATTCGCCTTCATCGCCTCGATAAACTTTTCGGGCGTCGAGTGCACTTCCTCCGGTTTCACAAACACTTCCGTCGACCCGCACCAGCACATGATCAGCCGCGAAACGCGCGAACTCTTTCGATAATTCGCGATGTCTTCCTTGATCTTCAGCGCCAGCTCGTACTTATTCTTGCCCTTCTTGATGTTCGGTCCATCGAGCAATTTCACGAAATTGTGATCGAAAGCAGCCTTCATCGGTTTGATGCCCGAAAGAAAGGTCTTCACCTTCTCGAGGTCCTGCGGATTCAGCACCCCCGCGTTTGCCGCGGATTGGTAGGCATTGTCTTTGAAAATGTCCCAACCGCCAAAAGTCAAATCTTTCAATTCCGCCAGCGGAACAAATTTCTTGACGAGCGGCGAGCGCCCCTCCGTCCGCTTGCCCAGGCGAATCGTCCCCAGTTGTGTCAACGAGCCAACCGGCTGTGCCTTGCCCTTCCTCACCAATTCCACTCCGGCCATAAACGTCGTGCTCACCGCGCCCATCCCAGGAGTCAATATCCCCAGTTTTCCCTTGGGCAGCGCAATCTTTGCGGGCTTTTCCATGCAACTCCTCAGTCAAAATGATTTGTACGCACACGCAGCCGGCAGCAGATATGTTATCCGCTGCTCGAACAAACCAGTAATGATGAGCGAAGCGCGCAGGATTTGCAAATCGAACCGTCGCCACTGTGGCGGATTTTGCTTGCATGATCAGGAGAAAGATTCGAATGGCCGCACACGTAATATCGAGCCCGTGCGCGAGCTATGGCCCCATCAGACAATCACGCTTCAATCGCGCGGAATCATCGGCAATAGAAATTCTTGCAGCCTCTCGCTTTCGCCGACAGGCAGCCGGTCCAGATGAATCCCCATCTGGTTTCCGCCCAGAATCCGCACCACCGAACCCGCCCCCAGTATCGGCTTCATCTTGTGCGACAGTTCCATTCTGACTTGCACCGGCGATCCCGCCGGGAGCATCCGGGGAGCCGTCACGAGTATTCCGTTCAAGCTGACGTCGACCGTCTCGCACAAGAGTTCTTCGAACCCAAACCGTAGCCGCACCTTGGATTGCAGCGGCACTCGCCGTGTTTGCCGTCTTTCATGGTCCATCCTTCCCTGCGTGGCCCTGATGAGTTTCAACAGGCGTTCCTTATCGATGGGTTTGTACAAAAAGAAGCTCGCTCCGGCCGCGAATCCCTGTGACATGGCGCTGGGCCGCAGGTCATCGCTCAACAAAATAATGGGGGTCGTCCGGTTGGCCCCCGCTCGCCGCATCTCTCTCGAAAGCTCCATGCCATCCGGCGACCCCATGTGCAAGTCAAAAAACACCATGTCGAACTTGCCCTCTTCCAGGAAGCCCGCCGCTTGCCCGCTTCTTGTCAGGGTCAGTGCGTCCACGCCCGCCGCATACAACACTTTTTGGATCAGCTCGCATGTGGCCTGCTCATCGTCCACGACCAGCGCTCGTCTTTGCATTCGACCCTCTCCCTCTCGCGTAGCGGCTACCTTCTCGCTGTCAAACCCTGGCTGCCAAGGCCACTTCGCTCCAACCTGGAGGCGGAACATCAGCTTGCTGCTGTTGCTTGCGCGCGCGAAACTTCATAACAATCAAATTGCACTCCTACGCCCATCCTCCCGTGCGCCGAGTCCACCCGCTCCACGCGAACCACGTGGCCTGTGTACCGCCATTCCGCGGACGGTTCGTCTGTTATTTCCTCGGGCATGTTCAGAAGGATCTCTACCGTTTCGCCTTCGCGGATCGGTGCATCGGTTGCGAAGAATACTCCGTTTTGGGAAAGATTGACCGATTCAGCGTTCTCTTCGGGTGCCGCGGATTTCCAGATCCGCACCCGCAAGGGAGTCTTGAAACTAAGACGACGAGACAGACGCCTGTCTGACCGGGCAATCTTCATGATTATCTCCGCGCACCAGGAGGGGGTTTGGCACAGTTGGTAACTACTAGGGGAGATCAGATATAACAGTCACCCACACGGATTACTGTTCAATGTTGTACAGTCCTATGCTTTGCAACTGAAACAACTTGTTCTCACCTTCGACAATTGCTCCCCAAGCGAAATTGTATGCTAAGCCCCGGTCCTGCCGGAAACTCACGCCCGTTCACGTTTTGGTCAAACGTCGGAAATCCATTTGGCCCACATTTCTCGGATGGAGTTACAGTTATCGCAACCGCGGTTGGTCGCCGCAACGGAGGCATTTCTGATGAAAGCAATAAATCTTTCCCTGAAAATCTTATTTTTCATGCTTTTAGTATTGGCAGGTCTCACCCTCTTCACAAGTAGTGTCGGCGCTCAGGACGACGTCTGGCTCATCGTGCGTGCTGACTACGGATTCCAGTCCACACGCACAGACGTCACCGGCATACTTCGCGACCTCGTGGCCCGTGGTGGTGTGAATGGCCGCGTCGCTATCAACAATCAAACCATGGGCGGCGATCCCGCCGTCGGAAGAGACAAAACGCTCCGCATTTTCGCGAAAAACAGCAGAAACGAAGAACGCCAGTTCGATGTCAGAGAGGGTGGTTCTATCGAAACACGCTTTTTCGCCGTCTCCCGCGATGATTGGGATGATCGTGGCCCCGGCCGTGACGACCATCCCCGTGATGATCATCCTCGTGGTGACAATGACCGCGGCGATCATGACCGTGGCGAGCATGATCGCGGCGATCTGTTCATCCTCCGCGGCTATTACGGCGCCAAAGGTAGAACCGTCAACGTCACCGATCGCCTGCGCTCCATGGTCCGCGATGGCGTTCTTGCCGTGCGCGTCAACAACGAGAATTTTGGCGGTGATCCTGCCATTGGCGCCGATAAGGTCTTGATCGTCATCTACCGCATCCGCGGCGAGGAGCAAGCCACCGCCGTCCGCGAAGGCGAGCGCCTGGTCATCCCGTAACATTCCCGTTTCGGCAAGCCGGACCAAAAGAGTCCCGGCTTAAAATGACCCATTGTCCGCCTCGAAGCGGCTACCTTGCCCCGTTGTCATTGACCGCTCCGATACCCGTTGTTGGAGACCGCTCCGCCAGAAGCAGCTCTCCGTCTGTAAGCTATAGGCTGAGCTGTAAACCGGCGCTTTCATTCTTCTCGGGTAACCGCGCATTGGAGTGCGCGAGCCTCTACGTTTGTCAGCTGTTGGCCCTGACACTCTCGTCCGAGTCTTTATGTTCTTGGCTGTTAGCTGTAAGCTGTCGGCTGTTAGCTATTTCAAAACCAATCGCTTCGATACGCCACCCACCAACTCGCATAAGCAATAGGGATGGTCGCGAACATGGCCCACCAGAAGGGCAGCGCTAAATCCGCCACCAACCCCAGTCCCGCAAACGTCAGCCAAAATATCTTCTTCTGCACGCTCATATTTTAGCGGAATCTCTCGC
>Ga0210403_10002933_pt1 | contig 15168 bp, 24 predicted proteins | sample IncBWC19MmetaG_FD_150863 | JGI IMG/M metagenome (GOLD analysis project Ga0210403, IMG submission 150863) | Forest soil microbial communities from Barre Woods Harvard Forest LTER site, Petersham, Massachusetts, United States - Inc-BW-C-19-M | ecosystem: Environmental > Terrestrial > Soil >... | reverse complement strand
CGTGGGACACGATGTCTCACCTACCGTGGCACGGCGCTCCCGAAGACTATCTGGAGCCCTTCTCCGCTGGCGGGGGCACACGTATCGGTCTGTCGATGGAAGAGCAGGCTCAGATTGGCGAGGACTTGATCGCTCAGCATGGTCTTCCGGGATACGGTCCAATCGTCTGGTGGCACCCTGGAGGCTCGGGAGCCCACTCTCCTCTTGACGGCACGACGCATGAATGGGGCATCGAGGTCAAGACGCTGGGCTTCGACGCAGAACACCATAGGTTCGTTCCTGGTCGTCCCCGCGAGCGCGAACTGAAGAACGCCGCCGCTGCCGAAATGGGGCTCAAGGGCGTGCTAGGAGTGCTCGTGATGCTCAACTATCGCACGAGTATGGCGTCCGTGTATGTCAAAGAGATGCCGCTAGGCACTTGGCATAATTCGCAGGGTCAGGCGCTCCAGGGGGTTTCCACTTTCCGCAGCAATGCCGGTCAGCGCCTCTTGGAGGAGATACCGTTTCGCAATCCATTTCTCAACCCTCATAACAATGCGCCTCATTCGCCCCAGCAGCTTACTGGAGATGATTTGCCATTTTGAGAGTCGAGTATGATCGAATGCGGGATCAAGACCCTGTACGCAAAATAGCAAAGCGCCAAGCGAAAGAAAGATTTGTTGAGGCCAACCCCGCGTATACGCAAGATTACAATCGCGCGTATTATCTGCGCAACCGCGAAGATGTCAAAGAGAAAACAAAGAGGTGGACACGGGAAAACGCAGAGGCGGCACGGACAATTGCTCGTCATAAAGCTCATCGGCGCAGAGCGCGTAGAGCAGATGCCAAGGGCGACTACACCGAGTCCCAATGGCAGGCAAGGTTGGCATACTATGGCTACCGTTGCTACCTCTGTGGTGTCGATTGGTTCTCCCTTGATTCTTTTGATCGTACGATTGATCACGTCATTCCGTTGAGTCAAGGTGGCACCAATTGGCCTGCTAATTTGCGCCCTGCGTGTCGTTCCTGCAACTCCTCCAAGGACCCTAGATCGGTGGTGTAATAGATAGTGACGTTCGATCCAGACACCATCACGCAGGAGCGCCTACATGAACTGCGCCGCGCAGCGGAACACGCCTGGTCGGACGAGACACGTCCTGAGAACTCGCACGGCCACCCGCAGCCAAGCGCTGGGCATTGCTATGTGACATCCAAGTGGCTTCAGACGAAGTTTGGAGGAGGTCACATCGGTAGCAAGGATGGGCATTTCTTCTGGGTTAGCCCTGATCGCAACTACGTTGTTGACTTGACAGGCGACCAAGATGCGTATGGTCCGGTCAAGTGGGCAGAGCGCCCCCAGGACGCCGAGGACGAGCCTTACACATTCGAGCCAGAGCAGATGCGCCACCGCCCTGGACCCATCATTTACACATCCGCGAGCAACCCTCTGTACAAAGGGTTCCGCGTGATCGGTGATCCTGCCGCGCCGCGCGAAGACCGCCGTATCTGGGAATCGATCGAGGACCCAGAATCCAGCGTTCAAGGGCGCGCACAGCTATTCTCAGATCGCGCCAACGCCGCCCTGGAGGGTAAGATCACGAGGCAGGCTGACGCCGGAGGATCGGGGTCAGACGCATATCCCGGAGAAGGCCCGCAGGCTGAAGAGGAATTCAATCTACGCGACTTCCACGATCCCGTGATAGACGACCTCAACCTCTCGATGGAGGAACCTGTCGAGCACGAGTACAAATTCCTCTACGCCAATGGTGAATTCAAAGTCTCGCCCTCTGACAGTCATGAACATATGGCTGAAGAATCACAGGTGGCACCAGATCATGGCGGACCAATGGCAGTCGGTTACATCAACGTTCGTGGGCGCGATGCTCTTTGGAGCGTGGAGACAAACGTCGGCCTACGCGGCTTGGTGAAAATGATGAAGGACTACACCAAGAACGTAGGGTGGAAGTGGGGAGGATTGGTCGATAGCTCTGGTCAGCCTATTCACGATTATTTCGGTGCCAAGAAGTCTTACTGGTATGGCTGGCGCGACGGTGAGCTAAAGTTGAGCGCTCAACCCTTCTGGGGTAGCTTCGATGAGATCGAGGTAGTCGGTCGCACAGCGAGCTTCAACCGCGAGCCTAACCCATTCGCTCTTCCAGGGCTCGAAGAATGGGCGAAGGACTTTGGTTACCATCTGGCCTTCGATGAGGCAGAGCAAGCCTGTCGTTTTTGTGGCAGCCCTACCAAGCTAGTCTCCTACGAGGGTAAGCTGTTGCACGTTTGCCCTCGATGCGGAGTCCTGCGCATGGAAGGTCATCGTACAGCCGAGTATCCAGGCGGCACCGACATGAACGATCGTGTCAAGAACAAGGAGTGGCCGACCACCTACGACAAGGGCGATCCTGAAGCAGATCCGGGTAAAGCATTCGATGGCGAGCCCCAGGGGAAGCTTACCTGTCCTTATTGCAGCGAGTTGCTGCCAAATTTCAAAGCGTACGTGCTGCACACGCAGAACCACCAGGACCCCGAGGCGGAGCCGATCGATGACGGTCATTTCCCGACTATTCGACCGTTGGATGAGCCGCTAGGTTTTGGTACGCAATCGCAACCTACGGCCATCCCCGTCATCGGAGCGATACAACAAGATTCTTGGCATTTCCCTCAGTCAGACGGATGGCGCTTCGCAGTAAGCGGTGATGCTCGTTGGCAGCACGCTCATTGTGGAACTTACGCCAGGCAGCTTCAGGTATTGCGTCCTGATCTACGTATAGGAATGGCATATGATCCTGAGCGCGGTAAGATGTATCATCATTACTTTGCACATGACGACGAACACGCTTATGATTCGCTGGGAATCCACGATTTGCCTTACCGTGGACCTTATCCCACGGGCATCGTAGAGCTTGATCAATCCTCGCCGCCCCAAGGATGGTCGATTGCCCCTAAGCGCGAAGAAGAAGCTCGCGCTCATGCGGAAAATCTTTTTGGGTGGCACCGCACGGCCGCAGGGGGCAAAGAAGGCAAGGATCTACTTCAGGCACCAATCCCCTTCATCTACGACATCGAAAAGGACTACATCACGGTCGGCCATCCCGGTATGCGTACCCCCGACGTGATGCCAGTTGGCGGCGAGGAACCTGTTACAATTCCTCCTGTAGGATTGCCTCCTGAAGGGCAAGAGGGGCAGCAAGTTGAATTGGGAGGCGAGATATATGTCTGGCACAATAACTAAACTTTGCACTCAATGTCACAGGGACAAGCCACTAGACTCCTTTCCTTTGCGGACAAAGAAATATCGTGAAGCACATCCCGACTTCCCTCGCAATTCCAAATGTCGTGATTGCGTAAACAGCAACAAACGCTTTGAACGAAAACTACGTCCACCCTCTCCAGAACAAGAACTCAACTGGCGTTTGCGTGAAAAATATGGCTTGGACCTCAAGGAATACGAAGAGTGTGTAGCGGCACAGAATGGTCTATGTGCCATTTGCAAGAATGAGCCGATTGGCGAGCGCTTGGTTGTGGATCACTGCCATGAGGGAAAGTTTGTACGTGGTTTGTTGTGTGTCAATTGCAATATCGGATTGGGTCACTTTCAAGACGATCCGATTCGTTTGATGGCCGCGATTGGATATCTGGGGGATTCATATGGCGTGGTATAGAAAGCGCCCAGAGCATTTTACGGCGGGAGGAATCGTGGAGGGATACTATGAACCTAAGGGCAAGATGGTTATCAACACGATGACCACTATCCCGTTCTCCACATACCACATGATGCAGTTGTGGTACTATAGCCATCCAGGACTAGAGATCACGAGCCTCGAAATGGAAGACCAGAGCGGAAACAAGCACAAGGTAGCGTCAGCAGACGTAGGCACGTACATCAAGTCCATCACAGCGGCCGACGGCGCAGCTTGGACGGCATCTCGGGCGCTCAAAGAAGCCGGAGGCAAGGTCTACGTAGTGGGCGGCGCTGTACGTGATGCACTGCTCCAGAAGGAGCCCAAGGACATCGACCTGATGGTGTCTGGCATACCACCCGAGGACGTAAATAACATCTTGGAGCGCCTACCTGGACGTGTCGATTTGACAGGGAAGCGCTTTGGCGTGTACCGCTATCACACGAAAGGGCAGGAAGTCGAGATCGCGCTTCCACGCACCGACACCTACGAACCAGGAGGCACCCGTGGACAAGGGCAAATCACCGTCGATCACAACCTCCCAATTGAGAAAGATTTGCGAAGACGAGACTTCACGGCTAATTCGATGGCCGTGGACCTCGACTCAGGGAGACTGGTTGATCCCTACGGCGGAGCTAGAGATATTGAGGCCCACGCTCTGCGCACTACTCATCCGGACTCATTCGATGAGGACCCTACGCGACTTGTTAGGGCTCTCACTATGCACTCAAGGCACGGGCTGATCCCGGACGAGCAGACGCGCAAGGAGATGGAAGAACACGCACATCGCTTGGACCAGGAGTCACCGGACGCGCTCAAGCAGCAGCTTGAGAAGTTTTTGGTGAGTGCAAATCCAGCGAGCGGCGTGCGCTTGGCTCAGGAAACAGGCGTACTCAAACATCTCTTCCCCGAGCTAGCCACGAACTTTGATTTCGATCAGAAAAACCCTCATCATAATTACACTCTAGGCGAGCACAGTCTGAACGTGCTGGCCAATATCGCTCAGCATACCAAAGACCCAGACCTTCGCCTAGCTGCGCTCTTGCACGATATAGGTAAGCCTGCGTCTGCATGGGAAGACCCTGAGACTGGCGTCACGCATTACTACGCCGGTATGCTTGGTGGTCATCCGGTAGGTGCGGACCACGCGCGAGTAGGCGCTGACATGGCAGAGAACCGTCTGCGGGACACCTTCAACTACCCTGTCTCGAAAATCCGCAACGTCCACAATCTGATCAACTCCCATATGTTCGCGGCGTTCTCATCGCCGAGGGGCGCACGACGCTTCCTCAACAGGGCGGGCGATGCTGCCGACGACCTGCTCACGCTTCGACACGCGGACATGACCGGCAAGGGCCAGACAGACGAGGAGGTCGCGGAGCGCGTCGGCGTAGAAAGGATGCGCAGCCTCGTGGAGGAGTCTCGGCAGGCCGGAGTGCCCACCAGTCAATCCCAGATCAGCGTCAACGGAAACGACCTCATCGCTATGGGGTTGAAACCTGGGCCGCAAGTTGGTACAATCCTGCGACAGCTAACTAACGATGTAGTCGGCGATCCCGCTCTCAATGAGCGCGGAGCGCTGCTACAGCGAGCCCAAGAGTACATCAACGCACAGCCGGAGGGGCAATGAACGCAGAGGGACAAACCTACTTCCTAGCCGAGGACGGCACGGCACAGAAATCTGAGGACATCGAGCGCTACGAGCAGGCCGTACGCGAGGAGAAGGTGCGCCACGACGCGGAGCTACTTGAGCTTCGGCGTCGAATGGAAGCAGAGCAGAATGAGGCATGGACTCGGGAGTTGTGCTAGGTGCCTCTGGGTCTACCAAGTAGCGTCAAGTACATCGATCGATCCAAGCGCGCAAAGCGCGTGTTCGCCAAGCGAGAGGATGGAACTCTTGAAGAGACAGATGGGAAATTTGTGATAAAAAATCGACTGTGGGTAGCAGGGTTGTTTGAGGGAGAGGGTTGTATTTCAATTCAACGCGCACCCAACGGTCGCCCTCAAGTAGTTTTGATTCTTGAGACAACCGACGCTGATGTTATGGAGCGTTTCTTTTGTGCTGTAAAATATGGAAATGTGAATCTTTCGTCACTATCAGGTAATCGTCATAAGCAACCATTCCGATGGGCGGCTGGCAAGAAATCTGAGGTAATTGAGATTCTTGATGCTATTGCTGATCAGCTAGGCGAACGCCGAAAAGCCCAAGTGACAAGGGCTTTGGAGATACTTCGATGACTTCTAAATCCATCAAATCCATGTTGTTGATCCCGAGCAAAGAGCTTCCGAAGCACGTTCTCTGTGTTGGGATCAAGACTCCGACTGAGACATATGTCCTTCACAAAGAGGACGCAAAGAAGTGAGGACCGCCTTTCGGTGGAGTAATAGTCGTGAGAGTCAGCAATATCCTCGATCCAATCCATGTTGAACTTGAGCCAAGCGTTTGGGATGATCCGGCGTCAGAGAAGCCCGTGCTCAAGCCCACGCATGCACACTGGATCAAGAGCCAAATCTACAAAACGCTAGAAGGCGCGGGCTACACCGATATAGAGAAATGGCTCACGCGCGTGTTCACGGGTTCGCTGACGACGTATCAGTACAGCGCTAATAGTGACGTGGATATTAGCCTTTTCGTGGACACGAAGGTCTTCCCTGAGTGGTCGCGCGCTGAGATGATCGGCCTCATGGTGCAGCGCCTTGACGGCAGGACCCTTCCGGGCACTCCCTTCCCCCTCCAAGACTTCGTTGTCGGCGAGGGCATCAAGCCGAGCGACTTGTACAAGCCGGGTCTACGGTCTGGGTACAACCTCGACAACGGCAAATGGATTGTGCCCCCTGAACGCGATCGGGTTCACGACGTGCGTGCAGAGCAAGGGGGCTTCTACGCTTGGGCGCTCCAGATGGCCGACAAGATGGAACGTCTGTTGCAGTACGAGCCTGAACAGGCAATCGAATTCTGGCACATGATTCACAAGAAGCGGCAGCGGGACATGGCCGCAGGCAACGGCGACTTTGCGGAGTCCAACATCGTCTACAAGATGCTCGCCAATCGGGGTTTGATGCCCGCTATATCAGAGGCATCGGGGGAATATATAGCTCATCGTGCAACTCACCATGACAATTCAGACATAGGAGATCGCACTTTGCAGCCTCAGCGCGTAGAGCAGCAAGACCACGCGATGATGAGGCAATCTCAAACTCCTTCGTGCTCGGATCACGATGATGGAATGCAAGACTCTTCAGAAAGCGCGAGTAGCCACATAGTTGACAGCGACCGCCAAACTCTTGCTTCAACTGGAGAACCCGAGTTCGCTTTCGAGCAATCTGGTCATCAATCTTCATCTGACGATTTTGTTCATAGTATCGACGGTCATACAGACCAGCCTTGGACTTTCGGTATTCCCCCTGACATTCAGCACAATACGGCTGCTTCCCATCTGGGTGACTCTTCGAGTTATAGAAGTCGTCCCGATTCTTCTCAAGACGACAACGAGAGCATTTCTTCTTCACCGCTTATTATGTCGCGTTCTCGGAAACAAAATCGATTTCCTCAGATCGAGGACTGGAAGACCTACCAGCCACCTGAGCACGAGGAGTGGGTAGACCCAGAGCGCTTCGGTAAGACGGCGCATGTCGAATATGTTCCAGGGAGCCTGCACAAGGGGCTGTGGGACGAAGCGGGCAACCTCCATATGTGGCCTACTGCGCATACAGAGGAGGACTGGGAGCCCTCTCACACGGGTTACGCCGAAGAGAACGGTTTGGGCGAGTATACAGACCCCTTCGTAGTTCACCCAAATGGCACCGCTAACGTCTGGAATGACTTCGACGGTTGGGCAGACCCGGCGCATCACACCGAGCTTCAGCGTTCTGTCCCTGGCCTCAAAGTCAATGAAAAATGGTCGTTCTCTAAGACGGCCGCAGGCGATTGGTTTGCGCCATCTTACATGGTGCCTGATGATGTCAAGCAGAAAATCCACGAGTGGGCGCACACTTTGCCGTGGCCTCTGGGGTCACGCATGCAGCAGCCTGACCGATACTACGTCACGGGCATGTACAGTCCAACGGGATGGTCTGACCCAAGCCACCATATGTGGGCGCAAGCTCAGAGCGGCCTAACCTATCCGGTCCAGACGATCGGTGTGGATAACTTCACTCCCGCCAAGCCCGAGGATAAGGTGCCGGTCGTCCTTTGCCTTCACCACCCTCAGCTTGAGGCAGACACCGAACGCTTGATCAACGAAGCGCAGGGGCGCGGCCTACCTGTTTCGCGTTTCCCCGGTGGCTACAAGCCGCACATTACGTTGGGGCATAGTCCTACGCCGCTCGAAGTCGATCATCCCAACCTCTCATTCAACGTAGGCCCGCTGCGCGAGCTACACAGCTACTACGACGAACTAAAGCGCCCCACAGTCGCAAGCGCGCCCAAGGCTCCGCCGCATTTGCGCGATATGCATGAGCCCACCCCTGATGAGAAAGCCGAACTAGCCGAGGAGTTCGAGGTCGGCAAGTCGAAGTGCGGAAATTGCTCGATGTACTGGAAGAACAAAGATGGCAAAGGTCACTGTTGGGGGTACGGCGAACACGATGTGCTCGCTATCGAGGTCTGTGACTCGTGGGCACCAGAGGCCAAAGCTAAGACCTCCACTGGTCCCAGCTACCGACAGATCGCCAAGTTCGTCTATGACCCTACGACGAATCGTATGTTGCTAGGGCAGATGGGTAAGCTGGAGGGCGAGCATCCTACGCACAACGAACTGTTTGAGCACCCTGTGTGGAATGGCTGGACGGACAGTGATCGAACCAACGCCATGTTCGGCGAGCTATCGCATAACGGATATGGAGAAGTGTACTCGCGCCCGCGCGTAGTGCAAGGTAAAGGGACCGAGAATCCGCGGCAGCAGTACCGCACAGAGCAAGCGCTTATTCGCGCCGTACCTGGTACCAAATTCACGCGGCCTACTGAGCTTCTGAACCCGGCATGGGAGCTACAGGCGCATCCTGAGATCACCTATATAGGGGAGCCACCACAGATCGCTCCAGCCGACCAGGACACGCACTGGAATTTCCAAGCGCACATCGGCGTCAAGCAGATCGCTCAGCGAGTCTATGAGCAAGCGGTGTCTGGCGAAGGTAGCACCATCAATCTCGCTGGCGAAGGCCCAGAGACGCGCTATGGCTTCGCTCCCGACCTGGCGACTCAGACATCATTCGCGCTGAAGACATTCACTCCCGCCGACGTAGAATCCTTCATACATCGGTTTGGCGACCGTCTACGCGATTCAGACAAATTCGTGGGGGCTTGGATTCAAGGCGATGAGGTCATTCTCGATGTGACCGAAGGCTCCAACGATTACCAGACGGCCTACGATCGCGCATGGAAGGGTCACCAAAAGGCGCTCGGGGATAGCCAGGTCAATGAAGAACTTCCGGTGCGCGGCCTCGACTACGAGCAGCCATCGCTAGATGCTTCATCTATGGCATAATGGATAGATGTCAGAGCGTTGGTCGCACATTACCGCTACTCAGAACGACGAAGCCTTCTTTGAGGACTACGTTCGTCTAGTGCTATCGTGCGCCCCGGCCAAACTCCCCGAGCGCACAATGCGTCTGGGCTCCGTGGAGGCAGGATGGTTCCCCACTTTGCCGGGGACGGCACACATCTTCGCCACAGGCGGCACGCCGCTCGATCGACGCTACGCCTACAAGATCGTCGCCGCCCAACTAGAGGGTCATGGTATCCAGCCAGCCTCCTATTCGCTCGACTGGGATTACGCGGACGAGACGCTGATCAAGGAAGCGGGTTGGCCTGACATCCAGTCCAAGGCAACGCGCCTCATCAAAACGGGCAAGGTCAAGATCGTGCGCAATGCTCCTGAAATCGTTGCAGGCGTAGTCGAAGGTGACCACGGGACCTACAACACCGAAATTCAGCGCAACGATCCCAACTCGCAGTCGATCGCCATGTGGTCGTGTGAATGTAAGTGGGACCAGTTCGCGTGGCAGCGCACGCGCCAGTGGAAGCGCCTGGAGGGTCGCGTATGCTCGCACGTCCTCGCTACCTACTGGCAAGCTCTAGCTACTCCGCTCGATGAAGAAATCGGTCCTGGTTCCGAAGGGCCGCAAGAACCGCAGCCGGGCGGAGAAGGTGGCGCTCCTGCGGAAACTGGGCAACCTGCACCAGGCGCACAACCCAGTCCATTTGGGCAGGCTCCTGGAGGGGGCACGGGCGCAGTCCCGCCAGCCGGTGCCGCCGGACCCCAGAAGCCGGGGATGCCAAACCAGGTCGCTCCTGCTCCTCAGCCGTCCCCAGTCCCCGGACAAGCGCCAGAACCGCAGAGCTTGATTCCGCAGTACCCGCTCGACCCTGCGCTCCAGCCAGCTATCAATCCCGTCTCGGTACCAGGGCAGAAGCCCCAGAGCCCTCTCAACCCCGTCCAGAACGCTGGCGGTACATTCTCGCACGTCGCCGCTGCACAGTTCCGCAATGGCGATATGGTCCAGTTGAAGCAGGCGGATCACGGTCAGACCGTTGGCCTCAACGCTGGCGAAACCAAGGAAATCCCAACCAATAGTATTGGCGAGGTCCTTGGCACCGATCCGCTTGGGCTCGTCAACGTCTACTTTGCGGGACCCCAGGCCGAAGCTGGTAGACTAGAATCGCACGGGATCACTGGCTGGTTCTGGCCTAACGACCTCATCGCGCGTCCCGACGTACCCCCAGCAGGACCCGCCACCAGACGCCGCTAATTTAGCTCTTGACTTCTGCTAAGCAATAGGTTATACTGTCCGACATGGACATAGATACCCTTACACCGCGACAGTTGGTTTGTGGCCTGATGCGGGGCGATGCCTCTGACTTGAAGTTGGGCTACAGCGCCGATGCTGCGGTACACACCGTTGCACAGATGGGATCGTTTAGCAAGGACCGGGAGCCGTTGACTCAGACCGAGTTGGACGAGCTTCAGGCGTTCGCGGAGGGATTTGCGATCGGCATCAACGAAAACACTGCCCTCCTCAATCCGGTGACCGTATAGCCATGAGGTATGACGAAGGACGAACCCTGCGACTGGATGCCGAGCGCGTCAGCAATGGCGTAGCGGCTAACCAGTCACAGGAGAGCTTGGACGATCAGTTGAAAGACCTGCACGTCCTCGCCACGCGCTTTGGCTTGTACGACGCGGGCGATTGGCTCAAGGAGCTTATCGGCCATCGTGATCGCTTCTATGCCGACTATGGAGAGATATTGAACTCATGAGCTTCTTTGGGATGGGCAGCGACGGCATGGCGAACCCAAGTATCTTGCTTGAGCAGGCGATCGTGCTGATGGATCAGTGGAGGAAGAACCTCCCGTATAACGTGGAGACAATTGTCTGTGCCGAGGAGCTTGATTGGGCACTCGAACTGATGCGCTCGGTTCGCATCAGCGATGAGCACGAGAGATTCCCCTTGCGCACTGTCCCTAGTTGGAGAGAGCAGCAGAGGGGCGATTGGCCGCACACCACATTCGGTGGCGCAGAGATCGAGCACGCATAATGTACTTCAAGGACATCGGTCGTAACCGCTACTCGGTCCACAAGAGCGAGAAAGATGAGACGTTCTACGGCACCGTAGAGAAGCAGGAGTACGACTCCATCAACATGAAGACAGGCGAGCGCGGCACGAAGCGCTTCTGGAAAGCCCACGGGAAGGCCGGAGGCTGGCGCGAAGCATCCAAGCACCAGTTCACCACGCGCGAGGCCGCAGGCGAATACTTGCTCCAGGATGCCGCGACGCCGTACAACAAGAAGAAATCGCACTGGACCAAGCGCCAGGGCGAGTCGGCAACTCTCAAAGCAGCCAAGGAGGGATCATGAAGGGAGCACGATTCGACATTCTTCGCAATCCCGAATACGGGACATATAACTGGAAGTTGCAGTTGCCTGACGCTAGCTATGTCTGCAAGAGCGCCAGGGCGGCTTTCTCGACTTTTGCGGAAGTCACAGCAGATGCCCGTCGCTTCCGCAAGCTGATGGGGATCAAAGCAGTCATTCCGCGCACAGTCGGCCCGTCGTGATCACAGACGAGATCACAGACGAGCGCGGCATGCTCGATCTGGATACATGGAATCGACGCAATGGCGGCATCGCTCGCTGTTGTGCGAAAGACTGCGGATGGGAGGGCATCCCCACATACATCCGGGGCGTGCCTTCGACGCGCTGTCCAGCTTGCGAAAAGCCCGAAACCGATGAGGAAATGCTGGCCCTTGGCGATCCGCCTGAGCCTCGTGCGCCCAAGCAGGGCCGCAACGAGCCATGCGCATGCGGCAGCGGCAAGAAGTTCAAGAAGTGCTGTGGGGCATAGAACAAACGTCCAGGTCTTACATAAGCTATTGATTTATGCTATACTTCATCCTATGAACGCTACAGAGAACATCCCTCAGGCACACGATGAAGCGATTGCCGAGCAGTACCATCTTCTTGATCGTGCGCAGATGCGCAGGACGTCAGATCAGCAGCACGCCGCTGGCATGGCTGGCTTTCGCGCAGGCTATAAGGGTCGGCGTTTTACGCACTTCCTCTCCGATGGTAGCGAGGCTACTCATAAGGAGGCCGTAGCCGCCCTGCGAGAGATGCCCCAGGACGAGCGAGTCATTTCCTACGGCAAGACCCCGGATCAGATGCTTGAGCAGCTTGTCGAGTCCGCCCAGGCTATTGGCGAGATCGTCGCCAAGATCAAGGAGATGGAGCGGGTATACACAGGCTGGAGTCGCTTCTTCCTCGTCACTTCATCGAGCGGCCACATCCACTCCTCAATGCACTGCTCGACCTGCCGCCCCACCACGACCTTTGGCTGGATGCCTCAGCTTTCCGGCAAGACCGAAGCCGAGGCCGTCGAGACATGCGGCCCGACCCTCTGCTCCGTTTGCTTCCCTGAGGCTCCGCTGGACTGGCAGAGCGGCAAGAAGATCACGAAGGCGCAAGCCGCCAAGATGGTGGCATAGTTCTTCGTTCGCTGTTGACATACGCTATAGGAATCTGATACACTATCCCCATGACCAAGAAAGACTACCTAGAAGTAGCGCAGGTCATTCGTCGGAAGCGGAGCGACTATACCCCTCCGGCGGAGACTAGCTTGAGCCCAGAGAGCGTGCGGCTGCTTGAAACATGCACGCTCGTCGTGGACAACGTAGCGCGCGATCTAGCTGATTTGTTCGCGCAGGACAACCCGCGCTTCGAACGGGACCGTTTCATGATTTCCGCAGGGGTATCTCGATGAATAACTCGACCAAGATAATCTGTCCGCGTTGCGGCACAGATACGGGTCACTACGATTTGCGTGGTCCCCTAAACGATGCTCTACAGGCATCAGGACCACTCGATAGGCGTCGCCACCCTTCGATAGAACATGCAGCTACGTTCTATCGAGGCGTATTGGGCGAAGCAGAAGATGCAGAACTAACCCCATAATCTCTACTCGACAGGAGATCATCATGCAGACCTACCGCACACATCCCCTCTACAAGCTGGCTCAGAAGCTCAGCGGCCAGCCGATCGACTGGAGCAATCCGTCCGTCGTGCGCCTCCAGTACGAGATGCGCCATGACTTCACGGAGATGACGCCTACGCTGAGCCTGATCGGTATGACGGCGGGTGTCGATGACGCCCAGCCGTTTGCCAACACCCTGAAGGAAATCACGATGGAACCGGAGGCGGCTCTCCGTCGCTACCTGGCGATCCCGCAGGCCAAGCGCGAAGAGTGGGACACGGCGCTCGGAGAGGGGCGTAACTGATGGCCCACTGGAACATACATATCAAGGGCATCACGCCGCTGAAGGAACGCTACGACGATGGCGAGATCGAGTTCACGGAGATGCGCGATAGCGTGGTGCGCATCTTGCGGACAAAGCTGACTCGCTACCTCGACGTGGATAGCGCGCTCTGGGACAACGAGGTCTATGAGGCCGTAGAGTATTTGGCCGAGACGACCTCAGAGGAGATGTTCAACGACGCCCAGCACGACTTGTACGACTGGTGCGACGACAATCGGGTCTGGCTTGACCCCATCGAATAGAGTCTGCTACACTGCAATCATGGAATTCGTACTGACACATCCCGACGAGGGACTCAAGAACATCACCGTCCTATTCGATGGCGTGCCCTACGTGGCTGACTCCGACCACCCTTGGTGGGATGAGATCATTGACTTCGTGCTCGATGACGACCCGCGCGTCCTCGATCTCTTCCCCATCCGCTCTGTGCAGCAGCCGAGCACGGAGGCAGAGCCCGACGAGGAGGCGGTCTTCACAGCGTTGAACGACTTCTTCGAGGAGCGCGGCATCGATCCATTCACGAGGGCTCCCGAGGATTACAGCAACGAGGAGCTAGGGAGTCTTCGTACTCTCTTCGATCGCCTCGGCGCAGGTGCTTGTCCTGACCCCGACTGCCTATTCTGCTATGGCCCACGTTCCTAGACCAGACGAGCAGGCACGCGCGGAGATTCACGTTGCTCTCAACAGAGAGGCAACGCGCCTTCTCCATTCTGTATCCCCGGAGCGCACGGTACCGCAGCATCGCGGGTACTCGCGCTGCCTCCCTCCCTTCCCTGTTGATAACGAATCGACCTTCCTGGGCACCGGCTACGAACTGCCCAAGGACGAGATCGCCAACTGGGACAAGATCGTTGGAGCGCACACGTGCGCCAAGAACAACCTCATCCGAGAGATATTCGCATGAGCGAGGTTGTAAAGACTTTCGAGGGCCGTCAAGGTCGCCCCCCTGTCTATCCGTGGGAGAAGTGGATGGATGGCAAGATTCACAAGCTCCACAAAGGGGTAGACTTCAATGGGCAGCCTAAGTCGTTCCGGGTCGGGGCACATCGCACGGCCAAAAACTATGGACTCAAGGTCCATACCGAGATCGTAGATGACGGGGAGGCAATCCTTCTTGAATTCTACGAGCCAGAAGAGGAGTAGTATGTCTGAGTCAAGGTCCGGTGGCATTGGGTTCGGAGGCGCGTTGGCGATTCTGTTCATTGCGCTCAAGCTGACCCACACCATCAGTTGGTCGTGGTTTTGGGTGCTCGCCCCCCTCTGGATTCCACTAGCGATCGTCCTGGTTGTCTTCGTGGTGATCCTGATCGGCGTCGTGCTCGCAGCCATCTTCAAATAGCAGCATCACTCTCTTGACGACCCCAGTGTGCTCGTGTACAGTTGATCACAGCGAGATAAGGAAACCATGAAGCGTTCATCGATAATACTCAAGTGTGCCTTGGATTATGTCGGGGTATTGGTAGGTATTTTGATTGTTCCAGTGATGTGTCTCATTGCTTTGGTCATCAAGTTGGACAGTCGTGGCCCCGTGTTCTTCCGACAACTCCGTGTCGGGCAGCATGGGCGGCACTTTTACATTTTGAAGTTCCGCACGATGGTCCCCGAGGCGGAGCAGTTGAAGGACTCATTGCGGCACTGCAATGAGGCTAAGGATGGATTCTTCAAGATCGCGGCTGATCCGCGCGTGACGCGAATTGG
>Ga0210403_10002932_pt1 | contig 15171 bp, 18 predicted proteins | sample IncBWC19MmetaG_FD_150863 | JGI IMG/M metagenome (GOLD analysis project Ga0210403, IMG submission 150863) | Forest soil microbial communities from Barre Woods Harvard Forest LTER site, Petersham, Massachusetts, United States - Inc-BW-C-19-M | ecosystem: Environmental > Terrestrial > Soil >... | reverse complement strand
AGGGCGCAGCCAGTCCAGGATGACCATCCACAGAGACACGGTGGCCACAAGGAGCGAGGCGATGCCCGAGGGGACTCGCGTCTCGGCCCACGACAGCGCGCCGTTGCCGCAGAGCAGCAGCAGCAGGCCGGTGATAATGGTGGTGCGCCACTGCGCAGCCGTTGGCTTTTCTTTGCTCTGATAACGGAAGAGCGGATAGAACGTCAGCCCGATAGCAATGTGCCGAATTCCCGCAAGTACAAACGGCGGAATTGTTTCAACCCCGATGCGGATAAAGAAATAAGTGGAGCCCCAGAGAACATAGACCGCGGCGAATGCGATCATAACCATGCTGCGCGGCGCGGAGGAAGTTCGTGGAATTGCGGCAGAAACTGCCGAGACCGGGGAAGAGGAAGGGGAGCTCATTTGTTGAACTATTCGATGTAACGATAGCGTGAAACGGTAGCGAGGGCAGCGACCATATTGGAACAAGACGCAATAAAGGGCGAAGAAGAAGTGAAGATCCGACACATATTTTCGAAGAGGTACTAGTCCTAAGTGTTTCGATTTAGGACACTTCGGGCGTTTTCCACAGATTGACACTTACTCCCTAAGGTGCCATTTTAGCAGCCCAACTTCTTGGGGTTCGATCTAGCACGTCAAGTAATGGAACTAAGGCTGTGGGGCCTTGTAGAGTCATCTCTCTGAGGGGTGAGATGAGTGCCGCTAATCACGCGCTAGCTTGGGACAATCTTCCAGTACAAACAGACGTTAAGGCGCAGACCTCCGTTGCGCCCGCCCCGTCGCTTCCTTCGATGCCGGTGCCGTCGCTGCGGGTAATGCCGTTGTTGCGGGCGCCGCAGCCGCGACGATTTGTGCGAGTGCCCACGCACGCCGTGGGAGTGCATCTTGAGCAGCGGGAATGCCCCAGGGCTTCCCTGAGGCTGCCGCTGAAGCTGCGAAGCGTGAATGGGCTGCTCGAAGATTATCCCGTCACCCTGGTGACAAGGGATATCAGCTCCTCGGGCGTCTTTTTCCTCTGCCCCAAAGCGCTGGCAATTGATACCGAGATCGAGCTGGATATCGTGCTCGTCAGTCGGCCCCTCGGGTATGGGAATGTGGTGGTCTCCTCCAAAGCGCACGTAAGGCGCGTGGAACCGGCGAACATGCCGGGGTGGCTCGGGATCGCTGTGAGCTTCGATGACTTTGCGTTTGATCGGGATGACAACATACCGGGACGCTTCTCCGCCGTAGAATGACAATCGTTTCTTAAACCAGTTCCCTGCTCCTAAACTTCCCGCTCAGGGTGTTTCTGCTACTCTGAAGACAATGACTCCTCGGCCCGTTCTTCATGGCGTGCTGTTCGATTGGGACGGTACGCTGCTTGATTCCTACCACGCGGATTCCCAGGCCTTTCTCGCCATGTTTCGCGCGATGGGTGTGGATTGGGGGCTGCCGGAGCTGGAGCGGCACTATTCGCCGGACTGGTATGCCGTTTACCGCGCAGCGGAGATTCCCGAGAAGCGGTGGGACGAAGCCAACCGGGTGTGGCGCGAGTTTTATGCAAAGCATCCTTCGAAATTAATGGGTGCAACGCGGAGGGTGTTGGCGCAACTAAATAAGCGGTACAGGCTGGGGCTGGTGAGCAGCGGAGATCGCGACCGCGTGAGCCGGCAGCTGCGGGACTTCCGGTTGACGCGCGTGTTTCGGACTCGCGTTCTAGGCGGAGATACAGAAGAGAAAAAGCCGCATCCGGCTCCCCTATTGAAAGCCTTGAAAGAGATGAAAGTGGACCCACGAGATTGCGTGTACGTGGGGGATACGCCGGAGGATGTAGAGATGGCGCGAGCGGCGGGAGTGCGGGCAATCGCGGTGCTGGGGCCATTTCCCACCGAAAAAAAGTTGCGCGCCGCGAAGCCGGAGATTTTGTTGAATCAGCTGAAGGAGTTGCCGGCGTTACTACGCGAGTGGTATGGCCCGGAGTGATGTTCGGCTGTAGCTCACCCCTTCAGGGGTGAGGGTTTCTCTAGCGCTGGCGGAGTTGTGTCGTGGTAATGAAAACCCTCAGGCCTAGAGGTCTGAGCTAGAAAGGCGAGCATTACGGTTTGGAGGCAGGCGCGGCCGCCGGTGGAGTGGTCGCTACAGGTTGCGGGACTTCCGTTGCAGGGAATGGCTTGAACTCGGACCACTTGATGGTGACGCGGACCGGAACCTCGTGGCCCTGCAGTTTGTAAACGTCCTCCGACCGGGAATAATTTGGGAACCAATATTTGCCTTCCACGTTTTCGCGGTAAGTCTCGAACATATTAAACGGCAGGCTGCCGGAACGCATGGGGCCCAGGTCGGTGATCCACTTGCCGTAGGTCTTCACGACTTCCAGATATTTCTGATCCACCCAGATAATGCCGTCGAAAAGAGGATGCTTGCGGTCGAGCGTTTTAGGACGGACTTCAAAAATGTAGCAGTCGATCTCGTCAACTTTTTCGCTGTTAAGGAACTTCACGTTGTATTTGGCGAGCTGGTCGGTAGTTAGCGGGAACGCGGGCACGTTGCCGATCGCATGAGCGTCGTCGGGCTCAAACTGGACGTATTGCAGCGAGGATTCCGGCGCGGCAAGAGCTTTTTCGTAGAGCTGGCCGTTGCTGGAGCGCACCCCCTGGTAGGTGGCGTTATATTCGCCGGCCGGTTTACCGTCAGGACCGAATTCCTGGATACGGATCGTGCGGCGATACGAATAGAGCGGTCGCTCGGCCTGATACAGATCCTCTTTTTTGGTGAACGCGCTGATGATTTGGGCGGGCGGCAGATCGGGCGGCGCCGCTGGCTGCGGCGTGCCCACAACGCGGTCAATTTTGTGTTCGGGCGGAGGCGCCTGCGGGCCCGCGGGACTCTCCTGCGCGGCGGCGCCGGAGATCGCCAGGAAAGACCCTCCGAAGGCAACAAGGAAAACGCGCCGCCGGGTTAGCACGCTCACGAGATTCAGAAGGGTTAGCAACATAAGGAATTAGATGCGTCCAGCAGGAAATTGCGCCGCCTGGCGCCTGAAATCCAGTGTAACGCAATGGTGGCAGGGGCGTGGGGCGATTTGGAAGAACGGGCTGCGGCTCTGCTAAACTCGAAATATTGTGAATGAAGGGATCGTCGCGCGTCGCTACGTGGTCACGGGCCGAGTGCAGGGAGTGGGCTACCGGAATTTTGTGGAGCACACCGCGGGAAAAATCCGTGTCGACGGATACGTGCGGAACCGGCGCGACGGCAGCGTAGAAGTTTTCGCGATGGGCGCGCCCGATGAACTGCTGAAACTGCGCAAAGCGTTGGAGCGCGGGCCGATCATGGCGCAAGTGGGGCGCGTGAGCGAAGAGCCGAGCGACGTTGAGACCAAATACATCGGGAATTTCACGGTGGAATTCACAGAATAACATTTTACGGAATAACCAGGAGCCGAGCGAATGGAAGATTTGAAGAAGCTGATCCGCGAAATTCCGGACTACCCGAAGCCGGGAATCCTGTTTTACGACATCACGACGCTGTTGAAAGACAAGAAAGGCTTCAACGTGATGATCGACCGCCTCTGCGGACACTACAACGGCCACAAGATCGACCTGGTGGCGGGGATTGAAGCGCGCGGATTTATTTTTGCTCCAGCGTTGGCGTATCGACTGAGTGCGGGATTTGTGCCGGTCCGGAAGCCGAACAAGCTGCCTTCGAAGACGGCAAAAATCTCCTACGCGCTCGAATATGGAACAGACTCCATGGAAATCCACGAGGACGCGGTGCAAAAGGGGCAGCGGGTCCTGCTCTGCGACGATTTGCTGGCGACGGGAGGAACCGCTGCTGCGGCGGTGCAGTTGATCCGGTCACTGGGTGGAGTGGTCGAAGGCGCCGCATTTGCTGTGGAGCTGAATTTCTTAAACGGCAGGTCAAAATTGCCGGGCATTGATGTATTTTCGCTGATGAAGTACGACGAGTGAAGCATTCCCTACCCTAGCGCTCTTTCCTAACGGTTTCCTTCGTTTCGTACGTTTGCGACTACCGGAAGGTGGAAACTGCCGTGCTGGCCCTAGTACCCACTTTCTCGGTTACCGCGTTCTATAAAGGGGAGAGTCAAGAGCGGTTCTTGGGGTTCTCTTTTTCTGCAGATTCATGTCGCGGTCGTGACGACGCCAGCGGTCTGATGCGACAAGCAGTTGAGTGGCAACAAGAATGCCAACCATAGTTCTATCTGAGGCTCGAGGCCTATAGCTTTTTCTGGTTGTCCGAGGCGGCATATAGTTAAATCTGCTGCTCATGGCTACTCCGCTGCCTGCAGATTTAGGGCAATCCGTACTCCATTGACGAGCACCTGGCCCTTGTCCAGGAGGTCCTGATTTGTAATGTCGGAATTAGCGAATTTCCTCGCCAGCTCCTTCGGCAGCAGAAATTCAATTGCCTCAGACCGTTCTTTTCCGCCGGAGGAGGAAGTGAGCGTATTCACCACGGAGAAATCGTAATAGTCCACTGGCATATCGCCAGGAAGCAGGTCCAAAATGTCTTTCATCTTTGGCGCTACAAACAGATCAAAGGTCAGTGCGGCCCGCTTGTAAATGGAAGATTTCTCAATATCAAATTTAGTGGAGTTCTTTAGGGTCATCTGGAGAACCATTTGCTTGCTTGCGACCACGAAGGCCGGCGGATCGTAATCCACGAATCCATACTTTGCGCTGCCTTCCTTGAATAGCGCGTCGAGCCGGGACTGATATTGTGACTGCAATTTGTCGGCGTCGGCGGGAGTGACGGCTGGTTTGGATTGCGAAAGGTCGACCTTTGGCGAAGAACCAGCGGCAGAAGCCGCGGGGTTCCCGGCCGCTGCCGATGGCAGAAGATTGGGATTGCTTCGCAGAAGACGGCTCGCGGAGGTGGATGCGCCCGCCGTTGAGGACGCATTGGTCTTCCCGGATTTCGAGCGGCCCTGAACATCCACGACCAGCGGGTCTCGATCGAGCAAGGATAAACCGTACTCCTCGCCACCGAGATAGACGAGGGAGCGATTCAGAATATCCTGGCGGCCATTGTCGTCTTTTTCCAGAACCATCTGGAAGGCGTCCTTGCGGTCCAGGACGACGACGAGAATATCGCGGCCTTCGTAGTCATAGCTCTTGCCGACATCGTGTACATGGAATCCGACTTCTATGCCGATCGCGTCGCAATCGATATCCGGAGGGATATTCCGCGTGATGATTTGCAGAATGGGAAGAAAGACGTCGCGAAACGTGCGCGCAGCCCGCTCGTTGCGCGTGAACTGCTTGGAGTCATAGGCCGCGTTGTAGTTTCCTGTCGTCTTCAGGATCACGCGATCGTGAAAGCGCCGGAACTCCAGTCCGCGTGTATCGGCTTCGACTTGTTGGGAAGGGTCGAGCCCGACGACACGGCTGAGATAAAGAAGAAACGGGAAGCGGGCTCTGGCAATTTCCTGATTTATTGCCTTCAACTGCGGAAGATACAGCTTTTCCAGGGATTTGAGTTGAGGATCCAGAATTTCGTTTGGACTGACCTGGGCGGAAGCGCCTGCGGCGCCAGCAAGCGATGCAACTGCGAACACAAGATTTCTGAGCGCACCACGACTCCAGCTTGGAAAGGTCATCTTCATTCTTTGATCCTAACACTCACTACTTGGTTGTGTGTGGTGAACCAGACTGCTTATACGCCGGCTGGGCGATCGCCCGGGTGAACGAGATCACCGCTTTAATGTCGCCGGGGCTGAGAGTTTTTCCGTAGGGAGGCATCATTGGCGACCGGCCCTGTGCGCTGCCGCCCTGCGTGATGATGTTTTGCAAGAATTCGTCAGTCTCGCCGTTCAGCTTTTCGCCGTCATTCATCAGGGGCGACGCAGAAGTGAGATTGCTGCGGTTCGATGGGCCCGCAGGCGTGGCATCGGCGTGGCACCACACGCAATATTGATAAAAGATGCGCTTGCCCTGCGCTTCCTGGTAACCAAGCGGAATCAGCTTAGTGGCGTCGTTCCAGTCGGGTTCGGTGTCATACGCACGCAGAGAGGGGTCCGCGTTCACGGCGGCAACGCTCTTTCTACAGCCGGAAAGGGCCAGGACGCACAGCACACTGGACAAAAGCATCGCGATCAAGAACAGTTTCGATTTCATCGGCCTGCTTCCCGCGCGATGGGAACCGCGTTCGCCGAGCTTTTTGGCGAGGATTTGGAGATGCCCACACGCAACGTCATCAGGTAGGCAGTGAGATCTCGGATTTCGTCTTCCGAGAAATCGCGCCGAGGCTCGATTGTGCCGGGCTGCAGCGCCTGCGGATTCCGCAGCCAGGCTTCGATCCAAGCAGGAGTCAGCCAGTTGCCTGCATTATTAAGGTTCGGTCCGACATACCCGCCCGAACCGCCGATCGTATGGCACGACTGGCACTGATACTTCGCCTGATAGAGAGCCTTGCCGGCCGCGGCTATTGCGGGCGTGAACTGCCGGGGATCGACGCTTTCGGGATCCACGCCGGGTTTCTGCACCGCAAGCGCGAGATATTCGGCGAGGATGGAGGCCTCTTTATCCGTCATGTTGAACTGCGGCATACGGAGAATCAGCGCCGGGCGCACGGTTTGCGGGTTCTTCAGGAAATCGAAAATCCATTTCTTCTGCGCCAGGCTGCCTTCGTAGGTCAGGTCAGGAGCGAGCGTGCCGCCATACCCGTTGAAGCGGTGGCAGGCGTAGCATTTGTAGCGCTCGTAGACAGCGGCAAACGCGCCAACCGGCTGGAACGAAGCGGGCTTCTTTGCCACGACCAATTGCTGCAAGCCGCTGGTGGCGGCCTTTCCGGTCTGACTGAGCAATGCCGTCGTCACCGCATCGAGATCGGACTGGTTCCAGGCGTATTGAGGCATGCGTGCTGTGGGATTTACCGAAGCGGGATCTTTCAGCTTCGTTTGGAGATAAGAGATTAGATTATGCGGAGCCGGGGACTTGCCAAAATCAAGTTCCGAGGTGTTCTTCGCCCCCATGGTCGTGAGATCGGGGCCAAAATCCTTCTGCGGAAGGATTCCCTGCAACGAATGGCAGGTGGCGCAACCTTTGTCGAGGAAGATCTTCTTTCCGCGCTTGACCTCCTCGTCGGTTGGAACACCGAGCTGCGGAACGGCAGTCAGGAGGTCGGAGTCCGTCAATTTGTTCATCACGTACTGCGAGACTTTGTACAACTCTTCATCGGTCCAGCCATAGCGCGGCATCTCTGCGTGGGCCAAATACCCCTGCGGATTGTGCAGCCAGGAGACAAGCCAGTCTCCGTTTACCTTGCTGCCGACTTTCGTCAGCTCTGGAGCGATATTTCCGCCAATCAGCTTGGTCTCGCCCGCCCTGGTGACCGCTACCGGATGGCACGTGGTGCACATCAACTGTCGGAAGCGTTCCTCGCCCTGCGAGATCAGGTCCAGCTTTTTACTCCAGGCCGCAACGACGCCCGGATTAACTTTGTAGGATTCGAGGGGCCGGGCCTTCTGAACGCTTAGAAAGGCGGAGAGCGAGAGAAGCTCCGGCTCGCTCAGGCGGTACTGCGGCATGCGGGACTCGTCGCCGCTCTCATAGCCGTTGACTGTGGTGTTCCCGTCTTTGTCGAGCACGGTTCGAGGTTCCTTCAGCCACTTATAAATCCACGCCCGGGAAACTTTGTAGCCGACGCTCGAAAGATCCGGACCGAGCGACGCGGGCTCCAGATTGTTCAGCTTGTGGCAACCCTGGCAGTTCAAACGCGCCAGCAATTCGCGGCCCCGAGCGAGTTGGGGCGCCTCGGGAAGTTCGCCGTGATGGCACGAACCGCAGGAACCTTGAATATATTTGACGGGCAGCAGCGGCTGCTCCCACGCGCGCGTGGCGGTGTGCGCTTCGGCCACCTCGGTCGCTGGGCCTTGACCGCGATGGCAGATAACGCAGCCCCAGTCTTTCACGTCGTGGCCAGCGGGTGGATGGGCTTTGTACGGTTCGGGGACACCCGGTGCGCCCTGCAGAGTTTTCTCCGTGACCGCCAGGTGACAGGTCGTGCAGCGGTCCACCACGCTCAGATCCGGCAGCCAGATCTGCTGAATGCCGGCGTTGAGGTTGCGTTTCAAAGCCGCGCCATCCTGGCGGGAAGAGAGAAAAGATGCATACTGACGCTGATAGTGGCGCCACTCGTTGAAGAAATCCTTGGTCGGCGCAATTGCCAGCGTTATCAAGAGCAGGACGCTGGCCCAGGCAAAGCGATGAGCCGGGGAGGCAAAAAAAGTGCGGTGAAGCCAATTGATGATTCCGCGCTTGCTCACGGAGCCCTCCAGGGCCACACCCAGACCCAACCAGGGCCGCGGAACAACGAACCGACAGTGGTGAGGATGATCGCTTCCATCAGGAACCACGTCATGATCCAGAACGAAAACGGCTTGGCGCTCAGCCAATCCTGGAATTTTCCGGTCGGTTTGCCGAACCAGATTGCGGAAAGCGCCATGAACAATCCGATGGTCAGCACGGGTATCGCGGCGTCCCAGGCGCCTGCGCGCAGCAGAACGGCCGTCAGCAGCACCGCAACGCAGGCCAAAATCGTCAGTCGCTGCGATTTATTTCGAGCCCAAAGCGGATCGTCCTTGATATTCACGCTGAAGAACGGGATCACGATCAGCGCTATCACAATTAGGGTTGGCAGGATGATGCCGGCGACGAAAGGCGGGAAATAGTGCAGCAATTCCTGCAATCCCGTGAAATACCAGGGCGCTTTGGCCGGATTAGCGGTGTGTTGCGGGTCGGCGAGCTGCTCCAGCGGCGCGTTCCAGAGAAGCGCCATGCAGACCAGCACCACGGCCAGCATTTCGATGGCGATGGTCTCGCGAAAGAGCATTTCCCAGTAAGGGATGCTTTTTTCGCCTGGAGCGCGCCCAGGGAGATGCTCGGTGTGCGGCGGGAGCGAAAATTTCATTCCAGCTTCTCCCCTTCGTGGGATTCCGGATGGAACATTCCGCCATCTTTATGCAGGCGCCACATATGAACCGCGACCAGGGCAATCACGAAGAGCGGCAGAATTACCGCATGCAGCACGTAGAACCGCAGCAGCGCGTTGGCATTCACAGTGTTGCCGCCCAGCAGCACATAGCGCAACTTCTCGCCGATGAATGGAGTGGACGACATGATGTTGGATCCCACGGTGACGCCCCAGTAGGAAAGCTGGTCCCACGGCAGCAGGTAGCCCGTGTAACTGAGCAGAAGTGTCAGCATGAGCAGAATCACGCCGACCACCCAGTTCAACTCGCGTGGCGGCCGAAACGCGCGCATATAAAATTTCCGGGCCATGTGTGCGAACACCAGAAAAACCATGGCGTGGGCCGACCAGCGGTGCAAATTCCTGAGGAACACGCCGGAGGAAACAACGAACTGCAGGTCCTTCATGTCCGCGTACGCCTGCGGGATGGACGGGTGGTAGTACAGCATCAGCAACAGACCGGTGGTCAATTGAATCGTAAATGTGCCGAGTGTCAGCGCGCCGAGGTACCACGTGGCGCGAAAGCCCAACTGCGGCTCGCGCACCCGCTCCATGAACATTTCCTTGAATTCCGCGGCCCAGCGCGCCACGGCCATCAGCGGATTGCGTACCGCGCCTTCGTGCTCCGTGTTCATCGGTTTGTCCATGTTCAGGCTCGCACGTACTCTTTGCCGGCTGGGACTTTCACGGCGCGATCCACCATCAATTCGCCGTCGTCGGTGATCCACATGCGCAGCCATGGCATGGGTTTTGGGGCGGGCCCGGCAATGATGCTGCCGTCGCGGCGGAAAGAGCTTCCGTGGCAGGGACAGGCAATCGTTTCAGATTCCTGCTTCCAGACGGTCAGGCAGCCCAGGTGCGAACATACCGCGCTCAACGCGTAAAATCCCTCGTTGGCTCGCACGATGAAAATTCCGAAGCGGGGATCCAGCGTGACTGAATCGGGCGGATAGTGTTCGGGACGACCGACGCTCACCAGGGGCGAGGCTTCATAGAGGACGTTCGGTGAAAGATACTGAGCCGCAAACGCGGCTGCGCCCACTCCGGCAATCGCCAACGAGCCGGCGCCCAGCTTGATGAAAAACTTCCGGCGGTTTAGTGCTGCCAGTTCGCGATCGGCGTCCCGCTCCACAGTTTCGTCTGGCATCGGCTCCTCACTCGCGCTTGCAACTCCGGGTTCAGGTAATTTCTCTTGCGCGTCCGTGCTGACGGACCAGGTTGGGTTTGAAGGACGGACCCGATGAATGGAGAGTTTCGGGCCCCCGCGAGATTACTTCTTCACTGTTAAATCGGCGGTCGCGCCACTGGCGGACACTTCAACGGCCTGAGTTACGGGCTTGCCGTCTTCGCTCCAGGCCTTCAGGGTGTATTTACCGGCCGGCACATTCTTGATCTCGTAGTTGCCGTCTTTATCGGTAATCGCGAAATACGGAGTAGTGGCAACGATGATATAGCCGGACATTTCCGGGTGGACGTTACAGAGCAGCGACGCCACGCCGGGGTCGTTGAACTGGAAAGACTTTTTCTCGCCCTTGGGCCAGGTTCCCAGGTTGTGGGTGAGCTTCTTGTTGCCGCTGATAGAGGGCCAGTAGACGTTGTGGCCCACGGGATCGCTGTTGGTGAAGTCCACCGTGGTTCCCTGCAGAACGACCACCACGCGCGGGATGAACTCCATTTTCTTCTGGTCGACAACAACGTGCTGCGACGGCGCGTCGAACTTCTTGTCGGGGATGGTATCCACGTACACCGCGATGTTTGCGGCGGACTTGAGGCCCTGAACACTGACCTTGCCCTTGATGTCGCCGGCGAAGCTGGAACCCGCCGCCAACAGTACCGTCACGCTTAGAAAAATGGCTTTCGTCGTCAAGTTTGTTGATTTCACGTGTTTTCCTTTTCGAATCAGATTTCGGATTCTACAAACGCGTGCAAGTTGGGCCTAGAAGGAATAATCAATTCCCGTCACGAAGGTATGTGGACGGAAGAACGTTGTAGCGGGATCCAGAGGCGTCACAGGCTGCGCCCAGTGATATTGGTACTCACCGGCGATCTTGACGTTGGCACGTACCAGAATCTGGAAGCCAGGACTCACCCGATTGCGCGTGCGGTGCTCTGAGATTCCATTCTGGAAGTCGGAGGGCGAATTCACAAAGTCATACCGCATGGTCCCGATGAGCCACGGATAGAACCAGTAGTTGCCCGCGACGAATCCCCCGGTGAACGTGACCGGGTGGATGCCGGTAAACGTCAATGCTTCTGTATCGAACGCGTGGTTGGAATCGTGTCCGACCATTCCCAAGCCGAGTAGCTCCAGCTTGCGATACTTAAAGCGCAAATCGCCGCCAACACGGTAGAAAGGCTCCTTCACGCTGAGTCCACCCGGGAATGGGACTGGAATCGTGCTGCCGTTGTTCTGGACGTTCGTGCCGTAGTAATAGAAACCGCCGACGCGGATCGAAGTGTGATCGCGCGGACCAGTGGGTCCCGCGGCCTGAATTGCGTGTCGGCTTTCTGGATCGCGCTCAAGATTAAATTTGTAGGACACACGGGCGTAGACGTCTTTTTGCCCGCGCAGCGCCGGACTATCGTTGGCTCCATTCACGATGGCCACGGACCAGGCGAAATTGCCGTTGTTGGGATAGCCGCCGAATTCGATGGCTCGCTGCGGAGCACCCAACGAGAACGGGTTATTCGTGGTGCCCCCGTTGGCAGCCACGCTCACTTGATCATAAATGTCGAAATCCGAAAGGTAGATCGTTCTGGCCTGCGTGAATGGCAGATCCAGTTCGAATTGGCCAAACCGCACGTTTAAAGCGTTGGTCGGCAAATGAAAGAACCGGCCGAGGTCGTTGTATTTCAGGTAGCCGTCGCCCAACCCTCCTGCCGCACCAGATCCACCGGTGGATATGTCATCGTCAATCCAGAACGAGAGGTTATCGCCAAAGCTTCCTGCCGAAATAATCGTAAAAGTGTTTGGAGCAAACAGGTCTGTACGGGCGACAAACGGATACGGTCCGTTGGGTTGTACCGCGGCCGTTGGCTGGTGCGCATTCCAATTGAAGAAACCTGAATAGCGGAAAGAGATGGGGATTGTACCCGGAATTTGGCCGGGATAAACGGCCTCGGGAAAGGCTTCCTTCTGTGCCTTGGACCCGAGCATGACGGGGTCCTGCTTTACGAAGGTCTCGTCGTCCTTGGGAAACTTGAATCCGTTCTTCTTGAAGGCCTCGCCAAAATCGTTCAACTCCGGATAATTGCTATGGCAGGTCGTGCAGGAGGTACCGTATTTTCGCGAAAACGCGGGAATGGCCTTGCCGTCGGGTGCTACTACGAGCAGGGTGAGAACGGCAAGGACTCCCAGTAGAACGACTACGAGCGCTTTCTTAAGGGTAAAGTTTCTGCTTCTATTCACTTGTCCCAGCCTTGGCCCGTAGATGGGCTTCAAAATTGTGACCCTGAAGCAAAACGTAAGTGACGTTTCGGGAACATTTTCGAACGGACGTTACATACTTGCGGTGACGGCAGTCACGGAGAATTGTGACGTACGTCACAACAGGGCTAGGACCTGGAATTTGGCACTTGGTGCAGCCACGATACGGGAGGGCGTATTATTGGCCAGAGTTGATCCTAGTACTCAATACTCCCAACAGCCCGCTTGGCGGACATTATTGGCAGGGAAAACTGCGCCCCTATTCCTGATTGCTGATCCCCGACTACTGATTGCGCTTGCTGTGGCGCTGGCGGAGGGCTTCAAACAGGACTACGCCGGTGGCTACGCTGACGTTGAGGGATTTTACAGGGCCGGTGGTGGGGAGCGAGACTAGGAAGTCGCAGCGCTTGCGGGTTAGTTCGTGGAGCCCGTTGCCTTCGCCACCCATGACGATTCCTGTGGGCGTCGTATAGTCGATATCGGTGTAGCTTTTCTCCGCAGACTCATCCAGGCCTACCAGCCAGTAGCCCGCTTCCTTCAACTCTTCCATGGCGCGAACAAGATTCACGACCTTCGCTACAGGCAGATGCGCCAACGCGCCCGCTGAAGCGCGTGCCACTGTGTCGGTGAGGCCCGCGGCGCGCCGTTCGGGAATGACGATGCCGTGGGCTCCGGCGGCTAAGGCGGTGCGAATGATGGCGCCAAGATTGTGGGGATCTTCGACGCCGTCGAGCAAAACGATCAGGCCGATCTGCCCTTTGGATTTGTTGGCCTGGGCAAGGAGGCTTTCGAGCGTGGCCGGTGGACGCGCGGCGGCGATGGCCACTACGCCCTGGTGATCGCGGGAGTTGGCGACGCGGTCGAGCTGGCTGCGGTCTTCGAACCGCACGGGAATGTTTTGCGCACGTGCAAGTTGCACGATTTCCTCGACGCGCGTGTCCTGGCGGCCCTTGGCGATGAGGATGCGGTCTAAGGCGCTGCCGGCTTCGAGAGCTTCGCGAATGGCATGAATGCCGGTGAGACGATCCATGGGGAACAAGTTTACAGTTCGCAGTTCAAAGTTGAAAGTTTTGGAGAAGAGGAGAAAAGAAAGATTTAACACAGAGGGCACAGAGATCGGACGCAGAGGGCAAGGAGAATTCGCGGCAGGACAGGACTCGGCAAGTTAGTCTAACGCGGAACAGAATTCGAGGATGCGGGCGCGAACGGATTTTACCGGGACGGCGAACGGGAGAGCGGCGGCTTCATCGACGAGGAGTATTACGCGGTCGAGTTCGCCTTCGCCGACGCGGCCGGCCAGCGAAAGACGAATGGGATTGAAAAGATCCCGGCTGCGCACGCCACACGTCTCCTTCAGGCATGTGGCGACTTCCTTGAAGCGCTCCGAGGTGAAAGGAGCCGCTTCAAGAACCAACAAGGCGAGATGACGGATGACGTCACGGGCGGCATGCCGGGATAGCGCAGCGTGAGAATCCGGGGATTGCAGGATTTGGGCGGCATCGTAATCGAACACGGGACGCAGGAGATTGGCGAGGGCGGCGCGGTTTTCGGCGTAGTGGCCGAGGAGTTTTGCGGTGCGTTCGGCCCAGGCAATATGCTCGGCGGTGGGTATGATGGTTAGCCAGTGGTTCTCGTGGAGAAGAGTGAGAATATCCGTTGCTGAATAGGGATTTGGGTGCGGGGGATGTTCGGCGAGGTAGTCGTTGAGGGGCATGGGAAGAGTTTAGCGCAGGAGCCACCGGGGGAGCGGCTCGCAGACTCGCCGCGGGCACGATGTATCGTGCCCCTACAGGGACAACGTGGCTACTACATGCGCGGCGATGGCTTCGCCTCGGCCAACGGCGTCCACACCTTCGTTCGTTTTGGCCTTCAGGTGGATTTTTTCACTGGGGACGCGCAAGGCTTTGGCAAGCGCCTCGCGCATTTTGGGGAAATGCGGGCCGAGCTTCGGACGCTCCAGGATGACCACGGCGTCGACGTGTTCGATGGCGAGATGTTTTTCGTCGAGAAGTTTGCGCGCGTACTCCAGAAACTGCAGGCTGTTCACCCCCTTCCACTTCGGATCGGTGTCCGGAAAATGCGTCCCGATGTCACCAAGGCCGGCGGCGCCCAGCAGCGCATCGCAGAGCGCGTGGGCGACGACATCTCCGTCGGAGTGGCCGACGGGGCCTTTGTCGAAAGGGACTTCGATGCCGCCAACGATGAGCTTGCGCCCCTCTGCGAGGCGATGCAGATCGTAGCCAATGCCGCAGCGGACGCTCATGTGCGACGACCACCTCTGATTCCTATCTCAATGCCAAGCACAAACAGAATCCCAACTAGGCCCAACGGCCAATAGCTAGCCAGTGAACTCGCAAGCACTCCTTTGCCTGGGTTATTCAGCTTGATTAAAAGGACCGCCAAAAAGATCATCGACGCCCAAAACAGCACCACCTTTATCTTCGCCCGAGCGCTCATGCTTTGTGGGTCCTCTCGCGTTCGAGGTCGAGATAGAATCGCGCGAGCTCCATGTCGGCGGGCTTGGTGATTTTGATGTTGCGTTCGGAACCTTGGATGACGTGAACGTCGTAGCCGAGGCGCTCGACGAGGCCGGCTTCATCGGAAGCGCTGACGCCGTCGGCTTCCGCGCGGGCGAAGGCTTCTTTCAGCAGGCGCGTTTCGAACACCTGGGGCGTCTGCGCAAGGACGATGCGTTCGCGGGGAACTGTGTTGGTGATTAGCGCGACGTCTTCGGGCAGGCTGGCGCGGTTTACCTCTTTTACCGTGTCCATCGC
>Ga0210403_10002930_pt1 | contig 15174 bp, 25 predicted proteins | sample IncBWC19MmetaG_FD_150863 | JGI IMG/M metagenome (GOLD analysis project Ga0210403, IMG submission 150863) | Forest soil microbial communities from Barre Woods Harvard Forest LTER site, Petersham, Massachusetts, United States - Inc-BW-C-19-M | ecosystem: Environmental > Terrestrial > Soil >... | reverse complement strand
GAATCCTACCGCATTTTGGTCTGGACCTGAAACTGCTTAACGGCAAGCACGGGCCATGTCCGTTTTGCGGCGGCACGGATCGATTTCGCTTCACCGACTACCGCGGGAATGGCGAGTGGATATGCAACCAATGTGGTGCCGGCGATGGCTTCGAATTCGTTAAGCGGGCTCTGGGCAGGGATTTTAAGGAAGCAGTCAGGCGAATTGAGCCGATCGCAGCAAACGTGAAAGCAGCCAAGCCTATGATTAACCCAGGCCAAGACAATCGCAGAATGCTAAATTCTATTTTACAGGCCGCTGGACCGGTAACTCGTGGAGATCCGGTGTGGCAGTACCTAGAAAACAGACTTGGGCCCCTACGGGCCATCCCTCCCTGTTTAAAGTACCATCCAGAGCTATCCTATTCCCACGGCGATGGGACTCAGACATTTCACCCGGCTATGGTTGCGCCTGTTATTGCCGTTGACGGTGCGGTTTGTAATCTTCACCGTACCTATTTGACGCATGACGGGCATAAGGCCGAGGTGCCGCAGCCAAAGAAGCTATGCGCGGGCTCAATGCCCAAGGGTAGCGCAATTCGTTTGGCGCCGATTTCTGCAATTAGCTATCTAGGAGGCTGGGTTCCAACAGGGCTTGGTATCGCGGAGGGAATAGAGACCGCGTTAGCGGCCACGGAGCTGACGGGAATCCCATGCTGGGCGGCTGTATGCGCTCACGGGCTAGAACACTGGGAACCGCCGGATGGTGTTGCCATCACGATATTTGGCGACAATGACGAGAAGTTTATCGGCCAAGGATCTGCTTACGCGTTGGCGAAGCGGCTTGCGCGGAAGTTGATATCCGTAGATGTGCGGATTCCGGAGGAGCACGGGGACTGGGCAGACGTGATTTACCGGCAGTTGTTGAGGCATGTGAAGTATTGAGGAAAAGCAAGATGCTTCGCGATGACACTATGGTTTGTTCTGGTAGCGCATGGCGCGAGCGTCGTCCGCCTGGAATGAGACGCAATCGCAATCGCATTGCCAGGTCTCATCTGCATGCATTTATAGATGATCTGGCTAATCCCGGTATACCGGCAGAATTTGAGCGCCGTATTTGGACGGCCTGCATGACTGATCGCGCGCTTTCCGATCCTGACAGCCGGTTCCAAGGGGTGCGTCCATTGCGTCACGCGGTATGGCGAGAGGCGGTTAAAGAATGGTCGGAATACGGCGCAGAAGAAGTTAAGGTTAGATTTACGCCTAGTCGAGAGCAAATTGCCGACTGGGAAACCGTTATGGGGTGGTGCGCCACGATAGAAAAGAAAGATTTCCGGATAATTTGGCTTCGCGCGCGTGGGTTTTTCTTTACTGAGATCGCCGATCGGATGCTGAGAGTTTGGGACACGCGATTGTCTCATGATACTGCGAAAAGACGGTATGAAAGCGCGATGCTGCAACTATATGGCCTATTCATTGCGGATTAATAATTAAATTTTGGTAATATGCGTATCTTTTGGCCAAGTTGCAGCAGTAGTGTGATATATATAATAGGGGAAGTATAGTTTATCAGATACCCCAGGCGTCAGACGCTGGCATCGTAAACACACACACATAAGCTGTAAAAGTTACGGGAAACACCCCTGACTTCTGGGGTAGCCTAATCCGCCCAGCAATGATGCTTCGCGAGCGCGCCTTTCTAAGAGAGGTATGGGCGGTTATTTATATCACCTAAAAATTTGCTTAAATTTGGAACAAAAGGTGAACATTATGTCAATTCGCGTTCGGCCTGAAATAACCCTTAATAAGATTTTCAGGCTGCATGATGATTTGATGGAATTGCCTATAGAAGAATATCACTTTACTTTCGATGAGGTATATTTACTTAAGGACCCATTGCCTATTCATGAGATTTATGAGGAAAGCGATGATCCATTATTTAGAGATATACATAATAATTTGGTAACAGATACGCTACCCTATCATGAGAAGCGAGACGATATCTTTCGCAAGATTGATTCTCTTTATCGCGAGCTTACGCCAGATTATGGGCAGCTATTCCTTGCTACAATCTGTCAGCATCGAAGTGCCGAGGAAATTCGCCTCATGGACGAAGCATATCGCAAGACTACGCCGCATGAAGGCAAGAAGCTTTTAGCTAAAATGTGCCCTCCGAATGTCTGATGACTGTGTAAAGGAAAAGCTTGCGCAATTCCTTAGCGACGACGAGATTAAGCTCTGGCTTGAGCAGCCGCATTATTTGCTTAGCAATAGCACTCCAGGTGATTTCATTCGTGCTGGTCGCGACGATGATGTACTGCGTCTCGTTGATTTGGTATTTGACAAAAATGTATTTTAGAAAATGACGCAGTTCATGCTCGCGCACCGCGACACGATTGTGCCATTAGTTATGTGCGTATGTCTTTGGATTGGCATATGGTCGAGAAAGTGACGGCGCCGATCGAAATATCCATATCGATTAACAATGCGAGGAGGGAAGCCGCGCAAATTTATGCTGCATATTTTGCGGGGGCGCCAGTGCATAACGAGGTAGAAATAGCCGAACGCCGGCTGCTTGAGGTTCTGGTGAGCCTATATCGGAAGAGATCTAGCTGATCTCCTTAGCTCCTTGCAGGCAAGCTCGATATATCGCGGTATCCGATGCTCGCCGGCTTCATATGAGTCATAGGCGCGTTGGGACAGGCCAAGAGATTTCGCAGCCTTTTGTTTGCTGCGTGTCCCATAGCCTGTTCCGTATAGCCGCTCACGCCATGCTTTGAGTGACGCGGGGGTCATGGCGCGTGTTTCCTAACGCAACGTACTCGCCAACCGCTGCAATCCCACAGGCTTGAGCTGCCAGTTTCAGGATCGAATACCTTCAGGCGAGTGTCTGCGAAGGATTCGCATGAGCGGCTAATTTTTAGCAAGAGCATGGATTTGCCAAATCTTCGCTCGTGCCCTCGCGCTATGCGTTCAACCTTATCTGTCGAGATATATCCGAGAGCCTCACTAACTTCATAGTTCATCGTCTCTCTCCTTTGGTTTCGAGCTTGGCGCTCGTGTCTGCCGCCCGGAGGCGACAGAGGCTAGCGTCAATGTTCATTTACGGTCTAATCAGCACTCGTTTGGTTTATGAGCTGGTTTATGCTGGCCGCATGAAGGACAGCGCCCTTCCTTGATCTGATTAGCAATCTCTTCCATCATGTAAGCAAGATCGAATTTGTCCAAATCCGGATGATTCTTCATCACTATGTCGACAAAGCTGCTTATGATCTCTTCAAGAGCGGAAAGTGTTAGCATGGTTGAGTTTCTCCTGTTTGATGTATTCGGCGGCTCCATGCCGGTCACGCGTGAGCACTAGCTGATGCGTGATAGTTGGCACAGTCTGCCCAGCCGCCGTCTTGCTCGAGTGGTTACGGGCTTCGCTATGGGTCGCTGACATTGCGCTGCAGCGCGCGGCCCATGGCGAAACTCTTCCTGTCCCTCCCTGCTGTCTATAATACTAATATATGCATATTTGCTGAAATGTCAATGACATAATGCAGCTAGGGGAAAATAGTTTGCCTAATGCAATGCTATCGATGCCATGGGACTGGTAATAGCTGCCACCAGTCGCCATATCCATGTGCTGATTGTGGTGGTACTGGAATAGTTCATTGTTGCGAGGGAGAGGTGGCCAATGACCAGCCGCGAGCATTGGAAGACATTTGTATCGGGAGCCGTAGGATTATTTCTTCTGAGTATGGCCTTCGGGTTCCTGTTCGGATAGAGGAGTGACCATGGTTGGGATGCTAAAGGATCAGCCATTCAATCAGGTGGATACGCGCCACATAAAGACGCGATATGTCTATCAAGGCAAGGGAGCGCCTCAGCCTTTCGATTTGGATGGTGAGATATCTCATGACTCGATGCAGGATGGTATGCTTTCCTATTATCTCTCGCAGGTGCCATTCACCGAAGAGCATGAGAGCGGCGTTATGGCCCGTGAATATTTCAATCTTCGTGATATGCTAGAGCCAAAGAAATGATCTTATTGGAAGATTACATTTTAGACGCTATCCAGAAATCTGAAATGGATTGCTCAGTATGGCCTGAGGATGTGCAAAAGCAGCTAGCGGACGAGATAACAGTTGCAGTAGTTGCGTATATGATGCAGGGAAGCACTCCCGCGCCGGAAGGCAAATAATTGTGTCCGGGAGATCCGATTGGCTTAGATACGCACCGTAAGCGTCAAGAGATAAAAGCACGATACGACTATATGATATCTGATTTCAAGAATCAGCACGATATTGGAGTGCTGCTGCTGCGCATGGAATTGCAGGTCAGGATTGCGGTAGCTGAGTCAAATCGTGCTAGGGAATTAAGGGATTTGGAATCATGACTTGGACTACGCCTATTATCATTGAAATTTGCCTAGGCATGGAAGTTACCAGCTACGCTGGAACAGACAAATCGGCTGATCTCTAATGAAGAGCTTATGGTGCATTGTTATTGCATTCTTGTTACTTGGTGGCGCGATTGCGGTTTACGCGTGTGTTTCTCCGCCGCCGCCTCCGCCTTCAACGGTAAATGTAACCACCTACCATAATGACAATCTGCGTACCGGATGGAATAGCAACGAGACGCTCTTAACTGCTACGTCATTTCCGGCAGCCTTTGCCTTGCAGCATTCTGTTGTTGTCGACGATCAGATCGATGCAGAACCGCTGTATCTTAATAACGTTTTCATTTCTGGCGCGCCTCATAACGTAGTTTATACCGTAACTGAAAACAATACAGTCTATTCCATTGATGCGGATACTGGGAATGTTCTGAACAGCCGGAATTTTGGCGCTCCTCGAGCTACTCCACTAGGATGCACCAACAATGGGCCAAACGTAGGTATCAACTCCACTCCTGTCATTGATACTTCTACTTCGCCTCCCACAATGTATGTGGTTGCCTATCTCGGAGCGACGCCGAGCTATCAGATTCACGCAATCGATGTTACGACACTTGCCGATGTTGTGGCTCCGGTTACGATAACGGCGTCGCATACTCTGACTGATTCGACCCAGTACACCTTCAACGCGTCAACAGCGCGCCAGCGTGTCGCCTTGCTTTTGCAGGATGGCAATGTTTATGTCGCGTTCACAAGCTTTTGTGATGATTCGCCGGGATCTACCCGAGGCTGGATAATCGGCTACAAAGTCAATACGTTGGCACCACTCGCGGCCAACGAGCTGACTGACACCCAAAACACTGGCGGCTATTACATGGCCACGATTTGGATGTCTGGCTATGGCCTGGCTGGTGTTCCGGGGACTATATTCTTCACGACCGGCAATGGCGGCTCTGGAACTTACAACGGCACGACTAGCGTTCAGGAAAGCGCACTCAGTCTAAACAGCACCACGTTCGCGATAAACCATATTTTCACTGAGCCAAATCCTGGCACCCTTGATACCGCTGATAATGACTTTGGTGCCGGCGGTATGATGTTGCTGCCTGATGCTGCCGGAACCAGTCCGCATTTGGCTGTGGCTGGTGGAAAGGATGGCATTCTCTATCTTCTCAACCGCGACACATTAGCGCAGATTACAACTGTCACCGGTCTTGGCGGTTGCTGGTGCGGTGAAAGCTATTTCATGGGTTCTGATGGGCTGCCAAGAGTTGTTACCAGCTTTGGAACAGTTCTCAAAACACGCAAGGTTACCACGACTACGATCCCGCTAGAATTTAACGTCACTATCACGACTGGCATTCAGGCTGGGTTTTTCACTGCTGTCTCTTCTAATGGTACCACAGCCGGAAGCCAGATAATCTGGGCTGTTGCCAAGGAAGATCCACTGGTTCTATATGCTTTCAACTCCAGTCTGACCCAGCTATTTTCGGCTAATGCTGGCGCTTGGTCATTTGGTTTTGTCGGCTCCGGCGCTAGTCCAAACACGGTGCCTCTGGTTGCAAATGGCCGCGTCTATGTTGGTGCATACAAGGTGCTCTCGATATTCGGGGTGAATTGAAGATGCTACAAGTTCTTCTGATCATCTTAGCCTTTACTGTTATAGCTGGGGATTTTAGAGACACGTCGATTCCTTATGCACAAGCGCAAGCATATCCAGAGATGGTTTCAGGTGTGATCATTGGGATCGATGCCCAAAATATTGCGATTGAGACTTCTCCAGGCAAACAATTGGTCGTCAATATTTCAGCTGCGAAGTCTGAAGATCATATTGGGTCACCGATCGAGGTTGGTCGCGTGGTGGTTGTGCATGGCTGGTATCGCGGTGATAAATTCTTCGCGGGCGCGGTTCATAAGGGAGGAATGGGAAAATGACTTGGAAAACTCCCGCATGAATGGGTGGGGATTCAAGCGCGCAGTTGTAATATTAGCTGGGCTCGCAACCATCTTGACACTCGGAATATGGGCCTTTACTGAGAGTAGCAAGAATCACAGCGAGGTTGTCCAAATAGAGATGCGCCCCCAGAGTCCTCCACAGCCGCGGCGGGCTCCATATGAGTTTGAATACGAACGCGCGGAAGAGCTTTGGGGTCGTGATCATATTGCATATATGCCAGATCGGCCCCATGTGCGTCGTAGCCGCAAGCTGACCCATGAGACTGATATCACGAATTATAATAATGCTGCTAATACCTGCTACGACCGCGATGGCAAGCAGATCACGCCGATACCTAAGGGATGCACCGATCTATTTATTGAGAGAGATAAGTGATCCGTACTGACGTACATATTACTGTTACGCCTGAGATGATCAGGGCTGGCGCCGAGGTGGTGCGGGACTCTCGTGATTGGGTGAGCGACTCTAACTTCATTGCAGAAAAGGTTTTCAAGGCAATGATGGAGCAAATAGAAGGTGTGAAACTTAGTGAATCATAGGTGACCAAATGGCAGTGATTATTCTACTGATACTAAGCGACCTTGTAATCGCTGCAATCGGCTACATGATCGGACGAAGGCATGGTAGCGCTCTAGTTGGCAATATCTTCATGCCTGACTTGAAGAGCCATATTGACCTACAGAGAGATGTGGATTGACCGCGATTTGGTTAGTTCTAATTGCGATATGGATGGAATTGCGGCTGCATAGCTCCTTGCCGCCGAAATTGGACCAGCTTGGAGTGGTATTTGGGCGTATGGTAATTCTGGCTTTCCTTGCGGCATCAACCGCTTATAAGATTTTGGGGTAGATAATGCCACTTAAAGAAGGCTCCAGCCAAAAGACGGTAAGCGAGAATATTAAGATCGAGAAAGAGGCCGGCACGCCACAAAAGCAAGCGGTCGCAATCGCGCTTGATAAGGCAGGCAAGTCAAATAAAGACGGAAGGCGTGTGCGTTAGGTGACCAGGAAAGACATTTTCGTTACCGTGAGCATATTTGGATGGATTCTAGCCTTCAGTTGGGCCGAAGTTTTGATCGTGTGGAGTTTATGGAATTGGCTCAGATAGATGAAAACAATCAAGCAGATTGAGAGTAATCATTGGGAAGTGCTAGACAAGGATGGTAAACTGCAAGCTTCGTGCAAGACGGAAGAGCAGGCCTGGGAATGGATATTTGTTGATAAGGCGATTAGCTGGCGCGGTCTGACAGGGGAAGCGATCAGTCAAGATGTGGTGGTAATACGGTGATCAATTGGTTGCTAACTCCGATATTTTTGCTGATCTTTGTCATCCTAGCATCGACATCACGCGGACGACACTATCATGCCAGATTGTTAGCTAGGAGCCTTGAAGGCGGGGGAATCAAATAATGCAGGTGTTCCTGGTCATAATTGCTGCAGCTGGGGGTATTGATAAGCTGCCGATGGAAAGCTTTGACTCCTGCTATGCTGCAGCGGCGATCATTAACGCTCATACGCAATATCGCGTGGCTGCAGCGTATTGTATAGGCGCAGCTGTTCCGAAGGGATAGGTAAGATGCCTCAAGTATTTTCGGGCCAAAGCTTGATTAATGCAACAGCAATCGGTCCGGGGGCCGCAATTACTGTTGGTGATAATTCTGATGTGGGAATGATTTTTGGCTGGAGCGGCAACGGCGTTCATCCAAGTGAAGTAAGTCTTATACTTAGCCTTGAAGGTTCCATAGATGGAACATTATGGTCGAATTTTGATTTCGAAAGCGCACCATTGCCGACTGATTCTGGCACTCGCACTGGGGGTGGCGGCGGTGGGCCGCATGTAAACCACCTGAGGGTAAACATTATCCAAAATCCATATAATGCCACTGTGAATGCTTGGGTCTCAGCGCGGCCATTGGTTTGAAAACTAGATGATTAGACCGGGGGCTTCTGATTTAGTGCAATGCGATCGCTGCGAGGGGCGCGGACACATTGCCGATATGTGCATGGCGCTCATATTCAGCGCATGCCCCAAGTGTGCGGGCTATGGATTAATTCACTGGGCAGATCTTGACATAGATTTCTTGATGGCGGTTCATTATCCTCCCGAAATTGATGAGTAGGCGAGATGAGGCAGTATTATTATTACCAGTTATTTTTGCTGGTCTGTTATTCGTTCTCAGTGTTTATATTATGATCCGTGATGCAATTCCGGGGTAGGATGGGTAAGATGTTTCGCGCGGACTTTCAACCTCTGCGCGCGGCTTTAGTCTTCTAATTGGTGTGTAATGCGTGGCAGAGAGTTTAAACCCACACCCAAACAGCGGCAATTGGTCGAGGAAGCTGCGGGTTACGGTCTAAAACAGACTGATATCGCTGGGTTTATGGCTATAGACAAGTTAACGCTGTACAAGTATTTTCGGCAAGAGCTTGACTATGGTAAGTTTAAGCTTGACATGCTGGCTGGCAACACGATTAAGAAATCGATGGGTCAGGCCGAGGACGAGCGTGTTCGTCTTGATGCCGCTCGCTTTTATGCCGCGCGCCGCATGGGTTGGAAAGAGGACGTGGGCCTGCAGCACACCGGTGCTGATGGTGGGCCGATTGATGTTCGGGATGTGAGTGCGGTAGACTTGATTCGTTCACGTATTGAGGAAGCGCAGGCGCGGTTAGAGACTGATTCTCAGCCTGAGTCTCCTGATATGCAGACAGTAGATATACCAGCAATAACAACGGATAAGAAGTCTGGGTAGCGTTACCCCGAGATAATGCCAAAACAGGCCATTGATATCATTGGATTATCGAGGTCGGACTTCGTGAAGCTGCTTGTTGATGTAATTGGCCTTTTGCTGTCGTTCGCGGTCTTCGTGATGTGGGTTATCATAGTCACGAAGCTGTGATAGTCACATATTGTTACACACACACAGGAGATATCTCCAGTGACGGTGGCCTCGAAAGCGCCATGTCCCCCCATTTTTACGCTAAATAAAAAATAGTTACTGCTAAGCTTAAGGCTGCCATGTTACAGCGTGGTGACTACCTTTATTTCACACCGGAAGAGTTCGTTTGGGCTTGGCTTGCTGGGGCTGAAATAGTTATGACTGACCCATTTCCAGAACTGCCACGCCGCGTCCTTTTCGTGGATGTCACGAAACCTGTCACGAAAATAGTCACGAAAATAGACGATGTCACGAAACCAAAGGATGTCACTAAACCTCGCGGTGGTCGGCCGGCCAAGGGCGCCAAGCCGATGACTGCTGCAGAACGCAAGAGGCGGTCTCGGGCGGATAAGAAGAGTGGCTGAGACGCTTTAATTCCTGTTAATCCCAAGCGTGATAGTGGCCTATCTGAATTGCCAGAGGCAATTCTCCGGAAAGGATTTTTTGCACGATAGTTTCATGCCCGGCCTTGGCGGCCTTGCGAGTTTTGTATTTAGCAGTGTGCAAGGCGAAGAATGTACAGTCCTCGAGGAACACCATAGTTTCATATCCGTGTTCCGGCTCGCAGATACCAAGCGGATCCTCTAGGTGGCCATTTTCTAGACAGACCGTAGAAATGGTTACGAACTTTGGAAGCGCACCGCTTTCGCGCTGCAGAAAGTTTACACCAATAGGAAGACCGAAGGCGCCTTTTATGGTAGTGTAACCTATATCCCTGGCTGGGTTCATTTTGACACTTTCTCTGCTCGAATCTCTGACGCAGCTACCCGCTGCGAAGCGAGAAGCTATACTCTCACTTCTGACTGAAGACCAGGCCGAGCAGCTAAAATACGACTGGTCCTTCTACGCCAGGCCCAATCAGCTTCTGCCGCCCGGTGATTGGCTCACTTGGCTGTTGCTGGCCGGACGAGGATTCGGTAAGACTAGAGCGGCCGCCGAAGCAGTTCGCCAGCTGGTATGCGGACCTACTCCACTCGAAGGAACCGAATATGGACACATTGCGATTGTCGCAGAAACAGCGGCTGATGCACGAGATGTCTGCGTTGAGGGAGAGTCTGGAATCCTTTCAGTCCACCCTAAATCATTTCGACCTCAATATGAACCGAGTAAGCGACGCCTCACTTGGCCAAATGGAGCCAGAGCTACACTCTTTAATGCAACGGAGCCGGATCAGCTTAGAGGCCCTCAACACGGACTTGCGTGGTGCGACGAGCTGGCTAAATGGCAATACGCTGAAGCTACATGGGACCAGCTTCAATTCGGACTAAGACTGGGAAAACATCCGCGGCAAATAGTCGCAACAACGCCTAGACCAATTCCTATACTAAAACGCATTCTCGTAGATTCTTCCACTGTTACGACGCGCGGCTCGACGATCCAAAACAAGGCGAATTTGGCGCCAAGCTTTTTCTCGCAAGTTGTGAAGCGGTACGACGGCACCCGCCTAGGCCGGCAGGAGCTAAATGCTGAGATTTTAGACGATGTTCCCGGCGCATTATGGACGCGTGATACTATTGACATAGCTCGCCGCAAGGTAACACTGCCAGGAATGCAGCGCGTCGTTGTAGCTGTGGATCCCAGCGGCGCAAGGAGTATGGATGACGAAGCTGCTGACGCTATCGGTATTGTTGTTGCTGCTCTGGGCACAGATGGGCGTGGCTACGTACTTGCTGATCGATCATGCAAGCTTTCGCCCGCTGGCTGGGCTAGAATGGCCTGTGATGCTTACCATGAGTTTCGCGCTGATCGTCTTATCGCGGAACGTAATTTTGGCGGTGCTCTTGTAGAGCATACGATACGCACCGCGGATTCGAATATAGCCTATCGTGAAGTTATAGCCTCTAGAGGAAAGATCGCCCGAGCAGAACCAGTCGCCGCTCTCTACGAACAGGGCCGCGTCTCGCATATCGGCGATCTTTCCTCGCTCGAGGACCAGATGTGTCAGATGTCGAGCACCGGTTTTCTGGGCTCGGGCTCACCAGATGCTTGCGATGCGCTTGTCTGGGCGCTATCAGATCTGATGGTTGCGGTATACGCGCCGCAGTTCGTGTTTGCATGAGGAGATTGGCATCATGATCGAGATGATAACCGGCATTTTCCTTGGGGCGATACTCCTAGGAATTACGTTGAGAGAAATTTGGAGCTGGAAGTAGACGCACCGCAGTTCGTGTTTGCATGAGGAAAATATGGACTTAGACGAAGCAATAGCAATGGCAATCCGCGAAGAGTTGGGTCAGTATGATGAGCACATGGCTCGTATTTCGCCATCGAACCCGGATTATTTCGGGGAAGAGGACATTGCTCGGGTGATAGCCCGGTTCCATCAACTCTTCGATGTGGCTCTGATCTGATGGTGCCAATGAGCTTCGTCTTACTTACCATTGCCTGTTTCTTCGGGTCGATCTTAGGAACATTGGCATTGTGCCGATTGACTGGAGTATTGCCTACACGTAAGCGTTAGCGTGTACGGCATTTCTCACCAGGCCTTACGGGTGCGCTTATGAGCCCTGCATATCCGTCGCACAGACTTGAAATATGCAGGGCTAATTTATGCGCCGAATTTTGTGTTTGCGTAAGAGGCGCAACCCGATTGCCAAGGCTGTGAAGCGGTTGCGGCTCAAGGTCATTCCGTCCAAGAAAATCTATTCACGCAAGAGTCGATGATTTGACAGCATTTGTTACGCTTCAGGGCATTAAGCCCGGCAATTTTATCACCGTTGACCCGTCGGGGAATTTTGTGGATAGCGGTATATCTAGTTCAAGCTCTCCACCGGTTACGCCACCCGCATCTAGTTCAAGCCCATCATGTCTTAACGTGCGGGACTTCGGAGCTATAGCAGACGGCACAACTGATGATGCGCCAGCCTTCCAGGCCATGTTTGGCCAAGCTGTATCCGGTCGGATAGGAAGGTGTTATGCGCCAGCTGCAAAATATCGGCTAGCTTCAACTCTTCAGATAATTGGGTCTCTTCATTTCTATGGGGATTTCGGTTCAACAATTCTTCAGCCCGATGTAGGCATAGACGGGATTGATATTAATACTCAAAACCCTGTCAAGCTGAGTGAATTAGCTATTTCCTATGCCTCGTCAGCCACCGCGGGCACACAGGCAATTAGCGTCACCTGTGCAAATACGGGCGGCACTTCGATATACGGCAACAGTAGCTCAGTTTTTAGGGACATGCAAATTACGAATGCGGCAACCAGCATTCATCTTGCCAAGGCTGCATTTTTCGTAATCGATCGTGTTGATTCGTTCTTCCATTCTCAAGCTGCCTTTGTCTGTGAGAACCATGACTGGCCAGATTCCGGCGATAGCGTAATTTCTAATTGCGTGCTTCTCGGGGCTAGCCTCACAGGTCCGATTGGAATTAAATGGACCGGCGGCGGTGCGATTAGCATTCTCAATAACAAAATCGCCACTCATCAATATGGGGTTTTATGCAATCTCCAAGCTGGAGCCAACACTCGCCAGATGCAAATAGGGTGGAATTCGATCGATGGATGCTCCCAGGCTGCCATTGGTTTCTGGCCTGCTGGTGCGGTGCCAAACCCATTCGGTGGCGTTATCATAGCGAATAATATTTTTAATCTCGCTCATATCGGAATAGTAGCTGGAGTTCCGCCTGCCGGCAAGTGGATTAATACCATGATAGACATCGGCAACAATTGGTATGGCGATGGTGTTGCCGGTCAGATGTATAGCACGGTGCCAGCGGTAGTTAATTATGTTAGTGCAAATAATGCAACTGGGTAAGTAATGATTGCCGACACCTACGCGCCGCAGGTTGACACCGGTATATTTTCGTTCTTCATCGTGGTTTTTCTCGGCATTCTCATCATTCTATGCGTCATCGCTATCCTGAAACTCTTTACCCCAAGAGACTGAAATTGATTGCTCGTATCATTGGATTTGTGCTCGGCCTGGCGCTGTTCACGCCCGCTTGGGCGCAAACACAGCCATCAATCAACGTTGTGACTGATTATGGCGCGATAGCTGATGCCATCCAACTTAGCGACGTTTCGAACAATGGAACAACCCTTTCATCGCCAAGTCACCAGTTTGTAGCCGCCGATGTCGGGAAGGTTGTATCGCTCTACAATGGTGGTTCATCTTTTGGCAACGGGCTAGGGGCTCATTACACGATAACAGCTGTGTCTGGGGGGAACGCGATTCTTTCCACCACGCCCTTGACGACTGTCACCAATGGACTGGCGCAGGTCTGCACTGATACTACTTCTGCTTTCATAAACGCCCGCAATTTCCTGATCACCAAGAATCCGACAAAATACACCTTTAATGTTCCAGCTGGGGCATACTGCCTAAATTCGACGCACTGGCTGAAGGGCATCACGAACGTTGATGTTGTCGCCACCGGCGCCAGTTTTATCAACATGACTTCGAATGCTGGCTATCAGATCGATGGCACTGCTATGTCCTTTGGTGGGGACCTCTTCTCAAATGCTGGAGATGGTCCCTTTGATCCCTCCACGAATACGAGTGGCCAGCTTATACAGACTGCGGCCATAGGTGCCTCGTCGGTTACCATGATAACGGCAACGGACACCAGCAATTTTCATGTTGGTGATGACGTGCTAATCTTTGGTTTTGATGCGCAAGGCACCCCTAGCTATCCGCCTAATCCGCGGTATTTCGAATTCAACACCGTCACGGCCATAAATGCCGCTACTGGAGCGGTGACTCTCCAGAATCCTTTGAAATACGCTTATCTAACTGATTGGCTCGATGCGACACCGGTATATGGAGTGACCACAGGCGCGCCGCGCATGTTGGACCTCGACCGGACTAACATGCATCTTGCCCATAATATCACATTCATGGGCGGGACATTTCTCACTTGGATGGGCAGTCAGAATGCGTCCGCTCGCCAAGTTAGCGGTACGATCTCTATTTCAGGCGGCCTTAATATCACGGTGACCGGCGTTACCGCAACGGGGATTTTTGCCGGCCAGACTCAAACCGTCAATTTGTCAGGTGGAACTTACCAGCTTGATTCTCGAGGTGATGGCTATTCGGAGTTTGATAAGATCATCCCAACACTTAATGTTAATGGAGGTACCTATCAAAATTTGATTCAGGGCACCGGAATAAAGATTGCCAATTTTACTGGTGCCACATTTACGGGGGAGTGCCAGTTATTTGCCGAGACCCAGGTTTACACTGGTAACACATTCAATTGCAACCCAGCGCTGAGTGCCAATTATGAGACCATCACTGGTGGCTCATGGTGGACGCCAAACCAAACGTTTACAAATAACGTGTTTAATGTGACGTCAGGGATTGGCGGCATAACGAACCACTACAACCAAATTACCTACATCGTAGCTGCAAGTCCTGCACCGACCGCAACGAGTTTATCGGTTCCGTTCTCATCCGGCATAACGCAGTCCATAGAAATTGGTGAAGTCCTGACAGGTACCGGCGCAGCGGCTGGCAAGCAATTCACCATCACGAAGTTTTTCTGCAACCAGGCATCCACGTGCACCATAACTGGCACACCAAGCGCGGGGCCGCCATTGGCAGGCGAGGTTTATTATAACAACCTTCCTCCCATACCGATCGTAAGCAGCGGGAACATATTTGCCGACTCGGCGGAAGGGATCTTCACCGTCCCACCGACGATTAACCCAGCTTTCAATCCAGCAAACGGCAAAGAACAATTCTTTAGCTTAAGTGCGGGAAGCTCGCCTAGTCCGACTATCGCGAATGGGACGGTGACTGGTCAGTCTCTAGGGTTTATCATCTGCCAGACCGCAACCTCGACAAACACGTTTCATTGGCCTTCCAATACGAATCAGGCTGTTGATCCGGGCGTTCTTCCAAACACATGTTCTTTTATGCCGTTCACTTGGAACGGCTCACTGTGGCAAGCCGTGCTGCCAATGGAGGCAGCGTCAATCA
>Ga0210403_10002926_pt1 | contig 15194 bp, 9 predicted proteins | sample IncBWC19MmetaG_FD_150863 | JGI IMG/M metagenome (GOLD analysis project Ga0210403, IMG submission 150863) | Forest soil microbial communities from Barre Woods Harvard Forest LTER site, Petersham, Massachusetts, United States - Inc-BW-C-19-M | ecosystem: Environmental > Terrestrial > Soil >... | reverse complement strand
GCCGTTGGGTGTCAATGGTAGGCGCCGACCAGATGCTGGCCCCTGAAGGCCCCCAGTTCTGAATGCCGGCGGCGGTCTTGGTGGTCGGATGCGGATCTTCTGCGATGCTGTATGTTTTCCAAAGCTGTTTGCCGGTAGCTGCGTCCAGGGCCACCAGTCCGCCGCGCGAGCTGCAACACTCGTATTTATCGCCCAATCCGACTTCTTCTCCGCCGGTGAGGGGCACAATCACCCGGCCGGCAAAGTATTCGAGCGCGCCCACGATCTTGGAGCGCGGATGAGAATCGATTCGTACCTTCCACAGCAGTTTCCCGGTGACCGCGTCCAGAGCGTAGGCATTGGCTTTCTGGTCGCCGAAGTATGCAGCATATCTGCCGGGCCGGCCGGGCAGCGGTGCGATGACGATCGCAGTCCGTGCCGGCGCGTCGCTCTCATAAGACCAATACTGGCATCCCGAATTGGCATCGAGCGCATAAACAAGCCGGTTGGCGCTAGGCACAAAGAGCCTTCCGCCGGTTATAGTTGGCGATCCCCAGGAGAAGGGCGAGTTAGGGAAGGCGAAGGCCCACTTTACCTTCAGGCGCGGGACCTGTTCGGCGGTGAGCCCGGCGCGCTCGGCCGGCTGAAAGCGGGCATTGGTCAAGTCCGGGGCCCAGCCATTCCAGTCGTTGGCGGAAGGTGAGAACTCAGCTTCAGTATTCTTGCAGAGACCAATGGCGGCCGCTGGTTGCTCCTGTCCAAAGGGTTTGCCGGAGAGAAACTCGGAGAGGGCGCGCCTCTGTTCAGGACGCAGCAGTGAGCCCTGGTCTTTCATGCGGCCCGTCTCCAGCGAACGCAGGATGTTCTCAGGCGACATCAGGCGCAACGCCGCGGGCGCAGGCGCCCGCGTCTTCGCCGAGCTTTCATGGCAGAGGGCGCATTGCTGTTTATAAATGACCGCGCTTCCCGGCTCTTGCGCAGACAGCCAGAGTGCGGCCCAAAGAACAACAACTATCCATCCGGCCAGATAACGGCCAGCCCTGTAATTCGGAGTCATACCCCACCCTTTCGTATTGATCTGCGGCAAGGTCTTTCAGTAAGATGATCTGCACCATGCAGCAGCCTATTTGGAATTTCGAGCAAGAACCGTTTGTGAACGAATACCCGGACGAAACCAGCATCAACCTGCGCGCCTACATGGACCGCATGCCCGACGATAAGCTCCGCCAGTATTCAGCGGCCTGGAGCGACGAGCAGGTCACTGAGTGGTGCGGCGATTTCCGCGATGACGGCGCCCTGATGATCGCGTGCTGCGAGCGCGACATCGACATCGCTGAATTTCGCCGGGCGCTGGACCAATCCATCGCCTACCGCAATCGTGTGCGGCCCACGCTTGCCGGGGCCATGAAGTAGCCTTTCACGGTCCGTCCTTCGACCGGCAGAAACGTTCCGATGCGTGTCATTGGTGGCCGGCTGTTCTTGATTGCGGCCTTGTTGCTGGGAATCCGCCTGTCTATTTAGCGGCTGGAGCGTCGGCGCCTTTTTTCTTGCCGCTGAAATCGCCTTCGCCAAATTCGCCGAACTTCACTTTGCCTTTCATCGTGTCCCCATCGACAACGCCTGCGTAGTCCAGTTGGATTTCCTGGCCCTGGGTGCTGATGGTGGCCGAGAATTTGATTTCGTTGCCCTGGATGGTCCCTTTCACGGTCGTTTCGCCGGCGCGCCCTTTGTAGGTCCCCGTGAGTGTTTCTCCGTCTTGTTTGAAGATGACAGATGGAGTGCCGGTGCCGTTGGGTGATTCCACCGTCAGGTTCCATTCACCGGCGACCTTGGCGGCATCCGCGGCCGGAACTGGAACGGCGAAGGCCATGGCCGATATTGCGATAAGTAAGGCCGCAAGGGCCACAGTAGACTTGAGTGCGTTGTTCATATGATTGTTTCTCCCCTTTTAGTGTCACTGTATTAGTGCCGTGACTAAAATTGCTAATGTAGGCGAAACAGCGGGCATGCAGTTCCGATGTCCCGATTACCCGATGTCCCGATCCGCGATGATTACTGAATCTCCCGATCACCGTACTAGTACTGGCAGGTCTCGCTGTGCAGTTGCTTCCCGGCGCTTTTAGCGGCTGCCGGCAATTCGTCGCAATCGATGCAGTATTGGTGCTTGAGCTCCGGCCGGCCATGGACGCGGTGGCAATCCAGGCATGTCTGTTTCGATTGGCCTGCCAAGACTTTGCTGGCGTAGGCGTAGGCATGGCGGTCAGCGGGGTTCATGGATGAGTCATAGGCACGCTTGAGGTCGACCTTAAAGTCGGCGAACAGGTCGTCACCGGCGATGAAATTATTGGGGTAGGGAAGTCCGGTGGATAGCGACTGCCCGCCGCGCAAGTGGCATTGGGAACAGATGGCCACAATGGCCTGGGGCTCCTGCGGGCGCTTGGAGCCCAGCCACGCCAGCTTCGGTTGAGTGGTGTGCTCGGCGGTTACCTCGCCGTGGCAGGCATAGCAATCGAAGGCATACGCGGAGAAGGCATGGGTGGCGGGATCGACGGCGGTAGTATGGCATCCGGCGCAGCGGGTGGCGAAGACCTCGGGTTGCCATGTCTTGCCATCGTCGCCGAGCACGGCAAACTTGCCGTAGCCAATCAGTTTGAGCGCGCGATAGTGCTGCGGGCTGCCGATGATGTGCGTCGCGTCCTTAGGGACCTGGGGGACGCTGGGTTCAGTCCCGACCTCGCGGACCGTCCATGCGTGCGGTTCGCGTTCCCAGGTCGGTCCGACGATATTGCGATGGCAGAACAGGCATTGGTCGCCGGTCATGTAGTCGGGCAATGGTTTGCCTACGTGGTCATTGCGGGATGGAGCCGGTCCGGGCCCGGACGCAGCGGGCTTGCTCTGCACGGCCGTGTTTTGGGCCACTGGCGCGGCGGCCTTCCCGCCGCTCTGGCCCTGCGCCGCAAGGAGCAGGGCCAGAGCTAGCATCAAGGCAACGCGAGCGCCGGTACGTGGCAGAGTGTTCCGCCCAACAGTACCGGATGTTTCATCAAGCTCAAGACCGGCCTCAGTCATCTGCGCGGACCCAGCCATAGGCGGCGTTTTCGCGCTGCAGGCCGGCGTTCTCAAAGGTCGTTCGGGCCTGGGCGATGATGTCTGGGCTGAGCGGATTGCGTTTGGCCTTCACATCGACGCCGTAGATCTTGGCGGCGTTCAAGCCAAAGATCCTGGATTTCACTTCCTTGGTCAACTTCGAATACCCGAACTTCTCGCAGAATTCGTCGCTGATCTGGAAGCGCTTGAACGCATCGATGGCCCATTGCGGCGATCCCCACCATAGGCAGTCGGTGCCCCAGATGATGTGGTCGGCGCCGTAGGTCTTGATGTTCTTGCCTATGCCGTGCATGCACATAACCGGGTCCGCAATGGCCAGGACGTTGAAGAAGCTGCCAATCTCCGGATAGACGTTGGTGATCTTGGGGTTGCGGTTCTTGATATCCATCAGGATGTTGTGCCAGGCAAAGTCGCCGGTCTTGGGGTCCATCGCTGTGGCATATTCGGGCTCATTGGGGCCGTGCTGGATGGCCGAATGGTAGATGATGAAGTTCAGGTCGGGATTGTTGAGGGCCGCCTTCTCCACGTCTTTGGGATTGGCCAGATGGCCAAGCAGGCGCGACTGATACGAGTAGCCCTTGTGTACGGAGAAAGTCTTCATTCCCCGTTTTCTGGATTCCTGGTAGAAGAAAGCGGCGTCGTCGTCATCCAGTTGGAAGCCGTGGCCGGAACGCGCCGGGTCGGCGTGGCAATACCACTTCCAGGAGTTGATCTTGTAAACATTGAGCTCGCGGTCCATTTGTTCCAGCAAGGCCACCTTGTCCATGGTGTTGGTGACTTTGTTCCAGTAATGGTTGGGAGCGAGATTGCCCTGGCTCAGGGCGCGGGTCGAATTTGCGAACTTGTTGATTTTGTCGCGCGACTCGGCCATCAGCCAACTCGGCAGGACTGGTCCGCCGCCGCGGGCTTTCCCTTCAAGAAGCTTGCCGGTTTCGTCGCGGTTCTTTTCCGGCGGCCCGGGCACGCCGGAGATCACGATCATGTCGGTCTCGGAATCGAAATAGATTTCCTTCACAAACTGGTTGAAACTGTAGGATTCCTTGTCGTCCTTCAGGTTGAAGCCCATGTTCTTCATGAACTCCATGCTGCGGAAGTTGGGGACCCAGCCATCGGTGAAGTGGGTCTGGACGTCCATGATGAAGTACTCGCTCTTGGGCAGCTTCTCGGCGTAGGCGGCCTTGTCCATGGTTTCCGCCTCATCGACTTCCCACACTTTGCCCCAGACCTTGTTGGAGGCCACGAAGCATGTAGCCAGGCCCATGGCGCTGGCCATGAAGGTCCGGCGGTCGATGCCCAACTTCTTGGATTTCTCGTCGGCCATCTGCCCGATCAGGTATTCCACTTGCTTCTGGCGCGGGCTTTGCGGCCGGGGAATGAACTCTTCGTTGGACAAAACTTGCGTCGGCATGGGAGAGTCCACGCCCTTCTTGCGGTCACGCTGAAATTTGCGAATCCACATAGTTGCACCGTCCTCCAAAAGAAAATTGCCGGAAAATTAGTGTACATCAGTTCGAAAAAGAAAGCAGTCAGTTCATTTTAGGCTGCCGGATTGGTCATGAGACGGCCTCCGGATTCCTCAATTGTAGACGCCCCAGGCTCGCCAGAAACGGCTTCAGGCAGCGGAACAAAAGCAGGACTGAGATCACCGAGGCGGTGGCTGTGACCATGACCATGGAATACCGGAGCGCATCGTCGCGGTGGAAGATGTGGTCGGTACATAGCCCAACCAGCGTGGGTCCCAGACCCAGCCCAATCAGATTGAGGACAAACAAATAGACGGCGGAGGCCTGGCCGCGCATATTGGGCGGCATCATCTGCTGGATGGCCGCCGGAGCAATACCGAAGGGGGCCGCCGCCAGCATGGATGCGGGCACCAGCCACACAGTTGCCCAGCCGGCCGTAGGCGCCAGGAACATGAGGAAGTGGATGGGGGTCCAGATGATCGCGATCCACATGCCGACATAAATGTTGGCGTTGGCGCGTCCGCGGGCGCGCAAGTAGTCAGCCAGCCGTCCGGCGCCGATGATCCCCAGAGGGCCGCAGGTCATGACCAACAGGCCGTACACCAGACCGACGTTCCTAATGTCCCAATGGTACGTGCGCACGTAGAACTCCGGCACCCACGCCGCACTGGCGTACGAGCCTAGTGAAAGCAGGCCGAAGCCGATGTTGTGGAGCAGAAAGGTTTTGGCATTGTCGAAGATATATGAGAATACCTTTCCGATGGGCACGACAGAATGCACGCTGCCGCCGCGGGTGAGAGGTTCACGAACGGTGAAGAGCAGAGGCGCCAGCAGAATGCCCGGCACTCCGACCACGAAGAACAATAGCTGCCAGGAATGGATCTGGCCGATGAACGGCAGGTGGGAAACACCGTGGTTGGCCGCGTAGCTGCGCACCAGTCCACCAAGCAGGAACGAAAGGCCGGAGCCAATGTAGATGCCGGCGGAGTACACGCTGATGGCGATCGCCAGACGGCGGGGTGGAACGTAGTCGGCCACCAGCGAGTAGGCGGCGGGCGAGAGAGCGGCTTCCCCCACGCCTACACCCATGCGCAGCAACAGCATTTGCGGAAAAGTCGTTGCCATGCCGCAGGCGGTGGTGAACAGGCTCCACAACACCATGCCGATGGCGATAATGGTCCGCCGGCTGTAGATGTCAACCAGGCGTCCAATGAGGATGCCGAAGAAGGTGTAGAACACCACAAAGCTGAGGCCCTGCAGATAGCTGACCTGCGTGTCGCTGATGTGCAGGTCGCGCCGCAGCGGACCCACCACCATGCTGAAAATCTGGCGGTCGATAAAGGAAAAGACATAGGCCAGCATCAGCACCCCGACTACGTACCAGACGTAGACGAGAGAAGGCTGGGACGATGTTGGCGCCGGGGCCGGGCCGGTCTGGGGTTGCGTGGACAATGTTTCCTCTCTTTCGAAATTGCCGGAAGCCGGCGACCGACCAGTACCATGATCGTCTGGAACGGTAATGGTCTGCCCGAGATGGTCGCCCCACCCTTCGCGCTTTTCTGTGAAGGGTGGGACGCAACCCTCATTTCTTGGCTGTGGCCTTCAAGTACGTCTTGCTCTGGCGGCCTACGACGTCGAGCAGGTTTCCCATGGTCAGATTTACGTCGATCAGATGCAGCCCCCAATCGGCCAGGACTTGTCCGCCGACGACCACGTCTCCTACGATGTCGCTGGCCCGGGGACCGGCGGGGTCGCCGTGTACGCTGACCGCCAGATAGGAGCCGCTCTCATTGGAGACGCATTCTGAGGTCAACATTCCCGGTACGCTCACAAAGGGAGTGGTGATGGGCTGGTCCGGCTTGACCCAGGGTCCGGGCGTTGCTTCTGAAGTGCTTACGATTCCGCTGCCGTGCGTTCCCAGATAGGAATGCAGCTCACCGCTGCCACCGGCGAGAGCGGCCGGATTGGTGCAGGCGGAAATCATGTTTTCACCGGTTACTTTGCCGAAACGGCTATTGGCCGGCGGCGGGGCAGTCGCGCGAAACGACGCGTAGGTGATCACGCATCCGGTTTGATCGGCTGTGCGGCAGAGTGGCACATGCTGGAAAGCTCCGCCCACGTCTTTGCCCTTAGGCACCGGCAGGCTGGTCCCCAGCAGCAACGCGGAAATAATGCGTGCTTGCAGGGGTTTGCCGTCGATCTCACTCTTGATGAGTTGCGTGAGCACTCCCGAACCTTGGGAGTGCCCGATCAGGACCACCCCCCGGCCATGGTTGTCATGTTCCAGATAGTAGTTCCACGCATCGAGCACATCGTTGTAGGCCAGGGCGCGATCCATGGGCATGGGTGTGCCTCCAAGGGCGGCCCGCAAGGCTGTGAGGGTGATCTGGCGGTACATGGGCGCATACGCCCGGCACTGGGAAGCGAAACGGGCAAACTGCGCGCGCACTACGCCTTGTTCTTCCGGACCGGGGACCATATCGCTGTTGCCGCCGGGATCGTTGGAAACCGTGGGGTACACGTAGAAGCAATCGATGGGCGCCCCCGGATCAGCGGCCCAGGATTCGCGTGCCAGCTTACCGTTGGCCGAGATTATGGTGGTGGAGAGGTCGACGGCGCAGGCATCCTGGCGTCCGGGGCGGCACAGCCAATTCTCCCCATTCGCATAATCGTTCTTGGCTACGGGCTTGGCTTTTTCCTGCGCCGGCGGCGCCGTGGCGGTTTGGGCGGAGATCGCGCCTCCACTGGCGCCGAGCAAGATCAAAACAATAAGAAAGCGTTGCATAGCAAGTTTCCCTCTCTTCCCGCGAGTCGATGAAAATCCTTGAGTTTATTCACGAAGAACGGCTTCCACACAGCGGGTAATGCAAGAATTCCGGCCGGCCCGAAGTGAATCGGCGCCCAAAAGAATGAACGGTCGCTCATTCTATTCCGCTTTCAGCAAGTCTGCAATCGATTTCGTGGCGGCGGAGTGGCGGCGGAACTTAAGGCGTAGACTCTTTTGTTCCGTCAACCAGCATAAACAATCGCGGTCGTAGACGCGGACGTAGAGACGGTCGTAGAGACGGTGCTCAGCACCGTCTCTGGGTCTTCGCGGCAGCGAAGGCCCAAGCGCGCGGCAGCGCGTGTTTCGAACATGCAATGAAGCACCCATGGCGGCACGTACGCAGGATCCTCACAGGGACCGACAGAGGTCCATCTGAGTCTCAAAATGACCCACAAAGCCCGTAAAAAGTCTAGTAATTTCTGCCGGAACCGGGCGAGGCGGGGCCGGGGTGCAAAAAAAAGAACCGGCGAGTATAAAAAATGAATTGACGTTCGTTTAGATCGTGGTAAGCTCTTCCACGGGATTTTCTGTTTAATTAAAGACGGCCCTGCGCTTTGCGTCCAATCAAAATGGAAATGCGCCGGGGAGCAAAATAAAGTGAACCAGACGAGCATGGCCGGCATTTGTTGCCATTGGAAGAGCACTTAATTTATTTTTTCACACGCTATCGTGGACATTAAATCTTATTGATTTCCTGGAAGGGCACAATGACAACATCGAAAAACCTCTGGTTCTTGTCCGTTCTGCTGGTTGTTCTGGCAGCCTCATTGGCGGTGTCGGCGCAGGTCGATTATGCGACGGCCACGTTGCGGGGCACTGTAGTAGATCCGCAAGGTAAAGTGATTGCGGGAGCGACCGTCACCGTGTCGAACGCGAGCACGGGAATCGCCAAGACGGCCAAGAGCGGCGGAGACGGCTCTTATCAAGTGCCGGCGCTTCCGCCGGGATCGTATCGCATTACCGTGGATGCTCAAGGGTTCTCCCGGGAAGCAACCACGGGTGTTGAGGTCACGGTTGGGCAGGTACTTATTTACGATGCCCACTTGAAGGTGGGCAGCGCCAGTGAAACGATTGAGGTCAGCGCTGACAACATTGCGCTCATTCAGACCGAGCAAACGCAACAGGCCAATACCATCAACCAGTTGCAGATCAGCGAACTGCCCAACATCAACCACAACATCACCGAGCAGGTCTACACCTTGCCGGGTGTGGCCAACTCCGATGCGCCGCGCTCCCAGCAGCCGGGGTTCACGGGTTTCGGCACGACCGGGTTCTCGATCGGCGGCAGTAACGGGCGCAACAACCTCTCCACCATCGATGGCGGCGAGAATGAATATGGGACGGGGCAGTATCGCGTCACCACCATTCCGCAGGATACCATCCAGGAATATCAAGTGAACCGCAACGGCTTCTCCGCGGAGTTCGGGTTCACCAACGGCAGCGCCATCAACATTGTGACCAAGTCGGGCGGCAATAAATTGCACGGCGCCGGTTACGGCTACTTCCAGAACCACAACACCTCGGCGACCAACTTCTTCAACGGAATTCAAGGTCTGCCCCGGGCTTACAGCCAGAATGTTTACACCGGATTCACCGCTGGCGGTCCAGTCAAGCAGGACAAGCTGTTCTTCTTCCTGGCCTACGAATATCGGAATCTGAACAATTCCGATTTCACCAATGCCAACGTCTTGACCGCGCCTACGGTAGTGGGGCCGAGCGCCAACCAGACCAGTTATGTGAATTCGCTCAAGGCTTCCGGCAACCCGTTCCTGGTGGGTTTTGGCAACGGAATCACGCCCGGCCTGACGCCGCTCAACAATCCTGCCCTCAACAAGATTCTTACAGCGGAGAACGGCATATTCGTGAACCCGTTCCGCTACCACAACACGCTCCTGCGCCTTGACGGCCAGCCGGACGTCAACAATTCCGTGAATCTTCGCCTGGAGTACTCGCACAACGATAGCAGCGTCGGCAACCCCGACGGCTCCGGACTCTTTACCCGCGATTTCAGCGTGCTGGGCACCTGGACCCACACCTTCAACCCCAAAGTGATCAACCAGGTACTGGTCCAGTTGGTGCCCAAGAATGTCGCCAACAATGTGCCCAATGCATTCCAGGGTGTGAATTTCAGCCTGGGCAATCTGAATTCCGGGAACCTGGGTGGCACGTCCTCCTTCGGCAGCCCGTCGCTGGTTCCCTACCTTGCCCATCAAAAGCGGTATCAGTTTGAGGACAATCTCACCGTGAACCACGGTGCCCATACCTTCAAGCTGGGTGCCTCGATGCGTATCGCCAATTACAACGTGGAAGACGACCTATGGTTCAACAATCAGTTTGATTTCAGGGACGGAGTTATTCCTATCTTCTCGCTAGCACCGGCCTCGCCGACCGGGCCCTGCGCTCCCCTGCCTCCATCCGTCCAATTGTCGGCGGTGCAATGTGAATTGGCGAAGTTCAACCTAGGTCATGGCTTTCCGCTTACCGGCCCGACCAATACCAATCTCAGTGCGCCCCAGTCCTTCAGCTTTGGTATACCGGCGGACGTTCTGGCGGGATTCAACAACCCCAAGTGGAAGGGCACGGGAAAATATTTCGGCAGCTACCTCCAGGATAGCTGGAAGCTCAACTCCCGCCTGACCATGAACGCGGGTGTGCGCTTTGACGTTGATAGCGAGCCCCCGCCGTTGAGCAATAGCTTTTACGTGTCGCCACGGCTGGGATTCGCCTGGGACCCATTTGGCGACCAGAAGACGGTCATTCGGGCCGGCGGGGGCATCTATGTAGCGCCGGTTGATGTTCTCATCCCCTCCTACGGTTCGCTGCTCGATGGCAGCGGAAAATACATCAACGAAGTGCTCTCCATCCTGAGCCCGACCAACAACCAGGTGGTCAAGCTTTGGGGCCTGGGTGTCGCGAAGGGCGAACTGCCTTTCGGGCATCTGACCCCGGCGGATTTTGCCGCTGTGGGCATTGACACCATTTCGCCCGGCGCTTTGGTTGCCTACGGCGTTGCTCCCAATTACAAGAACCCATACTCCGTGCAAGGCAGCCTAAGCATTGACCGGCAGTTGGGCAGGAATTACTCTCTGGAAATCGGGTACAACACCTACCACGGTGTCCATCTGCAGATGCCGCTGGAAACGGGATACAATCAGGTCAACCCTGGGGACCCCCTCTGCGCTACGAAGTTTAAGACATTTCCAGGATGTGTAGACATCACCGGAGGCCCGCTCTTCACGGCGAATTCGGGCCAGCTTCAGCACACTACCTATGAATCCATCGGCAGCTCCATCTACCACGCTCTGACCACTTCACTCACCAAGCGCTATACCCACGGTCTGCAGTTCCAGGTCAACTACACCTGGAGCAAGAGCATCGACAACGTAATCGACTTTGCCAGCTTCCAGAACTGGTTCCGTCCGACCCAGTTGGGCCTGTACCGCGCTACTTCGGTGTTTGACATACCGCACACGCTGGTCGGCAACGCCGTCTATACCACTCCGTTCAAGACGGGCACAGGGAATGTCCTGAATACCATCTTGGCGGATATCGCAATCGCGCCCATCGTGACCTGGCGCAGCGGCCTGCCGTTCTCGGTCCGGACACCCGGCCTGGCCAACGGTACCGCCCTCGACAACAACTTTGCCACTCCGTTCCTTTCCACGCGTGATAACAACCGGGGTGCAGCCTATACCACTACCGACCTCACCTTCAGAAAGTCGTTGTTCATCAACCGGGACCGTGGTCTGCATCTGGACTTCATCGCCACGGGCACCAACATTTTCAATCGAGTCAACTTCAGCAAGGTCAGCGACCAGTTTGACATCAACGGCATTCCCACAGTTTCCCCCACCTGCCCGATCAACACATGCGCGGGGATTGTGCAGACCGCCAGCGGACCGCTCAACCTGTTTAACGGGCCTTTCACTGGTCTGCATGGCGTCAAGCCCACCAGTCCAAATCAGATCACGCAGCCACTGTCGTTCTCCAGAGCGGACGCGGCGCGCCAGATTCAGTTTGGTCTAAAGTTGGTGTTCTAGCCATCTCGAACGCCGGGAAGGCTGCGAATCGGAACTGCGATGGGGCCACCGGGCATATTGCCCGGTGGCTTCAGAGCATAAGGGCATATTGGAAGGAAGCAGGTTCCCCCACCTGCTCCAAAGTATAGGTCACTCGCCGCTCCCCTCTTTCCGGAGACAAATCACAAAGAGGGTGGAATGTAGCTCCCATGGTTGGTCTATCGGGCCACAGTCAAAGATTGGTTTTCTCGTAAAATACCATCATCAGCCGTGCCTAAAATTGATAAAGGTCGAATCGAAAAGAACGAGCGCCGGATCATGGCTGCGGCCCTCAAGCTGTTTACCACCCAAGGGTTTCATGGAACCAACATCCGTGATATCGCCAAGACGGTCGGCGTCTCCACGGGCGCTATCTACACCTACTATCCCAGCAAAGAGACCATCTTTGCCCGCCTGGCGGAGAGCTACCATGCGCACCGGGAGGACTGGCTGAGGCAGACCTGCGCGGCCCTCAAGAGCCCTCTCACTAAAAATGATCTTCGGAAGCTGGCTGCGGAAGTGCGTTCGTATCTTTACAAAGATCCTGAGTATTTGCTGCTGGTCTACATTGACGTAGTGGAATTCCAGAACCAGCATTTCGCTGCGGCCTTTCGCGATGTGCCGGAACAATTCCGCGGGATGCTGGGATCTGCCCTCTGCGAGGTAAAGCAAGATGACCGCTGGCGGGGTGAGGACCCCGCCTTTGTACTGGCCTCGGTTTATCTCTACTTTTTTACCTCCGCGGCCATCGAGAAGCTCTATCAAGGCAACCGGCATCTTGGCGTTTCCGATGAGCAAGCCACCGGGCGATTTGTGGACCTTCTTTGCCAGGGGCTGTGGAAGGGCGGATGCGGCAACGTTGCCGGCAATGGGCGGGGACCCGATGCGGAGGGCCGCACGAAGCGGCAAGTTGAAATACTGCAACAGTCCGCGCGTGACCGCATCGACCTCATGCGCATGCTTTCCGGCAGGCTCTGGAGTTCGCCGCCCGATCTTCCCTCCGCTGATGCCCAGGCAAAGGTTGAGCCGATCATGTTTGTGCCGAAAATCAGCCACGCCCGGATCGATCAAAACCAGCTCAAAATTGAAGCGGCGGCCCTGGAACTGTTTACCAGCCAGGGGTTCCACTCCACCCGTATGCGGGAGATCGCGGAGAAGGCCGGGATGTCGTCCGGATCAATTTACACTTACTATCCCAGCAAGGAAGAGCTCTTCCGCAGCCTGGTCAAAAACTACCGCTCCTGCATGCGCGGGTTTCGCGAACGGGTGCTGCGCTCGCTCGACGATCCTTTCTGCGAGAACGGTCTACGGTTGCTGGCCTTTGCCGTCCGCTCCATGGTCTACCACGACGCCGAGTATCAACTGCTCACCCTCATCGACATCATTGAGTTCAGGAACCAGCATTTCGCCGACACGTTCTATCGCATGCCGGAACAATTCCGGCGCATCATGGGGCCGGTCTTAAACAAAGTGAAAAAACAAAAAGGCTGGTGCGGAGAAGATCCCGCCTTTGCCCTGGCTGCGATCTATCTCTACTTTTTTACCTATTTCACGGTGGAACGGTTGATGCAACGGGGCAATCAACATCTGGGGGTTCCTGACAGCCAGGCGATTGAGCGGTTTATCAGTCTGCTTTCCCACGGGCTGTGGCGCACGGAAAAGACCATGATGATATGATTTGCTATGGTAAATGAGTTTCACAAGCCCATTCTTGAAGGTAAGGGCGCTACCGACTACGAACGATATCTGCGCACGGACGAGTTGCTTTCATTACAGACCGCTACCGATCGGCTTTCACATCCGGACGAACTTACATTCCAGATAGTCCATCAATCGTCAGAGTTACTGATGAAGGGAGCGAGTTGGGAGATGGAGCGCGCCCGCGTAGCGCTTGTCGAAGGCAACTATCCAAATTCGGCGCGGCTGATGCGGCGCGCCAGTGCCATGCTTGAGTACCCGGTCTCCCTTCTTCATATTTTGGAAACCATCACTCCCTACGACTACCAGATCATTCGCTCTGGTCTGGGACACGGAAGTGGCCTGAATTCCCCAGGATTTCTTTCTCTATTGCACATCGCCCCGCGAATCGGGGAGGCATTTGAGGCGCAACTGGCGGCCCAAGGCCTGACCATGGATCACATCTATCGGCGGCACGAAGAGTTCTTCGGTCTGCACGATGTGGCCGAACGCATGCTGGATTTTGACGAGCGCATGCAGCTATTCCGTTTTCATCACCTGAAACTGGCCCAGAGGATCATCGGGGGCGGAGAGATCGGGACCATGGGGACACCCGTGGAGGTCCTGCAACAGCGCATGCAGCATGTTGCCTACAGGGAGCTTTGGGACTTGCGCAACCAGATCACAGCTACCGCGAATGCCACGGACCGAAACACCACTGACTGAAGCCCTGCAAATCTAGTGCCGTGGCCGTGCGGAAGAGTAGCTGCGATGGAGCTGGCGCAACCGTAGAAGAGGACGGCTTCAGCTTCAGCCGTCCGTAGAGTGCAGGATAACGAGCGGCTTCAGCTTCAGCCACGGTTCATCTTCCTGGTCCATCGAGAAGATTGGGGTTAACGCGTTGGAATGGACATCGGAACATAGAGCTTATCTCCCTGACGGCGGTAGAGATCTCCAATACGTTGTGCCGGTTCGACGGCAAGCGGTATGCCGGATATAAAACGACGTCAAGGCGGTTGTGACAATCCAAGTAAGGGCTGTTCACTGCGGGCGTTTGCCCATTCGTAAAACTCATCACTTCACGGGCGACACCTGGGCGGTATCCGTCCCCACGGTATTGCTTTCCCTTAGTTCAACACTCGACAGGAAGGGGCCGGTGCCGAAATCACGGGGAAAATTCTTGGCCCGCCAGGAAACCACTGCAATGCGCGGCCCGTACATCAGCGGGAAGGCTGGCGCCTCGTTGCGCACCATGTCGCAAATGCGTTGCCAGGTGGCAGTGTCCGGGTTCAGCCGCTGTTTCTCCAGGATGGTGTCCATTTCTGCGTTGCTCCACCGGCAGAGATTGCTGCTGCGCGTGGTCTGGTTCGCGGGCGCCGGTATGCTGGCCGTGCCCAGCAGTGACTCCATGAAGTCCAGCGGATCGGGCGTGTCCGGAATCCATCCGGCCAGCATCATGTCGTAGGCGCCACGGCTGTTCCACTCCTGGTACTCTTGCACATCCCGCGGCTGCCGGATTTCAATCTTGAATCCCAGCTTGCTGAGTTGGGCCGCCAGCAGTTCCGCCGTGGCCCGCGGGTCCGGCAGATAGGGGCGCGGCCTGTGAATCACCGCCAGCACCAGCGGGGTTGAGGTGTTGATGTTCTCCTTCTCCAGCAACTCAAGCGCTCCGGTGAGATCGTAAGTGGTCCGATCGGGAGTGCTCCCCAGCACCGGCGGAATCATCCCCGTAGCTGCAAAGGCCAAGGCGTTGGCATATGCCAGCGCCGCCAGCGCCTTCCGGTCAATGGCGCTCGTGAATGCCTGCCGCACCCGGCTCTCCCGGAATATCGGCCGTTCTGTATTGAAAAACAGGACGGCGGTGCAATAACCAAGCTGAATGCACTTGCGCATTTTCTCGACGCGATTCAGCTCATCGCGCGCCAGCTCATCGGTATAGTCCACTTCGCCGCGATTGACCGCCTCCAGCAGTTGCGTGCGCCGGCCATGGGCGTCCATCGGATAGCTGCGGCATTCAATCTCCTCCAATTGGGCTGCCGGTTCGTAGTAAGGATTGCGCACCAGCCTGAAGCATTTGGCTTG
>Ga0210403_10002925_pt1 | contig 15195 bp, 9 predicted proteins | sample IncBWC19MmetaG_FD_150863 | JGI IMG/M metagenome (GOLD analysis project Ga0210403, IMG submission 150863) | Forest soil microbial communities from Barre Woods Harvard Forest LTER site, Petersham, Massachusetts, United States - Inc-BW-C-19-M | ecosystem: Environmental > Terrestrial > Soil >... | reverse complement strand
CGAGAAGGATGCTCTCGGTGAGAAGCTGACGGATCACGCGTGCTCGACTGGCGCCGAGTGCGGCACGGATGGCAAATTCGCGGGTGCGACTGGTCGAGCGCGCCAGCAGGAGATTGGCGACGTTCACGCAGGCAATGAGGAGCACAAAGCAAACAGCGGCCAGCAGCATCAGAAGAAAAGGCTCGATGGTTCCGACCATTTCCTGCTTCATCGGCTCCAGCGCGGCGCCTTCACCGGCATCGGCCTGGGGAAAAGCTGCGGCCAGGTTTTGCGCTACCGAATCCATATCCGCGCGGGCCTGGGCAAGAGTGACCCCAGGCCTGAGCCGGCCTACGGCCTTCATGCCCAAAGCATAGCTGCGATCACGGAAATAGGGATAAGTCCACTGGCCAATGGGAACGAAGACGTCCTGGTCATCGCGGAAGTTTGGCAGGGTCAAGTGGAAATTGGATGGCACCACGCCGATGATGGTGTAGCCCTCGCCGTCCAGCACGATTCTGCGACCTAGTACGTCGGGGGAAGATCCCAGTTTTCGCTTCCAGAAACCGCTACTGACCAGCGCGACGTGACCGGCGCCCAGCTGGTCTTCCTCGGGAGTAAACGTGCGGCCAAGCAAGAGCTTCACGCCCAGCACGGAGAAAAAGTCCGGCGACAGCATCTCGGCTCGCACCTGCTCGGGTTCGCCGGTGCCAGTGAGGCTGAAGGTGTCAGGGCGATAGGCCGCGATCGAGGTGAAGGCGTGGTTCTCGCGGCGCCAGTCGAGGAAGTTGGGATACGAGATGGAACCTTCCTTGAAATGCGGCTTGCTCTCGAACAGCACAACCAGTTTGTCAGGGTCGTGGAATGGCAGGGAGTTGAGGAGCACGCCATTCACAATGGAGAAAACCGCAGTATTCGCGCCGATGCCTAGAGCTAATGTCAATAAAGCTACTGCGGTGAAGCCTGGGTTCTTCCGCAGGTTGCGGAGTCCGTAGCGAACATCTTCGAGTAGCGTTTGCATGGGCGAATCCCCTTACCATCTTGTATACGAAGCAACTGCACTTCCCTCATCCGTCCGCTAAGCCTTTGATTCGACGCAGCAGAATGCGGGACGTGAGCCAAGAGGTGTTCGCTGGCGAAACGGGACGTTCAGAATCGGACATGCGATGACACAGGGACTGGGAAAGTGCAATAGTTTGCATGTCGCACTGATCGGTGGTGCTGTGCGATTTCTGGCGGTGCAGCGTGCAGGTGCGTTTGCTGTGAAGGTCCAACGAACGGCAACTGACGCAATGCCATAATGCCAAGAAGTGCAAGCACTTGTGTGCATCTATTCGGGTATGGTTCGAGGCCGTCAAGACTGCTAGAATCAAGCGGTTGCGGGGTTGCGCTCAGTACTGTGGACGGTGAATTGCACTAACCTATGACGGAGCCGGACAAGCCGGGAACACGGGATCAACTGGAGCTAACCATCATCAGCGAGCGGGAAAAGCCGGCACTGGATGAAGCCACATTCCAACAACTCCTGGAGGCCGCGCATGTGCTGCAGGAGCAGAAAACTTTCGAGGTCGAACCCCGTTCGAGGCCTGATCCCACAGAGGCCCTCGCCCAGATCGTCGAGACGCAGGAGTTTCTGCGATCGCAAGCCGGCGACTTGCAGGTCGCGGCCAACGTGATTGTCGAGCGCTTGCGAAAGATTACGCACGCAACCGGGGTGGCAGTCGCGGTCGTGCGGGAGAATCGGCTGGAGTACTGCGCGGCCACTGGAGATGCGGCTAGCCTGACAGGGTCAAGCTTGCCGATGGATTCGAGTCTTTCCGCGGACGGACGGCTCTCCACCGAATTCAGCCGCGAGCACGCGGGCAAACCGTCGATGGCTCTGCCGCTTTATCACGAAGGCAACCTGGCCGGCCTGCTGGAAATTCGTTTTGCGGATGCTGATTCCATTCAAGAGCCAGAGATGCGAAGTTGCCAACTCATGGCAGGATTGATGACGGAGGCGATTGCAAGAGCAGCTGACAAAGATTGGAGACAAAAGCTCGCGGCGGAACGCGCCGCCATGCTCGAAGCGCTCGAACGAATCAAACCGCAGCTTGAGCGCCTTGCGGTTGAACCGGGGAAAAATGTTGCTGCGCAAGCGCACCAAGTGATCGAACCGGCGGAGAGCGTTGTCGAGCCGATAGAAATAGGGGAAGCGGACCTCAGCATCCCGGTCAGCACGTCGAGTGCGAAATCGGGCCGTGAAACAGTTTGTTCACAGTGCGGGTATCAGTTTGGAGAACAAGAACTATTCTGCGGTAGATGCGGAACCGCACGGCCGTCAGCAACCTCTTCTTCAGGCGACTTGCAGAGCAACTGGGCATCGATGTGGCGTCTGCAGCAGGAGACGGAGAACAAGCAGCACGAAGAGATCGAAACAGACGGCCACGAAACCGAACTCGGCTCACCGGCCATGGATGAAGGCCGGCTTGCACACGAGCTCTCTCTCAACCTCCCTCCCGTACTAAGAAAAATAATCGATCAATTCCCCGAAGAATCGAGCGAACCCAAGGTAGCGGAGGGGGACGATTTCGGGCCCGTAATCGATGGCGAGACAGCCGAGGACGCGGCTCCTGTTTCAGAAGCAATCGAAGTATCCACGAAGTCCCTGTCGCCGTGGGCCTCAGCAACCGAGACTCACGCGTGGCTGAAATCGCTGCACCCGAAGTCGCCCTTCGGAATCTGGCTGGCGAAGCATCGCGCGGACCTTTATGTCGGAGCAGCGGTTCTGCTGCTCTTAATGGTGCTATCGGGGTGGGTCATACGTCCTGCGGGGAACCGGGCGCCATCGAGGAATCCTACTCAGCCCAATCTGACTCTATTTGAAAAAATGCTGGTGAGTTTGGGATTGGCGGAAACGCCGCCCACCCCGGTTTATCTTGGCAACCCCAACGCCCAGGTGTGGGTCGACCTGCGACATGCTCTTTACTATTGTTCCGGTTCCGACCTGTATGGCAAAACACCCGACGGCAAATTTACCACGCAGCGCGACGCGCAGATGGATCAGTTTGAACCGGCAGCTCGAAAGAACTGCGATTAATCTCTTCAGATTGCGGCGACCTTCCTTCGATTTTAAAGCTCACTCATAAGAATGCCGCGAAAACAAAAACCCTGCGTTCGCAACGCAGAGGTCAGAAATACTTGGTCCAGAATATTTGAGATTCAGTCCGGTAGCGCCGCGAGTTGAAACCGGGCGCTCGCAGTTCTTGCAACGTCATCAAACTCCGACCAGAGACTCGTGCCGGCGCGCCTCGTACCAGAGAGCGAGTTCGACCCGATTCCAGAGTCCAAGTTTGTCATAGATGACGCGAAGATAATTTTTTACGACATGCTCAGTCGTGCCGATGGCTTCTGCGACTTCACTGTTTTTGAGTCCTTGAGCAACGAGCTCGATGACCCGCCGTTCCCGTTCGTTCGGAACCCGCTTTCCGTATCGTTCTCCTCCAAACATAGCTGCCTCCGGTATAAAGTTGTCGCAAGTTTGACTCGTTTGATACCGCCGTCAATTCCAAATCGTTGAAAGAGACGATTGAAGTGGGCCTTGACTGTTCGTCGGGCCATTTTTAACTGCGCAGCAATTTCTGTGTTGTCACAGCCCTGCAGCAGCAATTCGGCAATCTGCTGCTCTCGCGGGCCTAAACGAACAGGCTTTTCCTCCATTCAGCTCTTCCCCAGGGGTGAGATAATAACCGACGCCGCCCGGGGGAGTTTTCCACAGATCCCTCGTTGCAAGCGCCCTTCGCCATCCAGCCGCAAAAGGAAGCACAGATTTTTCGGCTGGGTCTCCAGAAAACCATAGCATCCACGTTGCCAAGTGACCCGGATTTCCTCAGTCTTCTATATTGTCCGAACCCACATCAGACTCGGACCGAGAGGAACCCACACACACGAAAGCACGAAGGCGCGGACACTTCCTACCGGCCAGGTCGTTTGATTTCTGGAGAATCCGCAGACCCACCAGCTAAGTAGCAGATAACAAAGAAGAACAAATCTACTCGGAGACAACATCCAGCCGCCACGCCTTGCTCTGAATGAAGGCGACCCGCCGAGATCTCTGACCACCCACGCCGATCCTTCGGCACCACGCGTCAAAACCACCCCCAGCAAAGTTTTTCAGGCCGAACGCCCACTTCATATTTAGGGCAAACACCTTAGGACAAAATTCCCCGATCATGTAGGACTTTTGAGAACTAATTACACTTGTTGACAATCCTTCGTCCCGGCTCACAAACGGTACCGTATTGTGCGCTGCGCGAATGCCGGGATTTCAAGTGCCGGAATGTTTTACACTAGGGAAACTTTCCCACCATGAAACTATCGGTCGTCATACCGGTTTACAACGAGAGCGCCACCCTGCGCCTTCTAATCGAGCGAGTATTGGCGGTGCCACTCGAATTGGAAGTGATTTGTGTCGATGACGGATCGCAAGACGGTTCCCAGGAAATTCTCTCCGGGTTGCAAGCGCAATATCCGCAGGTCCGGGTATTTGTGCAGCCGCGGAACATGGGCAAAGGCGCGGCACTGCGCCGCGGAATTCAAGAGGCAACTGGAAACTTCGTGGTAATCCAGGATGCGGACCTGGAATACGATCCGGCTGATTATCCGCTATTGCTTGGTCCGCTCATGCAGGGCAAGGCTGATGTGGTTTACGGTTCGCGCTTTCTAGGCGCCGCTCCTCATCGCGTGCTTTACTTCTGGCATTCAGTTGGAAACCGGCTACTCACGCTGCTCTCAAATTGCCTTACGAACATCAACCTCACCGACATGGAGACTTGCTACAAGACTTTCCGGCGCGAGGTGATCCAGTCCATCCCAATCGAAGAGAACCGCTTCGGATTTGAACCGGAGATCACGGTAAAGGTTGCGAAGCGTCATCTGCGCATCTACGAAGTCGGCATCAGCTACTGGGGACGAACCTACGAAGAGGGAAAAAAAATAGGCTGGAAAGACGGAGTACGCGCCGTGTGGTGCCTGCTGAAATACTCAATCAAGGAACCCGTGCTTGCGGTTCGGAAACCTGTATCCGTTGAATCTCTCCAGAGTTCTCCTGCCCAAAAACGATTCTCCAGCGGCAGCAATTGAATTCCCCTCGGCGGGAGCGGAACTGCATCTTGACTGCAAAGCTTTTCACATTCGCCACGGATATCCAGTCAAGGAAGTGACTGCCGCGGCTAACTCTTCCCGTGAGAGCCACATAGCAGTGTAAAGTTCGGTCGACAAAGGTACGCTAATTGCTCATAGCGAAGCTTGACTCACACGAACCAGCCTGAACTTGCTGCCCCGGGGGTTACGCGGTATTCTTGCGCAACGCTCGTTTCGTTCCCCGCGCTGGTTTTCGTGGGCCGCAAACTGCCACTGTCATATTGCCTGCATGGCAAGCTACACAGTATCGAGTTTATAAACCCGTAGTTATAAGGAGCCAGGATTTGATCGCTTCAACGAGCCACATTATTGCGCCGCACGGCGGAGAACTTACCGACCTGATCGCGTCGCCCGAACGAATCGCAGAGCTGAAGGCCCATTCGCGAGAATGGCCGTCGTGGGATCTGACACCGCGTCAGATCTGCGACCTTGAGTTGCTGACCAGCGGAGGATTCTCGCCTCTGCGGGGATTCATGACACCGGCGGATTACGATGGCGTCTGCCACAACATGCGCCTGAGCAGCGGCGTTCTGTGGCCGATGCCGATTACCCTGGACGTCAAAGAAGAGTTTGCCAAATCGCTGAAGCCAGGCAGCAGCACGATTGCGTTGCGCGATGCGGAAGGCGTGATGCTTGCGGTTCTACACGTCGAAGCAGTGTGGCAGCCGGACCGCAAGGCGGAAGCTCAATCCGTATTCGGAACCACCAGCGCGGTTCACCCCGGCGTCGATTACCTGTTAAACAAGGGCAATTCCTGGTACGTGGGAGGCCGTATTGAAGGCACGCAAATGCCTTCGCACTACGACTTCCGCACGCTGCGTCTCACCCCAGCCGAATTGCGCGCCGAATTTGCGCGTCTAGGCTGGCGCCGCGTAGTCGCGTTCCAAACCCGTAATCCCATGCATCGCGCCCACGTTGAGTTGACCTTCCGCGCCGCCAAACAGGTCGAGGCCAACCTGCTGATTCATCCTTCCGTCGGCATGACCAAACCTGGCGACGTCGATTACTTCACTCGGGTGCGTTGCTACCAGTTGCTTCTTTCTAAGTTTCCCGCTGGAAGTGTGAAACTTTCCATGCTGCCCTTGGCAATGCGCATGGGTGGACCACGGGAAGCTATCTGGCACGCCTTGATCCGCAAGAATCACGGCGTAACCCATTTCATCGTGGGCCGCGATCATGCTGGTCCGGGAAAAGATGCCGACGGCAAAAACTTCTACGGCCCTTACGATGCCCAGGAACTCTTCAAGAAGCACGAAGCGGATATCGGCGTCACCATGGTTCCTTTCAACATGATGGTTTACCTCGAAGATCAGGATCAGTACGTGCCTGACAACGAAGTAACCAACGGATCGCGCGTTTTGAACATCTCAGGAACCGAGTTGCGCGATCGCCTGAATGAGGGACGTGAGATCCCCAGTTGGTTTACTTACCCTGAAGTGGTAAAGGAATTGCGCCGAAGCTATCCTCCACGCCACAAGCAGGGCGTGACGATTTTCTTCACCGGACTTTCGGGTTCGGGCAAATCGACCATTGCCAATGTCCTCGTCACCAAGTTTCTCGAGGCAGGCGGGCGTCCGGTCACGCTGCTGGATGGGGACCTGGTCCGTAAACATCTTTCTTCGGAATTGGGCTTCTCCAAGGAGCATCGCGATATTAACATTCGACGCATCGGTTATGTAGCCTCGGAGATTACCAAGAACGGCGGCATTGCGATCTGCGCTCCCATCGCTCCCTATGATGCGACCCGCAAAGCAGTGCGCGGCATGATCGAACCGGTCGGCGGCTTTATCCTGGTCCACATCGCAACCCCGGTGGAGACTTGTGAACAGCGCGACCGAAAAGGTCTTTATGCCAAAGCTCGCGCCGGCATTCTCAAGGAGTTCACGGGCATCTCTGACCCCTACGAGGAACCCAAGGACGCTGACCTTGTAATTAATACGGCCGAATTGAGTCCCGAAGAGGCAGCGCAAGAGATTATTTTGCATCTAGAGCGTGAGGGCTTTATCGGGGTCAACGGACAAACATCCTGATCTCGGAGCAAACAGACTAGGTTGGGGCGTACGGGATTTTGCAATGCTTATCGAAAAGATCTTGATCGGCTTCGTGGTCGGTACTCTGATCGGTATGACAGGGGTGGGCGGCGGTGTGCTTCTGCTGCCTGTCCTGATCTTTTTTCTCAGGGTACCGCCTATCGTGGCAGTCGGATCTGACGCTCTCTTCAACTTCGTCACCAAGATCGGTTCGAGCTGGGTTCACCTCAGCAAAGGAACGGTTCGACGCAAAGTCGTTGTGGCATTGGCCGTAGGCAGCATTCCGGGATCGATACTCGGGGTAAGCTTGCTGGGCCATCTTCGAACCGTGTACGGCGCCGGCGTCAATTCGTTCATTACGACTGCGGTCGGGATTCTCTTGATCTGCATTCCGACTCTTCTTCTGTTCCAGAGCAGGATTGAAGAACACGTAGCGCATCGTTCTCCGACCTTGCAGTCATTCGCGGGGATGTCGGCGATCGGACTGTTGGCCGGCTTTCTGGTCGGCATGACTTCGGTTGGCTCAGGCAGCATCATCATGATGCTTCTGCTCCTGTTCTACAGCTTCTCACCCAAGGTGATGGTAGGCACCGACATTGTGCACGCCGTCATTCTTACTGGTGTAACCAGTCTGTTGCATTTCCGGCTCGGCAACATCGATCCGTACCTGGTGGGTTCCCTGCTGATCGGCTCCATCCCGGGTGGGCTGCTGGGTTCGCACTTGAGCACTCGCCTCCCTGTACCCTGGTTGAGAAGGCTGCTGTGCGCAGTCTTACTGGCAACCGGCGCACGCATGCTGTGGGCCTGAGCAAGAAATTCCAAAACACATGGCGAACAACCGCGACGCCGAAACTCTGCAACGCATTCAGTCCGCCATGGAAGCGGCGCGCGTAGTTTTCAGCCGTTTTACGGCCGGCGCAATTGAGGCGGAATACAAGATCGGACACGATCCCGTCACCGAAGCCGACCGTGCGCTCGACGCTGTCCTCCGCAAGGAATTGCTGCGCGATGGCGAGGGCTGGCTCTCCGAAGAAAGCGTAGACGATTACACTCGCCTGGAAAGGAGCCGCGTTTGGGTTGTCGATCCGCTCGACGGCACGCGCGAGTTCGTTGCCGGCATTCCCGAGTTCTGTGTCTCTATCGCCATGGTGGAGAACGGGCGTCCCATCGCCGGAGGAATCTGCAACCCGGCCACCAACGAGGTGTTCCTCGGCTCGCTCGAATCCGGCGTGACCTACAACGGCAAGCCTGCCCGGCCCAGCCAGAGAACCACCCTGGATGGCGCCACCGTGTTAGCCAGCCGCAGCGAAACCAAGCGCGGAGAGTGGAAGCAGTTTGAGGGCGCGAATTTCAAGGTTCGCCCCATGGGATCCGTCGCCTACAAACTTGCATTGGTTTCCGCGGGCCTCGTCGACATCACCTTCACCCTGGTTCCGAAAAATGAATGGGACGTGGCTGCTGGAGTCGCGCTGGTAACCAGCGCCGGAGGCTTTGTCAGCACGCTCGAAAACGGCACACTTCAGTGCAACTGCCGTGACCCGCTGATCTCGGGCCTGATCGCCTGTGGTCCTAACCTGCGCGAACCCCTGCTCCAGCTGCTCGAGAATCACATGCAGCCCGCAGGTTCACAACCCAACCGAGCATAATCGTCGAACCCATAAACTTCCCCGCCGCCACGATTACCTTCCTTCTTCGGAGATGCCGTTCCCCAACTTTCGCGATGACAGGGTTGTGCCATGAGTAACTTTCTGCCGTACTCTATTTGCAGTACCCTAAGACCAAGATAAAAGAAAGAGAACAACCGTCCGGCGCTGACTGCGCCGATCCCTGGAGATTTGTAATGAGGCATTCGTCCACTTTTCGTCTGGTTCTGGCTGTTGGATTGACCGCAACCGTGTTCGTTGGATGCTCCCGCGATCCCAACGTGCGCAAGCAGAAGTATTATGAAAGCGGTCAGCGCTACTTCGATAAGGGTCAGTATCGCGAGGCCGCGATCCAATATAAGAACGCCATCCAAATCGATTCCACGTATGGCAACGCGCACTATCAACTGGCTCTGGCGCTACTCAAGCTGCAACAGTGGTCAACGGCGTATCAGGAACTTGGCCGGACCATCGAACTGCAACCGGACAACTATCAGGCCCGCATCGACCTGGCAAACCTGCTGATTGCGGGACGCGATTTCAAGCAGGCGCAAGCGCAGACCGACCTGCTTCTCCAGCATCAGCCCAACAATCAGCAGGTCCACATGGCCGTGGCGAACCTGCTCATTGGCCAGGAAAATTATCCCGCCGCCATCCAGGAGATGCAGAAGGCCATCGCGCTCGCCCCCAACAACTGGGAGCCGTATCTCGATCTCGCCCTCGTACAGATAAGAGCCAATCAGCCCGACGCCGCCGAAGTGAATTTCAAGAAGGCTGTCGAGGTGAATCCCCAAGCCTTGCAGGCCCAACTGGCGCTAGGCAGCTATTACCAGTCACGCAGCCGCTACCCTGAGGCCGAACAGCAATTCCGCCATGCCATGGATCTCGATCCCAAGAACCCCGATCCGCCGGCCGCCGTCGCACGTCTCTACATTGCGCAGGGAAAAAAGGCTGAGGCCGAAGCATTCTTGAAGCAAGTCAAAACCAAATTTCCTGACAACTCCACCGGCTACCGCATGCTCGGCGATTTCTATTTCGCCACCGGTGACCTCGACAAAGCCACCGCCGAATACGCCTCTGTCTATCACGACCACGCCAAAGACATGCAGGTCGAGAAGAATTACATTCAGTTGCTCATCCTGAAAAATCGACTGGACGAGGCAGCCAAGCTGAACGATGCAATTCTCGCGGCCAATCCAAATGACAATGAAGCGTTGATCTATCGCGGACAGATCCAGATCCGCAGCGGACACCCCAGTGACGCCGCCCAAACCCTGCAAAACGCCTTAAAGAACGACCCCGACAGCGGCGTCGCACGCTATCACTTGGGACTCGCGCTCGACGCAATGGGGAATCCGGAGCGTGCCGTCGAAGAATGGCGCTCCGCCGTGCGCTTGCGTCCTGATCTCATCGAGGCGCAACGCACCCTCGCCAATGCCGCCATACGCAAGGGCGACATGGAAACTCTGGAACAGACGGCGACGCAGATCATCAAATTGCAGCCCGCTTCGCCGGATGGCTACGCCATGCGGGCGCTCTCGAAAACCAATCGCAAGCAATTCACAGCCGCCGAACTGGACGTGAACAAAGCCATCGAAGTTGCCCCGCAGAGTGCTGTTGGTTATATCCAGATGGGCAACCTGAAGCTGGTGCAAAAGCAATACATCGACGCGGGCAAAGCCTTTCAGCAAGCTCTCGATCGGGACCCCAACTCGAACGATGCGCTCAGCGGAGTGATGAATACTTACCTGGCCCAGAACCAGCCCGACAAAGCGATCGCCGCCGCGAACGCGCAAATCGCCAAATCGCCGAACAACAGTGGCTTCTACGATCTGCTGGGCACAGCCCTCTTCAACAGCAAAAAAGATCTCGACGGCGCCGAGGCCGCATTCACAAAGTCGGCAGAACTCGACAAAAACAACTCGGACGCGCTGCTCAAACTCGGCCAGGTCCAGGTCGCCAAAGGCTCAACCGACCAGGCCCTCGCGACTTATCAAAAATCGCTCCAAGACAACCCTCATGAAGCCATGTTCTACATCCTCATGGGCGAGCTCTACGAGCACAAGCAGGATTGGAGCAATGCCAAAGACGCGTATCAGAAGGCCCTCGAAATCAAACCGGAGAATCCGCTGGCCTCGAACAATCTCGCGTATGTCATGTTGCAATCCGGCGGCAACGTGGACATGGCCCTCTCGCTCGCGCAAACCGCCCGCCGCGGCATGCCCGATTCACCCTATGCCGCCGACACTCTGGGTTGGATCCTTTATCAGAAGGGCGCGTACCAATCGGCAGTTGATCTTTTCCAGGAAGCGCTCAAGCTGGGCGAAAAAAGCAAAGCTCCCGACGACGCCACGGTTCACTATCACCTGGGACTCGCCTACGAAAAGACTGGCAAGAACGATCTAGCCCGCCAAAATCTGGAACGAGTGCTGAAGATCGATCCCAACTACAGCCAGGCCGCCGACGTAAAAAAGCAGTTGTCCCAGCTGAAATCGTAGTTAACCACATTACTCGACAAAAGGGTGCCCCACGCCTCGCGCCTTTCGAGACGTGGGAAAGCGCCACGACCTCGCAAATTCGCCTATTTCCCGATTTGGGAGAAATCTTGTCAAGCCCCCTTTTGCCTCCAATTTCCCTCAACTCCTTCATTGCAAACAGAAAATAAAGTTGGAAAACGTGGCGGGTTTACCCCCCCTGAATCTGCTAGGCTAGATATATAGACAAAAAGAGGCGCAGGCATCCAGCCCGCGCCTTTTTTGTTTTTGTGTGGCTTGTTCGGTGTGGCGTGGACCTGCCCTGAGCGTAGTCGAAGGGGCCGTCGCACGCGAAATCCTCAAACAAAATTCATATCAAAGGGAGGAAAGTGCGCCCGGGCGAACCCCTGCGCACGCAACGTTTATGCCAGAAAAGTCTGCTGCTTCGACAAAGCCGCGCCGCAAGCTTCGATCAATCGGGCGCTCGGCACGGTACACCAAACGCAAAGGCATGATGGCGGAGTTGATCTTCGTTGTGAAGGCCGTCAGCATGGGGTTCGCGGTGAGCAAGCCTTACGGCGACTGCGAGCCCTACGACGTGGTCATCGAGGCAAACGGCCGCGTGTTTCGCATTCAGGTGAAATCGGTTTTCACTACCCAGCGCTGGGGATACAGCATCGCCGTGGCTCGGATGCGCCAGCACAAACCCATTCTTCGATATACGGCGGATGAGATCGACTTCATCGCCGCTTACGTGGTTGCTCACGATGCCTGGTACATCATCCCGGTCGCGGAGATTGGCAGTCTGGCGCATATCCGGCTCTATCCCGAGGGCACAAAAAGATACGATGGCGGGCGCTTCGAGAAATACCGCGAAGCCTGGGACCTGCTCCGACGAGGAGCGGCCCGTCCGACCGAGGCGTAGGGACGCAATGAATTACGTCTTCAAACGAATCTCGATGAAAAAACCGGGTGCCGATGTCTCGCACTTTTCGAGACGTGGGCCAGCGCGAAAGGACGCAGACCGGCAAAGGCGTCTTGCCGATCACACCCCCTAATCGGCAAGGGCCTTTTGCCGATCTTTGAACCGCCCGACTCAAGCCAAAAGACGGATTGAGTGGGCCACCGGCCGCAGTCCGCCATCCGATCGAAACGCGGACGAAGCGGCACCACACACCACACGCAATCAACCTACGACGAGGACTAAAACTATGACGGAACCAACCGAGATAACCAAGAAGTTACCATGCCGACAGACCCAACTCGCCGAACTCCACTGCTGCGCCTGCCGGGGATGCGGCGAACCGATGCTCCTAGCCTGGGACGGACAAACCAACAAGTACGGCGGAATGTGCCCCGGCTGCGGCGTCTTCTCACCCCTAAGATCAGCCGAAGACGCCAACCCACCGAGGCCCTCATGATGATGACCGCCGAAGAATGTCATCCTGAGGAAATGCAGGCCTTCGCAACCCGAAGGCCTGCCGACGAAGGACCTACGCATTACTCACCGCGGGGGCTCGCCCAGACTGTCGCGTCATTTTACTCAGGAGGGTGCCCCGTCCAAGCTCGTTTGGGCGGACTCTCCCTCGGCTGAGCGCATTCGAGTTCCCCACCCTAACGTCGAAAAGCACGACGTTAGGATGGGCCACCCGCCTGCCGCGACTGGGTTTACTCTACAGTCGAATGCGAGGGGCGAGAAAGTAGCACCACGCTTCGGGCTAGACAAACTAATCTACTTGCTGGCGTGCGCATCTTTCCGACCCTCAGCGTGACCTTACGCGAATTTCCAAAGACCCTGAATTGAAAGGGACGTTTCAGCTGGATGATTGTGGCAACGCGCGGCGAATCGTCGGCCCAGATAATTTCTGGCTGTCGCTCCCCCTCTCGCACCCAGTAACTAGCCTTCGAGATGCCTAATTCCTTAGCCTGAATGCAGGGCTAAAGTTGATATCGGTCCATCCGGCGCATGAGTGATTATTGAGGTAACGTGCGGCTTGATGGGTTGCGAACTACAGGACTGGTTTGAGACACAGCGTCGAGTGCCTCGACCATGCTGTAGTCACAGCCCTCAACACCCGGATGATTCTCGTCGCATGGGATTAGCAGCACAGCGCGACCATCCCCGTTAGGCAGTACCCCAATCGCCGCGATCTCTCCCTGATTATCGATATAACTTCCTATGGCCAGGTGAACTGAAGATTTCGGGGAAAGCAGGCTGTTCAAGTCCACAATGGAACCTTTCTCCCACAGAAAAGCGTTAATCGTGGAGAAGTCGCAATTGAATGAGTTGCCGACAATTTGTGTCTTGTCATTGATGAAATCAGCCTCACTGTATGGAATGCCCTTGATGGTGCCCAGATCTTTCATCGCACCGTCCCTCCAGAGAAAGGCGTGTTCCCCGCCCACACCCGGACGGCATTGAGATGTGTAATCAGCGCCACCCACTACTTCTCCCGCATTGTTGAGCCAAATGGCCTCGCTGTTGTCTCCACCCAGTGTGCCGAGGTCAACCAGCCGCTTTCCGTCCCATAAGAAAGCGTGGTGGGTTTGATCCCCAGCCAGCGTCGTGGAACCCGCGACTTCACCTCGCTCGTTGAGGCCGTTCACAGCTTGTGCAACGGTTCCTCCGAGCGTGCCGAGGTCTTGCATACCCTTCCCTTTTTGCCAAAGGAAGGGGTGAAAGGTTGGAAGGCCGGTAGTTTGGTTGGGGGTCGAATTGGTATAAGACCACCCGGTTACTTGGCCATGCTCATTCACAAGTAACGCGTAGGCATCTGGTCCGGTACCGAGAGTGCCTAAGTCCTGCACGCCTCCATCCTTGTCCCAAAGAACAGCCCGTGTTTGGGTTCCACTCGATGAACCGAAGTAAAGCAGATCGTAGATGGAAAACTGATCGGGTATGGTGTTCAGCGCAAGGCCTGCTATTTGTTGATGATTATTAACCGAAAGCGCGACGCTTTGGTTTCCACCGAGCGTTCCGAGATCTTCAATCTGCCCGCGACGCCAAAGAACAGCACGTTGTTCCGGAAAACCGATCAGAGGATCGATCACTCCGTTCTGTGAAAGTCCGACGATGTCTCCCCCGTCGTTTATCCAGGTCGCCTGTGCACTCCAGCCATCGGCTAGCGTCCCTAAGTCTGTCATGACGCCGTCGCGCCATTGAAATGCATGGGAAACAAAGCAGTCTGGATTTAAACAGAGACTCGGGAACGGATCGGGAGTGGGGGTATCAGCCCAGCCAGCCAGAGTGCCGCGCTTATTGAGCACTGTGCCGGAATCGAAGAAAGGACCAGCGTAAAAATTGTTGAAATAGCTTGATGGGCCGCCAAATGTACCCATGTCGATGAGGTGGTAGTGATGGTGCTCGTGGTGGTGATTTTGATTGTCCTGCGCGGCGAGCTGGAGGGGCATCACCAGCGCAGCAAACAGCGTTACTGCGGTAGAACACATCAAGAATCTGGATCTCATAAATCTCTCCTTGAGGAGTTGCGTGCGGAAAGCGCGACCGCATTCTGGCCGGAAAATTCGCTGCACCTCTCGGACGCTGGGTTTGTTCCTCATGGCGCGGAAACCGTCCAACGGGTGAAGTATTTCCTATGAGGGTGACGCCTCTTCGCGCCAGTCGTGCGAGGGCCACCGGGAAAGCCCCTAGGGAATGGACCAATCAGCTTACGGAGAGCAGGAGAAGGTCGCTTTGAACACTGCGAAATGTTGAGAGCGGCTGGCTCTGCCGAAACTGCCGGGAATTATCCCCCCGCGGTAGTTCTAAGTCAAGCGAAAGGCATAGGTGGGTGACGTAAATTCGATTGTGTAAAGGCAAGAGGGTGTAAGTTGGCTTTGGCCTGACGAGCTAAAGCCTTTCCTGGAAAGGAGACCTACACCCGATGG
>Ga0210403_10002924_pt1 | contig 15197 bp, 15 predicted proteins | sample IncBWC19MmetaG_FD_150863 | JGI IMG/M metagenome (GOLD analysis project Ga0210403, IMG submission 150863) | Forest soil microbial communities from Barre Woods Harvard Forest LTER site, Petersham, Massachusetts, United States - Inc-BW-C-19-M | ecosystem: Environmental > Terrestrial > Soil >... | reverse complement strand
TCGTCACCGATGGCGAGCGTCAAGCCGACGCCGACAATCCGCGCGGGTACTTCGAGTGGGAGCGGATCAAACTCCTGCCTAAGCAGGCGGATTGCATCGAGGAAGCCGAAGGCAAAGTGGTGAAAGTGATTTCGCAACTGCTTTTCGCGCTGCCCGCCGGGCGCGAGTATCGCGTCATCTTCATGCAACGTCCCCTCCCAGAAGTGGTCGCGTCTCAAGCGGAGATGATTCGGCGTCGAGGGACAACCGGTGCCGCGATGGCACCGGCGGCACTCATTGCCGTGCTGGGAGCCCATTTGAATCAAGTCAACGCCTGGCTGAAAGACAAGGCCAACATCTCGATCCATCGTGTGGAACACGGCGAAGTCCTGGGTGAACCGCTCCGCGTTTCGGAATCCATCCAGCAGTTTCTCAACTGCCCCTTAAACGTGGATGCGATGTCTCAGCAAATCGACAAGTCGCTCTACCGACAAAGATCCCAAACCACTTAGCCCCGGACACTCGTCCGGCGCGCCAACAATCAAAACTCGAAATACCCGCCAGACGCCGTTCGGCGAAACCCGCCATCGGTTCCTGTCGCCGGCAGCAGGCCGGTAATTCCTCGCAAGCTTTCCCATGCCGCGTGGTTTAACGCCGGATCTGAACCGACCAGATCGCGGATCATGTTCCACGCCGCGATGTTGAGAGCGCCCTCCGGCGGAGGTCCCATCGCCAGGGAGACCGAGCACTGTGGGCAGAAACATATCCGCTGGGCCGCCGATTTCTGGCGCGGCCGTATTCCTACAGTCTGCGCGAACATATATACCGCAACCGATTTGTGTCCGGCTTCGAGTTCCCGATTACAGCGAAGACAGCACAAGTTTTCCAAAGGTCCTCCTGGCGAGCAGTTGCGGCCAAGAGGAAATACTGTCGCCAACCATCAATCATCGCAAGTATGCAGAAGGATTCCCGCGGCGGGATCGAACTTAAGTGCGCGGTCTACCCTGTCGACTACCCAGAACCAAGGTGTGCTCTAGCCAGATGCAGACAGGATCATGCACTCTGCTGCTATGCGCGCTGATGCTATCGATAACGCCGAATCGCATCTGACCATCAACGGGCGGTTTGGGACGTATCGGCCTGCAGCGAAATTGCTTCGACTGTCGCAACTTCGCAAGCTTCGTGGTTGCGAACAGGTCGCCGCTGTTTGCTACCGAGTGCGCGCAAACGGCATTGAGTTCCTGCTGGTTCGGACCAATAGTGGACATTGGACGTTTCCTAAGGGCAAAGCTGAACCGGGATTGACGCACGCCCAAGCGGCAGCCCTTGAAGCTTTCGAGGAGGCCGGAGCTCACGGACGGATGGAAGAGGCCTGGTTTGCCAGGTACGTTCGTCACAAGCGCGGCGACCGGCGACATGCTTCGCGATCCCCCGCGAAGTCTGCAGAAAAAGAGCTCATCGTCCAGGCTCATCTTTGTGAAGTCTCGCGGCTGGAGCCACCACAAGAGCCCAATCGGAATCCCACATGGTTTTCGCCCGAGAAAGCGAAGCGGCGCCTACGGGAAGACCGCACCACTGATTACGGTTCCGAACTCGCTCGTGTCGTCGACCGTGCCGTAAGCCGCATCCGGCGATCACGCAGTGCGCTCAGTACAGTAACTCGGAGACCTCAAAAAGATGCGCTGCAGAAAGTGCAATTCATTGACAGCGGACGGCGAACGCCGATCAGAGCAAAACTGCAGGCTGGCCCTAAATTGTTCCTGAACGCATAGCTAACCAGCTTTGCGAAATGTGAGGTTCACGCGATATTCGTCCAGCAAGGGATGTTGGGCTCCCTTCAGCGGCAACACTCCGTGATAGCGAAGCCGCGCCGGTCCACCCCAGACAATGACGTCACCGTGGCTCACCGGAACCCGCCTCGTCTTCTCGGCTCGATTCATTCCACCGAAGAGAAATACCGCGGGAATTCCGAGCGATACAGAAACGATTGGCGCAGTAAAATCCCGCTCATCTTTATCTTGATGCAGCGACAGCTTCGCTCCTGCCTCGTAGCGGTTCACCAGGCAGGCATCGGGCACGAACCCGGCAAAGCCCGCTTCTGCGGCGGCGTCTTGCGCAAGCTTCAGAAAGGGAGCTGGCATCGGGGGCCACGGTTGTCCGCTCTCCGCGTCAATAACATCGTACCGGTAGCCAGTCCTGTCCGTGACCCAACCCAGGGAGCCGCAGTTTGTCATCGCCACAGACATACGGAAGCCACCCGGCGTCACCATGTGGCGAAAGGGAGCTTTTGCGGTCACCTCGTGGAACGCGTTCAGAAGCGCGGTTTCATCCTGCAACGCGAAACCGTGTAAGACGAACGCGCCCGGGCACAACTCCTCCTTGCGGGTGCCCGTGTCGTCGCTTGTCTGATCGAACAGACTCATCGTCATTGCATTCCTACTTCGCGTCATGAAAGATGATCCCTAGCGTGTGACGATGGCCAGAACGCAAACGACTCACACCGTGCCGCATGTTAACGCGATAGCTGCCGCGTTTGCCCTGCACAGGACGATGGTGTACCGCGAAAGCCACAGCATCACCTTGACGAAGAGGAACCACCTCCGGCCGCGACTGCATGCGCGGACGCTGTTCGGTAAGTATAAATTCTCCGCCCGTAAAGTCCGTCTTCGGCTCAGACAGCAGGATCGTCACTTGTATGGGGAAAACATGCTCGCCGTAAAGGTCCTGATGCAGACAGTTGTAGTCACCCTCGCCATACTGCAGCAGCAAGGGCGTTGGCCGCAGCTGTCCGGAATCGTGGCATCGCGTGAGGAATTCAGTGTGCGCCTCTGGATAGCGGACTTCGAGGCCCATCAAGGCGTTCCAGCGATTGGCAATCTGTGCCAGTCGCGGATAGATGGCTGTTCGAACCTCGGCAACGAGCTCGGGCAATGGATAGTCGAAGTACTTATATTCGCCTCGTCCGAAACCATGTCGCGCCATGACGACGCGGCTTCGAAAGAGGCTGTCGTCTGGGTAAAACGCGGCCAAAGCCTGGCACTCATTCACAGACAAGATGCGTTGGAGGATCGCGTTGCCGTGGTCGTCAAGCTCCCGCGAGATCCGTTCCCAGTCGAGCGTCCGAATACGGCTGAGAGCGTTGGCCGCCGAAATTGCTCCGTTTGCTGTAGCTATTGCGTTCATGAAGCTCACCGTTTCGCGCGCGTATATGGGTAGCCTAACCCTTGCCATTGCTTCACGGCACTCCGATCCTTGCGTTCAAACTCAAAGCTGGAACGGAAACGGCTGCGGACTGATGCTGGACTTTGGCTTGCGCTGATTCAGGACGGCGAACGTCGACCCCGAACTCTTCTTGAGCAGGGATGGCGCGACGGTGCGCATTAGAAGCGGGAGCGGATCAGAGTCGCGTCTCGGACGAGATCCGCTCTCTTGCTCTTCTTAGTTGCTCATCACGTACAAAAGAAAGTACGGATGCGAGCCGCTATAGCCGGACGGAATTGAACTGCCAACCGTGAGTCGGGTTTGGTCGCCGCTCGAGTACCAACCGGTAAGGCTGGTAATCGGATATTGCGCGTTGGCGGCGCCAAGCGTCGCGTTGTTGTTGCTGGTCGACAAAAACATCACGAAGTAGTAGTCCGATAGGGTCGACAGGTTGAGCGTCATCGGATCAAGGCGTACGACACAGGGATTGGTGACGCTGATGGGCTGGCTAGGGCAGACCTTCTTATTGGTCAGCGAAATAATCGGATCGGAGACGCCCTTTAACTTTACCGGGGTAACTGCCGTGATCTTGGAGTTTCCCCGCTTGGTTGTGTAAAGGACCATGTTGCCGATGTCGGCCTCGGTTCCTCCGGTGAAGCCGATGTACAAGACTGTAGTTTTCACGGTGGCCACAGCCGGGAAGATGAAGGCTCCGGCAATGAGGTTGAGCGCGGAATAGTCTGACCATTGGTTGGAGCTCGATACGGGGCCCCCAACCCCGGCTACCAGGTTTATGGGAGCGGTGGCAGGAGCTTGTTGTGCAACCACGGTACTGGCAAGACAGGCTATTGCAATCACGGACATCAGCAGAGTTGGCTTTTTTGGCTTCAGGTTTCTCATGGATTTTCCTCGGCGTGGAATTGGGACGCTCTGGCCCCTGATTACAGAAGCGCAAAATGTCAGGAAATTGGCTCATGAGATCAGGGTATATTTCAGAACTTTCGAAGGACGGTATCAACGGGCGAGTACCAGGAGAGAGTGAAGCAGCTTTGATGATCAACCTAGCCGCTAGGTCATCGGTTAGTTTCCTGCATCAGGGTTCGGCGCAAGCCCTCTTCGTACGAAATGTGCTCAGCATAGCCCAGTTCTGCGCGAATACGTGTCGTGTCGTAAGCGATGTCTTGTGCCAGGTTGAATTCTGTTCGTTCGTCCGCCGCGAAGATCGAAGGAGGTAAGGAAGCGAGGCGTTCACCCACCGTCGGAGTCGAAGCTTCACCGACATTGTAGATACGCCCTGATGCGGCAGGATGGCCCGCTGCCAGCACAATGGCGGCGGCCACATTTTCGACATAGCCGTGTGTCCAACGCCACTGCGGCTGGTGACGGAAACTATAGACTGTCGCCAGGTCTGCGTTGTTACCTGGCCCGTACACCTTAGGCAGCCGCAGAATCACACCCGGCAGATCGCGACTGCCGAGAATCTCACGCTCCACCAGAATCTTCTCGTAGTGATAGACCCAGTCTGCGGCCGATTTTGCCTGCTTCCGATAGGGATACAAAACGCTCCTTAGAGGCGAATCCTCGTAGAGCAAGCCCGGTTCGATGGGGCCCGGCTCGGTGCGTATAAGGCGCCCGTAAGCGCGATAGACGTCGCCGCTACTCAACGCTACAACCCGGGAAGCGCGACCGCGAAAGGCGCCCATCGCGGCTCGCGAATCAGCTTCGCCCATGGGAATCATGTGCACGATCGTATCGAACGATTCTTCCAGCAGTTCATGCGGAAAGCGCAGGACCGGCATTGCAGCCAGCGGGCTGCGAATGTGCCGGATGCTTTTGGACAGGTCGGCCTCAGTCTGGCCACGATGGTAGAGAAGAACCTCATGGCCTTGGTCCACAAACTGCCGCGCAACGTGTGGCCCGATGAACTTGGTGCCGCCAATCATCAAAACGCGCATGCAGTCTTAACCAGGCAGGATGAACTTGAGGATTGGTGGCGGCGCGTGGACTCGAACCACGGACCTACGGATTATGAGTCGCCAACCCGCCACTGATTCTACACAAGTTCAACAAGATGGCTCGGCAGATCGCGGCAAAGTCCTGCAAAATCCGCAACCCCCGCGCAACAAGAAAGGGAACTCCGAATGAACGTCTACGATCGCCTGGTCCAAAAGGTGCTCCGCGAAGAATAGAAGCGGCAAACGTTGTGGCGCATGGGCTGTGACAGGAAAAACAAAGTGCGCCCTACATGCGGATCCTGAACGAGCGGCTGAACTCGGCTCCAAGCGCGGTCGCAGGATGAAATTTTTCGTCCCCGACCAGACGCGCTCGACCTCCCACCCAGACCACTGAAGAGCACCGAAGAAGTCTGCGAGCTCTTAGAAGAGACGATCAATCTAGTCCGCCGAGGCTCACTCGATCTTCGTGCCGCGAATTCGATTGGGGTCCTAGCCGGGATTCATTTGAAGGCTCTCGCCCAACGAGTTGAAGCACGAGAAACAGACAGCGAAGCATCTGGAGGAATCTACATGAGCCTATTTCAGCGGCTGGGCTCAGCTGCACCCGAGCAAAAAGTCTTCGACCTATTCCCGCAACCGCAACTACAAGATCAAACCAGCGCCCCTACCCCTCTACCCGCTCCCGGCGAATCTATCGATGAATCTCCAACCCGACCTGACACTCACCCTCGCGTGATCACGGTCGAGGTCGGATGATGCTGTACCACGTCAACGGGCTTAAGGGCCGAAGAGGAGATTCATGACACAGAACAGAATGTTCGCAAATGCGTCACTCCGACCTTCAGGGAGCACGGTGACGCATGGGATGGCGGAAGTACTCCAGACGATATTCACGTCTGCCAATGCTGCGGAAAGAACTTTCGACCGAACCATCACTGGCAGAAACAATGCAGCCCTCGCTGCCGACAGCGAGCCTATGTTCTAAGGCATCCCACGACGACATTGTATTACTACGGCGCTTAAGAGCCTGTAACAAAACCTCTCTTCGACCGAAAAGACGGCCTGGTAAACACTGGGACGTCCGAGGTAGTTCCGTAGAAGTTTCCATCACTCGCCAAGGTAAGGCCGCCAAAAGGAAGTGCGCCGTGAATGCCATCGAAGCTATGTAAAACGGTCAATGTTCCGCTGGATGTGATCTTGAACACTGTGCGGCAGTTGGGGCAGTCATGAGATGATCCGCCGAGTGGTGTAGCGCTGTATAGGCTGCCATCACGGCGTTGGACTATGATCTCTGAGAACTAGGAGCCAGCGGGTCGCCGCGATGAGATCCAAAATCGTAAAGCACAGAAAAAGTCTGTGGCCATAAGTTACAGAGGTCGCACCAGAGACCAGAACCATGATCATCAGAGTTCTTCCGAGCACACGAATAAGTCCCATGGGAAGCCTCCCGTCATCTACAGACGCTAACTGTGGCCCAGCAAGAAAGCTTTGTTGTCATTGCGTTGCAATATGTTTGTAAGAAGATTCCCTACCACGTTTTCACTTGTCCATTGAACGTCTCAAGTTTCCGGGGAGAAACGGCAATGGCACGAGCTAAGTGTGGATTTTTTTCATCCAAAATTCACATTCGCGTCGACTTTTCGTAACTATATGCACGTTACGGTTGTCGGTCGTAGTTCCCCGCATGAGGCGAGCCTGGTCTTTCACCCTACGCGGCGAATTCAGCACCGTACTCCGCCGGCGACGCTGTGCCGCCACAGCCGTTAATTCCAGACCACAGCATTGAGCTTCTCGAAGGGAGACTGGTGATGAGATCCGCAGTACAAGTTGCCAAGCTAACTTAGTCTGCTGCTCTTGACGATCTGCTTATCTTCGTGATGGTGACCAGACAGACCCAGGGTTCTGATAACGGGAAAGAACATGGTTTCGCTACCGGTGGGAACTCAAATGAACGTGGGCAGCCTGCCATGAACATTGTTTTCTCCTCGCACGGCGATTACGCCTTGGGTGTTCAGCCGGCCCCAGTTTTCTTCAAGGCTATTACGATCCGCAATAGTAGTGAGTTATGTCGCTTGAGTTCTTCTGAAGATCTTGCCAGAGCCGGGCGGCAGCAACACAAGAGGTCGATTCGATGAAAATCAACTCGAAAACGAAAACATTCTGTTTATTCACCGCAACACCAAGCCTGCTTACAACTCGCCTGCTCTTCGCCGCGTTGTTCGGGTTAGCGAGTATGCTCCAACTAACAGCTCAGAATGTCGTACTAACCGGAGGGCTCAGCGGACGGATTACAGACCGGAGTGGAGCGGTGGTGCCGGGCGCGTCGGTGGTTGTGCGGAACCTCGCGACCGGCGTGGAGCAGTCTGGCACGACAAACCATGCGGGACTTTACCGGTTTCCGGTCATCATGCCGGGCACCTATTCCATCACGGCAAGTCTCAAGGGTTTTCGCGATGTCCAGGCGTTGGTTGCAGTGCGTGTAGGAAATACCACCTCACAAGATATGAAGCTGCAGGTGGGAGCCAGCGCAGACACGGTCAAAGTAACCGGCACGACGCCACTGCTGCGGCCCGAAGAATCCTCCGCCAGCATCGTGCTCGATCGGTCGTTCATTGAGGAATTACCGCTCAACGGACGAAAATACACTGACTTTACGGTGCTCTCGCCGAATACCAGCTACGACGGTGACACCGGCCTGGTGAGCATGGCCGGACAGCAGGGCGGAGAGGACTCGGGATACGCCAATGGAAATGGCTCCAATGCCTTCACCGTCGACGGCAGCAACGCTACCAACAATTACTTCGCCGACATTATAGGCCGCTACCGTATCCCCTACCTGTATGGCGAGGACGCGATCCAGGAGTTTCAAGTCTCGGTGAGCCCCTACACGGCGGTCTATGGAGGCGGAGCGGGCTTCGTCAACTCCGTGACCCGGTCGGGAAGCAACGCGTTCCACGGCAGTGCGTTCTATTACAACCGGAACTCCGCCACCGGAGCCAACGACGCAATCGATAAAGCCGCCGGTTTTCCCAAGCCGCTTGACGCTTTGCAGCAATTCGGTGCCGGAGTGGGCGGGCCGATTCTGCGAAACCGTTTATGGTTCTTCGTGGATTATGAGCAGCAACTGCAGAACAATCCGATTTCTGTCATCAACACGGCGTTGGCAACCACGCCGGCAAACTTACCTGCTTTTTTGACTGCCAATTTTGGAATCCCGGCCGGTACGACGCTACCCCCGCCCAACGGACCCTTGCCGTTACCGGGCGGTGATATCGCGCCTGACCCAACTAGTCCGGTATACCTCCAGCAAGTGTCGAACACGGTCAACGCGCTCAACTCCAATCTCGGCACCAAAGCAAGACAACGCAATGATTGGGTGATTACGCCACGGTTGGATTTTCAGGCGAGTTCCCACGATAGCCTGTTCCTCAGCTTGAATTTGAACCATTTCACTTCACCCGGGGGCGTCATCACCGACCTTACGGTGGGTAATTACGGGACGCAAACGCTGGCCAACGCCTACGTGCACACCTTCCAGGCCGGCCTGGGATGGACCCACACGTTCTCCCCAACCCTGCTGAACGAATTTCACGCCGGCACTTCGCAAGACAATGAGATCTCGACCCCGACCGGCTTGGCTCCAAACATCCCCACATTGATTCTGGATAGCCCGGCCGCTTTCGTTTTCGGCAACGCTCCGTTCTCCGTAGGAAGGGTCTTTGAAAGGCAGTACTCTCTCGCCGACCGGATCGACTACGTGATTGGCAAACACACCTTGCAATTCGGCTTCGATTTCAATCGCGCATGGGATTCGGACAACAACGATGGCGGCGCGGATCCGAACGAGGCCGTCGACTTCGGGTCATTCCTCGGCAGTTATGAATTTTCCAATCTGGAGGATTTGGCACTCGGCCAATACAACGTCTTCAGTCAGACCGCGGGAAACCCGACTTTTCAGTTTGCTGTGCCTTACTATGGCTTCTACGCGCAGGATACTTTTCGCGCGTTACCGAACTTGACCATAGAAATGGGCTTGCGCGAAGACTTCCAGGTCTACCCCCGGCCGGCGAAAAATCCGGCGTTCCCACTCACTGGGCAGTATCCCAACCAGTTTCAACGCCTGGCACCGCGCCTCGGATTTTCCTGGCAGCCCGCTTCGAAGACTGTGGTGCGCGGAGGATTCGGGGATTTCTATACCAACATGAATGGTCTGAACTATCGGAACGCCGTGGTCTCGAACGGCCTGGCGTCACAGCAGTCTTCGGCAAGTGTGCGTTACACGGCGGGTCCGCCGAACCAGCAACTACCAACATTCCCAAATGTCCTCCCAGGTAATTCCCCTCTGTTTACGGCCTCTCCAGACATTTCCCTGGTTTCTCCGCGGTTTCGGGTGCCCTATATATTGCAGGCGAGTTTGCAGATTGAGCGCGAGATTTTCGAGAATACAACTCTAAGTATCGGCACCATGTGGAATCACGCGGTGCACCTTCTTTCGGGCAGCGCTTATGACGCGAACCTGAATCCGTTGCAAGGCACAACGACCTACATCACGTGCCCTCCCGGTGCAACCACGGCGCCCTGTAGTGGACCGGCCATCACCCTGCCGAACATGGACAACGATCTCGTGACCGAAGGCCGCATCAACCCCAACCTTGGCCAAATTAACGAACTGATCAGTCCCGCGCAAAACTATTACAACTCTCTCTTCGTGCAGTTGCAGCACCGCATGTCACAGCGGTTTTCTCTGCAACTCTCCTACACCTTCGCCAAGAGCATCATGCTGGATGGAATGGACTTCAACAATCAATTCAACTTCAGCAATACTCACGCTCCTTCGCTGTTAGACCAGCGGCATCGTATTAGTGTTGCCGGAGTTTATCGTCCCGGTCTCCAACAACTGACCAGTTCAGAGACAGGCCGCGCGCTGCTCTCAGGCTGGATGCTGAGCACTGTTATGGAATTCTCTTCCGGTCGTCCTTACGCCGGGTTGTTGAGTCCCGCGTGCACCAGTTCGACCTTGTCCTTCAGCAACTGCAACGGCGCCAATGACAACCTGAACGACACCGCCTTTAACCAGGACACCGCAAACACCGCGGGGGGCATCAATGGCGCTGGCCCTACGCCGGGAATTGGCTTGAATTCTTTCTATGGCCCGTGGTTGGAGAGGATCGACGTTGGTCTGGCCCGCATTTTTTCACTCAGGGAAGGCAAGGAACTGCAATTTCAAGTACAAGCGTTCAATCTGTTCAACCACGCCAACTACTATGTGCAGAATGGCAACGGGATCAACCAATTGCAATACAACCCAATCGGGACCAACTGCGGTGACGGCGCATCCTTGAACCAGACCTGCTACCTGGTGCCCAACTCCGGCCCCGGCAATTTCGGGACCCTGCAGGAAATCAGCCCAAACGGCCTTCCCCGCGTGCTGCAGTTTTCAGCACGGTTCACTTTCTAGGTTGGCTAGTCATGAGAATTCTGGTCATCGAAGATTGTCGACACCTAGGGCAACCCTGGTAGCAATTTCAGGTTGGCTCACCAGTTTTCTGCGCTCGATGACAACGAAGCGTCTTGAACTCGGTCGCCATATTTGCTAGGTTGCGCCATGTCCCAGTCTCCAAACCCGGCGAGGCCTCAGCAGGTGACGACTCTGCTGGCGCTGGCCACTGAGTTTCTACGGGCCGGGCGAACAGCCGATGCGATCGCGCCGTTGCGCGATGCCGCAGTGCTGCAGCCTTCCAATGCCATCATCCACCACGATCTCGGCCTCGCCTTCCTCGAGGTCGGCCGCGTTCCGGAGGCCATCGCGGCATTGCAGCGGGCCGTCGCCAGCGAACCGCGCTACACCGATGCATATTTCCGCCTGGGAATCGCCTTGGAGAAGCTGGGCGACACCGGCGGGGCACTCGCTGCGTACGACCGCGCCACTCAGTTGCTCCCATCTCTGACCGAGGCGTGGTTCCGCGCCGGCGCTCTGGTCTACACGCTGGGCCATGTCGGCGAGGCGATCGGCTGTTTCCGGCGTGCGGCAGCGACCGGAGGCAGGACCAGCTTCGGCCGCCTTGGTAAGGCGCGGGCGCTGGTGATCGAGGATCACAATCAGGAAGCTGAACAGGTATTGCGAGAGATGCTGGTAGCTGATCCGAGGAACGCCATGGCGTTTGATCTGCTGGGCACCGTGCTCTCTGAGCTCGGCCGTTTTGAGGAGGCGCGTGCGTGTTTCGAACGGACGGTCGCGATCGCGCCGCTGCTGGCGGGAAGCTACTACGATCTGGTCCGCTGCCGCCCAGTCACGATCGCTGACAAGGGTCTACTGCCGGACATGCAAGCCGCCCTGGCCACGCCGGGACTGGAATTGGGGCAACGCCTGCGGGTTCATCTCGCGATTGGTAAGGCGGCGGAGGATCTTGACGACTACGCAGTCGCCATGCACCATTTCGACGCTGCAGACGCTGTAAGGAGGGGCGCTGCGTCGTTCGACTCGGCCGCGTTCTCCAATTTGATCGACCGGCTGATTGCCTGCTGCACACCCGAATTGATTGCGCGAGCGCCAGAACTCGGCAGCTCGGATGCGACGCCGGTACTGATCATCGGCATGCCGCGGTCCGGCACAACTCTGGTCGAGCAGATCGTCTCCATGCATCCCGAGGTCGGGCCGGGCGGCGAATTGAATTTCTGGAACCAGCGCGGACCGGAGTGGCAGAGTGCGGGCACGGCGGGGAACGAGGCGCCGTTCCTTACCAAGGCGGCGGCAGACTATCTTTCCGTGCTGCGCGCGATCGCGCCGACGGCGGCGCGAGTGACCGACAAGATGCCGTTCAACTTCCTCTGGGCCGGGCTGATCCACGTGGCATTCCCGCGCGCCACCATCATCCATTGCCGGCGCGGTGCCATCGACACGGCGCTGTCGATTCATCAAACTCATTTCCATCCGAGCATGCCGTTTCCGACCGGAGGCGCCGAACTGGTCGCGTATTTTCGCGGCTACCAGCGGCTCATCGACCATTGGCGGACCGTGCTGCCGGCGGATCGCTTCATCGAGGTCGATTACGAAGACCTGACCCGCGCGCCCGAACCAGTCATCCGGCGAATCATCGCGGCCTGCGGCCTGGCGTGGCACGACGCGTGTCTGCGCCCCGAATCCAATCCGCGGGCAGTGAAGACTCCCAGCAAGTGGCAAACCCGGCAGCCGATCTATCGCACGTCAGTTGAGCGCTGGCGACGCTACGAACCCTGGCTGGGGCCGCTGCGCGCGTTGGTCGATGTTTAGCAGAGTCTTCAGACTGCACCTATTCTGGTGCAAGATTTCTCTCAAACAAACACTCAATTCCGCCCTAAACACCCGCGCGCTCAGCTGCAAAACACGCAAGGCCAACATCCCCACCCTAAATTCCGCAGAGAACGCGAAATTTAGAATGGGCCACCCGTCGAAGAGGCTCATGCCTGATATCGCGCTTCCCGATGTCTCAGGCTGAACAATATCGCCACAGCGGCCAAGACGAGTGGACAGATCACGCTCGCTTCGGGACCCACCGTTCCTCCCGTCAGCCACAGTGGCCCGTTCAAAGTCACATTGAAGAGGTTGTGCGACGGGGTAAACCCGCTGTTGGGCACCCCATAAAAGAATGTCTGGCTCCAGTCATAGCCAAGGTGAAAGCCCACCGCGCACCACAGAGTACCGGTTCGCCGCAGAAAGAAGCACAACAACAGTCCAAACGATACGACCGAGAGCGCGCCGAACAGGGTTTCTCCTTTATTGCTCAGGTGGCCCCACCCGAATAGGGCTGAAAGCAGCAGTGCCGCTGGCCAGAAACCTATTCCCGTGGTCAGCGTGAACTGTGCATACCCGCGAAACAGAAACTCCTCCGCTATGGCTGATAACAGGAATGCCCCGCCCCAGGCGGCCGCCGACATTAGAATCGTCGTGCCGTGAATCGTAGGGCTCGCCATCTGAATGCCATGCAACAGGTAAATAATCAGCACGGTTGCACTACTGGCGAGAAAGCCGATCCAGAGGCCCAACCACAGGTGTTTCATCAGTCCTTGTTTCAAGGGCAGGCCATACTGACCGATGTTGCGTCCTTCGATTTTGCTCATGACCCATGCAGCCACCGCAACGATGAATACGAAAAAAGCATCCGGCACGGCGACACTCGATGGTGTGAACTTATCGGGCGCAAATCCCGCCGGGATCAGAAATCGGATGATAATCGCACGCGCTACCGCGCCCATCGCGACTAACATCAGCAGGAAAATCAGCAGCCGCCATCCGGCGCGCAATCCCTTGGGTCCAATCATCACCGCTGCTAGACCGGTAGCGTTGCTGTCCACAATCGTCTCCTTCTTGAGCGTTTTGACCGCGCAAACTGGGCGGCATCCGTCGCCGTTCATACTACGCAAAGTTTTGCCGGAAAGTTTCGTTGTTCAGTGGCCCAGGTTCGCGAGCGGGGTGTGCGCCCTAACCCTTCGGCTTGGCTCAGGCAGGCTCTGGGGCGTGTTCAGATATCACTGCATTCGCGGGCTTGAGCAGCTTAAATCTTCTTATGCCTACAGGTCTGCGGCGTTTCCAGCAGTCCAGGCAGTCCCATTTCCCCACCTCAGTCGTTACCGGCGTGAGGGGAAAGCAGGTTTCTCGACTCCGCAGGATCATCCGCATTCGCGGACGATCCCGCTGCGCTCGAAATGACAATGGGAAATTGAAAATCGCAATGGTATGTAACGCGCAAAGGACAACAAACCGGAGCACCGGTTCCCGCCCCTTGCGAAAAAACCGCAAGGAGCGGGGCACCCCCACCCGCGCGCTCAGCTGCAAAACACGCAAGGCCAACATCCCCACTCTAAATCTCGCAAAGAACGCGAAATTTAGAATGGGGCAACCGGCTTTCGTTGGACTAGGGACGCTGGTTAATCATTAGATGGGCGTACGGTGTGCCGGCCCACATGATCCATGTTCCAGTCTGCTTTGACTCGACCGGCAGCCCCGTGACGTTCGGGTCGAATGGCCACATGATCATCCAATGAGGGGGTTCTTTGATCGGTGTACCCGAAGTAGCGTTGGGATCACTGCCACTCCAATCGGTTCCGCCCAGCAGCATATACTCAATTCCTGGCTCGGTGTTTGTGGGTTTGGGCTTGTGCGCGGCAAAATCCCGCTCCCATTGCACCGCTGCCTCATCGGCACAGTAAGGCTGACCGCTGACCAGTCCCAGATGTCCTGGATAGCAGGTAAATCCGTTGGTGCCTTCTCGCAGAGAGATCTCGTTTCCCTTATCATCGAAATCGACCACCTTGGCCGCCTTTGCGATCTTTGCAGGTGCTGCGGAGATTGCACGAGCAACCTTCGTTGCCGTGGACTCCTCTCTCGGATTCACCGTCTTCGTTTGAGCGACAACCGCTGTTGCGGGTAGGCAAGCAAGGAATAAAGCTGAAATCGCAATCCGGTTCACGCAGGCCCCCTTAGAATACTTGGGGCAGATTCTAGGCCCCTGCGGCCAACGAAACAAGGGGAGTTCAAGAGTTTAAAGGGCGGGAAACCCAGGGACAGCAGACGGGATGTGCCCGGTTTTCTCGCGCCACTGAGCCGAAAGAAAAACTCGGGAACGTCCCGTCTATCCCAGATTCCGTCCCCACATTTCCCCAGGGATGTCCGGCAATTCGCCTGCGTTGCGGTTTAACCTGACCTATGACTATTTAAAGTTAATCACGCCGAACAGCCCGTCCTTACCGCTGTTCGGGCCTGCGGTGAAATAGAGTGCGTTGGTGATGCCGTTGATTGAGGAACCGCCGCCAAATTCGATGCCCCAGAGCTGGTCGATCTTGATCGGTTTGCCTTTCGAGTTCTTGATCGTGCCCACGAGAGCACCAGTTTTAGGATTGAACCCGCTGATTGTGCTGGTTAGATTGTTGTCGTTGCCCACCAGCAAGGTATTGCTAAGTGGACCAAAATTACTTGGAGCCATGGCAAAGCCCCAAGGCCGGTTCAACGGGTTGCCATGAATCAATCGTTTCACCAGTGTCCCATTTTCTTGAAAGACGTCGACATATCCGCCGGGCCCACCGTTG